>OKVS01000428.1_pt1 | contig 14453 bp, 14 predicted proteins | sample 1606911 | NCBI WGS metagenome assembly OKVS01 (sample SAMN03281016, study PRJEB24777) | human gut metagenome | isolation source: fecal sample PR161 from 1 month old female Malay infant, caesarean... | reverse complement strand
GAGCGTGACCTGCTCGCGCGCGAACAGCTCCAGCCAGCGAGAACCGATGTTGCCTTTACCGAACAGCACCAGACCGATACGTTTTTCCGCACGGAACAGAGACGGTATGCAGACCCTGAATCAGGCTCTCAGTTGGCCCTTTACGCAGGACGGCAACGAGGCTGATGCCCTCTTCCGACTGCCAGGTAAATTCAACCGGTTGCCCTTTCAGCTGTTGCCAGAAGCGGTGGCAGTGCAGCGGGTTACGGGTGACGCCCGCACCTACCATCGCCACCAGCGCCAGCCCCTGACGCAGACGAAGCTCGCCCGGCAAGCCCGCTTCATCCAGAATTTTTAGCGCGCTGTCTGCCACTTCGGCGGTGTAGCAGAACTGCAGCAGTTGACGATCGTTATGCACGCCAACCGCCAGTGGGCGCACCTGAGCACGTTTCAGGATCTGGTCGATCTCTTTATGCGCCAGTTTGAAGTCCTGGCCCGCCGGGACCTGGAACTCAATCAGGCAGATGTCGTCGTGGCTGGTGACAATACGCGCGCCCGTACCGGATGCCAGCACGCGTTCGATGCGCGTGGAGCCCTGATCCGGGGTGTAACTGCAGCGCAGCTGCAGATCGATATCGCTACCGGAAACCGGCTGCAGCGTACGCGCATGCAGAACCGGCGCGGCCAGACGTGCCAGCTCGCTGGCCTCATCAAGGCGCAGCAGCGGCAGCAGGCAGGCGTCTTTCACCTTACGTGGATCAGCACTGTAAACACCGGCGACGTCACTCCAGATGGTGACGCGGGACACGCCCGCCAGGGCACCGATTTGCGTCGCCGAGTAGTCAGAGCCGTTACGCCCCAACAGCACGGTTTCCCCGGCATTGCTGCGGCTGATAAAGCCGGTCACCACAATGCGTTTACCCGGATGCTGTACCAGCAACTGTTGCAGCAGCGGGTAGGATAGACCTTCGTCCACCTGTGGCTGTGCGGCGCGTTCGGCACGCAGGAAATCACGCGCGTCGAGCCAGGCAGCCTCAACGCCCAGATGTTGCAGCACGGCGGCCATCAGGCGCGCAGACCATACTTCACCGTGCCCCACCACTTCGGCGTACACCGCATCGGTAATACCGCTGTCCAGCAGGGCGGCCAGGCGTTCAAGGTCATGCGTAAAAGCGCTAATCAGCCCATCCGCCACGTCTGCAGGCAGCAAACCGGCAATCAGCTCACTCTGGTAACGGCGTAAGGACTGTTGCACCTGATGCGCAGAGAGGCGATCGGTCTGGCTCAATTTCAGCCAGCTAATCAGCTGGTTGGTGGTGCTGCCCGCCGCGGAGACAACCATCATGTCACCCGGCTGTGAATACTCTGTCATGATCCCTGCAACGCGCAGGTAACACTTCACATCAGCAAGACTACTACCACCAAACTTGTGCAGTTGACGACCCTTCGCCCCTGCCTGCGCTATCACACTCATGATTACCCCTTGGCTGCGACCCGGAAGCCATTTTCCAGATCGGCAATTAAATCTTCAGAATCTTCAATACCGGTTGAGATCCGCAGCAGCGTCTCAGAAATCCCGGCGGCGGCACGTGCCTCTGGTGCCATACCTGCGTGCGTCATGGTCGCGGCGTGGGAGATCAAACTTTCAACCCCACCTAACGATTCCGCCAGCGTAAACAATGACAGCCCGCTCAGGAAGCGACGCAGCGTTTGCTCGTCACCGTCCAGTTCAAAACTTAACATCGCGCCAAACCCTTTCTGCTGACGCGCGGCAATCTCGTGCCCCTGGTTTTCAGGCAGCGACGGGTGATAAAGCTTCTTCACCAGCGGCTGGGTTTTCAGGAAATCGACAATCGCCTGGGCATTGCGCTGTGCCACCTCCATACGCGGCGACAGCGTGCGAATCCCGCGTAACAGCAGATAGCTGTCGAAGGCCCCGGCGGTGACGCCAATGTTATTGGCCCACCATGCCAGTTCGGTGACAACGTCGGGATCTTTTGCAATCACCACGCCTGCGACGACATCAGAATGACCGTTCAGATATTTAGTGCATGAATGCAATACCAGATCTGCACCCAGCGCCAGTGGGTTCTGAAGGGCCGGACTGAGGAAGGTATTATCCACTACACTTATCGCTCCCGCATCCCTTGCGAGCTGACAAATTTTCGCAATGTCGACAACGCGCAACAATGGATTACTTGGACTTTCCACCAGCACCAGCTTCGGCTTCTCTGCCAGCACCTGTTTCAGCGCCTGTTCGTCATTTTGATCGACAAACAGTACCCGGTAACAGCCGCGTTTTGCCAGGCTATCAAACAGACGATAGCTGCCGCCGTAACAGTCGTGCGGCGCAACCAGCAGATCGCCCGGCTTCAGGAACACGGTAGTCACCAGATGAATGGCAGACATGCCGGTATTGGTTAATACTGCCCCTGCGCCACCTTCCAGTTCCGCCAGCGCGCGCTGGGTTACATCACGCGTAGGGTTGCCGCGACGCGAGTAGTCATGCGCGCGCGGTTCATTAAATCCGGTGAAATTGTAGGTGCTGGAAAGATGAATGGGCGGGACAACGCAGCCGTACTGCTCGTCATCATTTAATCCGCTACGCACTGCGATCGTGGCCTGTTTACGCGTCATGGTGAGGGCTTCCTGGCGAATGAGGTGAAAAGTCAGCCACCAGAGTAAACATTGAAAGTATGGACGTCAATACATCTGGACATCTAAACTTCTTTGCGTATAGATTGAGCAATGCGCAAATAGCCGTTAAAATTATATGCTTTAGTGCACGCTGCAGCGGCAATATCCGTGCCACGGTATCGTCTCTACGGTAAACTACGCAAGATTACGGTTCAAAACGGGCAGTGACCGGTTTGCACCTTTAGATTAATGACTGAGAGGATTAAAGGTATCTCATGGCTGAATGGAGCGGCGAATATATCAGCCCATACGCTGAGCACGGTAAGAAGAGTGAGCAAGTAAAGAAAATTACGGTTTCCATTCCTCTGAAGGTGTTGAAGATCCTCACCGATGAACGTACGCGTCGTCAGGTGAACAACCTGCGTCACGCGACCAACAGCGAACTGCTGTGCGAAGCGTTCCTGCATGCGTTTACCGGCCAACCGTTGCCGAACGATGACGATCTGCGCAAAGAGCGTAGCGACGAAATCCCGGAAGAGGCGAAGGTGATCATGCGTGAACTGGGTATTGACCCGGAGACGTGGGAATACTGAGAAGCGGATACAAAAAAGGCACCTTGCGGTGCCTTTTTTTCGGGAAACTTATTTAGCGCCCGGGATGCTGAAACGCTTGTTGAAGCGGTCAACACGGCCACCGGTTGCAACATCACGCTGCTTACCAGTGTAGAACGGGTGGCATTTGCCGCACACGTCCAGGTTCAGATCGTGACCCACGGTAGAGCGGATCTGGATAGAGTTACCGCAAGAGCAGTTTGCAGTAATCATTTCGTATTTCGGGTGAATATCTTTTTTCATGGGAGAACCTCAGTTAAGGCCGCGTCGCTCTTCCAGCCCTAACGCCAGACACCACGCGATGTTGAATGTAAGTTCTTTGGCGTAAAGTACACCAAAGGCGGCGAATCATACAGAATTTAACCAACGTATGCAAACTGATCCGCACGCCGCTTTTACTAATGTGTATACTAACGCGCCACTTTTCAAGTCAGGAAGATTCGATGCCCGTCGCTCACGTTGCCCTGCCCGTTCCGCTTCCCCGCACCTTTGACTACCTGCTGCCCGACAGCATGAGCGCCAAAGCGGGCTGTCGCGTGGCCGTGCCGTTTGGCAAACAGCAGCGCGTGGGGATCGTCGTCTCCGTCAGCGATAAAAGCGAATTGCCCCTCAATGAACTGAAATCGGTGGTTGAGGTGCTGGACAGCGAGCCGGTTTACTCCACCAGCACCTGGCGACTGCTGCTGTGGGCGGCAGATTATTATCATCACCCGATTGGCGACGTCCTGTTCCACGCCCTGCCGATCCTGCTGCGCCAGGGCAAGAGCGCCAGCCACGCCCCGATGTGGTACTGGTTTGCCACCGAACAGGGGCAGGCCGTGGACATCAACAGCCTGAAGCGTTCGCAGAAACAGCAGCAGGCGCTGGCGGCGCTGCGCCAGGGAAAAATCTGGCGGCACCAGGTCGACGAGCTTGAGGTCAGCGAAACGGCGCTACAGGCATTAAGAAAGAAAGGGTTGAGCGAGCTGGCCAGCGAAGCGCCCGCCCTTCACGACTGGCGCGACGGCTTCTCCGTCTCGGGCGATCGCCTGCGCCTGAATACCGAGCAGGCTACCGCGGTAGGCGCCATTCATAGCGCCTCGGACCACTTTTCCGCCTGGCTGCTGGCGGGCGTGACGGGCTCCGGCAAGACCGAAGTTTATCTGAGCGTGCTGGAAAACGTGCTCGCGCAGGGCAAACAGGCGCTGGTGATGGTGCCGGAAATCGGCCTGACGCCGCAGACCATTGCCCGCTTCCGCGAGCGCTTTAACGCGCCCGTTGAGGTGCTGCACTCCGGGCTGAACGACAGCGAGCGCCTCAGCGCCTGGCTGAAAGCGAAAAACGGCGAAGCGGCGATTGTGATCGGCACCCGCTCGTCGCTGTTTACGCCGTTTAAAAACCTCGGTGTCATCGTCATCGACGAAGAGCACGACAGCTCCTATAAACAGCAGGAAGGCTGGCGCTATCACGCCCGCGATCTGGCGGTCTACCGTGCGCACAGCGAGCAAATCCCTATTATTCTCGGATCCGCCACGCCTGCGCTCGAAACGCTACACAACGTGCGCCAGCGTAAATACCACATGCTGCGCCTGACGCGCCGCGCGGGGAATGCCCGCCCGGCCATTCAGCACGTGCTGGATCTCAAAGGCCAGCAGGTGCAGGCCGGCTTAGCGCCCGCCTTGATTTCCCGCATGCGCCAGCATTTGCAGGCGGGGAACCAGGTCATTCTGTTCCTCAACCGTCGCGGATTTGCCCCCGCCCTGCTGTGCCATGACTGCGGCTGGATTGCCGAGTGCCCGCGCTGCGACCACTACTACACCTTCCATCAGGCCCAGCGACACTTGCGCTGCCACCACTGCGACAGCCAGCGTCCGGTTCCTCGCCAGTGCCCGTCATGTGGTTCCACGCATATCGTGCCGGTGGGGCTGGGAACGGAACAGCTGGAACAGGCGCTTGGCCCTTTCTTCCCGGACGTGCCTATTTCCCGAATCGACCGGGACACCACCAGCCGCAAGGGGGCGCTGGAGCAACAGCTGGCGGAAGTGCATCGCGGCGGCGCGCGCATCCTGATTGGCACCCAGATGCTGGCCAAAGGGCACCACTTCCCGGACGTGACGCTGGTCGCCCTGCTCGACGTCGACGGCGCGCTGTTCTCGGCAGATTTCCGCTCCGCCGAGCGCTTCGCGCAGCTTTATACTCAGGTGGCAGGGCGTGCGGGTCGCGCGGGGAAACAGGGCGAGGTGGTACTGCAAACGCACCACCCTGAGCACCCGCTGCTACAGACTCTGCTGCACAAAGGCTATGACGCCTTTGCCGAGCAGGCGCTGGCCGAACGCCAGACCATGCAGCTGCCGCCGTGGACCAGCCACGTCATCATCCGCGCGGAGGATCATAACAACCAGCAGGCGCCGCTTTTCCTGCAACAGCTGAGGAATCTCCTGCAGGCCAGCCCGCTGGTGGATAACCAGCTGTGGATCCTGGGCCCGGTGCCGGCGCTGGCGCCAAAACGCGGTGGACGTTTCCGCTGGCAAATTTTGCTTCAGCACCCCTCGCGTATTCGCCTGCAGCACATCGTCAGCGGCACGCTGGCGCTCATCAATACCCTGCCGGAAGCGCGTAAAGTGAAGTGGGTACTGGACGTCGATCCCATCGAAGGCTGAAGACGGATCGAAAAATTTAACGCGCCTCACACTTTTTATGAAAATTCTGTAACCGATTCCATTAACTATCTGTAAAAATGGTGATGTCCGCAGTTCGGTGTTCAGGCGAGGAGAAGACGTTGAAGTCCAGGAAAGAGGTTGCCACGGCGACCATGAAAGACGTTGCCGAGAAAGCACAAGTCTCAACGGCAACCGTGTCCCGCGCATTAATGAACCCGGATAAAGTCTCCCAGGCGACCCGTAACAAGGTTGAACAGGCGGCGCTGGAAGTGGGGTATTTCCCGCAGGCGATGGGGCGGAACGTCAAGCGCAATGAATCGCGGACCATCCTGGTAATAGTGCCGGATATCTGCGATCCCTTCTTCAGCGAAATCATTCGCGGTATCGAAGTGACGGCGGCGGAGCAGGGCTATCTGGTGCTGATTGGCGACTGCGCTCACCAGAACCAGCAGGAAAAAACCTTTATCGACCTCATTATCACCAAGCAGATTGACGGCATGCTGCTGCTTGGCTCGCGCCTGCCGTTTGATGCCAGCATCGAAGAGCAGCGCAATTTACCGCCGATGGTAATGGCCAACGAATTTGCGCCTGAGCTTGAGCTGCCGACGGTCCACATTGATAACCTCACCGCCGCGTTCAACGCCGTAAACTATCTCCAGGAGCTGGGACATAAGCGGATTGGCTGCATTGCCGGGCCGGAAGAGATGCCGCTGTGCCACTACCGCCTGCAGGGCTATGTTCAGGCGCTGCGCCGTACCGGTGCGATTGTCGATCCGCACTATATTGCGCGCGGTGATTTTACCTTTGAAGCGGGCGGACAGGCGCTGGAGAAACTGCTGGCGCTGCCGGAACCGCCAACGGCGGTGTTCTGCCACAGCGACGTGATGGCGCTGGGTGCGCTTTCACACGCCAAGCGCCGTGGCTTACGTGTGCCGAAAGATTTGTCGATTATCGGATTCGATAACATTTCACTTTCAGAGTTTTGCGATCCACCGCTCTCCACCGTTTCACAACCGCGCTATCAGATTGGCCGCGAAGCGATGCTGCTTCTGCTGGATCAGCTGCAGGGTCAAACGGTTAGCAGCGGCTCGCGTTTGCTGGACTGCGAGCTGATTATTCGCGGCTCTACCCAGGCATTGACTTAAAGTAAACGTCTTTCGGATACCCTTATCTGGTCAAAGCCCCGCCGCTTAAGTAACATGGCGGGCTGACGAACGAATAAATACAGCGAAACGATAGTGGCACAACGAGATTATGTACGTCGCGGCCAGCCGGCACCTTCGCGACGCAAAAAGAGCAGTTCAAAAAGCAAGCAGCGTAATCTGCCTGCGGTCTCGCCAGCAATGGTCGCTATTGCTGCGGCCGTGCTGGTGGCCTTTATTGGCGGCCTGTACTTCATCACGCACCATAAAAAATGAAGAGTCTGAGGCCCTTCAGGGCAACAAAGTGGTGGGAAATGGTCTGCCGCCGAAACCTGAAGAGCGCTGGCGCTATATTAAAGAGCTGGAAAGTCGTCAGCCCGGCGTGCGTGCGCCTACTGAGCCCTCAGCCGGTGGCGAAGTGAAGAATGCCGATCAGCTGACGGACGAGCAGCGCCAGCTGCTGGCACAGATGCAGGCCGATATGCGCCAGCAGCCGACGCAGCTGAATGAAGTGCCGTGGAATGAACAAACGCCAGCGCAGCGTCAGCAAACGTTGCAGCTGCAGCGTCAGCGCCAGGCACAAATTCAACAGCAGCAACAGCAGCAGTGGACGCAAACTCAGCCGGTACAGCAGCCGAAGGCCCAGCCATACCAGCAACCGCAGCAGCAGACGCGTACGGTGCAGTCGCAGCCTGTTCAACAGCCAAAAGCGCAGCCGCCAAAGCAAGCGGCGCAGCCGTATCAGGATCTGCTCCAGACGCCAGCGCATACCACCGCGCAGCAGCCGAAAACGCAGCAGGCCGCGCCGGTAACCAAAGAGACCGAAGCGCCGAAGCAGACGGCAGAGAAAAAAGACGAGCGCCGCTGGATGGTGCAGTGCGGTTCGTTTAAAGGTGCCGAGCAGGCGGAAACGGTACGTGCTCAACTGGCATTTGAAGGATTTGACTCACGCATTACCACCAATAACGGCTGGAACCGCGTGGTGATCGGCCCGGTTAAAGGCAAAGAAAACGCAGACGGCACCATTTCACGTTTGAAAGTGGCTGGCCACACAAACTGCATTCGACTCGCCTCCGGGGGTTGAAACCCCCAAAATCCCCCCCATCTATCATTTAATTCAGCCCTGAGCACAGGCTCAGGGCTTCTGTTTCCCGAATCTGTAACCAGGGGGTCTGCTCGTGACAACAATAGTAAGTGTACGCCGTAACGGCCAGGTGGTAATTGCCGGTGATGGCCAGGCCACGCTGGGTAATACCGTCATGAAAGGCAACGTGAAGAAAGTCCGTCGTCTCTACAACGACAAAGTGATCGCCGGTTTTGCAGGCGGCACGGCGGATGCCTTCACGCTGTTTGAACTGTTTGAACGCAAGCTGGAAATGCACCAGGGTCATCTGGTGAAAGCTGCCGTTGAGCTGGCAAAGGACTGGCGTACCGACCGTATGCTGCGCAAGCTCGAAGCGCTGCTGGCGGTCGCGGATGAAACCGCTTCGCTTATCATCACCGGTAACGGTGACGTGATTCAGCCAGAAAACGACCTGATTGCCATCGGCTCTGGCGGCCCTTATGCCCAGGCTGCAGCCCGCGCGCTGTTGGAAAATACCGACATGAACGCGCGTGATATCGCGGTGAAGGCGTTGGATATTGCAGGTGATATCTGCATCTATACCAACCACAACCACACCATCGAAGAATTGACCTCCAAAGCGTAAGGATCTCCCATGTCTGAAATGACCCCACGCGAAATTGTCAGCGAACTGAACAAACACATTATCGGCCAGGATAACGCCAAGCGCTCCGTGGCTATCGCGCTGCGTAACCGCTGGCGTCGTATGCAGCTTGATGAAGAGCTGCGTCACGAAGTCACCCCGAAAAACATTCTGATGATCGGCCCAACCGGCGTCGGTAAAACCGAAATCGCCCGTCGTCTGGCTAAGCTGGCGAATGCGCCGTTCATCAAAGTTGAAGCGACCAAGTTCACCGAAGTGGGCTATGTTGGTAAAGAAGTGGACTCTATCATCCGCGACCTGACCGATTCTGCGATTAAGATGGTGCGCGTCCAGGCGATTGAGAAAAACCGCTACCGCGCGGAAGAGATGGCCGAAGAGCGTATTCTCGACGTGCTGATCCCACCGGCGAAAAACAACTGGGGTCAGGCTGAACAGCAGACTGAACCTTCAGCCGCGCGTCAGGCGTTCCGCAAAAAACTGCGTGAAGGCCAGCTGGACGACAAAGAGATTGAGATCGACCTCGCGGCCGCGCCGATGGGCGTGGAAATCATGGCGCCTCCGGGCATGGAAGAGATGACCAGCCAGCTGCAGTCCATGTTCCAGAGCCTGGGCGGCCAAAAGCAGAAAGCGCGTAAGCTGAAAATCAAAGACGCGATGAAGCTGCTGATTGAAGAAGAAGCGGCGAAACTGGTGAATCCGGAAGAGCTGAAGCAGGACGCTATCGACGCGGTTGAGCAGCACGGTATCGTGTTTATCGACGAAATCGACAAAATTTGTAAGCGCGGCGGCAACAGCTCCGGTCCGGACGTATCCCGCGAAGGCGTACAGCGCGACCTGCTGCCGCTGGTTGAAGGCTGCACCGTCTCTACCAAGCACGGCATGGTGAAAACGGACCACATTCTGTTTATCGCTTCCGGTGCATTCCAGGTAGCCAGCCCGTCGGATCTGATCCCCGAACTACAGGGTCGTCTGCCTATCCGCGTTGAGCTGCAGGCGCTGACCACCGAAGATTTCGAGCGCATCCTGACGGAGCCAAACGCCTCTGCTACCGTGCAGTACAAGGCGCTGATGGCGACCGAAGGCGTGAACCTCGAGTTCACCGAAGACGGTATCAAGCGTATCGCCCAGGCCGCATGGCAGGTCAACGAAACCACCGAGAACATCGGTGCGCGTCGTCTGCACACCGTGCTGGAACGCCTGGTAGAAGACATCTCATATGACGCGAGCGACCTCAACGGTCAAACCATTACCATCGACGCAGACTATGTGAGCAAACATCTGGATGCGTTAGTGGCAGATGAAGATCTGAGCCGTTTTATCCTATAATCGCGGTTACTGCATTCTCATCACTGTTAATGGGGGCTAAAGCCCCCATTTTTATTGGCAAAATTACTATGACTGATATCAGCCGTACTCAGGCGTGGCTCGAAAGTCTGCGTCCTAAAACGCTTCCTCTGGCCTTTGCCGCCATTATTGTCGGCACCGCGCTTGCCTGGTGGCAAGGGCATTTCGATCCGCTGGTGGCAGGTCTGGCGCTCATTACCGCCGGGCTGCTGCAAATCCTCTCTAACCTCGCGAACGATTATGGCGATGCGGTAAAAGGCAGCGACAAGCCTGACCGTATCGGGCCGCTGCGCGGGATGCAAAAAGGGGTGATCACCCAGGCACAGATGAAGCGTGCGCTGATTATCACCGTGGTGCTGATTTGCTTATCTGGCCTGGCGCTGGTGACGGTCGCCTCGAAAACTACCAGCGACTTCATTGGCTTCCTGGTGCTGGGCCTGCTCGCCATAATCGCGGCCATCACCTACACCGTCGGCACGCGCCCTTACGGCTATATTGGCCTTGGGGATATCTCTGTGCTGGTGTTCTTCGGCTGGCTGAGCGTAATGGGGAGCTGGTACTTACAGGCGCATACGGTGATCCCTGCCCTGTTCCTCCCGGCGACCGCCTGCGGCCTGCTGGCGACGGCGGTACTCAATATCAATAATCTACGCGATATCGACAGCGATCGTGAGAACGGCAAGAACACGCTGGCGGTGCGTCTGGGGCCGGTGAATGCGCGCCGCTATCATGCCTGCCTGCTTATTGGCGCGCTGGTTTGCCTGGCGCTGTTTAACCTGATTTCCCTGCACAGTCTGTGGGGCTGGCTGTTTGTGCTTGCCGCGCCGCTGCTGGTTAAGCAGGCCCGCTTTGTGATGCGTGAACTCAGCCCGGCAGCCATGCCGCCAATGCTGGAGCGAACGGTAAAAGGCGCGCTGCTGACTAACCTGTTGTTCGTCATTGGGATTGTGTTAAGCCAGACGCTCAGTTAGCTGACAAATATCAATTAACAATTGATGATTTTGCCAACAACGCATTTCGCACGATATACTGAACACATTCGCAGCAACTGAGCGTTAAACCTATGAAATACGATACCTCCGAGCTTTGTGACATCTACCAGGAAGATGTCAACGTCGTTGAACCGCTGTTCTCCAACTTTGGTGGGCGGTCATCGTTTGGCGGGCAAATCGTCACGGTGAAATGTTTCGAGGACAACGGGTTGCTGTACGATCTGCTCGAACAGAACGGCCGTGGCCGCGTTCTGGTGGTCGACGGCGGCGGGTCCGTGCGTCGCGCACTGATTGATGCCGAACTGGCCGGCATTGCCGTCCAGAACGAGTGGGAAGGCATCGTGGTGTACGGCTCCGTGCGTCAGGTGGACGATCTCGAAGACCTGGATATTGGAATTCAGGCCATCGCGGCCATACCGGTAGGGGCGGCGGGCGACGGCATCGGCGAAAGTGACGTGCGCGTCAATTTCGGTGGCGTGACCTTCTTCTCCGGGGACCATCTTTATGCCGATAACACCGGCATTATCCTTTCTGAAGATCCGCTGGATATCGAGTAATAAAACCCTAAACGTGAACCATAAAAAACCGCCAACAGCAATGTGGCGGTTTTTTTGTCCCTCGGGATTCGCGGTCCGTTGGGAAGATTTGCAACCTTTAACCAGGATTTTTATCTTACCCTGGTTCAAACCTCAGATAACCTCATCGACCCTTTATAAATTCCTAATTATCTATGAAAACCTTAACTACGCTGCTATTGCTCATTATGATGCAGCGTCCCTTTCCGCCATTTCGCACATGGGCATCGGTCCAGGGAAAGGTGTAACCACAACCGTAAAGCAGCCTTTAACCAGGCTTGTGTCCACCGACTTATCACCGGTGGTGAACGGTGGAGCGGTTAGCCGCAGGGACCGCATAATGAAACGCTATTTATGTATCGCGTTCATTGTCGCCAGCGTACTCGTTGTAAAAAGTGATGAACCGATCGGGTTTGTTGCGTTTACCACGACAGCGCAGGACAAGTAGCGTTAAGGCCGCCTTAGGCGGCCTTTTTTATGGTTGGATGTCAGTCAGCGAGAACCATAAAAAAAGCCGGGTAGCGGCATCGCCTTACCCGGCCTGTTCAGTTCATCCCAGGGGGAATCAGACTTCTTCCATACGTCCCAGCAGCGCCTGCAGGCGATCCTGCCAGCCGTTCTGCTGTTCGCGCAGCTGGTTGTTTTCGCGCTCCAGTTCTTCGCGGCCGTGCTGAGCGTTCTGAACTTCCTGCGCCAGGCTGTTGTTCTTCTCTTTCAGCTCTTCAATTTCCATCTGCAGCAGCGTGATGGTGTCAATCGCCTGCTGTACTTTCGCTTCCAGTTTCTCAAACACTTCTAAAGACATGATCCTACCTCTCCTGAATTGCAAGGCGACGCTTTAACGTAAACGCGCACAACATATGTTCCGATTGTATGGAGCGCAGTCGCCCCTGTCCAGCGGCATGCCACGCAGATCGCGGTTTGCAACACTTTTCGGCCTCGTCCTGGTGCGTTCGCGGCATATACCTCTAAGTTGTTAACCCATTCGTTAAAAAAATGATTCAGCTCACCGTGCGCGACTGATGCAAAAACGCGCTTTATGGCGCGAAAACGCTCATTTTATTGACACAGACCACACATTTTAATTTCGATATTTCTCGTTTTTGCTCGTTAACGATAAATTAACACTATGTCTACAGGGCATCGTGGCTGTCACGGGCGGCCACGCTAACAATAAACATCAATTTTTTCAGGATTCCGATTATGAGTCAGACATCAACCTTAAAAGGCCAGTGCATTGCCGAGTTCCTTGGTACCGGGTTGTTGATATTCTTCGGAGTGGGCTGTGTCGCTGCACTGAAAGTGGCGGGTGCCAGTTTTGGTCAGTGGGAAATCAGTATCATCTGGGGTCTGGGCGTGGCGATGGCCATCTACCTGACTGCAGGGGTCTCTGGCGCACATCTTAACCCGGCGGTGACTATCGCACTGTGGCTGTTCGCGTGCTTCGACGGACGCAAAGTTGTTCCCTTCATTATTTCTCAATTTGCCGGCGCGTTTTGCGCAGCGGCGTTAGTTTACGGGCTTTATTACAATCTTTTCATCGACTTCGAACAGACGCATCATATGGTGCGCGGCAGCGTCGAAAGTCTGGATCTGGCAGGCATCTTCTCAACCTATCCAAACCCGCATATCAATTTTGTGCAGGCGTTCGCAGTTGAAATGGTGATTACCGCTATTCTGATGGGCGTTATCCTGGCGCTGACCGACGACGGAAACGGCATTCCGCGCGGCCCGCTGGCACCTCTGCTGATTGGCCTGCTGATTGCGGTGATCGGTGCATCCATGGGCCCGCTGACCGGCTTCGCAATGAACCCGGCGCGTGATATCGGACCAAAAGCGTTCGCCTTTATCGCAGGCTGGGGCGACGTGGCCTTCACCGGTGGCAAAGACATTCCTTACTTCCTGGTTCCGCTGTTTGCGCCGGTTGTCGGGGCTGCGCTGGGTGCGTTTAGCTATCGCAAATTAATTGGTCGCCACTTACCGTGCGACACCTGTGTGGACGAGGAGAAAGAGACGACTTCTACCGCACAACAAAAAGCTTCGCTGTAATCTGACTACGGGACTTACACCATGACCGAAAAAAAAATATATCGTTGCGCTCGACCAGGGCACCACCAGCTCCCGCGCTGTCGTAATGGATCATGACGCGAACATTGTCAGCGTGTCACAGCGTGAATTTGAGCAAATCTATCCTCGTCCAGGCTGGGTAGAGCACGACCCGATGGAGATCTGGGCATCGCAAAGCTCCACGCTGGTCGAAGTGCTGGCGAAAGCCGATATCAGTTCTGACGAAATAGCCGCGATTGGTATTACCAACCAGCGTGAAACGACAATCGTCTGGGAACGTGAAACCGGCAAGCCAATTTATAACGCCATCGTCTGGCAGTGTCGTCGTACGTCAGAGATTTGCGAACAGCTGAAGCGCGACGGTATGGAAGAGTACGTCCGCAGCGCCACGGGCCTGGTGGTCGACCCGTATTTCTCGGGTACCAAAGTGAAGTGGATCCTTGACCACGTGGAAGGTTCACGTGAGCGTGCAAAACGCGGCGAACTGCTGTTCGGTACCGTCGATACCTGGCTTATCTGGAAGATGACCCAGGGTCGCGTCCACGTCACGGACTACACCAACGCCTCGCGTACCATGCTGTTCAACATCAACACGCTGGAGTGGGATGACAAGATGCTGGACGCGCTGGATATTCCACGCGCTATGCTGCCCAAGAAGTACGTAAATCTTGCTGAAGTGTACGGTCAGACCAACATCGGTCGGTAAAGGCGGCACGCGTATTCCTATCGCCGGTATCGCC
>OKVS01000427.1_pt1 | contig 14458 bp, 19 predicted proteins | sample 1606911 | NCBI WGS metagenome assembly OKVS01 (sample SAMN03281016, study PRJEB24777) | human gut metagenome | isolation source: fecal sample PR161 from 1 month old female Malay infant, caesarean... | reverse complement strand
AACTCAGGTTGTTCAGGTATCCGGATGGAACCCTTTTTAACACTTTCTACCGCAGCAACGGTGATCCACTTGAAAGGTGTGATGAAAACGCTCTGGGAAATGGAGATGGAAATTACCGATACACCAGTGGTGCGGTTTGAACATCGCTGAGCAAAATTAAGGTGACCCCGGATGGGGTCGCTGTTAAATTGCTTTGTTGTTAATAATTAATTTGAATTGCGATATTTACAGCAATAATCCACTCATCACAACAATTCACTCTTTTTTGTGCTTATCCTGCAATAATCTCTCTCTTCCTCTCCTGAGATCCGAAAAGATGTTGTTCCGGATCTCCGCGAACCCCACCGGCGCGCAGCGGCACCAGAACACAAGATGTGCCACTCTATTATCTGCTGTTTATTCTATATATAGTGTTTACCCCCTGCCCCGCCACCGCCCGCTCACCCCCATAAAAGGGCGGTGTGGTTATTCCCTGACCGTGGTACACTTCCGGAAACTGCGCAATAGCGTAAAAATCGGATCTCACCGGAACGGCTATCCGGTAATTTAATGACGTGGTTATATGGCTGCTTATTATCAGCCAGAGAATAATGACAATAGATAAAATCCCGATTTGTGACTGTCAGGTGTGTCATTAGGTAATGATTTAGTGGTGGGATTATTTAACAGGGTATTAAATGGATATTGATCAAGTTATTCGGGGCCTTATTAGCCAGGGCATGAATTCTGTCTGGGTATATCAAACTGCGAATAGTTACGGCAAAGAACTGGTTCAGTTGCTGGACGTGCAAGGAAACGAGCTGGCTTGGCGTTGGCTCTCTGATGGCTGCGCATCATGGCAGGCTCCCTCTTCAGTGATTGGGGGATATTTGAGCTTACCAGTAGGAGCAAGTGAATATGACCTCTCACAGGGCTTCGATCATGCGTCGTTCATTCTAGGCACTGAGGATTGTTCAAATTATTCAGAACTACCGCCCAGACCAGACTGGTGCCGCTAGGTCGCAAAAAGAATATGAATGGCGGGATTTTTAAGCAATTTAAGGAAGCAAAATTATGGGAATGTTTGATACGGTCAGATTCCGGTACCGGATGCCTGACGGAGTCACCGGGACGGACTTTCAGACCGACGACCTAGACTGCGAGTGTGAATTTTACGAGATTTCCGCTGAAGGCCGCCTGCTTCGCTGGATGGGTGACGGTACGCGAACCGATACCTGTTTTGACGGGATGCTGACCCTCAGTGCCGATGACGGTTATCACCTGTATTTTGAGCACGGGACACTGGCGTGGATCGAGGTGTACTCGCAGGGCGACAGGCGCTGGCCGTTTGAGCCAGGCCGTTTTATGCCGGACCCGGCCTGACGGGATTTCTCGATACAAGGAACGCGAATGTGTGATTTATGCAGGGCGGACGGGAATTATTTCCATACGCCGGAATGTGTGTATGACCAGCTGGTCAGTGAATACCCCGTGATGTGGCTGCGGGACTCGACCCGGATCGGGGCCTGCTACACCCTTCGTGAACTGCTGTCGCCGGAAGGGATGGTGCTGGCCATACAGAACGCGCCTCCCGTGACGGGATGGCGGCTGCGCATGCGGTATAACGAGGCCATTGATGAAGAGATTAACCCGCAGTGCGGGGACTGTATCGAGCTGGCCTCCAGGGCGGACGCCCTGCTGGCTTTTGAACCGTTCCGTGGAGACGATGCGGCAGTATGACCGGCTGGATTTTTCATTTACAGAACCATACAGAAGGGTACTGGCATTATGGGAAGCATGAAAGACCAGATGATGGATATTGAATCTGAACGATTTGATAAATGGCTTGCTGAAAATTATCCGGATGTTGTCCCCGGCTCAGAAGAATGGGAACAGGCCGCTAACCTGTACTACTGGGAACAGGAGTATCTCGCCGATCAGGCTCAGTGGGATCATGAACACGGGCTGTTTGTGGCTTCCCTGAACAATGTTCATCAGCGTTACCTGCACGCCAGCCAGGAGCTGAAGAAGCTCCATGCCCTGCTTGATGAAAAGCAGCCTGAACTGGTGTACAGAATGTCTTTCGTCCATGCCGTGACGGTCATGGAGGCGTACCTGATGTACTGCGCCAGAGCTCTGCTGGAAGAGGACAGGCCGCTCGAGAGATACTTTGAAGAGTATTACTTACCTTTTGCTAAGGTAGGCAAGAAAGAGAAGCAGGCGGCCCGCGAGATGGAGCTTACCAAGTTCCGCCCTGTGGCAAAGAATGTTGTTGCGAGTATGACGTTTCATAACGTGAAAACCATTGAGCGCTATTTCGGGACTGTGCTTCATATACCGCCCGTCTGGCCAATTGAGCCGCTGGGTATCATCGCAGACTGGCGAAACGATCTGGTACACCGCAACGGTGTGGATGAGCATGATGTGCCACGCGTGATATCAGCGCAGCAGCTGCATAGCGCCCTGCAGAAAGTGTCGGATCTGATAGAGGCTGCAGATCATTCCCTGCGTCTGGAAGTGGACTATTTTGGTAACTGGCGTAATGAAGAGAACCGGGAAATCATTGCGGGAGCACTGCGCATATCCCCTGGCGGAGAATCATCCTGATGACCGGACTTGTAACCCTGGGAGGGTATTCGACAACAGGTGCTCAGTTACCTGTTTCTATCGACTATCCAGCGGCGCTGGCCCTGCGTCAGATGGCGCTCGTTCAGGACGAACTGCCGAAATACCTGCTGGCGCCGGAAGTAAGTGCCCTGCTCCACTATGTACCCGATCTCCACCGCAAGATGTTGCTGGCAACCCTCTGGAATACCGGCGCGCGCATTAACGAGGCGCTGGCGCTGACCCGGAGTGATTTTTCCCTGACACCGCCCTACCCGTTCGTGCAGCTGGCCACGCTCAAACAGCGGACCGAAAAAGCCACCAGAACGGCCGGCCGTGCTCCGGCCGGTAGCCTGCCTCATCGTATCGTTCCGCTTTCCGATGCGAACTATGTCAGCCAGCTGGAGATGATGGTGGCCACGCTTAAAATTCCGCTGGAGCGCCGTAATAAACGCACAGACAGAACCGAGAAAGCACGCATCTGGGAAATTACCGACAGAACGGTCCGGACCTGGATAAGTGAAGCCGTTGATGCGGCTGCCGCCGACGGGGTGACGTTTTCGGTACCGGTTACCCCGCACACGTTCCGTCACAGCTACGGGATGCATATGCTGTATGCCGGCATCCCGCTGAAGGTGCTGCAGAGCCTGATGGGACACAAGTCGATCAGCTCGACGGAGGTCTACACGAAAGTGTTTGCGCTCGATGTCGCGGCACGGCACCGGGTGCAGTTCCAGATGCCAGGCGATGAGGCGGTGGCGCTGCTGAAGGGAAATGGCAGGTAACTAGACAGAACTATCTATGCCCAGAGGATGTATTGATTGCTCTTTTTTGAGTAATTTCCGTTGACGTGTTTGTCAAATGGAGTAGTATTAGTATTAATGATGCCTGCAACAACCCTTTGGGGAAGTTAGTGGGCTTTTTTTTGCCTATTCAGGGATGATGCTGCGATGCCGACAACCCTTTACAGCAAGCCTTACCGTACACCTGCCGATCTGATTAACGACCTCAAGAGCAAAAAGCTTGAGTTTTTGGACGAGGCTGAAGCAGAAAATACGCTCAGCCAGATAAGCTATTACCATTTTAAAATTTATCTCCATCCTCTGTTAGATCCGGCAAGTCCGGGCGGAAAACATTACAGAAAAGATGAGTATTTTGAATATGGGGTTGAGCTATACCGCTTCGACGAAAAACTTCGTGTACTGTTGTTTGGCGTAATTGCGCGGCTTGAAGTTAAGCTCAGAAGCAGGCTTGACCATACACTTTCCGCATTCTCAAATGACCCTTTCTGGTATCTTGATAATACTTTTTTCTATACAGCGAAAGGCACTAAAATTATTGATGACATTCGAAGTAGAATACAAGGTGACTTTAATAAGGAAGGGGAGCTTTACGCGAGAAATTACAGGAAAAAATACACAATAATTCGCATCCGCAATTCTCTAATCTACCCCCTTTCTGGATTGCCAGTGAGGTAATTACTATCGGTTGTCTTTTCAAGATATTCAGTGCGACTGATTTCTCATATTTTAAGGGATTGCCAGCACCTCATAACACTCTGCTGGATACACTCGCAAATGAGTTTGGTGCAAATGATTTCAATTCGCTGACGAACTGGGTTCAGCGTCTGCGTGACGTAAGAAATCGTGCCGCGCATCATAGCCGACTGTGGAACGCCAAACTTGCGATTCCAAGCCAGATAGCCAGTGAGTTGACCATACCCGCAGTTCACCAGTATCGACCATACTTGACGGTCTGCGTGATACACAAAATGATTAAGACACTAGACCTGGCGGGCATTGACTTAAAGGGTGATCTTCTTCGTCTTTTTGCTGGTAGCCATGCGGCGCAGCTGTATATGGCTGATACCGGCTTCCCGCAAGGTTGGGAAAACGATCCTTTCTGGAATTAAAAAGCGTTGTCAGCAAACAATTGATTCACTAAAAAGGCCGCGATGCGGCCTTTTTGGATAAAATCAAAACTGTGACATATCATAGCCGGAGCCAGTGGAACAGCGCGCAAAACACGCACTGTCAGCGGAACTGGACTGAAATATTTCCATGCCTGGCTATTTTATTCCTTTATGATTCCCAAAGAAGAATCTTATATCACTCTTCTTCCTCTTCCCATTTAGTTGGTCAATATAGTTTCGGAACTGATAAATTATATTTATGTCTTGACCACCTAAACTCCCATATGTCCTATGAGGTTCGTTTGGTGTTTCGCAGTACTTAGGGTTATCTACTGTGAAAAAGGTTCTACAATTGAAAGGTCGATATTCATATATGGAGCAGATTCCATCAGTTAAAAATGGGCAATCTGTATTGGTTTTTAATTTTCTTTGCTTGTTAGATACAATTCTGTGGGATGTATTTTTTTTCTATAAAACTTGCTTCTAATGCCGTCATTTCGACACCTATTTTGCAACAGGCGCTGCAACCTTTCTGACATACTGTAAAGGTTGATGCAAACTCGCCAAAAGTATCAAGAAATCCATAAATCAAACTAATTTCCAAAAATGGATTATTCTTAACAGAATCCAGCTTCACCTGAAGAGTCTGACAGGCAGCTATGACGTTTTCAGGGATGTCTGGTAATACTCTTGTTTCATCCCTTTCAATGTATTTCACTTCAATTATTTCATTTTTTTTTGGGGAAAAAAATCGTTGTAAAAGACGTTGTAAAAAATTAATCCATTTCAAAATAACTCCTTAGGCATGACATGAAGCAGCTGCACATTGCAAAAGCAGATTAAACGACACGGATCCAGTAGGCTGGTTCAACAACCCAAACTCCGCAATCATATGCGATAGCCCTACGATGGCGGTTCATCAGCCAGAACGTCCAGGCGACAAACCGACTATTTCCACTATAGACGGTTCTATCCCCATCCAGCATGACAGAATAGCGAGGCTTTTTGTCCATATTATGATTCCTTATGTTGTTTACCTGGAATTATCGGAGCATCCAGGTGGCAAGGCAACTCTGTATCAGAGGATATTTTACCCCGCGCAACCAGCCATGCGCGACGTTGTTCCAGCCATGTTTTGAAAGCGGGTGTCGCTTCGACTTTTTTCACTTCCTTCTGTTTCCAGGCTTTTACCGGGCCTGCACTGAGCGGCGCACCGAGAAATTCACTGATCGCCTTGTCAGTCCAAAGACGAGCTTTCAAGCCACGTTTACTTATCCACTCAGCATGCCATTCATTGCTCGCTTGGGCTCGTCTATCTACTGCATTGTAATAAAGCCTCACGGTCATGGCACATCTCCTTGTACTTCTACATCATGAATGGGTTTGGCATAGAGGGACCAAAGAAAAATACAATGATTGAGGTAAGGATAAAACAGGTTAACCAGAGCCATTCAAGTTTCCAAGGTCTGAATAATTGCCAGATAAATCCGGCCGCGATAGTGCCGCAAACAACACCACCAATTAGAGCTTCAGAAATTGTCGAGTGTTCCATTGATTTTGTTTCTCCAAAAATTACGCCATTGTGCTTTATAAAACTACAAGCGATGCGACAGGGAATTTCATACTGAAAGAAATCACAAAAAACCTAGTTTTTTAGATAGTTAGGGCTGAAAATGTAGTGGGAACTTTTTAGTGGAGTCACACATTAAATTCCCACATTTTTTTATTTTTCGAAGGACTGCATGTTGCCCATAACCAGCCTGATGGCCTTATCTAACTCAGCCTGAACTGAAGCAGGAAGACGGGCAAATTCATAGGTCACTAAGCGTTTAGACGGATCGGTTTTCTTCCGGGCAAACTGCTTTTTGTCTTCAAACTCACGTAGCTTTTCAGTTTGTACAGTTTTCACTGGCGCTGGCTTCAGCTGCTTCGAATGGCGTTTAAAAGAGTCCATAATTAGCGACTTACTTACGCTTTCAACTTTTGCTGCACTGATGTCTGCCTGCACTTTTCCGAGCAAATCAGACAGAGGCACACCTTTGCTATCTAAGTCCTCTGAAATTTTTAACAGCAGCTGGTAATCAGCAAGGGAGAGTTCATTGATAACCGGGAATAACTCGACCATTTCAGCTGGCACAGAAGCAGCTTGAAACGCTCGGGAAACGCTTGCCGGTGAGACGTCCTCTACGCGCGCAATTTCATCCTTAGACATGCCATTTGCGTACATAAATTGATATCTTTGACCTATCTCACGAAGCGTATGCTCACGCGCGGTCTGAATGTCTTTGGCAAGCTGACGAGCATCTTCAAGACTTATCTCATCTTCTGTAACCAGAATTTCGAATTTCGCGCCACTGAAGATACATGCCGCCCGGCGCCGGGAACCATCTAACACTTCTATACAACCGTTAATAACTCGGCCGATTGCTGGGAAAAATTGCTGCAGGTTGATAGTTCGCGTTATGTCGCTCACTGACTCAGGGGTTACATACCTTTGGTCGCGACCGTTAACAGCTGGATCCACAAATGTCTTCTCTTCAATATCACCATTCAAAATGGTTGAGAGGGTGAACTTGGCCTGATTACCGGACTTAAGGGTGAATACCTTCTCTGCTTCTTTGGTTTCGAGGCTACGGATAAAATCTGAGCTATCACTACCTAAAATGTTTCGCCCGCGAGCTACTATTTTTTTCTTCACGCTGATTGGCTCCTCAGGAATTCAATACGGTCAAACACAGCCTTCGTAAAATGCTCTGCTTCTGTACGCGCTTTTTTTAACGCGTCGTTGCTACCGGGATAAGATGCTGGGTTGGCACTAATAATCGTATCAAACGTTTCTCCGCAACGTTCAAAGCCATCCAGGCGGGGCAGGGAAGAGTCCAGTATGCTGCTTGTGTAGACTTCACGAGCAAGGCTATGTGAAACCAGATGATCGGGCTTGCCAGTCATTTTCGACATAAAACCAATACTGGCAGCCAGACGCGGTTCAATGCCTTCTTCTTCCAGCGTTTCCAGCATTTCAGGCAAGCGGGTAAGGTATTTCAACGTGGAATGGAAATCGACTTGCGCCGGCGGAGTAGGGGTGAGAATAAGGTCACTTGCCGCCAAACCGTTTAGTAAAAATGGATCGAGGTGCGGACCTGTATCAATCAGGATGAAATCGTAGTCATCAGCCACACGATCGATAATTATTTTGCGAAGCACTTCGTACTGGTTTACGCCCGGCAGGTGCTCGCTAACCAGCTCCTTCCATGCGCTGGCTACAAAACCATCATCAATAGAAGCAGGAATAACATCTACACCTGGAATGATGGTTGGCCGTATCACTTCGTTACGCAGGGTTTCAGCATCGACATCGTTTAGCATCGCTTGCGCGGCGGTTTCAAGAATGGAACCAATACTGTGCGTGTGATCGAGGAACATGGTGCTGGATGCCTGCGGATCAAGGTCAATAACCAGAATACGCAGATCGTGACGCAATAAATCCTGATGCACTCGCAACGCGTGCGCCAGCGTTACAGTTGATACGGTTTTGGATACGCCACCTTTCAAGTTAACGACGAAAATAACGTAAGGCGATTGATGGATTTCACGATACTTCGGGATCTTGCGGTGGGCGTAAATATCAATAACATTCTGTACTGTAAGAGCATATTGCTCAACATTTCCGACGCGTTTCTTGTTGAAATCGTAGCCTGCATCTTCCATTTCTTTAATGGCCTGCTCCACGATGCGACGGCTTAGCTTGGGTAATTTGGCTACTGCGTTCCGGGTAAATGTCTGGAAGTATTCTGTAAGGTTAAACTCTTTGCGTTGATCTTCAATGTCCCGGCTCATTGACTCAAGCAATATGCCAGCTCGTCGCGCTATCGAGCCTACTCCACCGTAATCTCGTTTCATTCTGTTCTCCATGATGTTTTCAATGTAGAGGACATTGATTGTACAGCTCGGAGTGTACAACAAATACCGTGACGTGCAAGAAATTATTGATATTGGTGTTTTTGTTGCACGTTCAGCGAGTGACTCAAAGGCTGAACGCTGATACATGTGTTTATAAATCGGCTCGGAAGTGAGCAAACAGGTGTGTTTACAAAGCGGAAACAATATGAGAGGGAATAGATGTGTTTATAAAACGGATGCTGATGCTGTGTTACCGGGAAAACAGCAAACACTCGCAGTCACTGCGGCACATATCCGCTTTACAAACACAGTCAGGCGCTTTTACTCTCCATCTTTTAAGGCTTCAGACATAGCCTTAATGTCTGGCCTAGGCGTGCGACGGGTTATGATTAAGTGCCATTCACCATCCTTTTTAACGACATCGCCATCTAAATAACCGACCGCTTTAAGCTCGTCTATAGCCTTGTTAATCACTCGATTCTGCTGGTTATTGGGTGAGGTAAGCATTAGGCGACGTTTAATACGCGCGAACGATAGTGGTATTGGTCGCTCAGGAAGGCTCTCAATGAAAGTGTATAGGGCCTGTGCTGTCCCTTTGTTCGCAAGTTGCCGGATTATAAACATCTGCAGAAGCACCTGACGGTCGAATTGATAAAGCTCCCAAAGAGACTCATCGGCGGTAAGTTCCATGATGTCGTCTTTTTCGTCCCACTTACCACGACTTAACAGACCAGATACAACACCATTCCGATCCTTTTCTGAGGCAAGCTTGATAGTTGTGCTGCGAAGACGAATAAGAGAGTCGGCCAAGCGCGTTCTGAGTCCTTTATCTTTGTCCTTTGAGCTAAACCCGCAGAATGTAGCAAACTCGCTGAATGGAAGTTCAATGGTGCTGCTGTTTAAGCCATATTTCGAAAACGCGAGAATGATGCCAACCCACACCTTGAAGTCAGTCTCCATCGAAAGTCGTGGGCCGGTAATACGGATGTCTGTATAACCTTCGGCTCTTGCCAACTCTAAGCTTTGAAGTTCGCTACTCGCATCAATACTGATATTTTCTGTGTCCTTTCCTTTTCGTTTTAAGGAAGGTAGAAACAGACCTAAGCGCATCAAAGCTACAGGCTGGACAGTAGCGTTTCTGGAAGGCATGAGCTTCTTATTTTCATCGATTTCTACGAGAACCGATTCAAGTGATAGATCTACACTTTTCTTATACATAAGGACTTATCCACAGTTAAAGGATCATCCACAGACACAGCATGCGTAATCCCATTTATAAACACGCGCAATCCGTTTTATAAACACATAAATCCGCTTTGTAAACACAGAATACCGATTTACAAACACAAATATCCGACTTATAAACACATGAAATGGCTGTTAGCCTATGCATGGCGCGGTTTTCAACGTACCGGGATCTGTTTGGATCATTATATGGATCTTTGCTGGATCAGATACTTGGATCTACCCGGTGGATAACTGGATAAGTTGTCCATTTAACTTCGAGCGTAAGCAGAATTTGTCCGTACAGTTCCCTGGTGCTTCCTCGCTCACTCGCGGGCTTAGCCCTGTCGTTCGGCTGCGGCGAGCACTACTGGCTCTCTCTGAAATGCAAAATTTAGCCGATCCTCACTATGGGGATATCTTTCCAGCGGGTGGTGTACGCAGGGGAGAGCATATCGCGTTTCATTTGCCACGCAGGCGCAATCCCTCGTCCGGCAAACCAGAGCTGTCCCAGCCCGGAATGATTAATGCCATCGAGAACCTTCATCAGCTCAGCGCTGTGAGGACGTGGAGGACGTTCGTCGAACAGCTGCAGCTGCGAAACACCGGAGCCGGTGAAGTCATTCAGCATCACACCGGCTTTGGCATACCGGTGCCCGTCCTTCCAGATACGCTCCAGAGCCGTTGTGGCGGCCGCAATGATGTCCCGGGTGTCCTGAGTGGGGGTAAGCAGTTTCTCCGTGGCCACGTTGCCATAGTAAGGCTCTTTAACGGCGAACGGAGACGTTTTGATGAATACGGAAATATGCCGGCAATACTGGCGCTCTTTACGCAGCTTTTCTGAGGCCCGCTCTGCGTACTGACAGACAGCCTGGCGGAGCGAATCGTACTCCGTGATTTTCTCTCCAAAACTGCGGCTGCAGACGATCTGCTGCTTTGTTGGCGGGGCTTCCTCAAGCGACATGCAGCTTTCCCCGTTCAGTTCGCGTACCGTTCGCTCAAGGACTACGGAGAAATTTTTGCGGATAAAGGCCGGGTTCGTCAGGGCCAGATCGAGCGCGGTTTTGATGCCCAGAACATTGAGCTTGCGTGCAATACGGTTTCCCACGCCCCAGATCTCTTCGACCGGCTGCAGTGAAAGCAGTTTCCGCGTTCGCTGTGGATTCCCCCGGGTGAGTGCGAGCACACCACGAAACTGTTTCCACTCCTTTGAGGCCCACTGGGCTGATTTTGCGAGGGTTTTCGTTGGTCCGGCACCCACGCCAATGGTCAGACGGGTACAGTCATACACGTGCTGACGCAGCTGCCGGCCGAAGTCCTCCAGGTCCATGCAGTGCTCCACGCCGGTCAGATCGAGGAACATCTCGTCAATCGAATACTGTTCCACCCCCGGAGCCAGTTCCTCCAGGCAGCTCATCACGCGCGCCGACATGGATGCATAAAGTTCATAGTTGCTAGAGAACGCGTATATTTTTTCCGGGTATCTTTCGTTTTTCATCTGAAACCACGGCGTACCCATTTTGATCCAGGGCTTTGCCTCGGCACTTCTCGCGATTACGCAGCCATCGTTATTGCTGAGCACCACAACCGGCTTTCCTTTCAAATCCGGGCGGAAAACACGTTCGCAGCTGGCATAAAAGCTGTTCACATCGGCCAGGGCAAACATCAGTACATCTCCCTCGGGCGGTGGATGATGTGCGTGACGACGCCAAAGATATCCAGATCGTCCGGGTCGGGATAAATCGGCGACCAGGCGGCGTTCATGGGCTGCAGCGTCAGTCGTGGCGTCAGCAGCAACCGTTTGACCGTAAACTCCCCCTGCACGCTGGCCACAACAATATCGCCATGCCGGGGCTTCTCGGCACAGTCCACAACCAGCAGATCGCCATTGTAAAGGCTGCCGTCGGACATACTGTCACCGCTGGCGCGAAGGTAGTAAGTCGCGCTCGGATGCCGTATGCAGTAATCATGGAGATCCAGGTCAGACTCGACGTAGTCAGCTGCAGGGCTGGGAAAACCGCAGCTGGCCAGGTCTGCAAACAACGGATGGGCCTGTGGCGGGAGTTCTTTCCCGGTGCTGAAAAGCTGCAGTTTCATCTTTCCTCCTGATGTCTAAATATACTGGTTATACATACAGTATATTTAACAGCGTGAGGATAATCCAGATCGCCTGCGACATGAACAGTATGAGTAACATAAATTACTCAAAATGTTCATTAATATCATTTTGATTCATCAGTTTTACTCATAATGAGAAATAAGGCTTTTATTTTTTCATTTTGCTCTTATAATATGTATCAAATTGAGTGTAATTGACGGAGCATAATGATGAATATTTACTGCGATGATGGTTCAACTAATGTTAAGCTGGCATGGTTTGAAGGAAACGAGCTGCAGACCCGGGTTTCTGCTAACTCCTTCCGGCATGGCTGGAAAGTGGCGGAATTCAGTGCTGCAACGTTCAACTATCAGGTGGGCACGCTGAAATACACCTGGGACAGCGTCAGCCGGGATGCCATCCCGACAACAAACGTGGAATATCAGTACGGTGATCTCAACCTGCTGGCCGTGCATCATGCGCTGCTGAACAGCGGACTGGAGCCGCAGCCGGTGAGCCTGACCGTGACGCTGCCCCTGAGTGAGTATTACGACGGGGACTGCCAGCGGAACGAGGAGAACATACGACGCAAACGGGAAAACCTGATGCGTGAGCTGGTTCTGAATAAGGGCAGGGCATTTACCGTAACGGACGTGAAGGTGATGCCGGAATCACTGCCGGCGGCGTTCTCCCGTCTCGCGGAGCTGAAGCCCGGAACCGCAGAGACCACCCTGATTATCGATCTCGGCGGAACCACGCTCGATGCCGGCGTGATTGTCGGACAGTTTGACGATATCAGTGCGGTACACGGCAATCCGTCTGTCGGCGTGTCACAGGTCACCCGCGCAGCTGCAGGCGCGCTGCGGGCGGCAGACAGCGAAACCAGCGCGCTTATTGCTGACACGGTCATCCGCAACCGCAACGATCGTCAGTATCTGCAGCGTGTGATCAACGATGCCGGAAAAATCGACGATGTTCTGAACAAAATTACAGAGGCAATCACTTCCCTGGGCGCGCGTGTCACCAGTGAGCTGACGGCCTTCAGGAACGTTAACCGGGTATTCCTGGTCGGGGGAGGGGCATCCCTCATTGAAGAGGCTATCCGTCAGGCCTGGCCTCTGGCTCCTGACCGTATCGAGGTTATAGGCGATCCGCAGCTGGCGCTGGCCAGAGAGATTGCCCTTTACAATAAAGAGGACTAAACGTGCCGGACGGCCAGTATTCTTTCTATCTGCACAGCGACGATCGCACCGACATCGCGGCGATGGCGACCATCAGCACCATCTCACAGCCCCTGCGCGGTGACTTCATCCGGACCGCCGCCACCGCCGGGGCGGTGATGTACCAGACGGATGCCCGTTTACCGGCGCTGATCCCGGTGTTCTTTGACGGGCATCTGAGCGCCATCCGGCTTTGCGCCGTGATGGCGCTGGTATCCGGCACCTGGTCTTCACTCTCAGGACTTCCTGATGAGCCTGATGGTGGCGTGTCGGCTCTGGCCATGTCACCGGAGACGGAATACCAGCGCCGGCGTTACACCCTGACGCTTCAGGATGACCGGAGCAGTGAACGGGTTGAGCGTGTGCTGACGGGGGTGTCATCGCGCCTGCGCGGAGAGATGCTGAGAAACCTGATTATCACCGGTCTGGCCCTGCATACGACCGCACCGGAGCTGCCGCGTCTGCTGGCCAGTATGCCGGTACCGCCCGGCACGGTCAGCGAGCTGCGGGTTCTGGTTCAGCAGATGGCCGGTACGGCTGACGTGAGAATGGCTGCAGTGCCGGAGAAACCAGCAGAGCCTGCCGCACCGGCAACCGGTGGCGCGACCAGGATAAAGAAAAATATGCGACGGGCATTCGGAGACTAAAACATGTCAGTGATTAAACAGAAGGCAGAGCAGTGCATTCATGACTTTCTGCGCGCCCGGAATGTGCCAGAATCTCAGTGGCCGGAACGTGTCAAAAAGACCGGCAGGGGAATGATACTGGCAGGCGTGGCCGTCGTGGTTCCCGGTGTCCTGGTTGATAATATCTCCCTCCCGGTGACAATCGCGATGCAGGTCTGCTACGCCTCGCTGATCGGCCTCGGGGTTCTCCTGGCGTTTGACGAGAAAAAACCAAAGGGGCGGGGATGAATCTGAACATTAACCTGAAGGAAACGGTATGAAGCTTGAAGAACTGTCAGGAGACGAACGCACACTGGTTATTGTGGCACTGCAGGCGCTGCACCGTGAGAGACTGACCGCATCAAATGCCGTCTTTACGGTTTGTAGTCTGGCCGGAAAAGAGCAGCCGCCGGAAGATATTTTTGGGCTGCGTGAAGTTCAGGATGCACTGAGACGTATTGGTGCCGCTCCTCATTGATAAAGAATGTTTCGTCGTTATCCTGTCGGCGGGTAAGCTGGTCAGGATAGTTCATCTGCCCGGAACAATAGTTCCTGGAGAAAGTTAATTATGAGCGATTTTCCTTTTGACTGTACGACTGATCCTGTAGAGACCGAGGTATCCCAGGCTCTTGCGGGTTATAAAATGGCGCTGATCAACGCGCATTACCGTAATTTCTGGCACCGGTTTTTATGCAAACTTAAGGATGAAGAGGCTCTGAAAAATGAGCGTATACTCGTGATTCAGGAGAAACTGTGTCGGGTTGTTGTCAATAAAAGTCCTGAACACATCCAGGCGTTAAAAAGAATCAGTGATGAACAGTCCGACGCAGCCAGATTACAGGATAAATTCAGCAAT
>OKVS01000426.1_pt1 | contig 14503 bp, 15 predicted proteins | sample 1606911 | NCBI WGS metagenome assembly OKVS01 (sample SAMN03281016, study PRJEB24777) | human gut metagenome | isolation source: fecal sample PR161 from 1 month old female Malay infant, caesarean... | reverse complement strand
ATCATTACCAGACTCATCAATAAGGGTTTTCAGGCGAAGGAATTGAGCGGATGTATGATTTCGTGATTATCGGCGGCGGCATCATCGGCATGTCGACCGCCATGCAGTTAATTGAGATTTACCCGGATGCCCGCATTGCCCTGCTGGAAAAAGAGTCCGGTCCGGCCTGCCATCAGACCGGTCACAACAGCGGAGTGATCCACGCCGGCGTTTACTATACTCCCGGCAGCCTCAAGGCGCAGTTTTGCCTCGCCGGCAACCGCGCCACTAAAGCTTTTTGCGAGCAGAATGCGATTCGCTACGACGTCTGCGGCAAGATGCTGGTTGCCACCTCGCCGCTGGAAATGGAGCGGATGCGCGCGCTGTGGGATCGCACCGCCGCTAACGGCCTGCAACGCGAATGGCTGAGCGCGAGCGAGCTGCGCGAACGCGAGCCGAACATCAGCGGACTGGGCGGGATCTTCGTTCCTTCGAGCGGCATTGTCAGCTATCGTGAAGTAGCGGCGGCAATGGCGAAGATCTTCGAATCCAAAGGCGGAACGATCGTTTACGATGCCGAAGTCAGCGCTCTGAAAGAGCACGCCAGCGGCGTGGTCGTCCACACCCGCCAGGGCGGCGAATATGAGGCATCGACGCTGATCACCTGCTCCGGGCTGATGGCCGACCGGCTGGTGAAAATGATCGGCGTCGATCCCGGCTTTATCATCTGCCCGTTCCGCGGCGAATATTTCCAACTGGCGCCGCAGCACAACCAGATCGTTAATCATCTGATCTATCCGATCCCCGATCCGGCAATGCCGTTCCTCGGCGTCCACCTGACCCGCATGATCGACGGTAGCGTCACCGTCGGCCCTAACGCGGTGCTGGCGCTGAAGCGCGAAGGCTATCGCAAGCGCGATATCTCGCTGACCGATACCCTTGAGATCCTGACCTCGCCCGGCATTCGCCGGGTACTGCAAAACAACCTGCGCTCCGGGCTTGGCGAAATGAAGAATTCGCTGTGCAGAAGCGGCTATCTGCGGCTGGTGCAGAAATACTGCCCGAGCCTGACATTAAGCGATTTGCGCCCGTGGCCTGCCGGCGTGCGGGCACAGGCGGTATCGCCGCAGGGCAAACTGATCGACGATTTCCTTTTTGTTACTTCCGCGCGTTCCATCCACACCTGTAACGCGCCGTCGCCGGCGGCCACGTCGGCTATCCCGATCGGCGCGCACATCGTCAGCAAGGTGCAAACCCTGCTGGCAAGCCAGAGCAATCCCGGACGCACGCTGCGTGCGGCACGTAGCGTGGAGACACTACACGCCGCTTTTATTCGTTAACCCCTTAAGACAGGAAGCGATTATGCAACTTAAAGATGCAACTCTGTTTCGCCAGCAGGCGCTAATTGATGGCCAGTGGCGCGATGCGCAAAACGGCGACGTGATTGCGGTGACCAACCCCGCCAACGGCCAGCAGCTGGGTAGCGTGCCGAAAATGGGCGCCGACGAAACCCGCGAAGCGATTGAAGCCGCCAACCGCGCCCTGCCAGCCTGGCGTGCCCTGACCGCCAAAGAGCGCGCTACGCTTCTGCGCCGCTGGTTCGATCTGATGATGGAGAACCAGGACGATCTCGCCCGTCTGATGACCCTCGAACAGGGGAAACCGCTGGCGGAAGCCAAAGGCGAAATCAGCTACGCCGCCTCCTTTATTGAGTGGTTCGCCGAAGAAGGTAAGCGCATTTACGGCGATACCATTCCCGGCCATCAGGCCGACAAGCGCCTGATCGTCATCAAGCAGCCCATCGGCGTTACCGCCGCCATCACCCCGTGGAACTTCCCGGCGGCGATGATCACCCGTAAAGCGGGCCCGGCGCTGGCCGCCGGCTGCACTATGGTTCTGAAACCGGCGAGCCAGACGCCGTTTTCCGCGCTGGCGCTGGCCGAACTGGCGAATCGCGCCGGTATTCCCGCCGGGGTATTTAACGTGGTCACCGGCTCTGCCGGGGCTGTCGGCAACGAACTGACCAGCAACCCGCTGGTACGCAAGCTCTCCTTCACCGGCTCGACCGAAATTGGCCGCCAGCTGATGGAACAGTGTGCGAAAGACATCAAAAAGTGTCGTTAGAACTCGGCGGCAACGCGCCGTTTATCGTCTTTGACGACGCCGACCTCGATAAAGCCGTCGAAGGGGCGCTGGCGTCGAAATTCCGCAACGCCGGGCAGACCTGCGTCTGCGCCAACCGTCTGTATGTACAGGACGGCGTCTATGACCGTTTCGCCGAGAAACTGCAGCAGGCGGTGGAAAAGCTGCGCATCGGCGACGGCCTGCAGGACGGGGTCACCACCGGCCCGCTGATCGATGATAAAGCGGTAGCTAAGGTCGAAGAACATATTGCCGACGCCCTTGCGAAAGGCGCGCGCATCGTCACCGGCGGCAAACCACACGCGCTGGGCGGCAACTTCTTCCAGCCCACCATCCTGGTCAACGTCCCGAGCAGCGCCAAAGTGGCGAAAGAAGAGACCTTCGGCCCGCTGGCGCCGCTGTTCCGCTTTAAAGATGAAGCCGATGTCATTGCCCAGGCCAACGATACCGAATTCGGCCTCGCCGCCTATTTCTACGCCCGCGACCTGAGCCGCGTCTTCCGCGTCGGCGAAGCGCTGGAGTACGGCATCGTTGGCATCAATACCGGCATTATCTCCAACGAAGTCGCGCCGTTCGGCGGTATTAAAGCCTCCGGTCTGGGCCGCGAAGGTTCGAAGTACGGCATCGAAGATTATTTAGAAATCAAATATATGTGTATCGGCCTTTAACAGGAGAGCAGGACATGACCAGCAATAAAGCGTTAATGCAGCGCCGTAGCGACGCGGTGCCGCGCGGCGTCGGACAAATTCACCCTATCTTTGCCGACCGTGCGGAGAACTGCCGGGTATGGGACGTTGAAGGCCGTGAATATCTCGATTTCGCCGGCGGTATCGCGGTGCTGAACACCGGCCACCTGCACCCTGAGGTGATCGCCGCGGTGGAAGGCCAGTTGAAGAAGCTGACCCACACCTGCTTCCAGGTGCTGGCCTACGAGCCCTACCTGCAGCTTTGCGAAATGATGAACCAGAAAGTGCCCGGCGATTTCGCCAAGAAAACCCTGCTGGTGACCACCGGTTCGGAAGCGGTGGAAAACGCGGTCAAAATCGCCCGCGCGGCGACCGGGCGTAGCGGCACTATCGCCTTTACCGGCGCCTATCATGGCCGTACCCATTACACCTTGTCGTTAACCGGTAAAGTGAACCCTTACTCCGCGGGCATGGGGTTAATGCCGGGCCACGTTTATCGCGCGCTCTACCCGTGCGCGCTGCACGGCATCAGCGATGATGACGCGATCGCCAGCATCCATCGCATCTTCAAAAATGACGCCGCGCCGGAAGATATCGCCGCTATCGTCATCGAACCCGTCCAGGGCGAAGGCGGTTTCTACGCCGCCTCCCCGGCCTTTATGCAGCGCCTGCGCGCGCTGTGCGACGAGCACGGCATCATGCTGATCGCCGATGAAGTCCAGAGCGGCGCGGGCCGTACCGGCACGCTGTTCGCGATGGAGCAGATGGGCGTGGCGCCGGATATCACCACCTTTGCCAAATCCATCGCCGGCGGTTTCCCGCTGGCGGGCGTCACCGGACGGGCGGAAGTCATGGACGCCATCGCGCCGGGCGGATTGGGCGGAACCTATGCCGGCAACCCAATTGCCTGCGCCGCCGCGCTGGCGGTACTCAAGGTTTTCGAACAGGAAAACCTGTTGGAAAAAGCCAATCAGCTCGGCGACAAGCTGCGTAAAGGCCTGCTCAATATCGCCGAAACACATCGCGAAATCGGCGACGTCCGCGGCCTGGGGGCGATGATCGCCATTGAGCTCTTTGAAGAGGGCGATCACAGCAAACCCAACGCCAAACTGACGGCGGATATCGTCGCCCGCGCGCGGGATAAAGGCCTGATCCTGCTCTCCTGCGGGCCGTACTACAACGTGCTGCGTATTCTGGTGCCGCTGACTATCGAAGATGCGCAGATCGCGCAGGGACTGAAGATTATCGCCGACTGTTTTAACGAAGCTAAACAAGGCTAACACTCCTGCACCGGATGGCGACGCTCACGCGCCCCGTCCGGTTGCCTGTCGGCCGGATTGGGCGCAACCGCCATCCGGCAAACGGCGCCAAAAAACAATAAAAGGGGTTAATGATGGGGCAACTGTCGCAATCATATGATTTAGGGGGCGGGCTGAAATCACGCCACGTCACCATGTTATCTATTGCCGGCGTTATCGGCGCAAGTTTGTTTGTCGGTTCCAGCGTCGCCATTGCCGAAGCGGGCCCGGCGGTGCTGCTCTCCTACCTGTTCGCCGGGTTATTGGTGGTGATGATTATGCGTATGCTGGCCGAAATGGCCGTCGCCACCCCGGATACGGGCTCCTTTTCGACCTACGCCGACAAAGCGATCGGCCGCTGGGCGGGTTATACCATCGGCTGGCTGTACTGGTGGTTTTGGGTCCTGGTTATCCCCCTGGAAGCCAATATCGCCGCTATTATTCTCAACTCATGGCTCCCCGGCGTACCGGTATGGCTATTCTCGCTGGTCATCACCCTCGCCCTCACCGGCAGTAATCTGCTGAGCGTCAAGAACTACGGCGAATTCGAGTTCTGGCTGGCTATCTGCAAAGTTATCGCCATTCTGGCCTTTATCGTGCTGGGCGCGGTGGCCATCACCGGCTTCTATCCGTATGCCGAAGTGAGCGGGATTTCGCGCCTGTGGGATCACGGCGGCTTTATGCCTAACGGCTTCGGCGCGGTGCTCAGCGCGATGCTTATTACCATGTTCTCATTTATGGGCGCGGAGATCGTCACCATTGCCGCCGCCGAATCGGATACCCCGGATAAACATATCGTTCGCGCCACAAATTCCGTAATCTGGCGCATCTCTATCTTCTATCTGTGCTCCATTTTCGTGGTCGTCTCGTTGATTCCGTGGAACATGCCGGGGCTGAAGAACGTCGGTTCATACCGTTCGGTACTGGAGTTACTGCATATCCCCTACGCCAAACTGATTATGGACGGGGTGATCCTGCTGTCGGTGACCAGTTGCCTGAACTCGGCGCTGTATACCGCTTCGCGAATGCTCTATTCCCTGAGCCGCCGCGGCGATGCGCCAGCCATAATGGGCAAAACCAACCGCAGTAAAACGCCGTATGTGGCGGTGCTGCTCTCCACCGGCGCGGCCTTCTTAACCGTGGTGGTGAACTACTATGCCCCGGCGAAGGTCTTTAAATTCCTCATCGATAGCTCCGGCGCCATCGCCCTGCTGGTCTATCTGGTCATTGCCGTATCTCAGTTGCGGATGCGCAAAATCCTGCTGGCGAAAGGCGGTGAAATTCGCCTTAAGATGTGGCTCTATCCGTGGCTCACCTGGTTGGTTATCGCCTTTATCACCTTCGTACTGGTTGTGATGCTGTTCCGTCCGGCGCAGCAGCTGGAGGTCATTTCCACCGGCGCGCTGGCGATCGCTATCATCTGTACGGTGCCGATTATGTCGCGCTGGAAAAAGCTGCTATTGTGGCAAAAACTGCCGCTACAAAATACGCGTTAACCCTGTTCCCGGCGCAGGCCGGGAAATGTATTCAGGAGCAAGACTATGACCGCCATTCCCCAAGCGACGGCCATTGATGGATACCGCTGGTTGAAAAACGACATCATCCGCGGCGTTTATCAGCCTGATGAAAAACTGCGTATGAGCCTGCTGACGTCGCGCTATGAGCTCGGCGTCGGCCCGCTGCGGGAAGCGCTCTCGCAGCTGGTGGCCGAGCGGCTGGTGACGGTGGTCAACCAAAAAGGCTATCGCGTCGCCTCGATGTCCGAGGCGGAACTCCTCGATATCTTCGATGCCCGCGCCAACATGGAAGCCATGCTGGTGCGTCTCGCCATTGAGCGCGGCGGCGATGAGTGGGAAGCCGAACTGCTGGCTCGCGCCCATCTGCTTAATAAGCTGGAATCCAGCGAAGCAAGTGAGCGCTTACTCGATGAATGGGATCAGCGCCATCAGGCGTTTCATACCGCCATTGTCGCCGGCTGTGGTTCGCAGTATTTACTGCAGATGCGCGAACGGCTGTTCGATCTGGCGGCGCGCTACCGCTTCATCTGGCTGCGCACCACGGTGCTGTCGGTAGAAATGCTGGAAGATAAACATGTCCAGCACCAGACGCTGCTGGAAGCCATTCTGGCGCGAGATGCCAAGCGAGCCAGCGCGCTCATGCGCGAGCACTTACTTACCCCCATCCCGATTATCCAACAGGCGATGGCCGGCAAACTGCTGTCGCAGCAATCCTGATTCAGGCAGCGGGCTTTTTATAATACGGCAGTTGTGTGACCGGATACTCGTAGTGTTCCTCCACCACGCAACGGTCCGGCGTCGCCATTCCCGAGTAGAAGAAAAAGTACTCCTGACTGTCCGGGAAAAAGACCAGATCGTCGCCGTTGCGAAAGCTGGTTACCCGATAGGGAATATGATTTTTGGTCTGCGCCTGACGCATGCCGGAAGCCACCTGGAAATGGTCGCCCCACTTCATGGTCGATAGCTGGTAATGGAAACGCGAGATGGTCACATTTTTGCGTAAAGAGCAGGACAATTTTACCGCTGTGCCGGCGAAAGCCGGAGAAAGGAAGAAGCTTAATAAACTGATAGATAATAGAAATTTCATGAAGGTCTTATAATTTTAGGGTCAATATTTGACGGTAACATGATTTTCCTGCGCAGACAGGGATCGCGGCGGATTTTCTTGCCGCCGCGCCCTATTCCAGGAATATTCCTAATTATTATCGCCGCGTAGCACCTCGCGGAAGTGCATCACCAGCGGTCGCTGGTTGGCTTTGTGCCATACCGCCCACAGCTGGGTCGAATAGCTCATCCACGGAATTTCCCGCAGCACGACCCCCTCAGGGGCGTTATGCCGCAGGCTGTGCTGGATCAGCGCCACGCCCAGTCCCGCCGCCACCAGCCCCAGGGCCGTTAATGGCTCTCCGGCTTCCAGACGAATATCCGGATTAAAGCCCGCGCGCACGCAGGCGGCGACGAAATCATCGCGCGAATGGGCATCGTCGTTATGGATAACCGCGATCCACTGCTGATCGGCCAGCTGCGCCGGCTGCAAGTTTTCCGCCGCGGCCAGCGGATGATTCTGCGGCAAAGCCACCAGCATCCGGTCATCAAGCACCTGGGTATACTCCAGATCCTGTTCGCCCGCCGAAGGCGGCATGTCCACCAGCGAGAAGTCCAGGCTGCGCTGGCGCAGGCCCTCAATCTGCGTGGCGGGCGGCTGGCTATACAGCGCAATATGCACGTCCGGGCGCGACGTTCGCAGGGTGCGCAGCGCGGTAGAAAGCACGCCGGAGTGCATGGCGTTTTCGATATAACCGATACACAACCCGCCATCTTCGCCGCGCCCCAGTCGTTTACCTAATGATTCGAGACGGTTGGCATGGGTCAGCAACGAGCGCGTTTCAGCCAGAAACGTCTGCCCGTCCGCCGTCAGGCGAATACGCTGCTGGTTACGTTCAAACAGCATCAGCCCTAGGCGCTCCTCCAGCTGGGCTATCTGGCGGCTGAGCGGCGACTGTGAAATATGTAAGCGTTCGGCGGCACGGCCAACATGCTCCTCTTCCGCTACCACCACAAAGTACTTCAACTGGCGTAAATCAATCATGTGAGACCTCAAAGGACTTAAGTCAGACGAATTATGTCCTATCAAGTCATAACACCGCAAGGTATTGTGATCTCCGTCACAGGGCGACAGCACAAATCGCCCGCACAGAACCATTCCCAGACGGGAACCCAATATCGAGGACATCTTAGATGAGCATCAAACATATTCTGCCAGGCAACATTGGTTTAGGCGGCGCGCCGCTGGGTAACATGTTCCGTAACATCCCGGAAGACGAGGCGCACGCCACCGTCGCCGCCGCCTGGGATCTGGGCGTTCGTTACTTCGATACCGCACCGCTGTACGGGTCCGGTCTTTCTGAAATCCGGATGGGCGAAGCGCTCTCGCAATACCCTCGAGACCAGTTCGTTCTGAGCAGCAAAGTCGGCCGCATCATGCTTGATGAAATGGAAGACCCGGCGACGCGTGATTTTGGTGAGAAAGGCGGTCTTTTCGAATACGGCCTGAAGAACAAAATCCTCAACGACTACTCGGCCGACGCCACCCTGCGTTCTATTGAAGACAGTTTAAAACGGCTGAAAACCGACCATCTCGACATCGTATGGATCCACGATCCGGCGCAAGATTTCTACGGCGACAGCTGGCTGGAGCAGTTCAACATCGCCCGTACCGGCGCCTTCCGCGCGCTGACCCGCCTGCGTGAAGAAGGCGTAATTAAGGCATGGGGGCTGGGAGTGAACCGCGTCGAACCTTGCGAATTGACCTTAGCGCTCGACGAGCCGAAGCCTGATGCGTTCCTGCTGGCTGGCCGCTACTCGCTGCTGGACCACAAACGCGCCCTGCAGCGCCTGATGCCTGAAGCGCTGGAACAGAATGTCGATATTGTCGTCGGCGGCCCTTACAGCTCGGGCGTTCTCGCCGGCGGTGAACACTTCGAATACCAGAAAGCCTCTGCGGCGATCCACCAGCAGGTGGCGCAGATCAAGGCCATTGCCGCCCGTCATCAGGTGGATGTGAAAGCCGCTGCGCTGCAGTTTGCCCTGGCTCATCCGGCGGTGGCCGCCGTAATCCCAGGCTCCAGCCGTCCGGGCCGTATGGCGGAAGATCTGGCCGCGCTGAAAGCGACCATCCCAGCCGCTTTCTGGGATGAGATGCGCAGTCAGAATCTGGTGGCTGATAACGCGCCGCTGCCGATTCGTTAATTTTAGCGGGGCCGCAGGGCCCCTCTTAAAACAAGAGAGACAACATGAAACTGGATCTAACCCATAAAGTCGCCGTGGTGAGCGGCTCCACTTCCGGCATCGGACTGGGCATCGCTAAAGGCCTTGCCAGGGCGGGCGCGACCGTGGTCATCGTCGGCCGTCAACGGCGCGGTGTTGATACCGCCATAGCGGCGATTAATGCCGAATACCCCGATGCGCAACTGCGCGGAGTGGTCGCCGACCTCAGCACTGAAGAAGGCGTCAGCGCGCTGCTCACCGCCGAGCCGCATGCTGATGTGGTGGTTAACAACCTCGGCATCTTTAACGATAAAGATTTCTTTAGCGTGCCGGATAGCGAGTGGCTGCACTTTTATAACGTCAACGTGCTTTCCGGCGTGCGCCTGTCGCGCCACTACGCGCAGGGGATGATCGATAACGGCTGGGGACGCATTATTTTCGTCTCCTCGGAATCCGGCGTCGCGATTCCTGCCGACATGATCAATTACGGCGTGACCAAAAGCGCCAACCTCGCGGTCTCCCACGGACTGGCGAAACGGCTCGCCGGTACCGGCGTCACCGTTAACGCCATTCTACCTGGCCCCACCTTCACTGAAGGTTTGCAGGAGATGCTGGCGGAGGCTGCTACGCAATCTGGCCGCAGCCCGCGTGAGCAGGCTGATGAATTTGTAAAGACCGCACGCCCAAGCTCGATTATCCAGCGGGCGGCGGACGTCGACGAAGTGGCGAACCTGGCGGTATATCTCGCCTCGCCGCTCTCGTCGGCCACCACTGGCGCGGCGCTGCGCGTCGATGGCGGCGTCGTCGACACCCTGGCAATGTAATTCTAATTATCTGAAATAAAGAGAGAAATAAAATGGCTACTACCACTGTATCTATCGAAATCCCGGCATCTGTCGACCAGGTTTGGCAACTGATGGGCGGCTTTGACTCGCTGCCCGACTGGCTGCCGTTCATCCCGAAAAGCGTGGTGAGCGAAGGGGGGCGCGTGCGTACGCTGACCACATCCGATGGCGGCACGGTCATTGAACGTCTGGAAGCGTTTGATAACCGCCAGCGCAGCTATAGCTACTCGATCATCCAGGCGCCGTTCCCGGTAGTGGATTACCTCTCCACTATCGCGGTAGTGGCAACTGCCGATAGCAATATCACCCGCGTTGAGTGGTCCGGCAGCTTCACGCCGGTTAACGTCAGCGACGCGGATGCCGAAGCGCTGTTCAGCGGTATTTATCGCGACGGCCTGCAGGCGTTGAAAAATAACTTTAGCGCCTGATTGTTGCCAGGAATGGCCGGGCCATTCCTTTTATGAACAAAAGAAGAAAAGTCTATTGCCCGTTGCCCTCTTTTTCAGACAACGGGCGGGACATATCCTTTACGCCATCACGTTGCAACGGGCAACGTTAACGAAACAACTTAACAGGATTATGAACATGAAAACCGTATCGACTATTTTTTCCGCAGCCGCACTTTTACTTTTTGCCTTTACCGCTTCCGCGCATAGCGTGACTGCAACCGGTAATACCCTTGACTCCGCTGAAGCGGTGATTGCCAAAAAAGCGAAAGAGCTGAATGCGACTGATTATAAAATCACCAGCGCCCATATGGGGAATAAAGTGACGATGAGCGCGGAACTGTACAAGTAAAGTCGGGTCCCCTTCAGAGCCCCGGCGACTGAGCATCTTGAGTTGGCCGGGGGCTAAGAATTCTCACTCTCCAGCCGCCGATTGTTTCACTTGCAATTAACCCTGTCCCTTGCATTCCTCTCTGCGTTTACGCTCATCAACAAATAATACTTCGGTATTAATCCCCCTCTATACCGCTTAAATAAGTCTCATAAAGAACATTAAAAAGCAGTTTTATTTTTAAACTGAGATTGGTCGACACTACTCAACTCATAGTCTACAATGATGATTGATAACCATTTATTGCAAATGTGAATGATTATCAGGCTTTCCAGTTAGTTTAAAAAAATAGCATAACGATGTTTAAATAACTCATTTTAAACGAGCAAAAAATGGCAGATAACAATATAAAAATTTATCATTCCCGTTATAGCAAGTTGATAAAACTACTGGACTTTCTCACCGTCAACGTTTTGATTTTTATCTATTTAAAATATTTTTATACTGAACCCACAACCGCTTCCGCGCTCGTTGGAATTATCTATTCATTAGTATTTATAAGAATTAATGAGTATTTTCATTTGTATTCAGGGCAATTTAAAGGGCACTATTTCACAAAATCAGCAGCGCTTATTTTAAGCGTATGCCTTAGCAGTATTGTTTCATTCTTATTTTTCGTCATCGCCGAGTGGTTAATTAATACGCAATCAGTCGTTAATTTTATTCCGCTGGCCGCCAGTCTGGCGAAATGCTCAATATTTATATTTCTCATTGTCTTCGTGGTGCGGGCAATCACTGCCCATTATCTGTTTAACTCGGTGTTACGGGTCGCGATTCTCGGTATTACGCCCGCGGGCCTGGCCATCGAGCAGGCTTTACAAAAAGAGTACTCACAACGCGGTATCATCATCAGCTATTTTGAAGACCGCAACAACCAGCGAGATAGCCGGCTGATGAGTATCGAAAGAAAAGGCAACTCGCGCGATCTGCTGGCTCTGGCGAAGACAGGCGACGTTGATGAAATTTATATCGCGCTTCCCATGGTTGCACAGCAGCGCATTAAGCAATTTCTCAATGAATTCTCTGACACAACCGTCGATGTATTCCTGGTACCGGACCTGTTCTCTTACAGCTCACATATTTCCCAGCTGCGCATGTTCGGCAATCTGCAAACTATCAGTATCTTCACTTCGCCTTTTGATGGCGAAGGGGCAATCATCAAGCGTATTGAAGATATCATTCTCGGTTCTTTCTTTACCTTAATTAGCCTGCCGGCGATGCTGTTTGTGGCGATTGGTATCAAGCTCACCTCTCCGGGGCCGATTTTATTTAAACAGAATCGTTATGGCCTCAACGGTAAACAAATAGAAGTCTGGAAATTCAGAACCATGCGGGTCATGGAAAATAGCGCCGTGGTCACTCAGGCGACACGCAACGATCCGCGAATTACCAAATTCGGCGCGTTTTTGCGTAAAACCTCACTGGATGAACTGCCGCAGTTTTTCAACGTGCTACAGGGGCGGATGTCGATCGTCGGTCCCCGCCCGCACGCGGTGGCGCATAACGAGCAGTATCGCGTGCTGGTGGAGAACTACATGATTCGCCATAAGGTTAAACCAGGTATCACCGGACTTGCGCAGATTAACGGCTTCCGCGGTGAGACCGACACACTGGACAAAATGGAGAAGCGAATTCAGTACGACCTGGCCTACATCCAGTCGTGGTCGCTGTTCCTCGATCTCAAAATCGTCTTTTTGACTTTCTTCCGGGGCTTTGTTGGCAAAAATGCGTTCTAGGTTCGCCGTTCTGGCCGGTTTGCTGTCTGTGCCTTATGCACACGCAGACCTGCAGGCAAAACCGCATACCGGGGTTGCCGGCATCGATTTCGAGAGCCAGTTGGGTTATGACATCGGTTACGATGACAACGTGACCTGGCAGCGTTACGACCAAAATAAAATCGGCTCCAGCTACCAGAATATTAAGCCTGTCGTCAAAGCTATCGGCGAACGTTATGAAGACCGCTACCTGTTGATGTATTCCGGCGATTACCGCAACTATGGCAACGATAGCGCAGATAATCGCAACAACCATTTTTTTATGTTTAACGGCAAGTGGCGATTTGGCAGCATGCACGGGCTGTCGCTGGATCTCAATGAGACGCTGGGTCATGAAGAGCGCGGCCGCGACACCACCGAAGGCTTTTTGCCCGAGCAGTTTAAAGAGTTTGGCATCAACAAGCCGATCGGCACCCGCTTCTTTAACAGCGAGCTGCGTTACAGCTACGGCGCGCCGGAAGGGCGCGGTAAAGTTGAAGTCGCGCTACTGCATAAACAATTGCGCTTTCGCGACCTCGACAGCATCAAAGACGCCAGCGATGACTTTAACTATTACATGCACGATCAGGAGTGGCATGAAAACAGCCTGGTGGCCGAAGTGTTTGACCAGAAAGCCAAAACGCTGCGCTATCGCTATAGCTTTATCACCAACCAGCGCCGCTACGAGCTGAATCCGTTAAAAGACAGCAATGAGTATTATCTGCTGGTCGGCATGAAGAATCGCCTGTCGGGTAAAACGGAGATTAACGGTAACGTCGCCTGGCTCTACAAAGACTTTATCCATAACCCGGACTCACAGGGTTTTAACGGCCTGAACTGGGATATCAACGCCGACTGGAAACCGCTGGAACAAATGAAAGTTAACCTACACAGCTCCCAGCGCATCAAGGACCCCACCGACTCCGGCGGCTATATCCTGGTGTCGAATTTCGGCGTCGGCTATGAACATCACTGGCTGGTGGATCGTTTCTCAACTCTGGTCGATTATTCATATATCACCGAAGACTATAAGCATCAGAGTAATAAGCGCAAAGATAAGTCTAATCTGCTGTCGCTGACCTTTAACTATGATTTCCGACCATCGGTTAACTTTAAGCTGAAGCTGCAATGGAACACCATGCACTCAAATAAAGATACGGACACTTTTTATATTGGCCCGGACTACTCGCATGCGGTTGACCGCACCCTGGGCTACGACGATTCGGCCATTATTTTTATGACGCAGGTACAACTATGACCTTTTTAAACAGGACCCTGGCGATGCTTCCACTGCTGGCGCTACTGCTGGCGGGCTGTTCGACGCCGCCGCAGACCATTAAAACGCCGCCGGACGCCGTCTACCTTTTGGACCAGGGCGATGAAGTCAATATTGCGGTCTCCGGGGAGCAGGATCTGACGATGCGGGTAAAAATCGATAATAGCGGCAGCATTGATTACCCCTATATCGGATCGCTGCTGTTAAAAGGCAAAACGCCTGAACAGGTGAGTAATGAAATCGCCGATAAACTGCGCGGTAACTACCTACAGGCGCCGATGGTCACGGTGAGCATCGCCGAATACCGCAAAGTTTATCTGCTCGGCGAAGTGAAAAAACCGGATGGTTATGCCTGGGAGCCGGGTTTAACGGCGGAAAAAGCCATCGCCCTGGCCGGCGGTTTCACCGACCGCGCCGATCGTCATGATATTCAAATTCGACAGGCCCGCGGCGGAAGGCTGCTGGAAAATGTCGCCGCCGACTCCTCCGTGCAGGCAGGAGATACCATCATTATTGGCATGAGTTTCTTCTGATATGGCAATTTCACTGGTCGAAAACGCGAAAAAGAAAGAAGGCTTTATCGACTTCACGCCTTATTTCAACAAAATTAAGCACAAGCTTGTCTGGTGCCTGGCGGTAGTGATTGTCGCCGCGGTGGCATCATTTATTCTGACGCGTTTTATGTCTTCGAGCTACACAGCGACGGCCACCGTGCTGTTTAAAGCACAGTCGCAGGACATCTCTCCCCTGCCGCGGCTGGAAAACTACGACTCCACGCGCAGCGATTACTACGAGACCAAGTACGCATTAATGGGTTCACGGGTGGTGCTTGATGCCGCGGTGCGCAAATTAAAGCTGTATCAGGACAGCGAATTTAACGGCGGTGATAATCTCGACGAAGC
>OKVS01000423.1_pt1 | contig 14561 bp, 9 predicted proteins | sample 1606911 | NCBI WGS metagenome assembly OKVS01 (sample SAMN03281016, study PRJEB24777) | human gut metagenome | isolation source: fecal sample PR161 from 1 month old female Malay infant, caesarean... | reverse complement strand
TTAGGCCTGCCGCCAGCGTTCAATCTGAGCCATGATCAAACTCTTCAATTTAAGTTTGATGCTCGTGAATTAAACTTCGTAATGAATTACGTATGTTCACTCAGAGACTTGGTATTCATTTTTCGTCTTGCGACGTTAAGAATCCATGTCACTTTGAGTGCCCACACAGATTGTCTGATAAATTGTTAAAGAGCAGTGCCGCTTCGTTTTCGCTGCGGCGCGGGGTGTGCATATTACGCTTTCCCGCTTCAGAGTCAAGCGTTTATTTTCGCTGTTCTCTGCTGACCCGGCGGCGTGTGTGCCGTTGTTCCGTGTCAGTGGAGGCGCATTATAGGGAGTTATTCTGAAGTGACAAGAGGAAATTCAAAAAAAGTTTCTGACCGTGTTTTTTTTCACCAACAGAGGTGATATCAAGCTACAAATTGTTCTATTTGATGTATCTGCAACCACAATCACATTCGAGGTGGCATAATTAACAGCATGAAACATTAAGGAATAAAAGCGATGCCATTAAGCGCACAACAGCTGGCCGCCCAAAAAAATCTGTCCTATGTGCTGGCAGAAAAGCTAGCGCAGCGGATTTTAGCGGGTAAATATGCCCCGGGGAGCATCCTGCCGGGTGAATTGGAGCTGGGTGAGCAGTTTGGAGTAAGCCGTACCGCGGTTCGCGAGGCGGTGAAAACCCTGACGGCAAAAGGTATGGTGCTTCCACGCCCTCGTATTGGCACGCGCGTGATGCCACAGAATAACTGGAATTTTCTCGATCAGGAGCTGCTCTCCTGGTGGATGACCGAAGACAACTTCCATCAGGTCGTCGATCACTTTCTTGTAATGCGCAGCAGTCTTGAACCTCAGGCATGCCTGCTTGCCGCCACGCTCGGGACAGCAGAGCAGAAAGCGCAGCTTAACGCACTCATGGAAGAGATGGTGTTCCTGAAAAAACACTTCAACCGGGAACGATGGATTGAGGTCGATATGGCCTGGCATGAACATATCTATATGATGAGCGCCAATCCGTTCCTCACTTCCTTCGCTTCGTTATTCCATTCGGTGTACCACACCTACTTTACTTCTATTACGCATGATGAAGTGGTAAAGCTGGATTTGCATCAGGCGATAGTGGATGCCATTCAGGAGAGCGACGGGCAGCGAGCCCTGCGTGCGTGCCAGGCATTGCTGGCCGCGCCAACCCACCAGCAGGTAAATAAATGACAGAGAAAAAAGCGCGCAGCATGGCCGGATTGCCGTGGATTGCAGCCATGGCGTTCTTTATGCAGGCACTGGATGCCACCATCCTCAATACGGCGCTTCCCGCCATTGCGCAAAGCCTTAACCGCTCCCCGCTGGCAATGCAGTCTGCCATCATCAGCTACACCCTCACGGTGGCGATGTTGATCCCGGTAAGTGGCTGGCTGGCCGATCGCTTCGGTACCCGCAGAGTTTTCATGCTGGCCGTAACGCTCTTTACGCTCGGTTCACTGGCCTGCGCGCTCTCCACTTCATTAACGGAGCTGGTTATCTTTCGCGTACTGCAGGGAATAGGCGGCGCGATGATGATGCCGGTGGCGCGCCTCGCTTTGCTGCGTGCCTACCCACGCAGCGAACTGCTCCCCGTACTCAACTTTGTCACCATGCCAGGGCTGGTCGGCCCAATACTTGGCCCGGTCCTCGGGGGTGTGCTGGTTACCTGGGCAAGCTGGCACTGGATTTTCCTGATTAATATTCCGATTGGCGTGGCAGGGCTGATCTATGCCCGCAAATATATGCCGAACTTCACCACGCCAAGGCGCAGCTTCGATATGGGCGGCTTTTTCCTGTTTGGACTGAGCCTGGTGCTGTTCTCCAGTGGCATGGAGCTCATTGGCGAGAAGCTCGTTGAAACGTGGCTGGCGCTCGCCGTCATCCTCAGTGGTATTCTGCTGTTCCTTCTTTATATACGCCATGCGCGTCGTCACCCGACACCGCTTATCTCTTTATCTCTCTTTAACACCCGAACCTTTTCCGTCGGGATCGCGGGCAATATTGCCTCACGTCTGGGCACGGGCTGCGTACCGTTCCTGATGCCATTGATGCTGCAGGTGGGGTTCGGCTACCCGGCGCTGATTGCCGGCTGCATGATGGCGCCCACGGCAATGGGTTCCATTCTGGCGAAATCAACGGTCACGCAGGTACTGCGCTGGTTTGGCTATCGTAAAACGCTGGTTGGCGTGACGGTCTTTATCGGTCTGATGATTGCGCAGTTCTCGCTGCAATCCGCGGCGTTACCGGTCTGGATGTTGATCCTGCCGCTGTTTGTGCTGGGAATGGCGATGTCAACGCAGTTCACGTCGATGAACACCATCACCCTTGCGGACCTGACCGACGAGAACGCGAGCAGCGGCAACAGCGTACTGGCGGTGACCCAACAGCTGTCGATCAGCCTCGGGGTAGCCGTGAGCGCGGCGGTGCTGCGGTTTTATGAAGGGTTTGACGGCACGAATACCGTTGAGCAGTTCCACTATACCTTTATCACCATGGGCGCGCTTACCGTGGTGTCGGCGCTGGTATTTATGTTGTTAAAAACCGAAAGATGGCCGGAACCTGATTAAAGAGCGTCACAAAGAGAAAGCTAAACCGAACCGCGTTCCATCAGAACAGGAGTAAGCTGCAAACGTTGCTGTTGCAGCGTGGGCTGCGCCATACGGTGGATCAACACGTCGATGGCCAGCTCACCCAGTTCATCCTTCGGCTGATGGATCGTGGTCAGCGGCGGCGTCATGTAGCGCGCCAGTTCGATATCATCGTAGCCCACGATAGCCATATCGTCCGGAACGCGCAGTCCCGCCTGATACAGCGCCTGATAGGCACCAAACGCCATCGCATCGTTGCCGATAAACACCGCCTGCGGGCGAGGCTCTTGCGACAGCAGCGTCTGCATTGCCTCGAAACCGCCGTTAAACTCGAAATCGCCGGTGATGCGATAGCCATCAGGAATGGCAAGGCCTGCCCGCTCCATTGCCGAAAGATAGCCTTCCAGACGCAAGCGCGCCGGGGTTTTATCCAGCGGGCCGGTAATACAGGCGATACGGGTATGACCTTTATCGATCAGGTGCTGCGTCGCCATATCGCCGCCCAGCAGGGAGTTATCCTGAATCAGATCGCTGGTCCCGTCGAACGGCGCCCAGTCCATCATTACCGTGGGAATAGAAGGATAGCGCTGAATGATCTCTTTTGAAGGTTGATGCGTTTCGGTACAGAGCAGCAGTAGCCCGTCGACGCGTTTTTGCATCAGCGTTTCCAGGTTGCGGTTCATGCGCTGCTCGTCGCCTTCGGTATTGCACAGCACCAGACTGTAGCCACGCTCGAAGCAGCTGCGCTCTACGCCACGAACAAGTTCAGAATAGAAAGGATTGGTACTGGCCGTGATCAGCATGCCGATGGTGCGCGTCTGGTTAAGCTTCAGACTGCGCGCCAGCGCCGACGGCGCATAGTTGAGATCTTTTACTGCGGCTTCGACTTTCTCCCGAATCGCCTCGCTGACGAAGCGGTCGTTATTAATAACGTGAGAGACGGTCGAAGTAGAAACGCCCGCCATGCGGGCGACATCTTTCATCGTAGCCAAGCGTTACCCCTGCTGACTTAAGAATTCATCGATCTCTTTACGCCACGGAACGGAAGGCTGTGCGCCTTTGCGCGTCACCGCAATCGCGGCGGCGGCATGTGCAAAGCGGATCGCGTCATCCATCGCTTTTCCTTCCAGCAATGCCGTCACCAGCGCACCGTTGAAGGTGTCTCCAGCGGCGATGGTATCGATGGCTTTGACCTTAAAGCCCGGCACGCGACGGCCTTCGCCATTGACGCTAGCCCACACCCCGCGGCTACCAAGAGTAATGATAACGGTCCCGATGCCTTTTGCATGCAGCACTTTCGCCGCACGCGCGGCATCATTGTCATTTTCAACGCGAATGCCCGTCAGCTTTTTCCGCTTCGGTTTCGTTCGGCGTAATGATGTCTACCAGCGCCAGCAGTTCATCTGATAATACACGGGCAGGCGCAGGGTTAAGTACGACAGTGGTATGATTTTCATGCGCAATTTTCGCGGCGGCCAGCACGCTTTCAACCGGGGACTCCAGCTGCATCAGCAGGGCCTCGGCCCCGCCAATGATTGCACGTTGCGCTTCTACGCGCTCCGTTGTTAGCGCTGCGTTAGCGCCAGCATGAATACCGATGACATTCTCACCTTCAGCGTTAACGAAAATCAGCGCCACGCCGGTAGACTCTCCCGCGACAACGCTGACCGGTGCGATATCGATGTTGTCGCTCGCCAGCTGCTTGCGTACGCGCTCGCCGGTATCGTCATCACCCGTACAGGCGATAAACGCGATATTCGCCCCGCTGCGCCCGGCGGCAACTGCCTGGTTTGCGCCCTTACCGCCAAACGCGACCTGATACTGATTGCCGGTGACGGTTTCGCCCGGGGTGGGGAATGTTTCAAGGTTAAGAATGTGATCGGCATTGATACTGCCAAGGACGACGAGGTTGCCTGCGGTTTTCATGTATTGAGGTGTCCATCTGAGAGCGCCACCGGTATTACCCGGTGGCGTATGCCACACTTTTCTTTTATTTGGTGTCCCTCAGGCAGCCAGCGACTGCCTGAATCGCCTTTACTGCTTAATGACCAGCTTCAGGTCAACAGGGTATTTGGCCTGAACTTTTTCGCCCTTCAGCACCTTGTCGGCAGTTTCAACGCCAGTGGCGCCAATCTGCTCAGGCAGCTGAGCGATGGTCGCAGCCAGTTTGCCATCATTTACTGCTTTTTCACCATCCGGCGTGCCGTCAAATCCGACAACCATCACATCTGATTTACCTGCGGTCTGCAGCGCACGCAGCGCGCCGAGCGCCATTTCATCGTTCTGTGCAAATACCGCCTGCACATCAGGATGCGCGGTCAGCAGGTTCTGCATGACGTTCAGACCCTTAGTACGGTCGAAGTCTGCCGGCTGGCTGGCCAGCACGTTGAATTTGTGTGCAGCCACGGCCTGCTGGAAGCCTTCACCACGTTCACGGGCCGCGGAAGTCCCGGCAATGCCCTGCAGTTCGATAACTTTCGCGCCTTCACCGGCTTTCTTCGCGATGTAGTCACCAGCAATTTTACCGCCCAGCACGTTATCAGACGCAATGTGGCTCACAACTTCGCCTTTCGTTGCCTGACGGTCCAGAGTGATCACCGGAATTTTCGCCTGGTTTGCCATCTTCACGGCGTTACCTACGGCATCAGAATCGGTTGGGTTGATCAGCAGAATTTTGGTGCCACGAACGGTTAAGTCCTGAACGTTAGCCAGCTCTTTCGCCGGGTTGTTCTGGGAATCCAGCACCACCAGGTTGTAGCCCAGTTTGTCCGCTTCTTTCTGCGCACCGTCCTTCAGGGAGACGAAGAACGGGTTGTTCAGGGTAGAGACGACCAGCGCGATGGTATCTTTCGCCATGGCGTTAGCACTTACGGTTGCGCTCAGCGCGACAGCGGAAACCAGGGTAGCCAGTTTTTTCATGTTCATATCTAAGATGTCCTGTAGTGTCGTCAGTTACTGTTTTTTGTTGTCTACCAGTACCGCCAGCAAAATCACCACTGCCTTAACGATCATCTGGTAATAGGAGGAAACACCTAACAAATTCAAACCATTATTCAGGAAACCGAGAATCAGTGCGCCGATCAATGTCCCAACAATGCGACCTTTACCGCCCGCAAGGCTCGTACCGCCCAGAACCACTGCCGCAATAGCATCCAGCTCGTACCCCGTCCCCGCCGTCGGCTGCGCGGAAGAGAGGCGCGCCACTTCGATGATGCCCGCCAGTGACGCCAGCAGGCCGCACAGGGAGTACACGATAATTTTGACTTTATTAACGCTGATACCGGACAGGCGCGTCGCCGCTTCGTTACCGCCCAGCGCATAGATATAACGGCCCAGACGGGTATGGTGCAGCATGTACCACGCCGCCAGGAAGACGATAGCCATGATCCAGACCGGGGTCGGGACACCCAGCGGGCGACCGATACCGAACCAGCCAAACAGATCCGCGTTATCCGTAAACCCGGTATTCACCGGGCTACCGTTGGTGTAAACCATGGTCACACCGCGCAGCAGCAGCATCATCACCAGCGTGGCGATAAACGCCTGAACGCGGCCTTTTGCCACAATCACGCCAGTTACGGCACCAATCGCCGCGCCAGCCGCCAGTGCAGCCGCAACGGCCACCAGCGCGTTGACCTCAATTCCCACAATTGAAGCGGCGATCGCACCGGTGAGCGCCAGCAGGGAACCGACGGACAGATCGATACCCGAGGTCAAAATCACCAGCGTCATGCCGACCGCCATAATGGCGTTCACCGACGTCTGCTGCAGAATGTTGAACAGATTATTGACGGTAAAAAAGTTGGGGCTCATGGTCGATACCACCGCGATCAGCACCAGCAGGGCAATCAGCGATTTTTGTTCCATCAGCCATGCCTTTGTGAAATAGCGGCGACCAGAAACAGCCTGGGTAGTCATCTTCTTACTCCTGATTCACGCGATTAAGCTTGCCCACAGCGGCAGCCATCAGAACTTCCTGGGTGGCCTGCTCGCGAGTGAATTCACCGCCGAGATGCCCTTCATGCATGACGATAATGCGATCGCTCATGCCTAATACCTCTGGCATCTCGGAAGAGACCAGAATGATGCTCAGACCGTCGGCCTTGAACTGGTTAATCAGCTGATAGATCTCTTTTTTCGCGCCCACGTCCACGCCGCGGGTTGGCTCGTCGAGGATCAACACCTTCGGGCGCGTCATCAGCCCGCGGGCAATCGCCACTTTCTGCTGATTCCCGCCGGACAGCAGGCCAATAGCCTGTTCCATCGACGGGGTTTTAACGTTGAAGAGACGGATAAAATCACTGACCGCCTGCTGCTCATCTTTATGCTTCAGGCTGCCGCCGCTATGGCTGAAATAGCGCAGCGCGGTCAGGGACATATTCTCTTTCACCGACATGCCCAGCACTAAGCCGTCGCGCTTGCGGTCTTCGGAGATATACACGATGCCGTTCGCCAGCCCGTCCTGCGGCGAGCGGGTCACCACTTCATGGCCGTCAAGGGTAACGTAACCGCTGGTGCGCGGCAGTGCGCCGTACAGCACTTTCATCAGCTCGGTACGGCCCGCGCCCATCAGGCCCGCCACGCCCAGGATCTCGCCCTGACGCAGGGTAAAGGTCACATCATTTACGCCCGGGCCGCAGAGGTTATCTACCTTCAGGCGGATCTCGCCCGGCGCTTTGTCCAGGTGCGGATATTGGTCTTCGAGCTTACGTCCCACCATCATTTCGATCAGCGTATCTTCGGTCAGCGTCGCCACTTCGCGCTCGGCGATAAACTGGCCGTCGCGGAAGACGGTCACGTCGTCGCAAATTTCGAAGATCTCTTTCATGCGGTGAGAGATATAGACAATGCCGCGCCCCTGCGCTTTCAGCTCGCGGATCACGCGGAACAGGGATTCGGTTTCGGTATCGGTCAGGGCATCGGTCGGTTCATCCATAATGATGACCTTCGACTCGAAGCTCAGCACCTTCGCGATTTCCACCATCTGCTGATCGCCGATGGAAAGGTCGCCCACCAGACGGTCACTCTTAAAGCGCAGGTTCAGCTTCGCCAGCAGCTTGTCCGCTTCGGCATACATCTTTTTCCAGTCGATTTTGCCGAACCGGTTCACGAACTCGCGGCCCAGGAAGATGTTTTCCGCAATGGTGAGCTGCGGGATGAGGTTCAGCTCCTGGTGAATAATGCCGATGCCCGCTTCCTGAGAAGATTTCGGGCCGTTAAAGGTGGTTTCTTTACCCAGCCAAACGAGTGAACCGGCATCACGCTGGTAGATCCCGGTCAGCACTTTCATCATGGTGGATTTGCCGGCACCGTTTTCGCCCACCAGCGCCATCACGCGTCCTGGGTAGACGTTAAGCGCCGCACCGGAGAGGGCTTTTACGCCCGGGAACGACTTATCGATCCCTTTAAGTTGCAGTAATGCGTCCATGATGGCCTCAGAAGGTGACGCCAGCACAGAGAATGATATTCGCATACGGGGAACACTCCCCGCTGCGAATCACCGCCTGACTGTCTGCGGTTTGTTGTTTGAACTGTTCGTGCGTTGTGTAACGAATTTCTATGGTGTTTCCCTGGTGTTGTTGCAGTTGCTCAATGTGGCTGAGCAACGTTTCGTGGAGTTGCGGATTATGTTGTTTGATTTCCGCCGCGAGAATGGCCGCCTCAACCTGCATCTCCGCCGTCACCACCTCCAGTACCTGCATAAACGAGGGCACGCCCTGCGTTAATGCCATATCGATACGGGTTGTGCTGCGCGGAACCGGTAAGCCTGCATCGCAAACCACCAGCGTATCGGTATGCCCAAGACGGGAAATAACCGATGAGATTTCTGAGTTGAGAACCGTGCCTTTCTTCATTTTCTTGCTCCACTAGCGAAACGTTTCGCTAAAAAATAGTGTAGCCGCATAAATGTTCAGAAAACCATCATGACGTAACGGATTTGTGATCAACGTCGAAACGTTTCGCTAAGTGAAATGGAGGGGAGGTAAATGCAAAACGGTAACCGTCAGGTTACCGTTTTAGATGTTTGCGCCCTCTCCCTGTTGGAGAGGGACGGGGGTGAGGGCATCAGGCCGCACGGAGACTTAAATCTCGACCTGCGTCCCCAGCTCAATGACGCGGTTAGGCGGGATCTCAAACTGGTCAGGCGCGCGCAGGGCGTTACGCTGCAGGATGAGATACAGCTTACCGCGAAGACGCAGATACCATGGGCGCTTGCCGATGATCAGCGACTCGTGGGACATAAAGAACGACGTTTCCATCATTCGGCAGCTCAACCCTTCCAGACCGCAGCGATGGAACACCTCTTCGACGTTCGGCGTTTCGCGCCAGCCGTAGCTCGCCACCACGCGCCAGAAGGTCGGGGACAGCTGCTCAATCTGTACGCGGCGCACGTTGTGAACGTACGGCGCATCTTCGGTGCGCAGCGTCAGCAGGATCACGCGCTCGTGCAGCACTTTATTGTGCTTAAGGTTATGCATCAGCGCAAACGGGATCACATTCAGGGCACGAGACATGTAAACCGCGGTACCCGGCACGCGCACCGGCGGGGATTTCTCCAGCGACGCGATCATCGCCTCCAGAGAATTACCGTGCTCATGCATGCGGCGCAGCAGGCGGAAGCGCTCGCTTTTCCATGTGGTCATGACAATGAACATCAACAGGCCCAGCGTCAGCGGCAGCCAGCCACCGGAGACTATTTTGTCGAGGTTCGCAGAGAACAGCGGAACGTCAATGCACAGGAAGCCCACCAGAATCATCCCCACGAGGAACTTATTCCAGTGCCAGTTGCGGTACGCCACCGTGGTGGAGAGAAGCGACGTCAGCACCATCGTACCGGTTACGGCAATACCGTAGGCCGCCGCCAGATTACTGGAGTGTTCGAAGCTAACAATCACGATCACAACAGCAAAGTAGAGCAGCCAGTTAACGAACGGGATGTAGATCTGGCCCGACTCCATCTCTGAGGTATGGATGATGCGCATTGGCGAGAGATATCCCAGACGAACGGCCTGACGGGTCAGAGAGAACACCCCGGAAATCACCGCCTGAGAGGCTATCACGGTCGCTAGCGTTGCGAGGATCAGCATAGGCACCAGCGCCCAGTCAGGTGCCAGCAGGAAGAATGGGTTCTTAATCGCTTCCGGGTTCTTGAGCAACAGCGCGCCCTGACCGAAGTAGTTCAGCACCAGCGACGGGAGCACCACAATAAACCATGCCACGCGGATAGGCAGCTTCCCGAAATGCCCCATGTCAGCATAGAGCGCCTCCACACCGGTGATGGAGAGCACGACCGCACCCAGCGCCACGAAGGAAACCACTTTGTATTCAAGGAAGAAATGCACCGCCCAGTAAGGGTTCAGCGCATGCAGCACGTCCGGGTTCGCAATAATGCTGCGCAAACCGAGCGCCGCCAGGATCAGGAACCAGGCCAGCATAATCGGCGCAAACAGTTTGCCCACCAGCCCGGTACCGTGTTTCTGGATCATGAACAGCAGCGTCAACACGATGATTGCCAGCGGGACAACCCAGGCATCAAGCTGCGGGGCAATAATCTCCAGCCCTTCAATCGCCGAGAGCACCGAGATAGCCGGTGTTATCACCACTTCCCCGTAGAAGAAGCTGCCACCTATCAGGCCGATAATCACCAGCACAGACGTCATTCTGGCCGAGGTATTGCGACCGGCAAGGGACATCAGGGTCAGGATCCCGCCTTCGCCCGCATTATCTGCACGCATAACGAAGGAGAGATATTTAACGGAAACGACCAGAATCAGCAGCCAGAAGATGAGGGACAGGAAGCCAAACACGGCATCGCGTTCAACGCCAAAGCCAAACTGGCCGGACAAACATTCACGAAGCGTATAAAGTGGGCTGGTGCCGATATCACCGTAGACAACCCCGATCGCCGCAAGCGTTATTGCGGGTAATGATTGCTTATTATCAGTGCTCATAGACTAGTCTTTTCGTTTAAATAACAAATGTGTTCCTGTCCCTTGGTCCACAAAAAGCGCACAGTATGCACGATTCATTGCAAAATCGTACCCCTAAATGCAACCGCATTAATGTAGCGCAAAGAAAATTGCGCCGCACTTCAGCCTATTACCAGCCCTGACTGAAACGTCTATACTCGCTTCAATTGGCCGCCACAACGGCGAAAGGATGCAAAACTATTATGGCTCACTCACATTTATTAGCAGAAAGAATTTCCCGCCTCAGCAGCGCACTGGAGAAAGGCCTTTACGAGCGTAGCCACGCCATTCGCCTTTGCCTGCTGGCGGCATTGAGCGGTGAAAGCGTATTTCTGCTGGGACCGCCGGGCATTGCCAAAAGTTTGATTGCACGCCGCCTAAAGTTCGCTTTCCAGAACGCTCGCGCATTCGAGTATTTGATGACGCGCTTCTCCACGCCAGAAGAAGTTTTCGGCCCGCTTTCTATTCAGGCGCTGAAAGATGAAGGGCGCTATGAGCGTCTGACGGCGGGTTATCTCCCGGAAGCGGAAATCGTCTTTCTTGATGAGATCTGGAAAGCCGGCCCGGCCATTCTGAATACCCTGCTGACGGCAATCAACGAACGCCGCTTCCGTAACGGCGCGAGCGAAGAGAAGATCCCCATGCGCCTGCTGGTGGCCGCGTCAAACGAACTGCCCGAAGCCGACAGCAGCCTGGAAGCGCTGTATGACCGTATGCTGATCCGCCTGTGGCTGGATAAAGTCCAGGATAAATCAAACTTCCGTTCAATGCTGGTGAGCCAGCAGGACGAAAACGAAAACCCGGTGGCACCTTCACTGCAGGTGACGGACGAGGAGTACCATCAGTGGCAGGACGAGATCGGCAAAATTAAGCTGCCCGACGCCGTCTTTGAGCTGATCTTCATGCTGCGCCAGCAGCTTGATTCCCTGCCTTCCGCCCCGTACGTCTCGGATCGTCGCTGGAAAAAAGCGATCCGTCTGCTCCAGGCCAGCGCGTTGTTCAGCGGTCGCGACGCGGTCGCCCCTATCGATCTGATCCTGCTAAAAGACTGCCTCTGGCACGACGCAGAAGGCATGAACCTGATGCAGCAGCAGCTGGACGTTTTGATGACCGGGCACGCCTGGGGGCAGCAGGCGATGCTCAACCAGCTGGGGGCGATTGCCCAACGGCGCATTCAGCTCCAGCAGCAGCAAAGCGATAAAACCGCGCTAAAAGTGAACCGACTGGGCGGCATGTTCGCCCGCAAACCGCATTACGAGCTACCCGCCGATCTGACCGGCACGACGCTGACACTGCTGCTCCAGCAGCCCCTCAAGCTGCATGATATGCAGGTAGTGCACATTACGATTGAACGCGAGCCGCTGGCGCAGTGGCTGGATAAGGGCGGGGAGATCCGCGGAAAGCTCAACGGCATCGGTTTCGCGCAGCCGCTGAATATGGAAGTGGACAGCAGTCAGCACCTGGTGATCCGCGACGTGAGCCTTCAGGGATCGCGTCTTGCGCTTCCCGGCACCGCCTCGGACAGCGTGCCGGAAGAGATTAAACAGCAGCTGGAAGCGCTGGATACCGAATGGCATCAGCAGCACAGCCGCTTCAGCGAGCAGCAAAAATGCCTCTTTATTCATAGCGACTGGCTAGGTCGCATTGAAGCCAGCCTGCAGGACGTCAGCGCGCAGATCAAACAGGCGCGTCAATGCTAACGCTGGACACGCTCAATATGATGCTGGCCGTCAGCGAGGAAGGGTTGATCGAGGAGGTGGTGATTACCCTTCTGGCATCGCCGCAGCTGGCGGCCTTCTTTGAAAAATTCCCAAAGCTCAAAAAAGCGATGACGGACGATCTCCCGCGCTGGCGCGACAACCTGCGGCAGCGGTTTAAGGAGACAGAAGTCCCGCCCGAACTGACGGAGGAAGTCGCGGCCTATCAGCAGTGTCAGCGGCTATCGACGCCACAGTTTATCGTCCAGATCCCGCAAACCCTTACCCTGCTCGATAAAGTCCACTCTCCGTTTGCCAGCCAGGCCAGAACGCTGGTCACAGAAAACGCCACCTTTACCCCGGCGCTGCACACGCTCTTTTTACAGCGCTGGCGCCTGAGCCTGGTCGTCCAGGCTACCACGCTGAACCAACAGCTTCTGGATGAAGAGCGGGAACAGCTGCTCAGCGAAGTCCAGGAACGCATGACGCTGAGTGGCCAGCTCGAAGAGGTGCTGGTAGAAAATGAAAACGCCGCTGGTCGCCTCTGGGATATGAGCGCCGGGCAGCTGCGGCGCGGGGATTATCAACTGATCGTGAAGTACGGCGACTTTCTTACCCAGCAGCCGGAGCTGATGAAGCTCGCGGAACAGCTCGGCCGCTCGCGAGAGGCCAAATCGGTCCCAAAGAAGGATGCCCCGATGGAAACCTTCCGCACCCTTGTACGCGAACCGGCTACCGTGCCGGAGCAGGTCGACGGACTCCAGCAAAGCGACGACATCCTGCGCCTGCTGCCGACCGAGCTAAGCACGCTGGGGATGACCGAACTGGAGTATGAGTTTTACCGGCGGCTGGTGGAAAAACAGCTTCTCACCTATCGGCTGCACGGCGAAGCCTGGCGAGAGAAGCTCAGCCAGCGCCCGGTCGTGCATCAGGACTTTGATGAGCAACCGCGCGGGCCGTTTATTGTCTGCGTGGATACTTCCGGCTCAATGGGCGGCTTTAACGAGCAGTGTGCGAAGGCGTTCTGTCTGGCGCTGATGCGCGTGGCGCTCGCTGACCGCCGTCGCTGCTTTATCATGCTCTTCTCCAGTGAAGTCGTGGGCTACGAGCTGACGAACCAGCAGGGCATTGAGCAGGCCATCCGCTTTTTAAGCCAGCGTTTTCGCGGCGGCACCGATCTGGCCAGCTGTTTTCGCAGCATTGTAGAACGGATGCAGGGCGGCGACTGGTACGACGCTGACGCGGTGGTGATTTCCGATTTCATTGCCCAGCGGCTGCCGGAAGATGTGGTAAATAAAGTGAAGGAGCTGCAGCGCGTGCAACAGCACCGTTTTCATGCCGTGGCGATGTCCGCACATGGAAAACCCGGCATCATGCGCATCTTCGATCATATCTGGCGCTTTGATACCGGGTTGCGTAGCCGCCTGCTCAGACGCTGGCGGCGTTAATTAAAGAAGAAAATCGACGCTTTCACGTACCTGCTGCGGCCAGACGCACACTGCACCTGACCAATATGGGGCAGCTAAGCAGCAGCATGGTCAGACGGGACTGGCCGATACCGCCGCCAATCGTCTGCGGCATTTCCCCACGCAGCAGCGCCTGGTGCCACTCCAGTTTGAGACGATCTTCATCTCCGGTCACCGCCAGCTGGCGCTTCAGCGCCTCAGCATCCACGCGGATCCCCATAGAAGAAAGCTCGAATGCGTCTTCCAGCACCGGGTTCCAGACCAGAATATCGCCGTTCAGCCCGGCAAATTCGCCCTCACCGGTGGTGCTCCAGTCATCATAATCCGGCGCACGAACGTCGTGGCGTTTGCCATTAGACAGTTTGCCGCCGATCCCAATCAGGAATACCGCCCCGAGCTCTTTGGCGATCGCCCGCTCGCGGCCTTTGGCATCCAGATCCGGGAAACGACTCAGCAACTCCTGGCTGTGTACAAAGTGGATCGTTTCCGGCAGGAACGGCGGCAGACCAAACGCTTTGCTTACGGCCGCTTCGGTCGCTTTGATCCCGGCGTAGATCGCCTCAACGGTAGACTTCAGCGTGCCAACGTGGCGCTCACCATCGCCCATCACGCGCTCCCAGTCCCACTGGTCAACGTAAACGGAATGAATGGGAGACAGGCGGTCTTCATCCGGGCGAAGGGCTTTCATGTGCGTGTAGAGCCCTTCGCCCGCGCTGAAGTCATGTTGTCCCAGGGTCTGACGCTTCCACTTCGCCAGTGAATGAACCACTTCGAACTGGGCGTCTGGCAGCGTTTTCACTTTTACCTGTACCGCTTTTT
>OKVS01000422.1_pt1 | contig 14569 bp, 19 predicted proteins | sample 1606911 | NCBI WGS metagenome assembly OKVS01 (sample SAMN03281016, study PRJEB24777) | human gut metagenome | isolation source: fecal sample PR161 from 1 month old female Malay infant, caesarean... | reverse complement strand
CCGGTCTGATTCAGCCCTCATTCGCAGTGTGCTCGACTCCGGCGGGTTTGCCTGGGTGTTCGACATGGGCGATGGCTACTAAGTCCCTGTGATGAAAACATGGGGGCGTATACCTCGATGGCGATACCCTCAAGTTTAACCCGTTCGCCAACGTGCTGGATGATGCTCACTTCGACATGTCAGCAGAACGTATACGCGATCAGATGTCTGTCATGGCCAGTCCGAACGGCAACCTCGATGAAGTCCATGAAGGCCTGCTTCTGCAGGCAGTTCAGGCGGCCTGGTTAAGCAAGCGTAATCATGCACGCGTTGATGACGTAGTTCAGTTTTTACAGGACGCGAAGGACAGCGATGAATATGCTGATTCCCCGACAATCCGGGGCCGTCTGGACGAGATGATAATCCTGCTCGATCAGTACACGGTGAATGGGATCTACGGGGACTATTTCAACTCAGATAAACCAACACTCCACGATGATGCCCGGATGGTGGTACTGGAACTCGGTGGCCTGGAGTCGAGGCCCTCTCTGCTTATCGCTGTGATGTTTTCATTGATTATTTACATCGAGAACAGGATGTATCAGTCACCGCGTGGCCTGAAAAAACTGAACGTCATCGATGAAGGATGGAAGCTCCTTGATTTCAAGAATGAAAAAGTGGGGCAGTTTATCGAGAAAGGCTACCGTACCGCGCGTCGACATACCGGCGCATACATCACCATCACGCAGAACATCGTCGACTTCGACTCCCCGACCGCCTCCAGCGCCGCACGTGCAGCGTGGGGGAACTCATCGTACAAGGCCATTCTGAAGCAGTCAGCCAAAGAGTTTGCCAAGTATAACCAGCTGTACCCGGATCAGTTCAGCAAGCTGGAGAAAGACATGATTAACGGCTTCGGTTCGGCCAAAGAGCAGTGGTTCTCCTCTTTTATGCTGCAGGTGGAAGCGAACTGCTCCTGGCACCGCCTGTTCGTCGACCCGCTCAGCCGGGCGATGTACTCCTCCAAAGGCCCGGATTTTGAGTACATGCAAGCGCGCCGGCAGGAGGGGGTCGATATCCACGATGCGGTATACGGACTGGCGTGCCGCAACTTTAAAGACGAAATGGCTGAGCTTGAATCCCGAATACCGGTGAATGACATGGAGGATAAACAGTGATGAAAAACAACACCGAACAACCGGTCAGTACGACCTCTCATCCCTTTCGCCGGATACCCGTCATCGTTGCTCTCGTGTTTTTCGCCCTGGCAACCAGCGCGTTTCTCTCGCGCGTGGTTCTGGAGTACTCCACGCCGCGGGTGGTGGCTTTTGATATGAAGAAGACGCTCGACAGTTTTATGGACAGTGTGAGTCAGAAGCAGCTGACAGAGGCACAGTCAAAAGCGCTCTCTGATCGGTTTAACGACGCGCTGGAGAAGAGTCTGGCGGAGTATCAGCAGCAGCATCATGTGGTCATTCTGGTTTCACCTGCCGTGGTTCAGGGCGCGCCCGATGTGACCCGCAACATCCAGCACGACATTGCCCGCCGCATGAAAGGAGAACAGTAATGATACGACTGAAAGGCTGTCTGCTCGCCGCCTGTCTGCTATCGCCGCTGACTCAGGCGGCTGATCTCGGTACCTGGGGGGATTTATGGCCCGTCCGGGAGCAGGACATGCTGCAGCTCATCACGCAGCGTCTGCAGTCGCTGCAATCCTCTGGCCAGTGGGACCAGACGATGGATGCGTTTAAGCAGCGGGTTATCGAGAACAGTCAGCGTCCGGCGCCGGTGGAAGGCATTAAGCGTGCGGAGAAATACGAGCAGCGCTGGTTTGATCCCAGCATCCGCCTGACCGAAGACCTGAAGGACAATGAGGGGCGGGTGTTTGCCCGCAAGGGCGATGTGGTGAACCCGCTTAAAACCGTACCGTTTGTCCAGACCCTGTACTTCATCAATGGTGACGATGCCGACCAGCTGGCCTGGATGAAGCGTCAGGTGCCGGAAACCCTGATGAGCAAAATTATCCTGGTGCGCGGCAGTATCCCTGACACCTCCGCAGCGCTGGACAGCCGGATCTATTTCGACCAGAACGGCGTACTGAGCAAGCGATTTGGCCTGACGGCGGTCCCGGCGCGGATCACGCCGGCGCCCTCCGGTGAACGGCTGAATATTGAGGTGTTTCCCGTCCGTTGACCCGTACGATTCCGAATTACGATTATTTGTCAGGTGATTATATGACTATTACTGAGATTACTCTCGCAGCATTAATTGTTGTTCAGTGGCTTACGGTGGTTCGACAAAATAAAGAAATTAACCACCGACGTGAATGTGAAAGGCTTCTGAAAGAAAAAATTGACGATTATGAATTACAGAATAGTCGGTATTGTCGGTATGTTGAAGGCAAAGCAAGTCATCTCATCAGCGGTATGGAAAAGGATTTGGATGAGCTTTTTCTTTAAAACCACATGATGAGGACTCGTTCTGGCGGAAGGTTTACAGACTGGAGTTTATTTCCAACGTGCTGAAGCATTTCGCTAAGGGACAGGATTTAAAAAGCAGAAAGAAATAATCGATGGTGTAAACAACATCTGGGAAAATACAGGGAAGGGATAATCAATGAGAAAATATCATTTTGTTTATCCTCCTGTTTTTTCGTTAGTCCCTCAGGTACATGCAGATCCGTCGTGTGAAGGTCGATTCGTCAACCCGATCACCGATGTGTGCTGGCGCTGCATATTTCCTTTATCACTCGGCAGCGTGCAGGTTGGTAAAGGCGATCTGCCTGATACCAGCAATCCGGGTAGTCCCCTGCAGCTGTGTCCGGCGCCGCCACCGATTTTTGTTCGCCCCGGCCTGGCCATCGGGTACTGGGAGCCGATGGCCATGACGGACGTCAGCCGTTCGCCTGGCTGTATGGTCAATCTGGGGGGCTTCAGTATCAATCTCGGCAAGACCGGTATGGGGACCGCGAGAAAGGACGACAAGCAGGTGAACGGCGCTTTTTATCACGTTCACTGGTACAAGTACCCGCTGACCTACTGGCTGAACATCATCACCTCCGCAGGCTGTCTGGAAGGCGGAGACATGGATATTGCCTATCTGTCCGAGATTGACCCGACCTGGGTGGACAGCAGCCTCACCACCATCCTGAATCCGGAAGCCATCCTGTTTGCCAACCCCATCGCGCAGGGCGCCTGCGCAGCGGATGCGCTGGCCAGTGCATTCCATATGCCACTGGATGTGCTCTTCTGGTGTGGTGGAAGCCACGGCTCACTTTACCCGTTTAACGGCCAGGTCAGTAATGAATCCAGCCCGCTGCAGTCGTCGGTACTGGTCAGTGAACGTATGGCCTTCAAGCTTCACCGGCAGGGACAAATTATGGAGAGCATCGGGAAGGACAAGGCGGTCTGCTATGAGTATCCGTCCCCGATCATCCCCAAAGAGCGCTGGCGCTATCAGATGGTGAACATGTACCCGGACAGCGGCCAATGCCATCCCGTGGGGCGCAGCGTGATGCGCTGGGAGGCCGGTAAAAATCCACCCAACACCCGTAAGAACTATGGCTATCTGATGTGGCGTAAACGCAATTGTGTCTTTCTCTGACAGGAGTCTCTCATGAAATTAATGAATCTGTTTATGGTCATTGCTTTTGCTGACCGGACGAGCAGTGTTGGCTGAAACCTCCTCTGTTACAGACAGAGAATGGCTGAAGCAGCAGGAGAACCTCAGCGAACAGCTGCGCCAGCATCCGGATAAACAGCTGCAGCAGGAGCTTGAGGCGCAAATCAACCGTAATCCTCTGCCCAAATCAGACCGCCAGTTTATCGATAATCTGGTCAGCCAGCAGAAAGCGGCGAATCAGGAAAAGCCAGCAGAAGGGGCGCTGTACTTTGTCTCCTTCTCGATACCTGAAGAGGGGCTGAAGCGGATGCTGCACGAAACCCGGCAGTACGGCATTCCGGCGACACTGCGTGGGCTCGTCAATAACGACATGAAGACCACCACTGACGCGGTGCTGCAGCTGGTGAAGGATGGCGTGACCGACGGAGTGCAGATCGACCCGACACTATATACGCAGTACAGCATCCGGAGTGTGCCGTCTCTGGTGGTACGGTGTCAGGCCGGGTATGACGTGGTACGCGGTAACATTCACGTCAAACAGGCGCTGGAGAAAGTGGCACAAACCGGTGACTGCGCACAGGTGGCCCGGCAGATGCTTGATGCGCCCTCGAATGCCGCCGGGAGCCAGCCATGAAAGATAAACCGTACTTCATGGCGTTACCGGAAATGGTGAGGGATGAGGGAGGGTGTAAATGAAGACGGTTATTTCCGTGCTGACCGCGCATTTTTTTGTCCTGAGCGCCTTCATCTGGCTGGCATCCCCCGCCTGCGCTGACAGTGGAAGTGACTATAAAGCCGGTTCGGATTTTGCGAAACAGGTGCAGGGCAATGGTCTGAACTCACTGAAAAATTTCAGTGGTGAGCAAAACCTGCCGGGGTATACCGACAACCCGGATCAGACAAAATACTACGGCGGCGTCACTGCCAGCGGAGACAGCTCTCTGAAAAGCGATTCAGCCCTGGAGTTCAGCCAGGGAGATACCGGCAAAACGATTACGGAGTCGTTCACGAACCGGCCACCGGATCAGATATCTCAGGATGCGCCGTTTATTCAGGCCGCAAAGGATACAGAATCCCGTGCCGACAGCATTGTCGGTGATACCGGACAGTCCTGTACCGCCCAGGTTGTGAACCGCAGCGAGTTCACAAACCATACCTGCGAACGTGATCTGCAGGTGGAAAATTTTTGCACACGGGAAGCGACCCTGAAGGATAACGCCACCACGCAGAAAGTTAACCGAACCTATCAGCAGGTGGTGACGCTGAATTATGCCCGGAGTACCCGGCAATGGAGTGGCAACCTGACGATCCCGACCAACGGTCGTCTGCTGAATGCCTCGGTGGATGGTGAGCCTCTGGTGATCCCCTGGATTGAAGAATGCGATTCCGAAGGGAAGGTGCGGGATAGCTGCAAGAGTGCAGTCAGTGAAAGCCTGACCCTCTTTGAACGAACGTTCCCCATAGATGTGATCAGCTGGCCACGTTCAGAATCGATGTGTTCAGGCGGTCAGAACACGCATTGTACGAAATATACCTATGACGGGAAGGGGAAGATTCATCAGTCGTTTGGTGTGGACAAAGCGGTTACTGCAGGGCAGAACTTTTCAGTAAGCAAAACATCACGGACCGTATCATCGGGTAGCCAGAAACCCGTACAGGTCACGGTCACCCTGGTGATGGAAGAAACCGAAACCGTCTACGCACCTGAAGTCGTCTGGGTTGAAAGCTGTCCGTTCAGTAAGGATGAAGGGACAAAAACGGGCGAGGAATGTATCAGCCCGGGAGGAACGCGAACCATCACCCTCGGAGGCAGGGATTACTCGTTCACGGAAGCCTGCTGGAAATATAAGGATACCTGGCTCACGCAGCCGGCGGACAGCGGCTCCTGTGAAAGCCTGATGAAAAATACGGCCTGTACTCTGTCATCCCGCCAGTGCGCCTTCTCCAGCGAGGAAGGCACGTGCCTGCATGAATATGCAACGTATTCCTGCGAAACCAGGACGAGTGGCAAGCAAATGATCTGCGGCGGTGATGTCTTCTGCCTTGATGGTGAATGTGACAAAGCCACGTCCGGGAAGAGCAATGACTTTGGGCAGGCGGTATCTGAGCTGGCGGCACTGGCAGCCGCGGGGAAGGACGTCGCGGCACTGAACGGGGTGGATGTCCGGGCCTTCACCGGAAAAGCGAAGTTCTGTAAGAAATTTGCTGCCGGCTTCAGTAACTGCTGCAAAGACAGCGGCTGGGGCCAGGATGTGGGGCTGGCACGCTGCAGCAGCGAGGAAAAGGCGCTGGCCAAAGCGAAAAAAGACAAGCTGACGGTCAGTATCGGGGAATTCTGCTCTAAAAAAGTTCTGGGTATTTGCCTGGAGAAAAAAAGGAGCTATTGCCAGTTCGACTCAAAACTGGCGCAGATCGTTCAGCAGCAGGGAAGAAACGGTCAGCTGCATATCGGTTTTGGCGGCGCCAGCAGTCCTGACTGTCGGGGCATTACCACCGCGGAACTCCAGGGGATTGATTTTAACAAGCTTGATTTCACCAACTTTATGGACGACCTGATGAAAAATCAAAAAATACCGGAAAACGATGTGCTCACCAATAAGACCAGAGAACGAATTAAGGAAATCATGAGTCAGCAATCCGCGCAATAAACCATGCTGCCTAATAAAGAGACCGATAATCATGAAAATGAGTTTTCACAAAAAGCCTGTTATTGATTTTGTCCTGAGATTAACGCTAACAATAATCATTATTTCTCCGGTGATTTATTTCTCCTGGGATGCCGTCAAAGGGACGTCGGGAAGTGATTATGTCGAAAGTGTGGTCTTTATTCTTATGGCTGGGTTTGCCATGTCTGTATGTTGTTTGTTTTTCTCAGTCCTGGAGAAAGTTATAAATGCAAGGAAAAGCAAAGATGAATCGATATATCACGATTGAGAAATTTATAGACATTCTGAATGAAGAGAATTTACCCCAGGAGCATCATGTTATGGTGCTGGCTGTTCTTGCGGATATCTCTCTGCATACAGACAGGTTCCTGATTAACTCGTCCGAACTGGTTCAGATGGCCGCTCAGTACTCACCTGCTTTCCAGAAACTGCCAGCGGACCGGCAGGCTTTTATATCTTCAGTACTGAGCATGCCGCTATTCCTTATTATGTGACCAGGAGAGTCAATGGAAGAGAAAAAAGCATACGGGCTGGTCATGGTGTTTGTCGGGGTGTTTGTCTTTCTCCTGGTCAGCATTATGTCGTACAGCCTGTGGCGGGACAGGCAGGTTAACGCATTTATGACAACCAACCGGGCCTGGGGGATCCAGTGCGACACTGTTTCTCAGGCCGCGTGGGTGATCAGGGACGGGGAGCGGGTGGACCTTCAGATAAATTATCTGCCTCTGTACTGCAGCGGTTATCGCTTTGAAGCCCGTGATGATGCAGGAAAGGTACAGCGCCAGCTCGATAAATACAGTGTCTATCAGCATCTGTCACGCCAGTCGCATTAATTCATAAAAGGGTATTTGCCATGCGAACAATACATGCCGCCATGCTGGCGGGGTGCCTTTGCTGCGCCCTGATGCCGGCTTTCGCCAAAGACGCGGGCTGGCAGTGGTACAACGAGAAACTGAAGCCCCGTGATGAGGACAGGAAAGCCGTACCAGCGGCACCACCGCCGCAAATGGATATTCTGGAGAAACTCGCCACACTCCAGGCGGCCACCAAACGGTCGTTGTACGAAGCCATTCTGTATCCATCGTCTGAAAACTTCGTGAAGTATTTCCGGCTGCAGAACTACTGGACGCAGCAGGCAGGTTTGTTCTCGATGAGTGCGAAGAAAGCCATGCTGGAAAACCCCGAACTCGATTACAACCTGCAGTACAGCCACTACAACGGCACGGTAAAAAACCAGCTCGCTGCCGACTATGCCGAACAGCGACAGGCTATCTCCACCCTCGCACAGCACTACGGCGTGATGTTCTTCTACCGGGGCCGGGAAGCGATCGATGGCCAGCTGGTCCAGGTGATTAAAAATTTTCGCGAAACCTATGGCCTGAGCGTGATACCGGTGTCGGTTGACGGAGTGATTAACCCCATGCTGCCCGACAGCCGGACGGACCAGGGCCAGGCAGAGCAGCTTGGCGTGAAGTTCTTCCCCGCGATGATGCTGGTTAACCCGAAAAGTGGCCAGGTGAAGCCTCTCAGTTACGGCTTTATCAGTCAGGACGACCTGGCGAAACAGTTCCTCTATGTCTCCAGCGACTTTAAACCGAATTTCTAAGGAGTGTGTCATGCGAAATATTCGTTTTCCGGATTTAGATATCACCGGGATGTGGGTGCTGGCCGTGGGCGTGTTTTTCCACCTGATAGCCCGGCTTGTCAGAAAACAGCCTGAGCTGGCCGTCCAGGCCGGGGAAATCTTCGGGCTGGGTATGGTGGTGTTCGGGGGATACCGCATTCTAAACGCCCTGATTGCTGAAGCCGAAAAAGAGGAGAAAGCCTGTGAAAAGCAGCCTGAAGAACATCGCTAAGACCCGCTGGGCGGCGCTGGCTCTTTCCCTTGCTCTGCCGGACTGGCACAGGCGGGCACGCTCGATGAGGTGAAGTCGCTCTGGGATCCGCGGGGAATCTCCGGTACTGAAACGGCTTCCCCGCAGAGCGACACTCCCCAGGCGGTGAGCGGGGCATCTCAGCCTCGCTGGTTACGACTCAGCAACGGAAAGCAGGTGGACCTGCGCGACTGGAAAGTGGTGCTGTTCATGCAGGGGCACTGTCCCTACTGTCATAAATTTGACCCGGTGCTGAAACAGTTGGCCGGACAGTATGGCTTCTCCGTGTTTTCTTACACCATTGACGGACAGGGTGATGATGCGTTTCCGGAAGCGCTGCCGGCGCCTCCTGACGTGATGCAGACCTTTTTCCCGAATATCCCGGTGGCCACCCCGACCACGTTTCTGGTGAACGTAAACACGCTGGCAGCGTACCCGATCCTGCAGGGCGCCACGGATGCGCAGGGCTTTATGGCCAGAGTGGATACGGTATTTCAGATGATGCACTGAGTCTCTGTTATATCCGGTCTTAGCAAGTGATTAAGGAAAATAGCCATGAACAAATATATACGTTCGACGGGACTGTATGCGTTTTTATTTCCAGCCAGTTTAAAAGCACCCGGACAGACAGCAGCAGAAAAAATAGAAAAACTGAAGCCGGAATTTATCCACCGGGAAAGGCGTCTGGAAATCTATCTGGAATTATTCATTGTGTTTCTCACTGCAGGTGCTTTGCTGTTTTGGATAATGAGATTTTTATTTAATCTCTGCGTGGCTGACTGGATAGCCAGCGGTGACCTGCGAGTAAAAGACCTGTGGAATATTATGATGTACGCCATCCCTTATGCGCTGATGGCTGTTGGGGTGGGGTTCTTTGTTGCCGGAGTGACATTAGCGATCCGCAATTTTTTCAGTTATCACCTTAAGACCCTTTTTATTCTGAGAAATGACAGAGTTAAAAAAAATGCTGTGCGTAATGGAGGACAGGATGCGAATTAAACTTCTGTCACTCTTCTGCGGTGCCGCGCTTGGCCTGTCATTTAGTGCCGCCGCCGACGTGAATGGCGACATGAACCAATTCTTCAATAAGCTTGGCTTTGCGTCCAATACCAGCCAGCCGCAGGTCTGGCAGGGACAGGCGGCGGGTTACGCCTCCGGCGGTTCGCTGTATGCCAGAACGCAGGTGAAAACGATCCAGCTGGTCAGCATGACCCTGCCGGATATTAACGCCGGCTGCGGCGGCATCGATGCGTACCTGGGGTCGTTCTCATTTATCAACAGCGAGCAGCTGCAGCGCTTCGGCAAACAAATTATGTCCAACGCCGCGGGCTACTTCTTTGACCTTGCCCTGCAGACCACGGTTCCGGAGATCAAAACTGCCAAAGACTTCCTGCAGAAGATGGCCAGCGACATCAACAGCATGAACCTCAGCTCCTGCCAGGCCGCTCAGGGCATTGTGGGCGGTCTGTTTCCACGGACCCAGGTGGCGCAGCAAAAGGTCTGCCAGGACATTGCCGGCGAGAGCAACATTTTTGCGGACTGGGCGGCTTCCCGTCAGGGCTGTTCGGTGGGGGGGCAGATGGACAAAGTGCAGGATAAAGCCAGCGATAAGGACAAGGAGCGTGTGATGAAGAACATCAACATTATGTGGGATGCCCTGTCCAAAAAACCGGCTCTTTGACGGCAATAAGGAGCTGAAGGAGTTTGTGATGACCCTGACCGGGACGCTGATTTTTGGTGAGAACAGTGAGATCACGCCGCTGCCAGCACGCACCACTGACCAGGACCTGATTAAAGCCATGATGGAGGGCGGCACGGCTAAAATCTACCACTGCAATGATTCGGATAAGTGTCTTAAGGTCGTTGCTGATGCGACCGTGACCATCACCTCCAGTAAGGCGCTGAAAAGCCAGATTTCCGCTTTGTTAAGCAGTATCCAGAATAAAGCAGTGGCTGATGAAAAACTGACGGATCAGGAGAAAGGGTTTATCTCCAGCACCACCATCCCGGTGTTCAAATACCTGGTCGACCCGCAGATGCTCGGGGTGTCTAACTCACTTATTTACCAGCTGACAGACTATATCGGCTACGACATCCTGCTGCAGTACATTCAGGAACTTATCCAGCAGGCCCGGGCGATGATCTCAACCGGTAATTATCCCCAGTCGACAATGGATATGATCATGGAAAACCTCAACCAGGCGAGTGTGCAGATTGCCGCTTTCCAGTCCCGTGTTCAGGTCCAGCAGGACGCCTTGCTCGTGGTGGACAGACAAATGAGTTACATGCGCCAGCAGGTCTCTGCCCGCATGATGACCCGCTACCAGAATAACTATCATTTTGGGGGGAATCAGTAATGCTTGAGGTATATGCCATTGCAGGCGGCGACTGGTTACGGGGCAACCTGAACGCGATTGCGGCGTTTATGGGGACCGGCACATGGTCGACCATAGAAAAGATGTGTATCGCCATCTCGGTACTCATTGTGGCGGGGAACTGGGTAAAAAAACACAACGTAATGGACCTTATTGGCTGGGTCTTTTCCCTCACCCTGGTCTCTATGCTGGTTGTCATTCGTACCCCTGTGCAGATCATCGATTACAGTAACGTTGCGCAGGTCTATGAAGTCGATAATGTGCCTATTGGTCTGGCGATTCCGGCGTCGCTGACAACACGGGTAGGAAACGCGCTTATCCAGAGTTATGAGATGGTCTTCGCGCTGCCGGACAGTGTCACGTACAGTAAAACGGGGATGTTATTTGGCAGTAATCTGGTCGCGAAAAGTACGGATTTTTTGTCACAAAATCCTCAGATTACGACGCTGTTTTCCGATTACGTACAAAACTGTGTGATGGGCGATATTTTCCTCAATCATAAGTACTCTTTTGAGGAATTACTGAATTCACCTGATCCGTATACCCTGATTTTTGCAAACCCGAGTCCACTGCGTGGCGTGTTTGATAAAAACAACCAGTTCCAGACATGCGAGGAGGCCTCACGGGATCTGAAATCGGCTCTTGCGCTGGATACCCAGACAGGCGGTAAAACCTGGAACTACTATGTTCGTCAGCTGTTTGGCGGCAAACCTAATCCCGATCTGCTTTTCAGCCAGATGATTGGCGACAGCTACAATTACTTCTACAGCTCGGGACAGAGCGCCGGGCAGATTATCCGCCAGAACGTCACGATGAACGCCCTGCGCAGTGGGATCCAGAGTTATGCGGCCCGCAGCGGGGACACCGCCAGTCTGGTCAATATGGCTAACACATCATCCCTTGAAAAGCAGCGGCTGGCACAGGCCACAATGGGGCACCAGGCGCTTCGCGCACTTCCACTGATGCAGACCGTCATTATGGGTTTAATGATTGGGATGTTCCCGATCATGGTGATGGCCGCCATGTTTAACATGATGACGCTGCAGGTGCTTAAAGGGTATGTGTTTGCGCTTATCTGGCTGCAGACGTGGCCATTACTGTTCGCCATCCTGAACAGCGCGATGGCCTACTATGCGAAGCAAAATGGCGTGCCGGTTGTTCTCTCTGAGTTGTCGCAGGTTCAGCTCAAAAACTCGGATATTGCGACCACCGCGGGTTATATTGCCGTGATGATACCGCCCTTGTCGTGGGGGATCGTGAAGAGCATGGGAGCCGCCTTCTCCAGTGCCTACAGCCATTTTTCTTCTTCGGGGCTCAGTGCAACATCGCAGGCGGCCTCCGGCGTGGTGGACGGGAATTACTCTTTCGCCAACATGCAGATGGAGAACGTCAGCGGCTACAGCTGGGGTACCAACAGTACAACCAGTTTCGGACAGATGTCGCGGCAGCTGGCGAATGGGGGTATGAGCACGCAGACGCGGGATGGATCGATGGTCTGGGACAGTGGTGGTGCAATGTCAAAACTGCCGGTGGATATCAACGTCGGTCGTCAGATAGCCAGTGCGCAGCAACAGATGGCCCGTGAGGCTGATGTCCAGGCCGAAAGCGCGCTGCATGGCTATAACAGCAGCGTGACAAGTGCCTGGAATAGTCTGCAGCAATTTGGTACCAATAAAGGGAACAGCGCCTCAACAACGACCGGGGCCGATACTACCGAGTCTTCGCAGGATTCGATGGCCAGAAGCAAGATGTGGAATGCGGTTGTTGCTAATGCGAAAGCCAACAACATCAGTAATGAGGAGTCTTTCCAGCAGTTGATGGATGAGTCTAGGAAGGGAACGGTATCAGGTGAGATGTATGGTAATGCTAAATGGAGTAGTGGCGACCAATTGGTCGGGAAGCTGGGTAAATGGGCTACAGGACTCACTGCTGAAGGGGGGGCTAAAATTAGTGCTGGAGTGAATGCATCAAGTGGCTCTACTGACTCGACAACCGAATCTGGAAGGGAATCTCATGACAGTAGGCACGATACCAGCAGCCAGGCGGCGAAAGACTTTAAGGAAGCATCCGATTACTTTACCAGCCGCAAAACCACCACATCGGGTAATATTACCGATAATAATGCCAGCTCGCGTGTTGACCAGTTTGCCGCGTCACTCTCCAGTGCCAAAAACAGCTACGACCAGTATACAACCAGCCGGACACGCAGCCATGAGTACAGTGAGATGGCGTCACGCACAGAGAGCATGACTGGCCAGATGAGCGAGAATCTCACTCAGCAGTTTGCTAACTTTGTTCAGCGTCGCGCTCCACAGGATGCCGAGGCTATTCTGACCAATACCAGTTCTCCTGAAATTTCGGCGCAGCGTGAAGCACTGGCGCGTGAATTCGTCAAAGAGCAGGTTGAACCCAGGGTTGATGCCGCGTATCAACAGGGGCGTGAAAGCATCGGACAGAATATGACAGGGGTGTCAGGAGGTGGAGACAATGGTTCGGTAATGGCCGACTACAGACATAATTCCGCCCGTATCGATGCGATGACGCAACGGGCAGATATTAAGGATAATGTGGGTCAGAAAGTGGATGGGATGATTACAGAGAATAAACAACAGCATCAGGAAACCCGTGAAAACATACAACGGCAAGGCGCAGAGGTGAAAAATGAGAATACTGAAATGGAAAAGGACCATAAAACAAAAGCAAATGAGTTTAAAGGTGATTATAATGAAAGAAAGAGTAAGGTGAAAACTTTACCAGGAGCTGACTCGCCTGCTGAGTTAGAGGCGAAAGCGGCGAAAATTCAAAAGGATTATCTTGATGGTAAAAGGTAAAAATGATGATTACGAACAAAATACTTATTGAGGAAGTGGAGGAACTGAAAAGTCTACTTTCACAAGGGAAGGCTGAAATTCCATCTTTTTGGGAGTGCCTTTGGCCAGGCGTAGTGTTAGTTGCATGGAATATACTTTGCGCTGTAATTAGTGTGGATACTGTGTATTTGTCAGGAAAGTATATGTTTCATGTTTTGGTTTTTCCTGTTGGGGTCAGTACCATTATGCTCCTGGGCATTGCCAGTTCACGTTCTCTGTTTTTGTCAGTTCCGAAAAATTTTAGAGAAAAATCGGATGTATATCGTTTTTTTGCTAAGAAAGTTTTTATTTATGCTGTTGTTTACATGACGGTGATTATGTTATTGGCTATTTGTAATAGAGTGTTTTATGACTCACCATTCTCTTTTGCATTTATGGTTATTTTAACGTCCGTTTTTTTGGTTTTGTCATGAATCTGGATTTTGGACGATATCAGCTATCATTACTCACCTCTGCAATAAATTCTTTTCGAGTAGAAAAGTTGGGGGGGTAATCATCCAGATGCAACCTATCAATTATGGTAGTTTGTTAACAGGCTAAAAGTTTCCTTTGTTATTATTGGTTTCTCAGGCTGTAATTAGTTTTTATATCTCGTTTAAAATTCGTATATAGTGAGTGCGCATTCCGACATTATAAGAGAATGTGTATTCACTCGTATTGATTATGTCACAAGGATTCAGGATGAAGCTTAATAAAGTCATGGCTGTTATGGTCGTCAGCTCTGCGCTGGTGTTATCTGGATGTAGTGCAATGGGAACCGCCATTAAAAAGAGAAATCTGGGTAAAAACCCAGATGAGCGAAACAATCTGGCTGGAACCTTCAAATAATAAGACGGTTTATCTGCAAATCAAAAATACCTCCGATAAGGATATGAGTGGCCTGCAGGCAAAAATTGCCAGCGCTGTCACTTCAAAGGGATATCAGGTCGTCAGTAACCCGGATACGGCGGGCTACTGGATCCAGGCGAATGTGCTCAAGGCCGATAAAATGGACCTTCGTGAGGGCTTTGTTGAATAAATCAGATTTCGGGTAAGTCTCCCCCGTAGCGGGTTGTGTTTTTCAGGCAATACGCACGCTTTCAGGCATACCTGCTTTCGTCATTTTGTTCAGCGCTCGTACCAGGGCCATAGCCTCCGCAACCTGACCATCGTAGTCACGCAGCGTCAGTGAACCCCCGAACAGC
>OKVS01000421.1_pt1 | contig 14596 bp, 15 predicted proteins | sample 1606911 | NCBI WGS metagenome assembly OKVS01 (sample SAMN03281016, study PRJEB24777) | human gut metagenome | isolation source: fecal sample PR161 from 1 month old female Malay infant, caesarean... | reverse complement strand
ACAGGGCGACAAGCTGGGCTTTTTTCTCCGCGCTCAGCGTGAAGCCGAGCGGGTTTTGGCTGTTAGTCATGATCCAGCAGGCTTTAACCGGGTATTCATTCAGCGCCTGCTCTAAGGCATTGAGATCGATCCCCTCGCGAACGTCCGTCGCAATCGACAACGCTTTGAGCTTCAGGCGTTCCAGCGCCTGCAGCGCACCGTAAAAACAGGGGTTTTCGACAATCACCCAGTCACCCGGCTCGGTTACCGCCTGAAGGCTAAGATTCAGCGCTTCGAGCGCGCCTGCGGTGATCACGATCTCTTCCGGGGAGATGTTCATCCCCTGCTGCGCGTAGCGGCGGGCAATGGCGTGGCGGAGATCGACGTTTCCCGGCGGCAGGTTCTCAATCACGCTCATTGCGGTAGCGGTTTTACTGACGTTTGCCAGCGAGCGGTTGAGCTGCTGAAGCGGGAAAAGCCGGGGGTCGGGAAACGCGGAGGCGAAAGGAACAACGGACGGATCGCGGCTGGCCTGTAAGACCTCGAAGATATAGGTATTGATATCTACCGCTTCATCACGCATCACCTGAGCAGGCGGCGCAGGCTGTTGTGCGGTCGGGCGCGAGGCAACGTAATAGCCCGACTGCGGCCTGGCGACAATGCGCCCCTGACTTTCCAGCATCTGATACGCGTGGCCAACGGTCATAAAGCTCATGCCGCTGCTTGCTACCTGCTCTCGCAGGGAAGGCAGCTTATCGCCCGGCAGCCAAACGCCAAGCTCAATCTGCGAGATAATTTGTTGCGCCAGACGCTGGTATTTTTTCATCAGATTCTCCTTATTGCCGACAGTGTATATCAGCAGGAGAAAAAGAGAAGATTTTGCTAACTGTTATAGTTTAAGTAAAAATTACTTACGGTACTCGGTAACGTGGCTTTGCGCCTGACGCGCAGCGGCCAGGTGATCGAGCGTGATCATTGACGATTTGCAAAAGATGCATTTCGCACCGAGCGGGTTTTTCTCAGATACATCAAAGACTGAGGTACGGTACTGCGAGCCATGACAGCATGGGCAGCGGAAATGGATATAAGAAGTCATAGGATTCTCCTGTGAACGTAAAAACGTAAATTACTCATGAGCCGATCAGGCAATAATGGTTTTAAACAAAACTAATCGGAATGTAGATAAAGACCCAAGAGAGGCTGCGGAGAGGCACAACGTGATGAGAACTGCTTTATGAAACTACGTCAGATATTTTTTTTGGACTCAAAACCAGAAGACCATTAACGCACGGCGATGACGACAAAGCAAGCGGTTTAATGCCTAAAATTCATAAAAATAGTGTTTTTATTCCTCGTTGGCGAGGTATATCTGATAGCTAAAGCATGCGTTTTATGCCAACTGTTATGGTTAAAAATCACTTTTCTGCGTCTGAAAGTCCGAACGTTGCCCCTATAGCATAACAGTACACCGTTTGACATTGAGGCTGTGCATGTTTGGTTTAGATGCTTTTCACCTTGCGCGGATACAGTTTGCCTTTACCGTATCCTTTCACATTATTTTCCCGGCCATCACTATCGCCTGGCCAGCTATCTGGCCGTGCTCGAAGGGCTGTGGCTGAAAAACAAAAAAATCCTGTCTGGCGCTCGCTGTACCATTTCTGGTCGAAGATTTTTTGCCGTCAACTTTGGCATGGGCGTGGTCTCCGGGCTGGTGATGGCCTACCAGTTTGGCACCAACTGGAGCGGCTTTTCGCAGTTTGCAGGTAGCATTACCGGCCCGCTGCTGACCTATGAAGTGCTTACCGCCTTCTTCCTCGAAGCCGGGTTCCTCGGCGTGATGCTGTTCGGCTGGAATAAAGTGGGGCCAGGGCTGCACTTCTTCTCCACCTGCATGGTGGCGCTGGGCACCATTATCTCAACCTTCTGGATCCTCTCCTCGAACAGCTGGATGCAGACCCCGCAAGGCTACGAGATCGTCAACGGACAGGTGGTACCGGTGGACTGGTTCGCCGTGGTATTTAACCCCTCCTTCCCCTACCGCCTGCTGCATATGTCGATTGCGGCATTCCTGAGTAGCGCCCTGTTTGTCGGTGCATCCGCAGCATGGCATCTGCTGCGCGGGAATAATACCCCTGCCATTCGGGCGATGTTTTCGATGGCGCTGTGGATGACGCTGATTGTTGCTCCCATCCAGGCCCTGGTTGGCGATATGCACGGGTTGAACACCTTAAAGCATCAGCCCGCCAAGATTGCCGCTATTGAAGGCCATTGGGAAAATCCGCCGGGCGAGCCTACCCCGCTGCTGCTGTTTGGCTGGCCAGACATGGAGCAGGAGCGCACCCGCTTTGGACTGGCGATCCCGGCGCTGGGTAGCCTCATCCTGACGCACAGCCTGGATAAACAGGTCCCTGCGCTAAAAGAGTTTCCAAAAGAAGACCGTCCTAATTCCACCATCGTCTTCTGGTCGTTCCGCATTATGGCAGGCTTAGGGATGCTGATGCTGCTGCTTGGAGTAGCGGCGCTCTGGCTGCGTTATAAAAAGCGGGTTTATTCTTCGCGTCCGTTCCTGTGGTTTGCGCTGCTGATGGGGCCATCCGGGCTGATTGCCATTCTGGCCGGATGGGTCACCACCGAAGTCGGCCGCCAGCCGTGGGTGGTCTACGGACTCCAGCGAACGAAGGATGCGGTTTCAGCCCATGGTGACCTGCATATGAGCGTGAGCCTGCTGGCCTTCTTCGTCGTCTATACCTCGGTATTCGGCGTGGGCTACAGCTATATGGTGCGCCTCATCCGAAAAGGCCCGCAGCCGCATGAATCGTTCGCCACCGAATCCGATGGACGCCCGGCGCGCCCGCTTTCTGCCGTCACAGCTGAACATAAGGAGCAGCCATAATGGGTATCGATCTTTCCATTATCTGGTTTGTCATCATCGTCTTTGCCACGCTGATGTATATCGTCATGGACGGGTTTGATCTGGGAATCGGTATTCTGTTCCCGGCAACACAAAACGCCGACGATCGCGACGTGATGGTCAACAGCGTCGCACCGGTCTGGGACGGCAATGAGACCTGGTTGGTACTCGGCGGTGCCGCCCTGTTCGGCGCATTCCCACTGGCCTATGCGGTGATTGTTGATGCTCTGACCATTCCGCTGACGTTAATGCTGATCGGACTTATATTCCGCGGCGTGGCGTTTGAATTTCGCTTTAAAGCCACGCCGGCCCACCGTCCTTTCTGGGATAAGGCGTTTATTGGCGGTTCCGTTCTGGCGACCTTTACCCAGGGCGTGACGGTAGGTGCCGTCATTAACGGCTTTAGCGTCACTGGCAGAACATATACCGGCGGACCGTTTGACTGGTTTACCGCGTTTAACCTGTTCTGCGGCGCGGGTCTGGTGGTGGCCTACGCGCTGTTAGGCTCAACCTGGCTGGTGATGAAAAGCGAAAATGCGCTGCAGCAGCGGATGCGTGAGGTATCGAAAACGCTGTTAATCGTGCTGCTGGCGTTTATCGCAGCGATCAGCCTCTGGACGCCGCTGGCGCACCCGGCCATCGCGGCGCGCTGGTTTACGCTGCCGAATCTGTTTTATCTGCTGCCAGTCCCTGCCCTGGTCGTCATGTTTAGCTTCTACCAGTGGCGCTGCCTGAGTAATCCTGACAGCCATGCTCGGCCGTTTGTACTGACGCTGGGGCTAATATTTCTCGGCTTTAGCGGGCTTGGGATCAGCATCTGGCCGCATATCATACCGCCGTCGATCACCCTGTGGCAGGCCGCCGCGCCGACGCAAAGCCAGGGCTTTATGCTGGTGGGCGCGCTGTTGATCATTCCCGTTATTCTGGTCTACACCTTCTGGAGCTACTACGTATTTCGCGGCAAAGTTCAGCCTGGGGAGGGTTATCACTGATGCAACAACCTGTCTGGAAAAGATTGCTGTGGCTGGCCATTATCTGGGGCGGCAGCGTACTTGCGCTGGCAGCAGTCAGCATGCTCTTTCGCATGCTGATGACGGCTGCCGGGTTTAAATCGCATTAAACTTCATTCCGGGCAGCCCTGCGCTGCCCGGCACCACCCCGCACTTTCAGATAAACCCCATTAACGCACCGCAGAGTATCGTTACACTGGTAAAAGATTCACAGAATTTATTATTTGAGAAGAAAAATGAAAAAGCTCATCGCGTTAAGTGTTATCAGCCTTGTCCTCAGCGGCTGCGTTAATCCGGGCAAAGCATCCGTTCAGCCGGATCAGCTTAAGAGCCACCGTTTTGTTCTGGAAAACGTGGACGGCAAATCAGTGAAGGGCATGACAACGCAGCCTGAGATCGCTTTTAACGCGCTTCCCGACATTAGCCTCATTGATAACATTAGCGTTTCGGGCCAGATGTGTAACCGCTTCAACGGGCAGGGGAAGCTGTCCGAAGGTGAGCTGAAAGTGAAAACGCTGGCGATGACCCGCAAACTTTGTACCGAACCACAGCTTAACGAGCTGGATCAGGCCATCGGCGACATGCTGCGCAAAGGGGCGCAGGTCGACCTGACTGAAGACCAGCTGACGCTGGCGACGGCCGATAAGACGCTGATGTTTAAGCGAGCAGAATAATCAGTAGCTACCGCAGCTTCCAACGGCAAGCGACTGTTCACTGCAGCGTTTGCCGTTTGGCAAGGCGCACATCCCAATAGCCGAACCATCAAGCTGGCGGGCAACAGACAGCGAGCCGCCAATCATGGCGCAGTTGGCCTGGCCTGAACTGGACATTGCCGCTTTCATTCCCGGCGCCACGTGGGCCGCCGTGGCCTGCTGCACAGGTTCACTGCTACATGCCGACAACAACAACGCGGCACACCCTACCCAAAATGCTGAACGCATGCTCTCTTCCCCGTAATTAGTGCGAAACCTAAGCATAATAGGCATCACATCCCGTGTCGTCGAGAGCGGAAGTGCGTATTTATGCGCCGCTGAAACAATTTCTCGCAATTTTTTCGCCCTAAGTTTGATCTAACCATTGATGGTGGGAATACCGAGGACACAAAAGCGAAAATCGTAAAACCCCCTGTTTGCTAGACTACACAGATAATATTCAGGGTTTGTCGCCTTATGACAGCCCCCTATTTTTTGCGCAATGTAAGGGTGTCGTCCTATGCAAACTATTGACGGTAATGGTGCAGTTGCCTCAGTCGCGTTTCGCACCAGTGAAGTTATCGCCATCTATCCGATCACGCCAAGTTCAACTATGGCCGAGCAGGCGGATGCCTGGGCGGGAAACGGGTTAAAAAACGTCTGGGGCGATGTCCCGAGAGTGGTTGAAATGCAGTCTGAAGCGGGTGCGATTGCTACGGTCCACGGTGCGCTGCAGACTGGCGCGCTTTCCACGTCGTTCACCTCCTCTCAGGGATTGCTGTTGATGATCCCAACGTTGTACAAACTCGCGGGACAACTGACCCCCTTCGTCCTGCACGTCGCGGCGCGTACCGTGGCCACCCACGCACTCTCAATTTTTGGCGATCACTCAGACGTGATGGCCGTGCGCCAGACCGGGTGCGCGATGCTGTGCGCCAGTAGCGTTCAGGAAGCGCAGGACTTTGCCTTAATTTCACATATCGCCACGCTTAAAAGTCGCGTGCCGTTTATTCATTTCTTTGATGGTTTCCGCACCTCTCACGAAATCAACAAAATCGTCCCGCTGGCGGACGAGACTATCCTTGAGCTTCTGCCGCAGGCGGAAATCGACGCGCATCGCGCCCGCGCCCTTAACCCGGAACATCCGGTAATTCGAGGGACATCGGCAAACCCGGATACTTATTTCCAGTCACGCGAGGCCACAAACCCGTGGTACAACGCGGTTTATGACCACGTCGAGCAGGCAATGAATGACTTTGCCGCCGCAACCGGACGCGAGTACAAGCCGTTCGAATACTACGGCCATCCGCAGGCCGAGCGCGTGATTGTGCTGATGGGATCTGCTATCGGCACCTGTGAAGAGGTGGTCGACGAGCTGCTGACCCGCGGCGAAAAGGTCGGCGTGCTTAAAGTGCGTCTTTACCGCCCGTTCTCGGCTAAACATCTGCTCTCTGCCCTGCCGGAAAGCGCGCGTACCGTGGCGGTGCTCGATCGAACCAAAGAGCCGGGCGCACACGCGGAACCGCTGTATCTTGACGTGATGACCGCCCTCGCTGAAGCCTTTAATAACGGCGAACGTGAAACGCTACCGCGCGTTATCGGCGGTCGCTATGGCCTGTCTTCCAAAGAGTTTGGCCCGGACTGCGTGCTGGCCGTGTTTAACGAGCTAAGGGAAGCGAAACCCAAGCCGCGTTTCACGGTCGGCATTTATGATGACGTAACGAATCTTTCCCTGCCTTTACCGGAAAATACCCTGCCTGCGACGGCCAAACTTGAAGCGCTGTTCTACGGTCTGGGCAGCGACGGCAGCGTCTCGGCCACCAAAAACAACATCAAGATCATCGGCAATTCAACCCCGTGGTACGCGCAGGGTTACTTCGTCTACGACTCCAAAAAAGCTGGCGGTCTGACCGTTTCTCACCTGCGCGTCAGCGAGCAGCCCATCCGCTCGGCCTACCTTATTTCTCAGGCCGACTTTGTTGGCTGCCATCAGCTGCAGTTTATCGACAAGTACCAGATGGCTGAGCGCCTGAAGCCCGGCGGTATTTTCCTCCTCAATACGCCATACAATGCGGATGAGGTCTGGGCGCGCCTGCCGCAGGAAGTACAGACGGTGCTGAATCAGAAAAAGCCCGATTCTATGTGGTTAACGCGGCGAAAATCGCCCGCGAATGATGGCCTGGCCGCGCGTATTAATACCGTCATGCAAATGGCCTTCTTCCATCTGACCAATATCCTGCCGGGCGACAGCGCGCTGGTGGAACTTCAGGGCGCCATCGCCAAAAGCTACCGCAGCAAGGGGCAGGAGCTGGTAGAGCGAAATTGGCAGGCGCTGGCGCTGGCGCGCGAGTCGCTGTTCGAGGTGCCGCTGCAGCCGGTCAATGACGCCAGCCCGAATCGCCCTCCGGTGGTCTCGGATGCCGCACCTGATTTCGTGAAGACCGTCACGGCCGCCATGCTGGCCGGGTTGGGTGACGCCCTGCCCGTCTCTGCGCTGCCGCCGGACGGAACCTGGCCGATGGGGACCACCCGCTGGGAGAAACGCAACATCGCCGAAGCGATCCCCATCTGGAAAGAAGAACTCTGTACCCAGTGTAACCACTGCGTCGCGGCCTGCCCGCACTCGGCCATTCGCGCCAAAAGTGGTGTCACCGGAAGCAATGGAAGATGCCCCGGCCAGCCTGCACTCTCTGGATGTAAAATCCCGCGACATGCGCGGCCAGAAATACGTTCTGCAGGTCGCACCGGAAGACTGCACCGGGTGTAACCTGTGCGTTGAGGTCTGCCCGGCGAAGGACAGGCAGAACCCGGACATCAAAGCCATCAATATGATGTCGCGCCTTGAACACGTTGAAGAAGAAAAAGTGAATTATGATTTCTTCCTGAACCTGCCGGAAATCGAACGCAGCAAGCTGGAACGCATTGATATTCGTACCTCGCAGCTGATCACGCCGCTGTTCGAGTACTCCGGCGCATGCTCCGGCTGCGGTGAAACGCCGTACATCAAACTGCTTACCCAGCTGTACGGTGACAGGATGCTGATTGCCAACGCCACCGGCTGCTCGTCTATCTATGGCGGTAACCTGCCCTCCACGCCGTACACCACAGACGCCAACGGTCGCGGCCCGGCATGGGCAAACTCGTTATTCGAGGATAACGCCGAATTTGGTCTGGGCTTCCGCCTCACCGTTGACCAGCACCGCACGCGTGTGATGCGTCTGCTTGAACAATTTGCCGATAAGATCCCGGCTGAACTTAACGCGGCGCTACATGCAGAAGCCACGCCAGAGGTTCGTCGCGAGCAGGTAGCTGCACTTCGCAACGCACTGAAGGGAATTGACGGCGCAGAACAGCTGATGACCGACGCGGACGCGCTGGTCGAAAAATCGATCTGGCTGATTGGCGGTGACGGCTGGGCTTACGACATCGGCTTTGGCGGGCTGGATCATGTGTTAAGCCTGACCGAAAACGTCAACATTCTGGTTCTGGATACGCAGTGTTATTCCAATACCGGTGGGCAGGCATCGAAAGCCACGCCGCTGGGCGCCGTCACGAAATTTGGTGAACACGGTAAACGCAAGGCACGTAAGGATCTCGGCGTGAGCATGATGATGTACGGCCACGTTTACGTCGCGCAAATCTCGCTGGGGGCGCAGCTTAACCAGACGGTGAAAGCCATTCAGGAGGCTGAAGCGTATCCAGGGCCGTCGCTGATCATTGCCTACAGCCCGTGCGAAGAGCATGGCTACGACCTGGCCCTCAGCCACGATCAGATGCGTCAACTGACGGCCACCGGCTTCTGGCCGCTCTACCGGTTCGATCCGCGCCGTGCGGACGAGGGCAAATTACCGCTGGCGCTGGATTCACGTCCACCGTCAGATGCCCTGGCAGAGACGCTGATGCAGGAACAGCGCTTCCGCCGTCTGAATGCGCAACAGCCTGAGGTGGCAGAACAGCTCTGGAAAGACGCCGCCGAAGATCTGCAAAAACGGTATGACTTCCTGGCACAAATGGCGGGTAAAGCCGAAAAATCAACCAGCGACTAACTCCACTGCCCGGCTTGTCCGGGCATTTTTTGGCATAAAAAAGCCCGATGTCTTCACATCGGGCTAATCCAGATAATTAATGAATCTCTCTTTAGTTTCCCAAATGACATTCACGATAATTATGGATAAATAATCTTAAAGGCATATAACGGGGCAGAGATTACCTGATTTAACCGCTGATTAATAATTTTTATTTAATATGAATCATTTTCAATCATTCACCACAACAATGATCATTTCCGCGGATTTATTCATTTGAGATTTTACTCAATTAGTAACAATTATATTTTATTACTCTTTCGCAGGAGTGATTTAGCATGAGACAACTTTCTTATCCGGGAAGTTCAACAGGTAATCAAATAAAAACAACTGCAAAGGAATATCACGATGCAAAGAAAAGTACTGGCTCTGATGATTCCAGCTCTGTTAATGGCTGGCGCCGCGCATGCGGCAGAAATTTATAATAAAGATGGCAACAAATTAGATCTGTACGGAAAAGTAGATGGTCTGCACTATTTCTCCGATGATGCATCAAAAGACGGCGATCAAACCTACATGCGTCTGGGTTTCAAAGGTGAAACGCAGATTAACGACATGATGACCGGCTACGCGCAGTGGGAATATAACATTCAGGCGAATAACACCGAAGGGTCTGATAATCAGTCCTGGACGCGTCTGGCCTTCGCGGGTGTTAAAGTGGGTGACTACGGTTCCTTCGATTATGGTCGTAACTATGGCGTGCTGTACGACGTGGAAGGCTGGACCGATATGCTGCCTGAGTTTGGCGGCGACTCTTACACCTATGCGGATAACTTTATGACCGGCCGCGCCAACGGCGTGGCAACCTACCGCAACACTGACTTCTATGGTCTGGTGCAGGGTCTGAACTTCGCGCTGCAGTATCAGGGCAACAATGAAGATGCCAGCAACAATCAGGAAGGCACCAACAACGGCCGCGACATGCGTTATGAGAATGGCGACGGCTTCGGTATTTCAACCACCTATGATTTCGGCATGGGGTTCAGTGCCGGTGCCGCTTACGCCTCATCTGACCGTACAAATGACCAGGTAAGCGCAGGTACTGGCGCTGCATCTCAATATGCGGGTGGTGATAAAGCGGATGCCTGGACTGCTGGCCTCAAATATGACGCAAATAATATCTACCTGGCGGCGATGTATTCTGAAACCCGTAATATGACGCCGTACGGTTCAGGTGATAGCAAATCAGGCGGCGGTATTGCCAACAAAACTCAGAACTTCGAAGTGACCGCACAGTACCAGTTCGATTTCGGTCTGCGTCCGGCCATTTCTTACCTGCAGTCTAAAGGGAAAGACCTGGGCAACGGTCAGGGCGATCAGGACCTGGTTAAATATGCGGACGTAGGCGCGACCTACTATTTCAACAAGAACATGTCCACCTACGTTGACTATAAAATCAACCTGTTGGATGAAGATGACAGCTTCTACAAAAACAACGGTATCAGCACCGACGATGTCGTTGCATTAGGCCTGGTTTACCAGTTCTGATGGTCAGAGCCCGCAGCGTCATGCGGGCTCTCCTTTTTTTGATGTTTGTCTCACAACAGCGCTTTATCGCGATATTGTTGAGGATAAGTTGAAAGAAAGCGGGTTAGACTGCGCCGATATCCCCCTCTTCATTAAGGATACCTGCGTTGTTTGGTCGTATATCCGTTACCATTCTGACACTTTTAGCATGCTTGTGGATGGCGTTAATCTTTGATTTTCGAGATATTGTCGGGCATCTCGGCACGCTGCTAAACCATCTGGATCACCATTAACAGTGATTCCCAGAAAAAAGCCACCAGCAGTGCCGGTGGCGGTCATACGCATTTCGAGCGTTATTTTTTCACGGGTTGAGGTTTTTTATCCCCTGATTCCGGGGCCTCACGCGGATCGTCTTTTTCTACACAGAGCATAATTTCTCCTGTTTTAGAAACCCACTTCCCACTATAGCCAGGCTGATAAAAAAAGGCCAGGCGGTAATTAATCTTGATTGGTCTCTTTTTTGCGAAACGAGAGATAGCCAAAAACGCCGCTTTCGCCGTCGCTCGGATGGTTTACGCCATCCATCACCGTCACTTCTGGGAAATCAAACGGCGACACATTTTTAAAACAGGCCACATTGACACCGTATTCATTTGGGTTAGAGCGACGCTGATGGAACGTGTAAATCCCGCAGACCGAGCAGAAGAAATGCCGCGCCGTCCCCGTGTTGAACCGGTACTCCGTCAGCTTATCATCACCTCTGATCACGGTGATACCCGACAGCGGTGCAGAGACCACAACCGCGCCCCGCATACGGCAAAAAAGAGCAGCTGCAGCGCCGCGCGGTATTCAAGCCGTCAGTCAGTTCGACGGTAAAGGCCACCGCACCACAGTGGCACTGTGCATGACGAATGTCAGCCATTGGCTATACCCCTTTTCTTACCAGTTCGGCAGCTTTGAGAAAAACCTCATCTTCTACACCATCGCCTTTCTGCCTGCCCAGCCTGACAAGTTCGTTGACAATGCTGTCACGATCGATCGTTTTTTGCGATGAAACCAGCCCTATAACGGCAGCCCCAATCGCCAGCCCCACTAATCCTGTTTGTTCGTCTTTGTTCTTCATACTCATGCTCCTGATACAACAAACAAGCGTAGCAGGATTTTTCAGACCGTTTTCAGGCGTTTTACTATTTCGCCTGGATCGCTGTTATTCCGACACGCTGGCCGTATGAGAGCTCTAAGGTATTACCGTCAGGATCGGCAAAAAATACATAATAACCGACGGGGTCACCCAGATCTTCCGGCGCTTTCCTCAACACCCCTTCTTTAGCGGCCATCGCAGTTTTTCTATCAATTTCTTCGCGCGTGGCGCAGGCAATCCCAAGGTGGCCAAAATGCCCCAGCGGCGTATCGGTCACGGTGTCCGCCTGTACCAGAACCAGCGCAAAAGGACGCGTATGGTCAGTTAGCCACGCCACTTTACGGGCAGTTGGAAGATCGGGCTCACGCGAATGGATGACGTCCATCCCGGCATATCGGCGATAGAAAGCAAGGCTCTTCTCCAGATCCCTGACCATAAACGCAACATGAGTGAATCCTACATCAATGTCTTTCATTTTAAGATGTTACTCCTGTATTAACATGTCGTAGCCATCTTAAAAGCTCAAGTTAACTTGAGGTCAACGGTGAATTTGTGCGGTCCTGATGATGTTCAAAAAAGAATAAAGGGACAGAAATGATAAAGCGCCGCCGTGGCTGAAATATTCACGACGATGCTCAGCAAAAACCAGGTTTTGAAGGGTTGCTTCTGCGTTTTATGGCGAAAGAGCTGTTGGCCCAATATGGCGCCTGGCCACCCTCCCACAGTACCAAACGTCAGTAAAGTGACTTCCGGTATCCTGCGCATCGCTTTTCGTGCCGCCGTTTTGTCGACACCATAAATCGCTATCGTCAGCATATTAATCAGCAGAAACCACATGGCAAAAGATACGAGGAAAAAAGCTGCCGATCGCAGCGAAGATCAGCAGAACAAACAAAAGCGATTTAATGTCATAGGGTCAGTCACGGAATATGTAAGCGTATGTCGGGAAAGCATTATACGCTATCTTACGCATTATCCGGTCAGGTGCTATCAGCCCGCTTTTGCATGCGGCCTCAAAATGAATGACCTCTTCGACGCACCGAATTGCATTTTGTGAAGCTTCGCATACGCGCCATCATGAGCAAGCAGTACCTTATGGCTTCCGCGTTCAACGATAACGCCAGTTTGTTTTGGTCCCCCCTCTCCCGGATGGCGAACAGAAAGCCGACTACGCTTTATTAGCTATTGCGCAGAGTGTAAAACGTGCTGGCATTCGCCGCCGGAATCCGTACCATACGCGGCATACTTTTGCCTGCTGGCTATTATCTGCCAGCGCTAACCCGTCTTTCGCCGCTACTGGCTCCGAAGGTAGTAATAAATGCAAGAAAATCAACAAAATACAAAGAAAGAGCAATACAACCTGAATAAGCTACGCTGATTTTGCCAACTCATTGATATCATTTGTTTTTCATTTAAATCAATTAGTTATAGCATAATAGTTTCTCCCTAAAGCTACCCAGAACTACAATTTTAGTGCCCTTTTTTTGCCCCTATTTCGCATTTTTGCCCCTAAATTTGCCCCTATCTTTAGCCAGTGCGCCACCCTTATTCTCCCTGCCCTATACTTTAAGTCTGACATCTGGTTCGAGGTTTCTATGTGTGGACGCTTTGCACAAGCTCAAACGCGTGAAGAATATCTGGCTTACCTGGCCGATGAAGCCGATCGCGACATCGCATACGACCCTGAACCTATTGGACGTTACAACGTGGCGCCAGGTACCAAAGTTCTGTTGCTGAGCGAACGTGACGAGCAGTTGCATCTCGATCCGGTCCTGCGGTCTTACGCGCCCGGGTGGTGGGATAAAGCACCATTGATAAACGCGCGTGTCGAGACAGCGGCCACCAGCAGGATGTTCAAACCTCTCTGGCAGCATGGCCGGGCAATCTGCTTTGCTGATGGATGGTTCGAGTGGAAGAAGGAAGGCGACAAGAAGCAGCCATATTTTATTCACCGGGCAGACGGTCAGCCGATATTTATGGCCGCGATCGGCAGCATACCGTTTGAGCGAGGCGATGAAGCAGAAGGTTTTCTGATAGTAACGTCTGCCGCTGACAAAGGCCTAGTGGATATTCACGACCGCCGGCCCCTGGTCCTATCACCAGAAGCGGCCCGGGAATGGATGCGCCAGCATGTTGGAGGAAAAGAAGCGGAAGAGATTGTATCTGACGGCTCTGTACCAGCTGAGATGTTTGTCTGGCATGCTGTGTCCCGTGAAGTAGGAAATGTAAAAAATCAGGGGAGAAAATTGATAGAACAAATAGATATATAATCTGATGTACTTTTGATGTGTACTTTATATTTGGTTTAATATTATCTCCCTTTAAGAAAGAAATATATTTGCAGCCATCGGACCACTAACCCCATTTATACGATAAAATTCAACACGAACGCCAGGTTTTAACGTTTGGCTTTCATTATTACTAAATGCGGAAATATGTAAAAAAACATCTTTCCTGCCATCTGATGGGATAATCAATCCCTTTCCGCTCTTGAAGTCAAAACTTTTGACAATTCCTGTCATTTTACGAGACAAATATTTTCCTAATGGCAATCCAGATTTGACTATACAGGATTGGTTAATAATAGCCAAACCTATTTTATTGGCCTTCCGGAAGGCTAAAATAAAATTTGCTTAATCTTTCAGCACGTGCCTTAATGGTTTGGCTGATTCATTGCGATGATGAATCTAACTTTTCCAAAAGCCGTTCTCATAACTAGGTGTTATCTCTGATATCCCTCCTTTTGAGTCCATACATATACCAGCATACGTTTCTTATCATGAGCTTGCTTGTCAGTTTGAAATGTTCAAACGGAGTTTGTATGTCATCTAAAATCATAGGTCTTGTTAAGTGGTTTAACGAAGATAAGGGGTTTGGCTTTATCTCCCCACTTGATGGAAGTAAAGATGTTCTTGTTCACACTTCTTCCCTGCGGGGAGAAACATTTAATACTCTTTTTGAAGGACAAAAAGTCAAATTCGCTATCATAGCTGGAACTAAAGGTCCAATCGCTGCCAATGTAACACTTTGCGATAGATAATTTTAGATGGTTTACTTAAGCCAGCATGACTTTATCAGTGAAATGGTGATGTTCGGTTACTCACATCATTACAACAGGCCAGCATATTTACTTACCATCAAGTTTGCTGACCGATGTGATGAATGCAGGACTGCTGCATGAACAGTCTCAAAGCAGAAGCTAACTGCTTATAAATACTAAAGTGCGTAAGAGGTTAGGCAGCCTCCAAAAGCATCACTTCTTATTTTTTAATAATTTTTTTTTAGAAGCGCTGGGAAGATTTTGAACTAAA
>OKVS01000420.1_pt1 | contig 14641 bp, 19 predicted proteins | sample 1606911 | NCBI WGS metagenome assembly OKVS01 (sample SAMN03281016, study PRJEB24777) | human gut metagenome | isolation source: fecal sample PR161 from 1 month old female Malay infant, caesarean... | reverse complement strand
TTAAATCACCTGGACGGCAAAACCGACCGTCGGCGCAAATCGCAATCCGCAACGCCTGACGGCGCGACCACCCGATAAAGCGTCTGGCCGAAAGGTCAGCCCCAGACAGCGCGACGCTTCCCACTGCCCATTTGGGCAGACGCGCGAATGCTGCCAAACCAGATATCAAGCAAAAACGCGCTGGTGTAGAACGTGAGGGCCAGCGATGCGGCGGTCCATGGCGAGACATCGATGCCGAACAGCGCCACGCCGAAGAACGCCAGAAATAGCTGCATCAGCAGCGGTGTACCCTGAAACAGTTCGATATAGCCGCGGATCAGGCGCATGATCAGTCGTCCGCCAGTGAGACGCAGCAGCAGCAGCGGCAGGGTCACCACCGCGCCGCCGACAAACGCCACCAGCGACAGCAGTATCGTCCAGCGCCCGGCCAGCAGCAGGTTGCGAATAATGTCCCAGTCGGTAAAGGTGGTCATCATGCCTGCACCCCCAGCCATTTGCGTCCTGCCGCCATCATCAGCTGGCGCAGGGTAATCGACAGCGCTAAGTAAACCCCGGTTGTCACCAGATAGACCTCAAAGCTCAAAAACGTTCTGGACTGGATCAGGTTAGCGGCGAAGGTCAGCTCTTCATACGAGACCTGCGACACCACCGACGAGCCGAGCATCACGATGATGCACTGGCTCACCAGCGCCGGATAAATGCGCTGCAGCGCGGGCGGCAGCACCACGCGAATAAACGTCTGCAGACGGGTCAGCCCCAGCACGCGCCCGGCCTCCCACTGTCCTTTCGGCGTGACCTGAATGCCCGCGCGGATAATTTCGGTGCTGTACGCGCCCAGGTTCACTACCATTGCCAGCAGCGCCGCCTCCCCCGCCGTCATCTTCAGGCCAAGATTCGGCAGGCCGAAGACGATGAAAAACAGCTGCACCACAAACGGCGTGTTGCGGATGATCTCCACGTACGCCCCCCAGATCCGGCTGTACCAGGTGGTGCGTCCGCTGCGGATCGCCGCGCCGAAAATCCCGATTGCCAGCCCGCCGACGGTTGCCATTACCGTCAGCTGAATGGTGACCCACAATCCCGCCAGCAGCTCCGGCCAGTGCGGCCAGAGGGCTGAAAAATCAAGTTGCTCCGTCATCGGCTCAGGCGCCAAGGTTTGCCGGCAGCGGGGCCTTCAGCCATTGCTCGGACAGGCCGTTCAGTGTGCCGTCCTTGATGCCCTGCTCAATCAGCGCATCCACTTTTGCCTTCAGGGCCGGTTCGTTCTTCTTCAGGCCGATAAAGCACGGTGAGTCTTTCAGCATAAAGCTCGGCACCGGGGCTTTATCCGCGTTCTGGCGCGAAATGGCCGCCACCACGAGGTTGCCGGTCGCCACGTACTGCACCTGGCCGGAGAGGTAGGCCGAGAGCGTGGTGTTGTTGTCTTCGTAGCGTTTCACGTTGGCGTCTTTCGGTGCCAGGCCGGTCAGCACCATGTCCTCCACCGCCCCGCGCGTCACGCCGATGGTTTTTCCGCTCAGCGCGGCGGCGTCCTTCAGCTCGGCCCCTTTCGGGCCAAACACGCCGAGGAAGAACGGCGCGTAGGCGCGGCTGAAGTCGATCACCTTCTCGCGCTCCGGGTTTTTACCGAGGCTGGAAATGACCAGGTCCACCTTATCGGTTTGCAGGTACGGCACGCGGTTGGCGCTGGTCACCGGCACCAGCTGCAGCTTGAGCTTCATCTGTTTCGCCAGATAGCGCGCCATATCGATGTCGTAGCCCTGCGGCTGCAGATCGGTCCCCACCGAGCCAAACGGCGGGAAGTCCTGCGGAACGGCAATGCGAATGGTGCCGCGCTTCTCGATATCCTGAAGCTGGTCAGCCTTTGCCGGCAGCTGAGTGAAGAGACAGGCGGCCCCAGCCAGTGCAATAAACAGTTTTTTCATGGTGCTTCCCCGTAACGTTAACATGAAACAAAAGATTCTTTGAAAGTGATTTTGCAACTAATGTGCCAGATAAGGCGAAGCGGGGAATTTTCTCTTAAAGCCTGATAAAACGCGGACGGGGCGAAAATACTCTCTATTTTCGCCCCGTTCATTTGCACCATTTCAATGCAAAGCACCAGCCTGATGCCCCATTATCGTTGTTCGAGTTCGTCCAGCTGCTGGTAGAGGGAGGCAATCTCGTGAATGCGCGGACGGCCTTTATCGAGAATGTCATGCAGGAAGGCGTTTGCCAGCAGGTTGATCAGGCTGTTGACCGAGGAGTAGCTGTCATAGGCGGAGACGCTGTCCAGCGGGGCGCAGAGCTGCCAGCTCGCCAGCGGAAACAGGCTGTGGGCCTGCGGCTCGCACATCAGCAGCACCGGAACACCGCTACTCTGAAGCTGCTGCATCAGCGGACGAATGATGCGCGGGCGGCGGCGGAAGGCCATCATCACCACCAGATCGTCCGGCGTTAGGTCCACCAGCTCCTCGCTCAGGCTCTGCCCCGGCTGCGGCAGGACCAGCACATGACCGCGCGCCTGCAGCAGCTGCTGGCGCAGGTGGAGCGCCGCCGGATAAGCGTTACGCATGCCGATAATGACGATGCGCCGCGCCTTGACCATGCAGGCCATCGCGTCGGCAAACTGCTGCGCGTCGAGGGCATTGACCCACTTGGTCAGGTTCGCCATCTCCTGCTTGTAGTGGCGCGCCAGCAGCGTGTTGCCCTGCACCGCATCGCGGTTATCGGTGAGCGGCATCCCGCTCTGGCGCAGGGTGCGCAGCTCGTCGCGCATATCCTTATATTTCTCATAGCCCAGACGCTTAAACAGGCGGCTGACCGTGGCTTTCGACACTCCGCTCAGCTGCGCCAGCTCGGCGCTGTTGTAGCTGATCAGGTCGTCAAAATGGTCGAATATAAAGTCTGCCACCCGCTGCTCCTGCGGCGACAGCGACGGGTATTGTGCTTTCAGACGTTCATCCAGTTGTTCCATAGCGCCTCTGTAACTTTTGTTTCATCACATTATACCTTTCTTTGTACGTATTCATTATACGTGCCAGCTTACTGAAACTTTTCTTTCAGAACTGGAACAGCTTTTGCAGCGCCTTGTGACTTTCAGTGTTACGAGGACTTCTCATGCAAAGCAACGTCTCCACGCACGGCATGGCCGTTGCGCCCCACCATCTTGCCAGCCAGAGCGCGCTGGCGGTGTTGCGCGATGGCGGCAGCGCGATTGAAGCGATGGTCGCGGCGGCGGCCACCATCGCCGTGGTTTACCCCCATATGAACGGGCTGGGCGGCGATGGCTTCTGGCTTATCGTGCCGCCAGAAGGCGACCCCATCGCCATTGACGCCAGCGGCGCGGCGGGATCGCGCGCGACGCTTGCCGCCTACGACGGGCACACGCACATTCCCCATCGCGGGCCGCAGGCGGCGCTGACCGTCGCCGGCACGGTGAGCGGCTGGGACGAGGCGCTGAAAGTCTCCCGCGAGATGACCGGCAAGTCGCTGCCGCTGGCCCGCCTGCTGGCCGACGCCATTGACTATGCGCAGCACGGCACCCCGGTCACGGCCTCTCAGGCCCACGCCACGGCCAGCAAGTTCGACGAGCTGAAGGCCATCCCCGGCTTCGCGGAAACCTGGCTGGTGGACGGTAAGCCGCCGCAGGTCGGGAGCCGGTTTTACCAGCCCGCCATGGCCACGACCTTGACGCGTCTGGCGGAAGAGGGTCTCGACAGCTTTTATCGCGGCCCGCTGGCGGAAGTCCTGGCGCACGGCATGGAGACGCTGGGTCTCCCCGTGACGCTGGCCGATCTTAACGCGCACGTTGCCCGGCGCACCGCGCCGCTGAAGCTGCAGCATCAGCAGGGGGAGATCTTTAACCACGCCCCGCCGACGCAGGGGCTGGTCTCGCTGGCGATACTCGGCATCACCGACCGCCTGAATATGGCGGAGGCCGACGACGCGGACACCATTCACCGCATCGTTGAAGCCACCAAGCTGGCCTTTGGCCTGCGCGATGCCCACATTACCGACCCGCGTGAGCTGAAAACCGAGATTCAGAAACTGCTGGATCCCGCCGCCCTGCAGGCGCTTGCCGACAGGGTTGACGACGGCCACGCCGCGCCGTGGGGAACCGGAAAAGGGCCCGGCGATACGGTGTGGATGGGGGTGATGGATAACAGCGGGCTTGCCGTGTCGTTTATCCAGAGTATTTATCACGAGTTCGGCAGCGGCGTGGTGCTGCCCGATACCGGCATCGTCTGGCAGAACCGGGGGGCGTCGTTCAGCCTCGACCCCGCTCATCTTCTGGCCCTCGCGCCGGGCAAACAGCCTTTCCATACCCTGAACCCGGCGGCGGCGCGTCTTAAGGACGGGCGCGTAATGGTCTACGGATCGATGGGCGGTGACGGACAGCCGCAAACCCAGGCCGCGCTCTTTACCCGCTACGTGGTTCAGGGCGTGCCCTTGCAGGAAAGCATTTCCCGCCCGCGCTGGCTGCTGGGGCGCACCTGGGGACAAACCTCAGACACGTTAAAGCTGGAAGGACGCTTTACCGCAGAGACGGTCTCACGGCTTCAGGTACTCGGACATGAGGTAGAAATATTCCCTGACTTCAGTGAAGCGATGGGCCACGCGGGCGCGATTGTCCGCCACCCCAACGGGCTGTTTGAAGGGGCGTTTGACCCGCGCAGCAACGGCGTGGCCGCCGGATACTGAGGAGAAAACAATGACGACACAACAACCCGACTGGCAGGCGTATCTTGCGCAAATGGAGTCCGTGCTCGGCGTGACGCTGGACGATGCCCGCCGCGCCGAGCTGCAGCTGCAGTTCAGCCGCATTGCCAGCATGGCCGCCCCGCTGATGGCGCTGCCGCTCGACGACCGTCTGGAGATCGCAGGAGTGTATAAAGCATGACGCTACACGAGATGAGTATCAGCGACATTCAACAGGCGCTGAGCGCGGGCGAGCTGAGCGCCCATGAGATTGCCCGCCGGACGCTGGAGGCGATTGGGCGCGTTAATCCGCAGATCAATGCCTGGACCACCGTGACGGAAGCACGCATGCTCGCCGAGGCCGAGAACATCGACACCCTGCGCCGCGAAAAGCGCCCCCTGCCGCCGCTGGCGGGCGTGCCCTACGCGGTGAAAAACCTGTTCGACGTTGCCGGACACACCACCCTCGCGGGCGCCGAGCTGTTCAGCCAGCGTCCCGCTGCGGCCGCTGACAGCTTCGCGGTGCGCCAGCTGCGCAGCGCGGGCGGGCTGCTGTCCGGGATGGTTAATATGGACGCCTACGCCTACGGCTTTACCACCGAGAACAGCCACTACGGCGCGACGCGTAACCCGCACGACCTGACGCGCATTGCGGGCGGGTCCTCCGGCGGTTCAGCCGCCGCCGTGGCCGCCGGGCTGGTGCACTTTTCGCTCGGCACCGACACCAACGGGTCGATTCGCGTTCCGGCCTCCCTGTGCGGCATCTATGGCCTCAAGCCCACCTTTGGCCGCCTGTCACGATCCGGCAGCCATCCGTTTGTCGCGAGCCTGGATCATATCGGCCCCTTCGCCCGCCGCGTGTGCGACCTGGCGTCCGTGTACGACGCGCTGCAGGGCCGGGACAGCAGCGACCGTTTTCAGGCAGAGAGCTCGCGCGAGCAGACGCGCCCCCTGCTAGACCGCGGGCTTGACGGCCTGCGCTGCGCGGTACTCGGCGGCTACTTCACCACCTGGTGCGACGCACAGGCCAGAGACGCCGTGGCGCGGGTGGCGAAGGCGCTCGACGTGCAGGATGAGCTGCAGTTTCCGGACGCCGAGCTGGCGCGCTCCGCGGCGTTTATCATCAGCGCCTCCGAAGGGGGAAATCAGTACCTGCCCGCGCTTCGCCGCGAGCCCGAGCGCTTTGAGCCGCACTCCCGGGAGCGACTGCTGGCAGGCGCGATGATCCCCTCCGCCTGGTATATTCAGGCCCAGCGGTTCCGCGCGCAGGCGCGGCAGGCGTTTCACGCGCTGTTTGCCCAGGCCGACGTGCTGATCGCCCCCGCGACGCCGCGCAGCGCCACGCGGATCGGCGAGCAAACCATGGAGATCAACGGTCAGCCGCTCCCCATCCGCGCCAGCATGGGGATGCTGACCCAGCCAATTTCATTTTTGGGCCTGCCCGTGACCACCGTTCCGCTGCGCACCGCACATGGCGCGCCGATTGGCCTGCAGCTGATTGCCGCGCCGTTTAACGAGCAGGCCTGCCTGCGCGTCGCGCGCGTGCTGGAAGAGAGCGGCATCACCGATGCCCACCCGGCGGAGGTTGCAGCATGATCAATCACGATGACATTAACCTGCCGTGGGTGGTTGCCGAGGTGACCGCCGCGTTTTATCGCTATGAAGACGCGCTGGTGAGTAACAACATTGCCGTGCTGGACGAGCTGTTCTGGCACGACAAAAACACGGTGCGTCTGGGGGCGGGGGAAAATCTGTACGGGATCGATGAAATCCGCGCCTTTAGGGCGGCGCGCCCGTCTGCCGGGCTTCAGCGGACGCTGCGCCACACCGTGATTACCACCTTCGGGGAGGATTATGCCGTGTGCAGCACCGAGTTTACCCGTGAAGGTACGGAGCGGATTGGCCGCCAGCAGCAGACGTGGGTAAGGTTTGCATACGGGTGGCGCATTGTTGCGGCGCAGGTGAGTTTGATGTCGTAGCCGTAGGCCGGGTAAGGCGCAGCCGCCACCCGGCAAAACATCGCACAATTACTTCTGAAACGGATGCACTTCCCGCCAGTGGTCAGCAATCTGCTGGCGGGTACAGACCCACACCCGCTCGTGCTGCTGCACGTAATCCAGAAACCGCTGCAGCGCGCGGAAGCGCCCCGGCCGCCCCAGCAGGCGGCAGTGCATGCCGATGGACATCATCTTTGGCGCGCTCTCCCCCTCCTCGTACAGCACGTCAAAGCTGTCCTTCAGGTACGTATAAAACTGCTCGGCGGTGTTAAACCCCTGCGCGGTCGCGAAGCGCATGTCGTTCGCATCCAGCGTATAGGGCACGATCAGGTGCGGTTTGCGGGTGCCGTCGCCGCAGGCCACTTCCGTCCAGAAGGGCAGGTCGTCGCCGTAGTAGTCGCTGTCGTAGTCAAAACCACCGTGCTCTACCACCAGCTGGCGGGTATTGGGGCTGTCGCGCCCGGTGTACCAGCCGGTTGGCGGCTTGCCGAACAGGTCGGTAAGAACCTGCACCGCCTTATGCAGGTGGTCGCGCTCCTGGCTGATGTCCATGTTCTGATAGTGGATCCAGCGCCAGCCGTGGCTGACCACGTCGTAATCCGCGGCTTTGATCGCCTCAACAATCTCCGGGTGACGCGCCAGCGCCATCGCCACGCCAAAGACCGTCAGCGGCAGGCCGCATTTTTGAAATTCATTGTGGATCCGCCAGAACCCGGCGCGACTGCCGTATTCGTAAAGGGAGTCCATCGACATATGTTTGTCCGGGTAGCTGGCCGCGCCGATGATGTCCGACAGGAATTGCTCGGACCCGGCATCGCCGTGCAGAACGTGGTTTTCCGCCCCTTCTTCATAATTGAGCACAAACTGCACCGCGATGCGCGCCTCATTCGGCCACCGCGCGTGCGGCGGGTTGCCCGCGTAGCCGCGCAGATCCCGCGGATAATCCTGTTCGAAAAGCCCCATACCACCCCCAAAAGTTAAAATGGATTCAATGCCTGAAAATGCCCGCTTAACGGTTTGTTCTCCGGGAAGGCCAGATCCCCATGCTTGCTGGTCGAGAGCCCCAGCGCCACCAGCGATTCCACCATCTTCACCGCCGCGCTGACGCCGTCGATCACCGGCACGCGCAGCTCGCGCGTCAGCTCCTGCGCCAGCGTCGCCATGCCGCCGCAGCCGAGCACGATGGCGCCGCAGCCATCCTCTTTCAGCGCCTGTATACAGCGCGCGCGCACCTTCCCCTGCGCCAGACCGCTGCCGTCCTCCAGCGCCAGCACCGGAAGGTCGATGGCGTGCAGCGCTGCGCAGTGGTCCTGAAAGCCATACTGGTGCAACAGATGGCGAGCAATAATCAGCGTGCGCGGCAGCGTGGTGACCACCGAAAAGCGCGTCGCGACCAGCGTCGCCATATGCATGGCAGCTTCGGCAATGCCGATAACCGGCCCCTGCGCCAGCTCGCGCGCCGCCAGCAGGCCCGGATCGCCAAAGCAGGCAATCACGTGACCATCCACGCCCTGCTCCCTGCCTTTTTGATCTGTTCCAGGACACCAACGGCGGCGATGGCCTCATCAAAGTGGCCTTCTATAGACGGCACGCCCGCGCCCGGACAGACCGCGAGGATCTCCGTCCCCGGCGCCGCCACCGCGCGGGCCGCCGCGCCGATGGTTTCCGTCATCGCGAGGCTGGTGTTGGGGTTGATCACTTGTATACAGACAGACATTACGACTCCTTGTGGCCGGCAAACAGCCGGGCAAAATCAGGCAGGCACTCGCCCGCCCGCTCGAAGCAAAGGCTGGCAACGATGTGTTCAAAATGGTGCATGAGGGCATCGCTTAGCGGTTGCAGCGCCTTCTGACGCAACAGATCCACAAGCTGTTCGTGGTCGTTGCAGCGGCAGCCCTGACGCCACGGCGCGCCCCAGGTAGCAATCACCAGCGAGGAGCGCTGGCTCAGGCTTGTCACCATCTCCGTCAGCACCTGGTTGCCGGAGATGGCCTGCAGCTGAATGTGGAAACTGGCGGAATGTCGGATTGCCGCCGGGCCGTCGTACGCCTCGTGCGCCTGCTGCTCCTGACGAATAATGGCCTCCAGCGCGGCAAGGTGCGGCGGCTGACAGTGCGCCAGCACGTCCGGCAGGTTAGCGACCTCCAGCAGCGCGCGGGTGCGGAAGATGTGCCGCGCCTCTTCCACCGTCGGGCTGGCGACGTGTGCACCACGTTTGGGCGTCAGGGTGACCATTTGCACAGCGGCGAGTCGTTGAAGCACCTTGCGGATGCCCGTGCGGCTCACGCCAAACACCTCGGCCAGCGCCTCTTCCGGCAATTTGCTCCCCGGCAGCAGCTGATGTTCGACAATCGCGGTCATCAATGCCTGGAAGATGGTTTCGTCTTTGTCATGCAGGTCTGGCGCGGTCTGCAGGGCGTTTATGTTGTTCATTCACCACTCCGAATTTTACTTTCCGTTATCGAATCGTATACATAAAAATAAAATATTGCATACAAAATTTATTATTTTGGCCTGGATCCTGCAACACCGTTTGCACTCCCACTCAACGGGTTTTCATTCACAGGAGCAGGTTTCATGCCAAACAGTCAAAACGCACAGCAGAGTACGGCCGCTGATTCCGGTACGGTTTACAGCCCACGTCTTTGCAATGAGGATCTGGCACCGACGCGTGACCAGAACTGGAGCTGGTACAACATCTTTTCTTTCTGGATGTCCGACGTTCACAGCATGGGGGGTTACGTTGTTGCCGCGAGCTTCTTTACGCTCGGGCTGGCAAGCTGGCAGGTGCTGCTCTGCCTGCTGGTGGGGATCTGCATTGTGCAGCTGTGCGCCAACCTGGTGGCCAAACCGAGCCAGATGGCGGGCGTGCCCTATGCGGTGATCAGCCGTCAGGCGTTTGGCGTCTTCGGGGCCAATATTCCGGCGGTGATCCGCGGGCTTATCGCCTTTGCGTGGTACGGCATCCAGACCTGGCTTGCTGCCAACGCGCTGATGCTGGTGGTGCTGAAGTTCTGGCCTTCTCTGGCGGGCCTTACCACCGGTACCTTCCTGGGCCTGTCGCCGCTGGGCTGGATCTGCTTTGCCATCATGTGGGTTCTCCAGGCGATGGTCTTCTGGCACGGCATGAACGCCATTAAGCGCTTTATTGATATCGCCGGCCCGGCGGTATATGTGGTGATGCTGGCCCTGGCGGGCTGGATTGTATACAAGACCGGTTTTGACGGGATCTCTTTCACCCTCGCCAGCAAATCCCTGAGCGCGGGCGAGCAGACCTGGCAGATGATCACCGCCACCGCGCTGGTGGTCTCCTACTTCTCCGGCCCGCTGCTCAACTTTGGCGACTTCTCCCGCTACGGCAAAAGCATGGGTGAGATCCGCCGCGGCAACCGCTGGGGGCTGCCGTTTAACTTCCTGCTGTTCTCCATCGTCACTGTGGTGATTGTCTCCGGCACCCAGTCGCTGTTTGGCCGCATGATCACCGACCCGATCGAAACCGTCAGCCGCGTAGGTAACGATCTGGCCGTGGCAATTGGCCTGCTGACGATGATCACCGCCACAATCGGGATCAACATCGTCGCGAACTTTGTCTCACCGGCGTTTGACTTCTCTAACTGCTCGCCGCAGAAGATCAGCTTCCGCACCGGCGGGATGATTGCCGCCGTCGGCTCGATCCTGCTCACCCCGTGGAACCTGTTCAACTCGCCGGAGCTCATCCATTACACCCTGGACGTGCTCGGAGCGTTTATCGGCCCGCTGTTCGGCATTCTGATTGCCGATTTCTACCTGATTAAGCGCGGCAAGGTGTCGGTAGACGATTTGTTCGACGACACGCCAAAGGGCAAATACTGGTACCGCAACGGCTTTAACCCGAAGGCCATTGGCGCGCTGATCCCCTCCGTTGCCGTAGGTCTGGTGATTGGCTTTATCCCGGCCCTGCATGAAGTGGCAAACTTCAGCTGGTTTATCGGCGTCTTCCTCGGCGGCGTGACCTACCGCTGGCTGGCGCGGGAAGAGCGCGAGACGGCAGGCGCGGCCTCGTTCAGCTCCCGCGTGGCGACGCAAAAAGAGTAATCCCTTCCCTCTGGCCGCAGCTTACCTGCGGCCCGTTCATTCTGGCATCGTTCTTGCTGAGCTTTTTCACCCCGCTACGCAAACAATAAGGCAGGACCCACGATGGAATACCAGACTGCGATACGCGGTGCATTTTTCGATATTGCCCAGGTCTGCGACAGCGCAGACGCCATTGCCGAGCACGCGCGCTACCTTGAGGACGGACTGCTGTTTATCCAGAACGGAAAAATTCTGGCGCACATGGCGTGGCAGGAGGGCGAGCAGTATCTCGACCCCCACAAAGGCTACACGGACCTGCGCGGCAGGCTGCTGCTGCCCGGTTTTGTCGACACCCACGTTCATTATCCACAAACGGAGATGATCGGCGCCTTTGGCGAACAGCTGCTGGAGTGGCTCACCACCTACACCTTCCCGGTGGAGAGCCAGTTTGCCGATGAAGCCTACGCGAAAGAGATCGCCGAATTTTTCATTAACCAACTGGTGAGCAACGGCACCACCACCGCGCTGGTGTTTTGCACGCTGCATCCGCAATCGGTCGAAGCGCTGTTTACCGAAGCCCTGCGCCTCAACATGCGCCTTATCGCCGGAAAGGTGATGATGGACCGGCACGCGCCGGACTACCTGAGCGAAGATGCAAAGCAGAGCTACCGGCAGACGCGGGAGCTTATCCAGCGCTGGCATCAACGGGGTCGGCTGGGGTATGCCATTACGCCGCGCTTTGCCCCAACGTCTCACCCGAGCTGCTCGCCGCGGTCAGCCTGCTCAGAGAGGAGTTTCCGGATACCTGGCTGCAGACCCATCTCAGCGAAAACCCAAACGAAGTGGCCTGGGTGAACGATCTCTGGCCGGAGCACGAGCGCTATCTGGACGTGTATCACCACTACGGCCTGACCGGCGAGCGCAGCGTGTTTGCCCACGCGATTCATCTGCACCACAGCGAGTGGCAGTGCCTGCACGACACCGGTTCGGCGGTGGCATTTTGCCCCACCTCGAACCTGTTTCTCGGCAGCGGGCTGTTCCGCCTGCCCGCCTGCTGGCAGCACAAGGTGCGGATGGGCATCGGCACCGACGTCGGCGCGGGCACCACCTTCAGCATGCTGCGCACCCTGGGAGAAGCCTACAAGGTCGGCCAACTGCAGAGCTACCGCCTGCGCGCCAGCGAGGCGTTTTATCACGCCACGCTGGGCGGCGCGCACGCCCTCAGGCTGGACGATAAGATTGGCAACTTCGCCCCCGGCAAAGAGGCGGATTTCGTGGTTATCGATCCTGACGTGACGCCGCTGCAGCGCCTGCGCAATCGCCGCTGTCAGGATATCTACGAGCAGCTATTTGTGCTGATGACCCTGGGCGACGAGCGCAACATCAGTGAGACCTGGGTCAACGGCGAGCGGGTGTGGTCAACTGCCCCGGTAGGTTGACCACCCGCCAGGTGCAATCACAAACGGCAGATGGAAGTGCTCGTCTGCCGCTTCTCCCGTCACAAACTCAATTTGCGCGCAGGGGTAGATCGTCTCCCGACCGGTTGCGCGAAACCACCCGCCGATCTCCGCCACCAGCCGATAGTGGCCTGCGGGCAGGAAAGGGACAAATTCGGTGATGCGACCATTAGCGTTGGTCACGCCCGTCGCCATGATTTCGCCCTCCCGTTCAAGGTGAACCGTCACGCCCGCGGCGGGTTTGCCCGTTGAAATATCGAGAATATGGGTGCTGAGCGTGCTCATTCGCTAATCACTCCTTCCAGCCGCAGCAGCGTAATTTCCCGCAGCTGTTCCAGCGCCGCCTGAACTTCCTGCACGTCGCTGTTTTCCAGCCGCGCGCGCAGAGCCTGTAATATCTCCTCGCCGCTGCGGCCCTTCGCGCGGATCAGAAATACGCGCCCAAAGCGAGCTTCGTAGCGGGCATTGCCTTCACGCAGCGCCTGCGCAAGCGCCGCGTCCCGGTCATTCACCGCGCCCTGCTCCTGGCGCGACAGCGCCGCCTCCGCCGCTGAACCCGCGGGCTTTTCCCCAATGCGCGGATGGGCGTTCAGGGCTTGCGTTAATGCCGCCTCGTCCCAGCGCTGCATCAGCGCCTGCGCCGCGATCGTCAATTCACTCCGGCTCGGGTAAGGCCGACCGTAAACCAGCGCCTCAGCCCAGCCGGGGAGCGCCACGCAGGGGGTGAGCAGCGCGAGAGCCTCTTTCTCAGGAAGATGATTGAAGTCGTGCAGTGCGATCATAGTGTCTCCTTTATTGTCCTCCTCCGGGTTGTTGCACAAACCACGCCACTCTTGTCGCCAATGTGAAACAGTCGATTCTGTATGGCTGGACAGGAAATTATTGATTCATAAAAAGGCATATTCACCGTGTTTGCGCACCTTAGCAGTGCAAACTCACCTCCCACAACGCCGTTTTCGCCACTCTGCAGCCTGGTACGCAAATTGCTGACTGTCTTTACACCCTGCAAAAGGAGAGAAGCATGAAAAGCAATCGTTATTGGCGCGGGTATTGGCGGCCTGAGCGCCGCCGTCGCGCTGAAGAAAGCGGGCATCGACTGTACCGTGTTTGAAGCCGTAAAGGAGATCAGGCCCGTCGGGGCGGCCATCTCCATCTGGCCTAACGGCGTGAAGTGTATGCAGTACCTCGGCATGGGCGACATCATCGAAACCTACGGCGGTCCGATGCGTTTTATGGCCTACAAGGATTACCGGCGCGGCGACACCCTGACCCGCTTCAGCCTCGCCCCGCTGGTTGAGCGTACCGGCGGGCGCCCCTGCCCCGTCTCGCGCGCTGAACTCCAGCGCGAAATGCTGGACTTCTGGGGGCGCGACAAGGTGCAGTTTGGCAAGCGCGTGGAACAAGTCCACGAAGACGACGCGGGCGTAAGCGTGAACTTTACCGATGGCAGCACGGCAACAGGCGATTTTCTGATTGCCGCAGACGGCAGCCACTCGGCGGTTCGTCCGTACGTGCTGGGCTATACCCCGGAGCGCCGCTACGCCGGATACGTGAACTGGAACGGGCTGGTGAAGATTGATGAAGAGATTGCCCCGGCGCACCAGTGGACCACCTTCGTTGGCGAGGGTAAACGCGTGTCGCTGATGCCCGTCTCCGGCGGTCGTTTCTACTTCTTTTTTGACGTGCCGCTGCCCGCGGGCCTGGCGGAGGATCGCACCACCCTGCGCGCCGATCTCACGGGCTACTTCCGCGGCTGGGCGCCGCCGGTACAGAAGCTTATCGCCGCGCTGGATCCCGATACCACCAACCGCATTGAAATCCACGACATCGAGCCGTTCGACAGCCTGGTACGCGGCAACGTCGCGCTGCTCGGCGATGCCGGGCACAGCACCACGCCGGATATCGGCCAGGGCGGCTGCGCCGCGATGGAAGACGCCGTGGTGCTGGGCGAATGCCTGCGTGAAAACCACAACATTACGCTGGCGCTGCGGCAGTACGAAGCCCTGCGCTGCGACCGGGTGCGTGACCTGGTGCTCAAAGCGCGTAAACGCTGCGACGTCACCCACGGCAAAGATATGGCGTTGACGCAGGCCTGGTATCAGGAACTCAAAGAGGAGACCGGGGAACGCATTATCAACGGTCTGTGCGAGACCATTCAGGGCGGCCCGTTAGGCTGAACAAGAGGGACAACGATGAAAAGAGAACCGACACCACCCGCCCACTGCACGTTTGAGCCAGAGGACTGGCTGCGCCTGGCGAAAATGCTGGCATCCGGTTGCGCGCGCCTGCGACGTCGGCCCGGCCCCGTCAAGGCCACCCTGCTGGATGAACAGCTGGTGATTTACCGAATTAACGACCAGGTCGTGGTTGCCCGGACGTGTGTCCGCACCGCGGCGTGCCGCTGACGCTCGGCTTTCACGACGAGCACGGATTATCTGCCCTACACGGCTACGC
>OKVS01000418.1_pt1 | contig 14655 bp, 14 predicted proteins | sample 1606911 | NCBI WGS metagenome assembly OKVS01 (sample SAMN03281016, study PRJEB24777) | human gut metagenome | isolation source: fecal sample PR161 from 1 month old female Malay infant, caesarean... | reverse complement strand
CTACCGGCGCTCGTACACCACCCATCTGCAGGACCCGCGCTCAGGGTCGCCCACCTGCAGCAGCCGGCGCTCGCCCGCACAGTGGCCCTGATGCGCGGCCCGCAGGCGTCTGCCCCCGCTTATTGAAGACTGTTTTTCCCTGCTGCAGGCCGCCTTGCGCTAGGGCAGGTGCTTGATCAGCACGTCTACGGTTAAGTGGTTGATGTACTCCAGCGAGTGTGAGGAGAGGACGCCCAGCAGCCGGTTATGGTGCCCGGCAATAATTAAATCGATCTGCCGCTGCCGAACGCAGGTTTCCACGTCTTCAAACCGGCGGGTGGTCACCAGCGAGAGGGTATCCACCGGCAGGGAGACGGTGCAGGCCAGCTCGTTGAGCAGGGCTTTGGCCTGGATCACCTCCTGCGAGACCCGATCGTCGCGCAGGCTGTCGGAAACATAGTTCAGCGCCCGGTAATCGGTGCTGATGTGGGCGATGGTGATGCGCATGCCGTTCTCTTCTGCCATTCTGGCGGCATGCTGGAGCAGCGGGACGCCGTCCTGACTGCTGTTAATCAGTACCAGCGCATGGTGATAAACGGCCATGGCGTATATCCTCGGTAGGCTAAATAGCGCATGATGTCATTATTTTCCGCCCGCAAGCAGCGGAATGCAATCCCGCCCGGTCGCCTGAAGAGCATGATGGCCGCGAAGGTGTCGTATCCAGGGCTAAAGGCTTGTTGTATGAACCGGTGAGTTGCGGTAAATTCCACAACGCTTAACAATTTCACTATTTTGACTCGGGGTGCCCTTCTTCGTTGAAGGCTGAGAAATACCCGTACCACCTGATCTGGATAATGCCAGCGTAGGGAAGTCAGAGACCGCAGGGTCATTGCTTCTACCTCGTCTGGCGGGAGCAAACTATGCCTGAGCTGTTGAATCCCGCGCCTGTCGCGCACCTGCGCCATCTGCTGCGCGCCCATTCCCCCCTTGTGCACTGCATGACCAATGACGTGGTGCAGACCTTTACCGCCAACGTTCTGCTGGCCGTCGGCGCCTCGCCGGCGATGGTGATCGATCCCCGCGAAGCGGCGCAGTTTGCCGCTATCGCTGATGCGCTGTTAATTAACGTCGGTACCCTGACCGAAGATCGCGCCGTGGCGATGCGCGCCGCGGTGGAGCACGCCCGTCAGGCCGGCAAGCCCTGGACGCTGGATCCGGTGGCGGTCGGCGCCCTGACCGTGCGCACGGCCTTTTGTCACGAGCTGCTGGCCCTCCAGCCGGCGGCCATTCGCGGCAATGCCTCTGAAATTCTGGCGCTGGCCGGGATGAGCGCCGGCGGGCGCGGGGTGGATACCACCGATACGGCCGCCGCGGCGCTGCCGGCGGCCCAGGCGCTGGCTCGTCGGCTGGCTACCGTGGTGGCGGTCACTGGCGAGGTGGATTACGTCACCGACGGCGAGCGGGTGCTCAGCGTGGCGGGGGGCAATCCGCTGATGACCCGGGTGGTGGGCACCGGCTGCGCGCTGTCGGCGGTGGTGGCGGCGAGCGCGGCGCTGCCGGGAGACCGGCTGGAAAACGTGGCCGCCGCCTGCGGGCTGATGAAGCAGGCCGGGGAGATCGCCGCCCGTCAGGGAGGCCCAGGCAGCTTTATTCCGGCGTTTCTCGACGCGCTGTATCAGGAGGTGCAGGGATGAAACGCATCAACGCCCTGACCATCGCCGGCACCGATCCCAGCGGCGGGGCCGGTATCCAGGCCGATCTGAAAACCTTCTCCGCGCTGGGGGCCTATGGCTGCTCGGCGATCACCGCCCTGGTGGCGCAGAATACCCGCGGCGTACAGTCGGTCTATCGCATCGAACCGGATTTTGTGGCCGCGCAGCTCGACTCGGTGTTCAGCGATGTGCGTATCGATACCACCAAAATCGGCATGCTGGCGGAGACCGATATTGTGGAAGCCGTGGCCGAGCGGCTGGCGCGCTACCGGGTGGCCAACGTGGTGCTGGATACCGTCATGCTGGCGAAAAGCGGCGATCCGCTGCTGTCGGCTTCGGCGGTGGAGACCCTGCGTCAACGATTGTTGCCGCAGGTGTCATTGATCACCCCGAACCTGCCGGAAGCGGCCGCGCTACTCGATGCCCCCCATGCGCGTAACGAACGGGAAATGCTGGAGCAGGGGCGGGCGCTGCTGGCGCTGGGCTGCGGCGCGGTATTGATGAAGGGCGGCCATCTCGACGATGCCGAAAGCCCGGACTGGCTCTTCACCCGCGAAGGGGAACAGCGGTTCACCGCGCCGCGAGTGCAGACCAAAAATACCCACGGCACCGGCTGTACGCTCTCCGCCGCGCTGGCGGCGCTGCGCCCGCGTCACGCGGACTGGGCGGCCACCGTTATCGAGGCGAAGGCCTGGCTGTCGGCGGCTCTGGCGCAGGCCGACTCTCTGGAGGTAGGCCACGGTATCGGGCCGGTGCACCATTTCCACGCCTGGTGGTAAATGGCAGCGCAACGGGACAGCAGAATCTCCTGAAAAAATGGCCCCCCGGCTGGAAAATAGGCTAAGTCGGTACCAGGCTTAACCTGCCCAAAAAAAATTGGGTTGGGATAATGCATGCCGGCTTCGGCCGGCCTTACGGGAGATTGCTATGACTGATATTACGCAGTTGCTGGGCAAAGATGCCGAGAGCCTGTTGCAGCACCGTTGTATAACCATTCCGTCCGACCAGCTGTATCTGCCTGGCGCAGATTATGTTGATCGGGTGATGGTGGATAACAACCGACCACCGGCGGTGCTACGCAATATGCAGACCCTGTACAATACCGGACGCCTGGGGGGAACCGGCTACCTTTCCATTCTGCCGGTTGACCAGGGCGTGGAGCACTCGGCGGGCGCCTCCTTTGCCGCCAACCCGCTGTACTTTGATCCGAAAAATATCGTCGAGCTGGCGATCGAAGCCGGCTGTAACTGCGTGGCGTCGACCTACGGCGTGCTGGCCTCGGTGTCGCGCCGCTACGCGCATCGCATCCCTTTCCTGGTGAAGCTCAACCATAACGAAACGCTGAGCTACCCCACCGAATACGACCAGACCCTCTACGCCAGCGTTGAGCAGGCGTTCAATATGGGGGCGGTGGCCGTGGGAGCGACGATCTATTTCGGCTCAGAACAATCGCGTCGTCAGATAGAAGAGATTTCCGCCGCCTTTGAGCGGGCCCATGAGCTGGGCCTGGTCACCGTGCTGTGGGCCTATCTGCGCAATTCGGCGTTCAAGAAAGACGGCGTCGACTATCATGTTTCCGCTGACCTGACCGGTCAGGCCAACCACCTGGCGGCCACCATCGGCGCCGATATCGTTAAGCAAAAGATGGCGGAGAATAACGGCGGCTACAAAGCGGTTAACTTCGGCTATACCGACGATCGGGTGTACAGCAAACTGACCAGCGATAACCCCATCGATCTGGTGCGCTACCAGCTGGCCAACTGCTATATGGGCCGCGCCGGGCTGATCAACTCCGGCGGCGCGGCGGGCGGGGAGACCGACCTTGCCGACGCGGTGCGCACGGCGGTGATCAATAAACGCGCCGGCGGCATGGGGCTGATCCTGGGCCGCAAAGCGTTTAAGAAATCGATGGCCGACGGCGTGAAGCTGATCAATGCCGTGCAGGATGTTTATCTGGATGGCAAAGTGACTATCGCATAAGGCAAAAATCCGGGCGGCACCGCCCGGATTGCGCATTGTTTGTACCAGATGCGGTTTATTAAGACTCTGCCGCGTTGGCGGTAAACGGTTTCGCATGCTGATCGCTGGTAAAGCCAGGCTGTTCAACGCGGATTAACGGGCACAGGAAGAAGGCCAGAATATATAAGGCGGTATAGGCTATTACCACGCCGATAGTGCTGAAATAGGGCAGCAGTACCACGGCAATCGCCGGCGCCAGAAAGTTCGACAGCCCGGCTGACAGGTTATAGACCGAAATCGCCGCGCCTTTATGGTTCGGCTCCAGCGCCGGGAACACCGCCGCCATCGGCACAAACGCGGCGACAAAAATCCCCAGGGCAATAGCCGGTACCAGCGCCATGGCAAAATTATGGCCGAAGTGCTGGGGCAGGTAATAGAACGCCAGGCTGGAAAGCGCCATCCCGATGCAGCCGAACCAGCGGATAACCTTCATCCAGCCCATTTTCTCCGCCACAATCCCCCAGAAAACGTTCGAAAAGATCGTGGTGAAGAAGAATGCCGCCCATACCTGCAGCCATTCCGAGGTGGTAAATCCCAGCTCATCAACAAACATCATCGGCATGATCACCGCAAAACCAAACAGCGACAGGGTGTTGATAATGCGCACAATGCTCGAGAACAGAATGCTGCGGTTGGTATAGAGCAGCGTCGCGGCGCGCCCCAGTTCGGCGAATTTTTCACGAGTGGTCAGGTTCTGCATATGGCGCGGCGTTTCGGTATGACGCATCGACACCAGCGCAATAATGCCGCCGGTGGCGCAAAAGAGCAGCGCCAGCCACAGGGTGCCCATTTCGCCAATGTGGGGAATGGTAAAGCTCGGAATATAGCTGCCGAACACGCCGATACCCACCGAGTAGACCGCCCAGAACCAGCCCAGCGCGGAGCTGGAACTGTCGCTGCGGACGTTGTGGATAATGGCGACGATAAAGGAGTAGAGGAACAGCGGGTAGGCCAGGCCGCGGATGCCATAAAACAGCAGGATCAGCGCATAGTTGGCGCGACCGAGGCCGAAGACGAGGAACAGTACGTGGAACACACACCACAGCACGAAGCCAATCAGCATGGCTTTACGTGGGGTAATGATTTCCGCCACCACGCCGGAGACCCACGCCGACAGGGCGGCAGCCAGACCGTAGAGAGTAAAGGCAAAGGAAGCCTGCGCCGGGGTGAATCCGAGTGCTTTGATGTAGTGCGACAGAAAAGCCAGCTCAAAGCCGTCGCCGGTCATAAACACGGCGATGGCGACATATCCCCAGATGAGGTTGAGCGGTAGACCGTACCACTGTTTGTTATTAACGGACATGTTGACCTCGATTTCAGAGTGCAGATGAGTGTCTCCGCTGCACAGCAGCGGAGCATTATTGTTATAAAATAAGGAGGTATGTTATTCGCGAATCAGCCTGCCGGCCTGTTGTAGCGCCTTATAGGCCGCATACCTGCGCTGATGAAGCGGGCTAAACGCCGTCTCGCTGTGATAGGTGGCATCCACCTGAGTAAACTGCTTCATGGCCTCCGGCAGCGAAGCCGCGACTCTGCCCGCCACCGCGCCGAGGATGGCGGAACCTAACAGCACCGGCTCGCGGCTGGCGGTGCTCACGATGCTAACGCCGCAGGCGTCGGCCAACAGCTGACGCACCAGCGGATGCTGCCCGGCTCCGCCGCTGATGACGATATTTTCACTCTCAATTCCGCAGGCGCGCTGGGCGTCAATGATCTGTCGCAGACCATAGCCAATCCCGCATAAGCCGGCAACGTACAGCGCGGTCAGGTTATCCAGGTCCCGCTCCATCCCCAGCCCGGCAATCAGCGCTTTCGCGTGGGGATCGGCAAGCGGCGCGCGATTACCGAGAAACTCCGGAACGACGTGCAGACCGGCGGCCAGCGTTACCGCTTCAGAAGGCGAAGCAACTTGCGTCAGAACGCGATCCGCCAGCCAGACCGGTAGAGGGACGCCTGCGGCTTTCGCTTGCTCGCGCGCTTCTGCCGCCGCCGGATGGAAGCTCAGCAGCTGGTCGATAGCCGCGCCGGCGGCGCTTTGCCCGCCTTCACTTAGCCAGTAGCCCGGCACCATCGCCGAATAGTAAGGGCCCCAGACGCCCGGGACGAATACCGCTTCCTGAGTGGTGGTCATGGTGCAGGAAGAAGTACCGAAGACATAGGCCATATTGTTGACCGCGCCGTTAAGCACGCCGACGGTACCGATGCCGCCCGCGTGGGCGTCAATCATCCCCACCGCCACCGGCGTGCCGATCGGCAGGCCCATCTCCTCTGCCGCCGTGGCGCAAAGGCCCTCGCCGCAGGGGGTGCCTGGATCGACAATCCGCTGGCCGATGCGGACAAAATCTTCATCCGCCAGCTCTGCGAGGCCAATCTGGCGGAAGTAACCGGCATCCCAGCGTTGTTCATGCGCCAGGTAGGTCCATTTACAGGTCACCGTGCAGACCGAGCGGGCTTCATCGCCGGTTGAGCGCCAGGTGAGGTAATCGGCGAGGTCGAAGAAGTGGCGCGCCTGCTGATAGATGTGCGGGCGATTCTCCTTCAGCCACAAAATTTTCGGCGTTTGCATCTCCGGCGAGATTTTGCCGCCAACGTACCGCAGTACCGGGTGGCCCGTGGCATTGATCTTTTCCGCCTGCCCGGTGGCGCGATGATCCATCCAGACAATAATGTTGCGGTCCGCATCGTCCGAAGGCCCGACCGCCAGCGGCGCATCGTTATCGCCAATCACCACCAGCGAGCAGGTGGCATCGAAGCCGATCCCGGCTATCGACGACGGCGAAACGCCGGCGTTGGCCACCGCCGTTTTAATGCAGTAGCACACCGCCTGCCAGATCTCACGGCTCGACTGCTCGACCTTGTTTCCGGCGCTGCGAAACAGGGTTATTTCCCGGGTCGCGTGGGCGAGGAGCTCGCCCCGCAGATTGAATACCCCGGCGCGCACGCTGCCCGAACCGACATCCACGCCAATAATGTTTTGCGTATCGTTTTGCATCACATCCTCTCACAGGCTGGCCAGGGTCAGAGATCCACGCTGTTCGGCAGGATCACAATGTCGCGCACGGTGACGTTTTTCGAACGCGTCACCATAAACAGCACCGACTCCGCCACTTCAATCGGCTGCATCAGGCTACCGTTGGCCAGCGCTTCGTCCATTTTGGCTTTTGGCCAGTCGTCCAGCAGAGCGGTAACCACCGGGCCCGGCAGTACGGCGCCGACGCGCACGCCATACTGCGCCACCTGGCGACGAGTGGTGTGCACAAATGCCTGCACCGCGAATTTCGACGCGGTATAGACAGGCTCCCAGATCACCGGCACCACGCCCGCGATCGAGCTGGTGAAGATAATATCCCCGGATTTTTGCGCGATCAGATGCGGCAGGACGCTGCGCACGCAGCGGAAGGCGGCGTTGATATTAAGGTGCAGCACGCGGTCCCAGACGTCCGGGTCGCCCTCGGCCACCGGCCCGCCGATATAGGCGCCGGCGTTGGCGTGGAAGATATCGAGACGCCCGGTAAGCTGCAAAATGCCCTGCAGTAGGTTATCGACCTGGTCCGCCTGCATCAGGTCGACCTGCAGGGCGAAGGCGTTTTCGCCAAGTTCGGCGACCAGTTTGTTGAGCTTTTCGCCTTCGCGGTCGATCAGTACCACTTTTGCGCCAGCTCCCAGCAGGGTCCTCGCGCACTCGAGGCCGATACCGGACGCCGCGCCGGTGATCGCGGCGACTTTACCGCTGAGGGAAGTATTCATAGAGGAGACAGAGTGGTTCATTTTATAATCCTTTGCCGTGTCTGGTTAAAACTATCGAACGCGAGGGCATCACGTTCGAGGTGATAGACTAAAACTGGTAACATATTGAATATCAGCATCTTAATTCAGGCTTGCTGGCATGTTGAGGCGGTATGCGCGCGTACTTCCTGGCGTGAAAAGGATGCTCAATCGATGAAGCTATGTTGCTCTCGCTTCATCGATTGAGCAAGTGGGGAAATTAACAGCGACATGATTTTGTGACGCAAGTTGGAAAAATGAAGAAGATAACGATTTACGACCTGGCGGAACTTTCCGGCGTTTCGGCGAGCGCGGTGAGCGCTATCCTCAACGGTAACTGGAAAAAGCGCCGCATCAGCGCCAAGCTTGCGGAAAAGGTGACGCGGATTGCCGAGGAGCAGGGCTATGCGATTAACCGTCAGGCCAGCATGCTGCGCAGTAAAAAATCACACGTCATCGGTATGATTATCCCCAAATATGATAACCGCTACTTCGGTTCCATCGCCGAACGCTTTGAGGAGATGGCCCGCGAGCGCGGCCTGCTGCCGATTATCACCTGTACGCGCCGGCGTCCGGAACTGGAGATCGAAGCGGTAAAGGCGATGCTCTCCTGGCAGGTTGACTGGGTGGTCGCGACCGGGGCGACCAATCCGGATAAAATTTCCGCGCTATGCCAGCAGGCGGGCGTGCCAACGGTCAATCTCGACCTGCCGGGCTCTCTCTCGCCGTCGGTGATTTCGGATAACTACGGCGGCGCGAAAGCGCTGACTCATAAGATCCTGGCTAATAGCGCCCGCCGCCGCGGAGAGCTGGCGCCGCTGACCTTTATCGGCGGGCGCAGCAGCGACCATAACACCAGCGAGCGTTTACGCGGCTTCCACGATGCGCATCGCGAGCTGGGGCTTAGCGTGCCGCAGGCGAATATTCTGGCTCCCGGCTATTCGAAAGGCCACGTTGAGGACTGCCTGCAGGAGCGGTTTGGCAGCGCGAAGACGTTGTTGCAGGGGATATTTGTTAACTCGACGATATCCCTGGAAGGGGTTGTGCGCTGGCTGTCGCAGGTGGGGCTAACCGGCAGCGAGCAGCCGCCGATGGGCTGCTTCGACTGGGATCCTTTTGTCTACCTGCTGGGGCACGATATCGACATGGTGCAGCAGGACGTGCCGGCGATGCTGGACGCTGTTTTTTCGATTATTGACGCCGGCGAAGCCAGCCAGCAGCGGATTGAAATTCCCCCGCGACTGATGAGCAGCAGCTGAGTCGCTGTCTGGCTGTTAAACGTTACCGCGTCAGCAGCCAGCGGGCGGTATGCTCATCGGTCACCAGGCCATTGATCCAGCCGCCTTTAAGGGCGGCCAGGATCGCCGGTCGTTTATGTTCTCCACAGGCAGCGGCAATCCGCGGGCAGTGGCTCTGGCGGATATCATAGCTGGTGATCATGCGGTTGATCTCGCTGTCTACCACGTCGCCTTGCGCATCAATAAACCGCCCGAGGATCTCCCCGATGCCGCCGCGGGCGGTCAGCTCATCCATCTGCGCCTGATTGATAAAGCCGTCTTTAAAGATCGGACTTTGCGTGCCCAGCGGACCAATACCGACAAAAATCACGTCCGCCTCGCGGGCGACGCCGGAGACGCTGCGGAATAAGCGATTGGTGCACCACATTTCATACTCATCCGCGCTTTGGGCGTAGCGCGGCGCCGGCCACTGATAGTACTTGGCCTTAATTTTGCGGGTCAGCAGCAGGGGCACGTCATCGTAATAATTGCACTGCCCGTCGGCGTTCATGGCGCTGATCAGCGCCACGCAGCGGGTATTCAGGCTGTCAAAATCGATGCGCTGCAGCGCTTTTTTCAGGGTCAGGCCCGAGCCCAGACCGATGATTTTCTCTTTATCATCCTGCAGATAGCGAGCCATCAGCTGATAGCAGCCAAATGACACACTGTCGAGGGTGCTTTCTTCGCTAAAGGCGGGGACCACATTGCACTCGATCAAGCGGTATTTTTCCTGCAGCAACTGCGCATAATCGAGGCAGTTCGCTACCGGATGGTGCAGATTAATCGACACAATCCCTTCTTCTTTCGCGGCGGCGATCAGCCGTTGCACCACCGGTCTGGAGGTGCCCAGCTGGCTGGCAATCTCGCTCTGATTCTGGCCGGCGATGTAGTACATCCATGCGGCACGCACCTTCTGATCCAACCGGATATCGTCTTCTTTACTCATGGTTTCCCGCCCTAAGTTGCTGGCCAGGGCACGCAATTGGCCCGGCGAATACCCGCATTCTCGCCGTGGTTGGCATAACTGGCAAGCTTTTGCTCTTTTCTGGTCATTTGTAATTTAATTGGGTAATTGCTCTTTTGTGATCTATGGCTCTTATTTGGGTCAAATGATCAATTACAGTGGCGCCATCAACTCAAGGAGAGCAGAACATGAACAATCAATTCACATGGCTTCATATCGGTCTGGGTTCTTTTCATCGCGCGCATCAGGCGTGGTATCTGCATCGTCTGATTGCTTCCGGGGATAATCGCTGGCGCATCGCGGCGGGGAATATTCGCAACGACGCCGAGCAGGTGGTCCAGGCGCTGGCGGCGCAGGGAGGACGTTACGTCCTCGAGACCGTCAGCCCGGAAGGGGAGCGCGAATATGAAGAGATCACCTCAATCCAGAAACTGCTGCCGTGGCAGGCCGGGCTACAGCCGCTGATTAACGAAGGGGCAAACCCGCAGACCAAAGTTATCGCCTTTACCGTGACGGAAGGGGGGTACTACCTGAACACTCGCCATCGGCTGGAAACCAGCAACCCCGATCTGCAGGCCGACCTGCAAGGCGAGTGCAAAACCATTTACGGCACCCTCGCGCGGATCCTGGAAAAGCGCATGGCCGACAACGCCGGGCCGCTGACCCTGCTCAACTGCGATAACGTGCGCCATAACGGCGAGCGTTTCCACGACGGCATGGTCGAGTTCCTGCAGCTCACCGGCAAACAGGCGGTGATTGACTGGATGGCGGCCAATACCACCTGTCCGAACACCATGGTGGACCGCATCACCCCGCGTCCGGCGGCCGATCTGCCGGCCCGCATCAAAGCGCAAACCGGAATTGATGACAAAGCGCCGGTGATGGGGGAGACCTTTATCCAGTGGGTAGTGGAGAACAACTTCCGCGATGCCCGCCCGAATCTGGAGGCGGTCGGCGTGGAGATGGTGGAGTCGGTCATCCCGTATGAAGAGGCGAAAATCCGTATTTTGAACTCGTCGCACAGCTGCATTGCCTGGGCGGGAACCTTAATCGGCCAGCAGTATATTCATGAAAGCACGCTGACCGATGTTATCTACGCCATTGCCGACCGCTACGTTACGGAGGACGTTATTCCGTGTCTCGGCGATAACGGCATTGATCTGCCGACCTACCGGGATGTGGTGCTTAAGCGCTTTACCAACCCCTATATCCAGGACACCAACCAGCGCGTCGCCGCCGACGGTTTCTCGAAAATTCCGGCGATGATCGCGCCAACCTTGCAGGAGTGCTACCAGCGCGGCGTCCGCCCGGAAGCGACCGCCATGCTGCCGGCGCTGTTCTTCGTCTTTATGGAGCAGTGGCACAAGGGAACTCTGCCATATCAGTACCAGGACGGCATCCTGGATGCGCAGGCGGTGCATGAGATGTTCGAGGCTCAGGATCCGGTGGCTGTCTACGCGCGCGATAAAGCCCTGTTTGGTGATCTCGCCAACAACGCGGATTTCCTGGCGCTGATGCGCGAGAAAGTCGCCGCCGTTTACACGCTGATTAACTAAGAGGTGGCTATGTATCTGGGTATCGATCTCGGCACATCGGAAGTCAAAGCGCTGGTCATTGATGAGAACCATGAGGTTATCGCCAGCCATAGCGCGCCGCTGAGTATTCAGCGGCCTCATCCGCACTGGTCAGAACAAGCGCCGGAGCTATGGTGGGAGGCGACGGAGTACCTGATGGCCACGCTACGGGAAAAATGCGCGCAGCATTGGCCGGCTATTAAGGCGATTGGCCTCTCCGGGCAGATGCACGGCGCGGTGTTGCTGGATGCAGAGGGGAAGGCGATCCGTCCGGCCATTCTATGGAACGACACCCGCTGCGCCGCAGAGTGCGCCGAGCTGGAGGCGATGGCGCCGGAGCTGCATCAGGTGGCGGGCAACCTGGCGATGCCGGGCTTTACCGCGCCGAAGCTGTTGTGGGTGCGCCGTCATGAGCCGGAACACTTTCAGCGCACCGCCACGGTGCTGTTGCCCAAGGATTATCTGCGCTACCGGATGACCGGGAAGAAAGTCTCCGATATGTCGGACGCCGCCGGGACGCTGTGGCTGGACGTGGCGAAGCGCGACTGGTCCGACGCTCTGCTGGACAAGTGCGGCCTGTCGCGTAGCCAAATGCCGACGCTGGTCGAAGGCTGCGAGGTTTCCGCCACCCTTGACCCGCAGGTGGCTGCCCGCTGGGGGCTGAACGCCTCGGTGGTGGTGGCCGGGGGCGGGGGGATAACGCGGTCAGCGCCATTGGCGTCGGCGCGGTCTCGCCGGGGGATGCGTTTATTTCGCTCGGCACCTCCGGGGTGCTGTTTGTGGTGACTGACGCCTATCGTCCGGCGCCGCAGTCGGCGGTACATGCGTTTTGTCACGTGCTGCCGAACCTGTGGCACCAGATGAGCGTCATGCTGAGCGCCGCCAGCTGTTTGCAGTGGTTCTGCCGTCTGACCGGCACCACGGAGGTGGCGCTGCTGGCGGAGATTGCCGAGCTAAGCGAGGAGGATAAAGCCAACGCGCCGTTCTTCCTGCCCTATCTCTCCGGGGAACGAACCCCGCATAACGATCCTGACGCCCGCGGCATCTTCTGGGGCATGACCCACGCCAGCCTGCGCGCGCAGCTCGGCTACGCGGTGCTGGAGGGGGTGAGCTTTGGGATCAACGACGGCCTGCAGGCATTGAAAGAGAGCGGGACGCCGATCGCGCAGTGCTCGCTGGTGGGCGGGGGCGCCCGCAGCCCGTTCTGGGCCCAGCTGCTGGCCGATATTCTCGCTATGCCGGTGGTGACCCACAAAGGCGGAGAGACCGGCGGCGCGCTGGGCGCGGCGCGGCTGGCCTGCCTGGCGGCGGGCAAACCCATTGCCGCGGTGTGTGAAAAACCGGAAGTCTGGCAGACCTGGCGTGCGGATCCCATTCGCCACCACACCCTGATGCAACGCTACGCGCAGTTTAAAGCCCTGTATTTAAACGATCTGCACTATCGACAGCACTGATTTTCATCATAACCGCCGCTTCGTTGCACGTCGCGGAGCGGCCACCCTGTACCCTGAAAACGAGGTCATTATGTCTATCAATAATAAACAGTGGCTCGGTTTACCCCTGAACCTGCTCTGGGGATACATCGCCATTGCCGTATTTATGACCGGCGACGGTTTTGAATTAGCCTTTCTGTCGCACTATATCAAAGCGCTCGGCTTCTCTCCGGCGGAGGCCTCCTTTGCCTTTACCCTCTACGGCCTGGCCGCCGCGCTGTCGGCGTGGATTTCCGGCGTGGTGGCGGAAATTATCACCCCGCTGAAAACGATGATGATTGGCTTCGTGCTGTGGTGCGTATTCCACGTGCTGTTCCTCGTTTTCGGCCTCGGTCACGCCAACTATGCGCTGATCCTGCTTTTCTACGGCATCCGCGGCTTCGCCTATCCGCTGTTCCTCTACTCGTTTATCGTGGCGATTGTCCATAACGTCAAAAGCGACAACGCCAGCTCGGCCATCGGCTGGTTCTGGGCGGTGTATTCCATCGGCATCGGGGTCTTCGGCAGCTATATTCCGAGCTTTACCATTCCGCACATTGGCGAAATGGGCACCCTGTGGCTGGCGCTGGCCTTCTGCCTTACCGGGGGCGTGATTGCCCTGGTTTCCCTGCGCCATATTCAAACGCCGCAGCATATGCAGAATCTCACCACCCGTGAGAAGTTTTCCGAGCTGGGACGCGCCGCGACGCTGCTCTATACCAACCGCAATATTCTGCTGTCGAGCATGGTGAGGATTATCAATACCCTCTCGCTGTTCGGCTTTGCGGTGATTATGCCGATGATGTTTGTCGATGAGCTGGGCTTCAGCACTTCAGAATGGCTCCAGGTATGGGCAGTCTTCTTCTTCACCACCATTTTCTCTAACGTGCTGTGGGGGATCCTCGGGGAAAAACTGGGCTGGATGAAGGTGGTGCGCTGGTTCGGCTGCATCGGGATGGCGCTCTCCAGCCTGGCGTTTTACTACATTCCTCAGCACTTTGGCCATAGCTTTGCGATGGCGCTGATCCCCGCCATCGCCCTCGGGATCTTTGTCGCCGCCTTCGTGCCGCTGGCGGCCGTGTTCCCGGCGCTGGAGCCGAAGCATAAAGGCGCGGCCATTTCGGTCTATAACCTGTCGGCGGGGATGTCGAACTTTCTCGCGCCGGCGATTGCCGTGGTGCTGCTGCCGTTCTTCAGCACCATCGGGGTGGTGATCGCCTATACCGCATTGTACGTGGTGGCCTTTTTCCTCTGCGCCTTTATCCGCGTGGAGCAGCCGGGGTTCTCCCACAAGGAAGCAACCGCCCGCGAGCAGGTTGAATTCTCATAGGTACTGCGGCTGGCATGCGCTTCATGCCAGCCTTAATGAGGTGAACGAATGAGTATGCAGGCGGTTATTTTTGACATGGATGGCGTGATTATTGATTCCGAGGCGCTGTGGCGTCAGGCGCAGATTGACGCCCTCGCGCAGTGGGGGGCAACGGCGAGCGTGGATGAGTGTGAAACCCTCACCAAAGGCAAACGCCTCGACGAAATTCGCTGGCACCTGGTGCCGCTATTTTCAGCTTGATCTCGCTCCGCAGCGGCTTGAAGCCGCGATATTGCAGCGTATTACCGGCCTGATCGCCACCGAAGCCGAGCCGATGCACGGCGTGCATGAGGCGTTACGCTATTTTCGTGAGGCGGGCTATCAAATTGCGCTCGCCACGTCATCATCCCGCCAGGTTATTGCCGCTGTGCTGAACAAGCTCTCGCTCTGGCACTTTTTCGACGTGGTTTGCAGCGCAGATGATGAAGAATCGTGGAAAGCCACATCCGGCGGTTTATCTGACGACGCTGCGCAAGCTCAATCTCAACGCCAGCCAGTGTCTGGTGATTGAGGATAGCTTTACC
>OKVS01000417.1_pt1 | contig 14669 bp, 19 predicted proteins | sample 1606911 | NCBI WGS metagenome assembly OKVS01 (sample SAMN03281016, study PRJEB24777) | human gut metagenome | isolation source: fecal sample PR161 from 1 month old female Malay infant, caesarean... | reverse complement strand
TCCCAATGTTCTTTTTTCTTCTCATATTCAGGGTGGCGTCGTGCCACAAGGTCTTTGATTTGCTTGTCAGTCAATTCCATTTGATTTTCCTTTCCACTTAGGTATGTACTTACCTATCTAGATCCACCAAGAATAACACGATTTTTCACCGGATACCTACGATGAACCGGATAACCCAACGCATCCGCACTGTGTTCGATGCCGCCAGTCTTATCCATATCGCGTGAGCCTGGCTTGTAGATCACCTTCTCCAGCGAGTCGATGAGGTGTTTGCACTTCGGATCGATGTACAACCGGGTTTCGCCCGAGGCACTCATCAACATGCGGTTCACTGCGTTAACACGGTCTGCGATCGGCGGGTGCTTCTTCGGATAATCGACTCGAAGGAAACCTTTTTCCTTGAAGATATCGACGTCCGATTCGCCGCGTGCGTGCTGGCGATACGCACCAGCCGGGTCAGGGAAGATAGTGACCTGAGACTTCCAGCGCCAGAAACGGCGCTCCAGCTCATCACACACTTCAGCCGTGTTGGAAGAGAACAGCACAACCTCGTCCACGGCCCACAACTCGCCATTTGTCTGCGGCTGCAGGATGACCGATGACATAGGGTCGATGTTGAAGTCCTGACCAACCCAGATCGGCAGTTTCGGATTGAACTGGAGTGGCTTCACATGCACATTGCGGTCGAACGGGTAGTAAACGCGTCCGGACATGTTTTCGAAGCTGGCCAGGTATTCCTGTGCGAACGATTTAGGGTCCATATCGTTCTTCGCTGCTTCGATTTCCGCGCTCGGTACGAACGGAGAATCAGCCGTAACAAACTGCCAGCTCTTCCACTGCCCCTTGCGTTGCAAATCTTTGTTCTGACCGATAGTCCACAGCTTGTGGAACTCGGAGAAGCCTTTTGGCGTACCGATGATCAGCGCACCGCCACGGGTAGAGGACAGTGTCGGACGCAGTACCTTGTACCAGGTGTCCGGCTTCATATCCTGAAATTCATCGAGCACCACAAAGTGCAGTGCCACACCACGAAGCGTATCGGGCTTATCCGCACCTTTCAGCGCGATTTCAGAGCCGTTCTTCAGCACGATGGTCATCGTGGTGTCGTTTTTCTTACGAACCCATTTACGCGGCAGAACTTCCTGCAGGTCATCCCACAAGATCTGGCGAGCCATCTGGTACGTCGGTGCGACGTACCAGACACGTTGCTTCTTCTCTTTGGCTGCCGCGCGGATGATGGTGGAGATCGACAACCGGGATTTACCCCAGCGTCGACCCGCACACACCACTTTGAAACGATGTGGCGACTGAAAGACTTGCATCTGCCCAGAATGCAGCTGTACGAGACTCAGAGACGACGGGATGGCCATAGTTAGACGCTCCCATCACTTTCATCACCAGACGCGTCAGAATCGCCCTCTGCTTCGCTCAGTGCTTCCTCTTCGAGTGACTCAAGCAGATCGTCATCAATCAGATCCGGCTCATCATCTTCCTTACGCAGCTGCGCCACCTGGGAAGGCGTAAGTTCGCCAAATACCAGGTTCGGGATTTCGTCTTCTTCGTTCTCAGCGCGATCCATACCGAGCGCTTTCGAGGATATTTCGAAGCACTTAGCGAGTGTGCCGCTGGCACGCTGGAGACTCTTCAGGTCATCTTCGATGGTTGCGAGTGGCTTGCCGTCCTTCTTGGCTGTGGCCACCTCATGCATCACCATCCGACCGAGTGCGAATGCCCAATCGTCGTAACGAGTCCGGCGCTCTTCGATTTTCTCTGCACGCGCCTTCGCACGCAGCTCTGCGTCGGATTTGAGCGACTCGCGCACCATCTTCCCAACGGAGTCCGCGCCTTTCTCTAATCCACGCTTTTTGAAATGTCTGGAGAGCGTTTCACGACGAATGCCGTACTCTTCCTCCAGCTTGGAGAGTGTGTATTCGCCGGAAGTCCACTTTGCTTCGGCTTCTGCCCACTCAGCTGGTGTCAGGCGAGTTTTGCTCTCGTCTTTTTCTACAGTCATAGATCCCTCTAAAACACTCAGAGCGCATCCTTGCGCTCCTAAACAACTTGTTTAATTCAGTGCCTAACCAATTTGTTTTCTGGGTGTTTAAAACCGGGCTGGGGAGTATTCAGAACCTGCTTCCGTATATATTTAATAAGTCACTTAGTATTTATATATACGGAAGCAGGCTCTCAAACTGGCTCCCAGACCGACTTACATCACCAGTAATTTGGCTCTGGCACGACCTAACGTGGTCAGCCCCAGCGTGCGACGGTGGTAGCCGGAATCACCGCGCTGGCGGCACATTCCTTTCTCCACCAGCCCCTTCTTCACCAGTGCGCGGATCGAGAACTGCATACTCTGTTTGGTCGTTTTGTACGGCAGCACTTCCAGTAGCTCGTCCAGATCGAGCAGATGCCCACGCTCATGGCCTAAATTGATGGTTTTGATGATGTCTTTTTGTTTGTCGGTCAACGTCATGGCAAATCCTTATGCCGGTAATGCAATTTCAAGAGGTTTATTCAAAGGCTGTTTGTCGAATGCCAGCAGTGGCAGCGTGTCCGGCAGCTGACGACCAAAGTCCGGGTTTCGGTACACGCCATACAGCGGAGACGTGAAGCTCAGGTTGTGAATGTCCTTGAGCAGCTTCACGATGCTGGCCTCGTCCACCAGGCTGTCGGCAATGTCCTGAATCGTCGTGCCACGATTACGCCCGGCTTTGGCCAGGGAACTGTTCTTGTGGTAGTCAGCGACCAGATCACGCAGCGCACGACGACGGCGAGACTCACTCATGGCGAACAGCTCTTTGACGATCGCTTCGTTGTCGCCAGGGTCAGAACGGAAATGACGCTGGAAGACGCGCAACGCACTCTCATAGCTCTTCGGACGCTCCGGACGGATGAACTGGAACCCTGCTTTCATGGCGAACGGGTTGTATTTGCTCATCGACGACTGGATCTCGATGATTGGCCGGTCGTGCATCCTGCTAACAGATTAATCATTCGATAGGAGACGCCGACACCGCGGTACTGAGTGTCAACAACGGAACGGCTGATCACCGCAAAGTTTGTTGTTCACGTACCGGCCCCAATACTGGTTGGCCACGGTGGTATTGGTGGTTGGCTTCAGCTTAGGAAACATGCGATGGCGAGGCGCCAGCAGCAGTTTCGGGTAAGCCATAAACCACGACGCCCACCAGCCGGTCGTCCAGTTCGCAGCGGTAATACGTTGGCGCGAACGGCTTACCATCCGTCTTGTAGTGCAGCGACTTCAGCGCGTGCCAGTCTTCAACCGTGCCTTTGGTTACGGTCATACGCTCCAGAAAGTCCAGATGACGCGGGAACTCTTCCGGGCGGTAGCGTTTGATGATGATGTCCGTCATGTCGATCACCTACGCTCGATATTGGCATTGATGAAGTCCAGGCGAAGCGATTCCATCGCCCCAACCATGACGTATGGACGCCCACCGTTATGCCAGCAATCCAGCACACTGCCGTCGTTGTTGATCATCAGCAGTGCCAGGCTCTGGCTTTTGCCTTCTCTGGCGTACTGGAGTGCTTCTTCCAGCAGGCGGATGACTTCAACGTTGTTGTTGTCAGCCTCTTTCGATGGCTTCAGCTCTACGATCTTCAAATCAGGCATATTCCACCTTCACGCGTTCTTTGTAGTGCTTGGTGATCTGCATATCCGGGCGCAGCGCGTTCTTCAGGTCTTCGTGGGTCGTCGCCACCATTACCGTCGCGCCAACCTTTCGGGCGGCACGCTGGAGGTTCGACGCCACAACCTGGGCGGTTACGCGGTCGAGAACAGCGCCAAATTCGTCGGCTGCCCAGACTTTGGCGCCTGACTCGATCAGCTTGGCGATCTTGAGACGGTATTTCTGACCGTCAGACATCTCGGATGGCTTACGCACAAAGAGATAGGCGTCATTCAATCCCGCCATAGACAGCAGCCCCAAGCGCTTCGCTGGTGGTTTTGCCCAGCTGGTCAATGACGTTAACCTCATTGTCGAAGGTAAAGTCATCGATGGAGGCTACAGAAAGCCCTTCATCCTTCATCTGGCGTTGCAGCTCGCGCAGCACAACGGATTTACCGGAACCGGATTGGCCGGTGATGTACACCACATCGCCCTGCTTCACTTCCAGCTCCAGATTGTCGTAAAGCGTCCACTCTTTTTCGTCCAGGCCAAGACCGAACGATTCGGCAATCTCCAGCGTGCGCGTGGTTTTGTTCACGCGGGTCTGAAACGATACGTTGATGGTGTATTTGCTCATGCAGCCAGCTCCCCAGAAGAAACTTTCTCCGCATACGCCACGAAAGCGTCTACCCCGCTCTCTCCCGTGATTTCTTCCATGTGGGCAAGCAAATCCCCAACCACAATGGCAGAGCTAGCAGGGAGCGTTTTAAAGCCCAATACGTCGATGACGCGGACTTCTTCAGAGGCTACTTCGCGACTGATCTCGGTGTGCTCTTCTTTCTGGCGTTCCGTCTCTTCGCCCAGATCGAGCACCAGAGAGCCGGTTTCCATCTCTTCGGTCATGCTGCCGACAAGCACGTTCAGCTCGCGCTCTTCAAAACCGAAGACCTCGACGTCGCCCAGCACCAGGGATTCCAGTTCCTGCTGCAATTTGATGGCGTCGTAGTCAATACTGGCCAGGCGGTTGTCTTCCAGACGCTTTGCCTTCACTTCTTCTTCGCTCAGATCGTCGCGAACGATGACCGGCACACGCTCCAGACCAGCCAGAAGTGCAGCCTCACGACGACCGTGGCCAGTAATGATGACGTCATGCTTGTCGACCGTGATCGGCTGGTCAAAACCGCGCTTTTTGATGGCGGCCGCCAGGTCGCGGATCTGCTGTTCGTCATGTTTTTTGGCGTTCATCTCATACGGGATGAGTTCTGCCGGGTTTCGATAGACGATTTCAAAGTTTTTGGTCATTACATACGCTCCTTGTAGTAGTCGACCAGCCACACCAGGGCTTCCCCGGCGTTCTCCATTTCGTTACCGGTATTGATTCCCTGCTCTTTGATGATGGTTTTGATGGTGTCGGCGACGCGATCTGACGCATCAAACGTCACTTTGAAGCGCATCGTCTGGTGTTCAGCGCCGACTCGCTCGGTTTTCTCGCGTTTGTCCTCATCGACCGGCTCGTCATCGCCACGGGAGAGCGCTTCCAGCGCTTCAAGATCGATAACGGACGCTTTGGCGAGTGTTGCCGCCATTTCGTCGTCATACGGGGCGATATCGGACAACCGGTAGTCGATTTCAGACTGGATTTCTTCGATTAAGCGCTGCAAAGCGACCTGATCGTCTTCGCCGTAGCGCTCGTTATCGACCAGGGACATCTGTTTGGCCACCAGGTCGTTAATTTTGCCCACGGAGATGACGGGAACCGTTGAAATGCCCTGCTCCATCGCGGCACGCCAGCGGTGTTCGCCACCGAGGATCTCAAAAAACGCCCCCGTCCAGCTCCCGCGCCAGAATTGGCTTAAAAAAGCCCAATTTTTCGATAGAGCCTTTCAGTTTTTTCGAAGTTTTGCGCCCCAACGGAGTTGGTATTCCAGGGATTCGGACGCAGGTTCGCGACTTCCACCTGCAGAATCGTAAATTTTCACATCCATAATTCTGATACAATCCATTGTATAAGTACTTACTCACTATAATAGCCAATTACCATACAAAAGGCACGAAGGAAAGAGGTTTATGACAGTTCGGATTGTATCGAATGCAGTCAATGCGCTGATTTCTGGCGCTGATGACAACGTGAAACGGCTCGTTCAGGAGATGTTGAGCTATGAAGTGGAGGCTGGTGACTGGAAAGGAACCAGCACGATGTTCAACTGGAGTAAAAACGCGTTCCCGGCTGGGTTTGCGAAGCCAGTAGCGGCCAACCTTCTGAAAGCTGGCATCAAATGCGTGCATGTGCGCAAGGAAAAAGCCCCCGCGCTGGGTAATCCGAACCCGGTAGTTAACCCATTCCCGTATAACCCGGACTATGCGTATCAGGATCAGACTGTGGAAACACTGGTGCGCGAAGGGATGATGATTGCCCAGATTGCGACGGGTGGCGGTAAATCGAACGTAGCGTGTAAGGCAGCTGCTCGCATTGGTCGTATGACGCTGTTTTTAACCACGCGCTCGGTTCTGATGTTCCAGATGGCAGAGAACTTCCAGAAATCCATCGACTACCGCGCGGAGAATGGCGAGCCGTGGTTGAAAGGTCAGAAAGTTGGGGTGATTGGATCTGGTGAGTTCCAGGTCTCGCGCCATATCAACGTTGCCACGGTGCAGACCCTGGCCAGTTTTCTCGAAGAGCCACCGCGCGACGCATCGCCGGAGAAAAAACAGTACCACCTGAAGCGCCGGGAACTGGTTAAGCGCTTTCTGTCCAGCGTTTCTCTGCTGATTCTGGAAGAGGCACACGAATCATCTGGTTCAAACTTCTACGATATCGCCAGGTTGTGCATCAATGCCGATTACCGTCTGGCGCTGACAGCTACGCCGTTCATGAAGGACTCGACCGAGGCAAATATGCGTCTCATGGCCGTTGCCGGCCGCATTGAGATAAAGGTAACGGAGAAATATTTGATCGATCGAGGTATTTTAGCGAAACCATACTTTCTATATCATAAAATCGCGTACACTCCAGACGAGGTGCGGATTAGGGCCGAACTTGCTTCGAAACACCTGAACTTTCGGGTTGGAATGAGTACGGCTTACCAGAAAGCCTATCAATTAGGTATCGTTTACAATCTGGGCCGCAACGAGGCTATTGTGCGCGAAGCGTTAATGTACAAAAGTCACGGTCTGAACTGTATGACGCTGGTTCGTTTGAAGCGTCATGGTCAGATTTTGATGGAAATGATGAAGGAAAGCGGCCTGAAGGTCGATTTCATCTACGGAGAATCAAACCAGACTACCCGACAAGCAAAGCTCAACAGTCTGGCGGCAGGCAAGATAGATGTTCTGATTGGTTCAACCATTCTGGATGTTGGTGTCGACGTTCCAAGCGTAGGTGCGGTGATTCTGGGTGGTGGCGGCAAAGCTGAAGTTGAGATGCGCCAACGTGTTGGTCGCGGTCTTCGAGCCAAAAAGAATCTGGCTAACGTGTGCTTTATTACCGACTTCATTGACGTGAGCAACAAATACCTCATGTCGCATTCATATGAGCGGAAGCACATTATCGATACGACGCCTGGGTTTGCCGAGGGCGTATTGCCGGTGGGTAGCACATTCGATTTCACTGTTTTGAATAGAGAGTAAGCATGAGCGAGAAACGCGCTATACACTGCCAGGTTCAGTTAACCGAAAAAGCAAACGACAAGCTGGAAACCTTTCAGAATCGACTGCGTGAACGCAATATTAAGCTGTCAAAGGCAGACATCATCAATCTGGTGCTGTCCAACATGACGATGGCTGATTTTGATAAGGCAGCTACGTCATTAGAGGCTTCTGCAAAGGCCCGTGAAAAGGTCATGAAGATTTACGAATCCTCTGGCATGACCAAAGAAGATCTGGCCGATATTCTCAAACGTCTCGATTAAGCATTAAGGGCGTCGCAAGACGCCTTGTTCGTTGAAGTGATAAGGATTTAGTTCAAGCCATGAAACACGTTCTACTTCCACTGATTACCATCCCCGTTTTACTCCTGAGTGCATGTTCATCCCGCCCTGTGTCTGTAGCCGATGCAAAACCGGCGCCGCAGGCCAGAGTTTTCAAATACCAGACGTCTGCACCAACCACGCTGGTGGTTATGAGGGACAAAGGTATGATAGGTGCGGGCTGTGACGCACTGAACCCTGCTCGTCAGGAACGCGAGACCATCACCAAAGCTGGCGAGACGAAAGTCTTCCGGGTGTTCACCAGCAACGCAGGTGACATCGATATCCTACCAACGACACTGTGACGATATGACGAATATTACTGACATCACCTACGGGATTCCTGCAGAAGTCTGGCCGCGCGATTACACCAACGTGGAGAAGGCGCTGATGTTCTGGCGTAAGTCTCTCATTCCTGTAAGGGTCACGATGGAAGATGGTCAGGTGTTCTGCATGTACGTTCAGGGTCTCATGTCGTCGCGCAACAAAGTCGATCTTTGCCCTGCCCCGTTCGACAAAGAAAATCGTATAAGGCTCCCACTTGAGCGAATCAGTACGATTGAATCAGGTGTGACAGAAGGCATTGCGCACGATTTCACGGGTCGGACAACGGTACACCCAGACTATGTGGACAATCGGCCATCTCGCCGTGATTTCTTCAAAATTTGTCGCCAGGCTCATGAGATGCAGAAGTCTATAAGGGTCTACATGGCGGATGGCCGTGAACTTGAAGGTGTGTCTTCAGGCGTTGACGCTTGTCAGGTCACACTCAGCGTTGGCGATGGTCGGAAGATGGTCGTCATGTTCGATTGGGTTGAACGAATTTTACCGTTTTAAGTTATGAAAGCGATTTTACTATCCTCAATTCTTCTCGCATCGTCCACGGCAGCCTCAGCTATGGACTATAAACCAGTTATTCAGTCACTCATGAACGACGTCTGTTCGTCATCGGACAATGTGTCGATTTGCATGTACCAGTTCGCAGCCGCTGTCAAAGCGGGAAAGACAATTGGAGAGAGTGCCCAAAACTGTAAGGGGCGTTCGGCTGACCAAAGGGAGATGTTGGAGTGTGATGCCAGCGAGTCATCGGCACACTTCGTCGATGCACTCTTTGACACTAACCGAAAAATTGTCGAGTCTGCTCAATAAATCTATAAGGGTAATAACCGGCTAAGTCCGGTTATTATTTTACGTGTCACTTCCCGTTATATTTATTTCACCCACCACGATTCCAGTTTAAATATATAAGGGTGATTGACCGAATAGGGAATTTATTTAGGCAACACCTTCGAGAAAACGCGTTTTATTTCTAAGACTTTGATTTTTATTGAAGAAAAATTTTTTTCGTTCCCGCGCAAAAAACTCTTGATTTTAATTTCTGTATATCGATAATTAGTCACATCGAAAGCGAACACGCTAACGATAAATAAATAACTAATTAAGTTTTCAATATTACATAAGGATTAAAATCATGTCTAACGTTGCTATCTCTAAAAATCCATCATCGACGCTGCTGTAGTTATCGCTAATGAATTACAAGTTGCAGCCAATAATGCTACTCAGACTTATAACAATCATTATCAGAATGGTACGCACACAAAAGCAGATAAAGCTAACATGCTTGCAGCGACTACCAAACTTGCATACTTCACCAACAACGTTTTAAACGCTGTTAATGATGAGAAATTAAGCTGGTGTCTTTTACTACGCGATTAAAGCAAGCAAACAAGCGCCAGAAGTGTTTTTCCGCGAAGCTATGACCAATAGCTATTCACTCGAAAAATTGGTTTATCTGGTTAAATCTATCAAGTCTGGCAAATGCGTTTATTCCGTCGCTGATAATGTCCGGATCTCGCGTATTCGCATTAAATCGAAATGATTAATGTGAAAATGGAGACATTACACAAATGGCGCTGTAATTCGATTTAATGAATGAAGCTAAAAAAAGCATGTGAGATTTAAAATTAGACGCTGGCTACACTCAAGCCAATCAGCTTATCAATTTGTGTGAACGTCTCGGACTGGTCGAGAAAAATCAAGGAATGGGCGCTGCTAAAAACGGATCGCAACAATATCGCTTTATCAAGAATGATTTTTATAACTATCTGGCTGATGCTTTCAAAGCGTAATTAGATGGATATAGCGCCCACTATGGGCGCTAGTTTTAAGGATAAAAATCATGATTAGTTATGACCAGATCCGCGCGGAATATCGCGCAAAATATCGCGCTTATAAACTTGAATTAATCGACGACTTAAAAGCGCAACGTGACAAATTAAATTTTACGTTTTCTGATTTGCTTAACAGCAAAAGAGACTGTAAACGCAAACGTGAATATTTGCGCTTGTCTGAAATGATCGGAAAACTGCAAAACAGCATTTAAGCAATAGCGCCCACTATGGGCGCTTTTTTCGTTTCAAGATCCGCACATCATAACGCGCCATTGTTGGCGCGTTTTTTATTGTCTGAAGTCAGCCAAAACAGACCAAAAATAAGCGCCATAAACGCGCCAATTTAACGCGTTTTTATGTGTGGTGGCACATACCATTACCCACAATAAAAATCACGTTATAGCGCGTTTTACAGCGTTTTAGCGCGTGGCTTATTTTGTCGTGTCGTGGGCGTGATCGTCTGGCGATATCTGGCGACGTGATCCGCGCTATCCTTCGGGACGTGTCGGCAATGTTGGCGCTATCCGTGGGCGCTCGCGTATCATTGGCACGTTGGCGCGACGTGTACGCGCTTGCAGTGGTTTACCCACGGATTCACATAATCACATAGCGAAAGCTATCTGGATGGCTCAGGGGCTGAAACCCCACCAGCGCTACCCCAGCGCCGCTACGCAATTTGTGGCGCGATTCTGGGCTTCTCCCGCTCGGTTTTCTACATAAAGGCAAACCCAGCCGTTTCCCGAAAATTCCCTGGCCGTTTCCCTTCGGTTCCCCGAACAGCCCTCTGGCCGTTTCTGAAATTCCCTGCGGCAGCTGGTGGACGAAAAGAAAGGGGCGTTTCCAGCCCCTCCCCTCTTACTTGCCAGTCAGGATGTGAATGCGGTTCTTTCCGTACACCTCTTTCACGTATTCCCCGCACGAGACACTCCACGAGTCGATTCCTGCTTCGTAGGTGACGTTTTTTGCACTTGATGGCATTGTTGGCGATACGCATCCCCTCCCCCACTGCTTCCTGTTCGCTGAAGTCGAACCCGGATTCTGTTTTTAACCCATAGCGCGATCTGCGTGGCGAACTCGATGAGTTTTGACTGGCAGAAGCGACCGCTGCGTACCGGGAAGATGAATACGCCAAATCCCGAAGTGGAGACATACGCTTTTTCAAATACGCGTTTATGGCGACGGTTGCAGATAATGTCATTGGTGATCTGCTGTTTCTCTTTCCCGGACAGCTCGATGGTTACATTGTCACGCCAGGCGCCCAGCACGCTTTTCTCGTCATCAGAGAACGTCACAGAAATATGGCCATGCGCAGGGGTGTTAACAGTAGCGATAAAGTTCATGGTGATAATCCTTTAAACAACTTGTTTTCTTGTTGGTTTAATTATCGCTACGCGCATAAGGCGTCCAAGCGTTCTGTTCCGGCAGCTGGTGGCCGGCAGGGAGTCGGAGGGTTGTTCGGTAGCCTGGCGACAAGAGGTGGGTGTTTTTAGCCTGCGGGAACAGGATGGTCATTTAAGGCCACCAGCATGAGTGGCCTCGTCCTCTTAGTGGAGCAAACCGACGTCGATGGTATCGCCGGAGCCATCCACGCGGATCATCAGCATGGCGAAGGCATTTAATGGGTAGCCTGCGTGCCAGTCCGGGAAGCGGTCATCGCGCATGAAGTCGGCAATGTCATAAACGCTGTCTTCAAAGCGGAAGAAGCGGGCATCACATTGTTCGTCCTGTTCAACGTGATCCATTTCCTGCTGCTCTTCCGGCGACAGGTCGAGCCAGGATTCCAGCCATACGTTTTCAGCTTTAGGGGAGATAGTGAAATCGGTCATGTGCATATCCTCCATGCGTAAACATCTTGTTTTCTTGTTGGTGTAATTATCGCAATGTGGATAAGGCAAAAAACATTTTGTTATCGGGAATAAGAAAATGGCGCGGGGTACGCGCCATTGGAGGGATTAAGCGAATACGCTTTCCGGGATGTAGGTTTCAACCGGTTCGTTGGACACGATGCGCAGACCGTATTGTCCAAGCCAGGTGTTGCTCGGGTTCAAGTGGGAGGTGTACAGCTCGTCTGCTTTCGCCATCATCTTCTCAAACATCTCTTTGTTTACGCCGCGGAAATACGTTTCCAGTTTCAGCAGCATTGGTTCGGATGCGTTGCTGATGCTCTGGAAGCCTACGGTGTACACCCCATCCTCTTCTGTCCCGGTGCGAATCAGGGTGGTGGTGAGCACTTCAGTCCCGTTCGTGCTGTCACGCAGAATAGCGGTCAGTTTTGCAACTTTTCCGCCTGAGGTTGTTTCTGACGCATAGTACAAATCAAGAACCAGGTTTTCACGAATTACAGTCATTTTTGGTCTCCCTGTTGTTGACCTGATTATATTATTGTCATAGGTAAGCACTTACAATACGGGTAAGCAAAAAAGCCCCGAAGGATGGACGGGGCTGTCGTAGGGACGACTAATCGCTTTTGCACATGTCAGGCTGTCGCCAGGAGAGAGGCACGCTGGATTTCTTGCTGGGCTACTTTGTTCGCTTCCAGTAGCGCCTGTTCCAGCTCTCCTTCCGGCCAGATGATCTGTTTTGCCATCCACCCTCTTCCACTCTGGCGACGCACACTCATTACGTAACGCGTGCGGGAACCATTGTCGAACGAGACCAGCGTCTCTTTGAACAGGCGAATGGCAGTGCCGTTGGCGATGATATCGAGCAGGGTCAGCTGGCTCATTGCGGTTGGCTTTTCTTTACGTGGCTGGCCCGCACTCAGTTTGGTGATCATCGCGTTTTTCATAATTCACTCCGTAAACAACTTGTTTTCTTATTGGTGTAAATAATACCAGCGAGAAAACGGCTACAAAGCATAGCGTTACGGTGTTGCGCTGCCCCGGAGGTTGCAAACAGCAAAAAGCCACCACGCTGGTGGTCTCGCTCTTAATCTTCGTCGTCCGGGAACTCGATGTGTACCGCGTCCACCAGCTCCCGCTGTTCATCTTCACTGAGCAGGTGCCAGATATCCTTCCCTTTGGGTGATTCCCCTTCAGCCGGGACGAACGACCACAACTTGCGGTACAACTCCGGCCCCACTGCATCCAGGCACTCGGCCAGGGAATCCACGCTCCACACCTCAACCATCACAGGCATCTTAATCATCTCTTCACCCTCACTTCGTTTCTGACGTTGTGCAGTTCCACGCGACGGACATTGGGTTGTCCTCGATATGGAAATCAAACGTCCCTTCTCTGTATCCTTCAGAGATGAGCGTCGCCACGCGACCAGCAACATCCTGAGAGCGGATAACGTCATCGAGGGAGATCTCACACTCGGAGGACGCTTCCTCGCCACAGAGGTGATGCTGATATTCAGATGCTTGTACATGTGTTTCTCCTTTGTCTAAACACGTTGTTTTCTTGTTGGTGTTATTATCGCAATAAGAAAACGGGGAAAAAGAATTCCTTAAAGGCTGATGTGCTTGTGCCGATTTATTGCTATGTATGTATCTGGCTAACTCAGAGGGAATGTGATGAGCACTAAAGACTACACAGACGGGTACTTCAACATCGACGCCGAGAGAGGCGAGTTGCTACATGGCGGCATCACTGTCGGACGCGTCATTTTTGGTTAACGGTCAGATTTACACAGAGCTGGACGATACCAGTTCAAGCGCACCTGTCGTCTCCGGGCCCCTTCGGGACAAGAGAAGAGGCGCTCGATGATTTGTGGGACAACAGGGACGATGCGAATCAGGGCAGTGAGATTTCGAATAAACGTCCTCGGCGATTTCACCACCAAAACCCGTAACCCTTTACACTAGATCTGGCTTCCCGATATGAGCGTGCGAAGCTGATCTGGTCTCAATGCTCAACTGCGGGATTCACCAATTCCCGCACTATTCAGGTGAATGAGGAAAAGGCATACTCCCGCAGCCGTCCCTCGCTCTGAACTGGGATGTACCCGTTTCCCGACCGGCAGCCAGCCTTTTCCCGGTTCGTATAGCGGGATTCCCACCGTTTCCCTGAAAACCTCCAGCCTTTTCCCTGCGGCGACGCTCCCGTTTCTGAAAAGGGACATGGCCTTTTCCCTGGATGGCCCGAAGGCTGACCGAAGGGGTGGATAGGGACGATACGGGGGATGAAAACTATGGCTTGAATTTCTACGGAGAAAGTAGCGATACCCCTCTTCCCCTTCCCACTTATACCTCCAGTTAAATCTCTACGGATTTTCTCTCCTATGAACGTGCAAACCTTCCCCCTGATAACGCTCTATACGGCTAGTATTCCTTTGGGTGAAATGGGTGGTTTGTTCTCTCTACCGGCATATGTGGTTTCGTTCTTCTTGAGGTGGTTCTTCTCTGTGTTTTCGTCTGGGTTGTTCTCGTCGTTTTGGTGAGTGTTCATCTCCGTGTATGGAGTAATGGCAGGTGCGCTTTTCTCTTCGTTTACGTGAAATGATGGAAGTGTGGGTAATGGCAGTAGGGCGCTTTTATTGTTCTCCGCATATGAAGTAATGGCGTTTCCTGCTATTCAGGAATTTGCGCTCTCTTTCGGGGTAATGGTGGGTAAAGGAGATTGCGACGGTTCCTGTTCTGGTCTGGGTTTGTCCGGGGTTTCGTTCTGGCTGTTCTTCTCCGTGTATTGGGTAATGGCATATAGGGGTTTGCGTGCGCGAGCTGCGTTCACGGTTGCCTGGGGAGATTAGGTGGGTGCTCTGTAGCCTGGGGCAAAGAGGTGGGTCTTTTCGGTAGCCTGACAGGAAGAGGTGGGTGTTTCCGGGATTGTAGGTAATGGCGTCTCTGGGTTTCCTGTGGGTGTGGTTAACTTGTTTTCTTGTGCCTGAAAACAACTTGTTTAGATGTCCAACATAACGCAACGGGAGCGCTTCTGTAGCGTGTCTGCTTTTGGGTGGTA
>OKVS01000416.1_pt1 | contig 14689 bp, 14 predicted proteins | sample 1606911 | NCBI WGS metagenome assembly OKVS01 (sample SAMN03281016, study PRJEB24777) | human gut metagenome | isolation source: fecal sample PR161 from 1 month old female Malay infant, caesarean... | reverse complement strand
GGCACTTGCCTGCGGTACCAGACTGATTTCGACACGGCGGTTAAGCGCACGCCCTTCCGGAGTGTCGTTGGTTGCGACAGGGCGGCTTTCGCCATAGCCCTGCACCGCAAAACAGCTTTCCGGCACGTCGCCGGTGTCACGCATCCAGCTGCGCACCGCTTCGGCACGCTTAAGAGACAACGTCTGGTTCAGTTGCGGATTGCCGGTGTTATCGGTATGCCCTGATACGACAATCAGCCAGCCTGGCTTCGCTTTGATGCCAACCAGTGAATTCACCAGCATTTTGGTGGAGCCTGCTTTCAGCTCGAACTTACCGGAATCGAACAGCGACATGCTGTCGAGGCGAATGGTTTTCGGCCCCTGAATGATTTTCTCAATGATCGGTGGAGGCGGTGGCGGAGGTGCCCAGTCGCTGAGAGCGGCCTCAACGAGCGGAACCAGACGCAGCCCCTGATACAGACCCAGGCGATAACGTAGTGGTTCCCCACGACGCAGCCAGTCGTCGAGCAATGCGCCATCAGCCCGCAGACGCTGCTGCGCATGCAGTTTCGGTTCAACTGGCTTACCGCTCAGTTGGTGATACAACGCAAGATGATCGCCAACGTTACGGATGAGGCGCTGGTTATTCACCCAGGACGCCAGCATCGCCAGCGCAAGGAAAATACCCCCGAGTAGACCGGCATAACCCCAGAACACCATCCTACGGCTGACACCATGTCGGCGTGGTAGCGCAGGCAACAGCAGTTCAGGTAGCGGCAGTGGCTCTGTGGCCACGACCACATCCGGTGGCAGCGCCGTCACGGAGGCAATGTGCTGTTGCCAGAGATTGCCCACGATGCCGTTCACCCGCACCATGCACATGCCCTGCACACAGGGCTTCATCACGGGTAACTCACCCCGCCGTACCGACAACAAGTCATTCACCGCGCTATTCTGCCAGGCAAGCAGACTGTCCAGCCACAGGCCCTGACTCAGACGGGAAAGACGTCCGTCTGTTCCAGCCTCCCGGGCCCATTCCGTCAGTGACACATTGCCCTGGCCAGGCTGATATACCTGAATACCGCTCCGCTGGTTTACCGTGGTAAACCAGACAGGCTCGGCTTCCGCACACGCCGACGGTGGTGATACCCAGGTTACGGTCCACAGTGGAGGGATGGAGCCAAATGCTGCGCGGCACTGGACGACAGCACGCTGCCAGCCCCGCAGAGACTGGGTAAAATCATCACCGGATTTGTGCTGCTCAGGCACCACCGCCAGCATGACCGAGATTTGCGACACCAGAGCCGGGCGCACCAAACTCAGGTGCTGCGCAAAGAGCGGTAGTTGCTCTGCGTCCTTTACCCACAGATACCAGCCCTGCCGGGTTTCACGGTGACGGATTCCGGACACAAAGAGCGGAGCGTTATCACCACAGACAAAGATTACCGCCCCCTGAAAATCTTCCGGCGGCAGGCTTTCATCCACAATCTCACGAACAGCAGTTGCCCGCGCCAGAGAAGCACGACGCTGGCACCAGAAAATAACTCCGGCCACCAGAGCAACCAGAAGACCGAGTGCCAGACGGCTGCCCGTGGACAGTGGCCAGAATCCCAGAATGAGCCACAACGCCAGAACGGCACCCAGAGCAGTTAACAGACTTCGGTACGTATCCCGCATCACTTACCCCGGCCTGACAATCTGGCTTACCAGCCCGGTAAGCGAAGACGAAAGGAAAAACCAGAGCGCAGTCAGAGCGACGGCGGCCACTACCCAGCTCAACCAGTACCAGCGACGACCGCTACGCAGGCGTGATGCGCGCACAACAATGGGAGCATCCTGTGCCAATGTGAAGGCGGGCACCCGCTCTGCGAGAGCGCGAACAATATCTTCCCGACGCTCATCATCCTGAGCGCGATACTGACCTACGAACCCCAGTTGCAGAGTCCGGTACATACAGGTCAGGACGGCGGTATTAGGGGCAGTTTCTTTCAGCAGGTTGCGGATCCGTTCCCACAGCTCTTCACCAGCATTGAGGGTACCAAAGAAGTGTGCCTGCAGCGGGTCACGGCGCCAGGTCAGGTAGCCATCATCGGTGGTTCCCCGGTTCATCACGCTCTCATCAAGCAGTGCACAAAGGGTATACACCATATGGTCACGGCTGATGTCGCTGTAACCTGCCTCCGTGAGCGCAGCTTTCGCCTCCCGAACCAGACGGCAGGCACGGCGATAGAGCCCTTCCCCGTCACGCACTTCCTGACCACTCCGCAGTTGGCTGGCCATCAGCCAGCCCGGGTAGAAGATATGTTCTATCTGACTGAGTTCAGATTTATTCATGTACGCAGCACCGCAAAGAGTTCGAGATCAACATCCCCCAACGAGCGTGGGGTATAGAAGGTGCAACAGCCCATCTCAAGCATTGCGCGAGCCGCCTCACTGCTCAGATCCAGCGAGAAATACTGGTTCTCAAGGCGCAACGGGATAGCGGCCGGAACATGCGTCAAAGGCTTAATCAGCATCCCACTCAGAGCCACATTCACCACATCCGAAACATCATCGAAGCTGCCCGCTTTACACAACTGCGGGAATTTAGTCTGAAGCTCATGGTTCGGCATGGAGGAGCGTACTGAGAGATAGAAGTCGCCCCTTCGCGCAGACGTGCGTCGTGCAGGGCACCTTTCCAGATCTGGTCCTGATGCTCCAGGTGGATACTTATTACCCGCGACGGCAGGCTCGCTTCCAGTAGTTTGTCCAGCAGTGCCAGCAGCGGCGGGAATACTCGTTCCGGTGCATCGTGCTGGTAAGCAGGAATATCGCTGGCGTCGTGCTCAAGTGAAGAAAGTCAGCAGGCTGCCGGCCAGACGGGTCAGTTCGCGATACAACAGTTCCGGGTGGCGCTCAGGCGTCTGAAGCAGTTCAATCAGCACCGGCTCGGCACTGTTCAGGGCATTCAGCAGCCAGAACAGGGAGACATCCGCGACAGCAAAGTCTGCCATCCGCTCATTGCTTTCACGGCGCATGGCCATCAGGCGACGGCGGCGGACCTGCAGACGAACCAGTAGGTCCCCCAGTTCTGTGGTCAGCCACGGACTTGCAGAAACGGAAAGCATCGGGGGAATGAAAGCAGGATCACGGCCCCACTTCCCCTGAGCATTACGTACCAGACGGGTCACCGGACAGATTAGGTATGCCGTGTTTTCCTGGCTGGACAGACGCAGGGTTAGCGCATTACGTAGAATGGCGAGTTCCCCGCTTTCATGACCAGCAAGTTCCTGCACCACCACACGTTCTGCTTTCCAGCGACGGGGGCGTTCACTGTCCTGTCCATTATCGAGGTTGCCACCACTGGCACTCAGCAGTGGCAATGCGGCAAGCACCTCAACAGCCTCAGCGCCGTTTGCGGCAGACAAATCACAAACCGGCGGAATATTATCCGCCAGGTCCGTATCAACGATTGTGCCATCCTGGAAACGTATGACCAGACGGATGGCATTCAGCCGCGAGAGCGCAAGTGCAGCGTCATCAAACTCTGCTGCAACCACGCCCCAGGGATGAGAAATACCCATCCGGGCGACCATATTGGCAACGTGCTCACTCCAGCGGACCTGCTGCTGGAACTGTTGCGGGGCCAGAGCGGCCCCATCCTCCCAAAGTGGGCGGTAAATTTTCATCCCTGATCACCCCTTGCCTTACGATTTTGCTTTAGGCATCTGTGAAACAAGCGACAAATTGACGTCCATCCCTTCCACCTGGAAGTGCGGGATAGCGTACAATTTCACGCGGAAGAAGCCTGGGTTATCCTCAATATCTTCCACCACCACTTTCGCATCACGCAGTGGATGAGATGCCTGCAGCTCGTCGCCCGGGTCGGTCATTTCGGTCACCAGGCTGCGGACCCAGGTATTCAGTTCCAGCTCCAGCAGTCGGCGATCCTTAGTGGTACCGATGTTTTCGCGCTGAATCAGCTTCAGGTAGTGGGCGATACGCGACAGCAGGAAGATGTACGGAAGACGCGCATTGATGCGGCTGTTCGCCGTTGCATCTGCGGTGTCATACAGCGCCGGTTTCTGCGTGGAGTTAGCCGAGAAGAAGCAGGCGTAGTCGCGGTTTTTGTAGTAGGACAAAGGAATGAAGCCCAGATTCGCGAATTCGAATTCACGGGTTTCAGGAATCATCACTTCGCTCGGGATTTTTACCTGATTGCCAGTACCGAGATCGTACAGATGGATAGGCAGGTCCTGAACCGCACCACCGGCCTGTGGCCCACGGATCTGTACACACCAGCCATTATTTATGAAGCTGCGCACCATGTTGGACGCAAAAGCAAACGATGCGTTGGTCCACAGGTATTTGTCGTGATCCGGACCTTTGACTTCTTCGACATAATTGAAGCTGCGAACCGGAACGGTATCCGGGCCATACGGCAAACGTCCCAGTACGCGGGGCATCACCAGACCGATGTAGCGCGCGTCGTCCGTATCGCGGAACGATTTCCACTTGATGTACTCGGCGCGGTCAAAATAGTTACCAATATCTTTAATCGCCGCAACGTCTTCCATTGACTCCTTGAGGAAGAATTTCGGGCCTGCCGAGCCGATAAACGGCATATGTGCCGCAGCAGAGACTTTAGAGATATTGCGCAGCAGAGCGACATCCTGCGCTGAAGCGTCGAACTCGTAAGCGGAAATCAGCGCCGCAATCGGCTCGCCGCCCGGGGTATCATATTCGTCGATGTAGGTGTGTTTATAAAGACCACTCTGGATCACCTCCGGACAGTCTTCAAAGTCCTGGCGCAGGTCTTCTTTAGACATACTCAGAAGCTCAATTTTCACGTTCTGGCGAAAATCGGTTTTATCCACCAGCGACTTCACCCCACGCCACAGGCTCTCAACCGCCTGAAATTCATCATGGTGCATTACAGCGTCCAGCTGGCGGCTGATCTGAAAATCAAGCTCAGCGATATGGTGATCAATCAGGCTTTTATCCAGTTTTTCGACTTTCGAGCCTGCTTTGGTCAGACACTCCAGAAAGACCTGCATACCTGCAGTCAGGCGTTCATCGGCGGTGGCATCCGACATCGCCTGTGCATCTTGCCAGATATCCAGCGCGCTCAGCTCAGAGACCGGACTCAGATTGATTTTCTCAAACAGGGAAGCGTAAACCCCACCCGCTGCTGGGCGCTCCAGCACCACGCTTTCACCGCCAGTAATATTATTTTGTACAGACATGAGCATTCCTTGGTTAATCCGTTAAAACAGCCTGATGGTTACGATTTTTTTGACGCCAGTGCGGATAATTCATTTCGCAACTCAGCGCTAAGCGACTGGTCAAGAACGATTTTTTCCAGCTCTTTTCGGAAAGTCTGGTTATCCAAAAGGTTGGCTTTCAAATCACGGAGCAAGTTGCGCATCGCCAGCATCGCCTTCAGTTGCGGTATCTGGGCTGCCACCTGCTCTGGCGTGAAATCTTTCATGCTCTGGAAAGTCAGCTTAATGTTGTCCTCACCGCCATCATCAGCCAGCGTATTTTTAACGGTCAGATTAACTTTTGGGGAATATTCGGAAAGAACGCTATCAAAATTGTTCTTCGTGATATTAACCTTTTCGCGCTCAAATATTGGCGCTGTGTCCTGCCCATTACTAAAATCTCCCGCAACAAGCAATTTCAATGGTAATTCCATTTTCTTGCTTGCTCCGCCAGTATGCAGGTCAAGCTTTAGGTTAATACGTGCTTTAGGCACTTCATTCTGAAAACTGTCAGCCATCTCATCATCCCTCTTTGGTTTTGCTATGCCAACTTCACGGTATCGCGTTGATGCGCAATCATAGAATAATGATCGACACAAAATCAAATACGCAGATCATTAGCCCGCAATGAGAAATTTCTTAAGAATTTTCTGCTAAACCATTATTGTGTAATGCCCTGCCAAGGCAGAAAAAGAAACTACTCTTTTCGCGCAAACCAAATATTTATATCGTTAAAAGGATCGCAACCAGTGAGATACTAATAAAAACAACTTATTTTGATTTGCATCACGACACTTTGTCAAAAAAGCATGAATTAACTGAAAGAAGCTATTGAGGAACGTAAAAGAAGAAGAAACGAAAAAGTATGAAAAGTGAATATTTTATTGATGGCATGAATAATAAATGAGATTTTTCCTTATGAAAATTCTTATTTATTATATGTAGTAAAAAATTCATTTCCGGATACTTAACGAGTCGTCAATCATTAATACCGTGCTTGTTCGTGAATTGATTTTATCCTTGCACAAAGGCTTCTGCTCGCCGCGCAAGAAGGAGGGATGCTCTCAATGCGGCTGTTTATAAAATCTGTAAAATCAAACACCTCCTGGATCGTCGCTTTTTTAATCAAAAACGAGTCATAGCACATAACGTATAACGGTGCTACATTACGCCGCCCACCCAAATCAGCAGTGGCCAGGTAACGCCGTAAAGTTCGGTAAAGCCTGCAACCATCACCTTGAAGAACGGTCTTATCGGCACGTCGTATCGCACACGCTGCGCTACCTTTACAGGCTTCACATAGGTTTCACTATTTTGTCTCAATCCAAATTTGAACGTGCGTTTTTACACCCGCGTTACTGGTTTACATGGTTTGGTCTTGGCGTTCTCTGGCTACTGGTACAACTCCCCTACCCTGTGCTGCGTATGCTGGGGTCGAAACTGGCAGCGCATCCCGCTATTTCCTGAAGCGTCGCGAATCTATCGCGCGTAAAAATCATCGAGCTTTGCTTTCCTCAGTACAATGCTGAAGAACGCGAGAAACTGATCTCTGAAAACTTTAAATCCATCGGCATGGCGCTGCTTGAAACCGGCATGGCCTGGTTCTGGCCGGATGAACGCGTCCGCAAATGGTTTGATGTAGAAGGACTGGACAACCTTAAACGCGCTCAGCTGCAAAAACGCGGCGTGATGGTTGTTGGCGTGCACTTTATGTCCCTGGAGCTTGGCGGGCGCGTGATGGGCCTTTGTCAGCCGATGATGGCAACCTACAGACCGCACAACAGTGCACTAATGGAGTGGGTTCAGACGCGAGGCCGCATGCGCTCCAATAAAGCGATGATCAGCCGTAACAACCTGCGCGGTATGGTTGGCGCCCTGAAGAAAGGTGAGGCCGTCTGGTTCGCTCCTGACCAGGATTACGGACGCAAAGGCAGCAGCTTTGCCCCCTTCTTTGCCGTGAAGGATGTAGCGACGACCAACGGGACTTTCGTCATTTCGCGTTTGTCAGGTGCCTCCATGCTGACCGTGACGATGGTGAGAAAAGCGGATAAGTCAGGCTACCGTCTGCACATCTCTCCGGAAATGGCTAACTATCCGGAAAACGAGTGTGAAGCGGCAGCGTTTATCAATAAGGTCATCGAAACTGAAATCATGCGCGCACCGGAGCAATATCTCTGGATGCATCGCCGTTTCAAAACGCGTCCTCTTGGCGAAGCCTCCCTCTATATTTAAGCCCTGCATGAAGGTTAGTTTCGCTAAGAAACTAGCCTTTTCAATCACCTGTCATCTCATTGCAAAACCGTCTTTGATGGCGTCGCCCAAAGTGAATTTATTGCGCTGTGAAATCAAACTGTCGCCGTTCCACGACACTCGTAAGTGGCGGAAATTATTTAAAAAAATCCCTCTTGTCACCCCTCATTTTTAAGCGTACATTAGCGCCGTCTGGCAACAGGAAAGCACAGAATTCTGAGCGGGAGTCATCGGCGTAACGGGAAAATTCTCATTTCTGTTTAGCCGGGATTTCAGTTCTCTATAATCAGGTGGACTCTGTTTTTAAATGCGTACCACAAGATACGCGGAGCGATGAAACGTGAAATATTTCTTTATGGGCATTTCGGTGATCGTTTTAGTCTGGGCCGGAACCTTTGCCCTGATGATCTAGTGAGAACATGCAGTCAAAAAAATCAGGAGCCATTTGGCTCCTGTTTTTTTGTCATGAGGACACGGGGTTTTCAGCAACGCTCTTTGCTGAGAGCAGGCCATCGGCACGGAACATACTCTTGATGCCCCTCACCGCCTGACGAATACGGTCGCTGTTTTCGATTAAAGCAAAGCGCACGTGAGTGTCGCCATAATCACCAAAGCCGATGCCCGGGGACACACACACCTTCGCGTCCTGCAGCAGCTTTTTAGCAAACTCCAGCGAACCCATCGCTGCGTACGGTTCCGGAATTTTCGCCCAGACGTACATGGACGCTTTCGGCATCTCCACCATCCAGCCAGACTCATGTAACCCTTTTACGAGTACGTCGCGGCGACGTTTATACTGAGCAGCAATGTCGTGAACGCACTGCTGATCGCCCTCCAGAGCGGCAATAGCGGCAACCTGCAGCGGCGTGAAGGTACCGTAATCGTGGTAACTCTTGATGCGCGCCAGTGCACTTACCAGCGTTTTGTTACCCACCATAAAGCCAATACGCCAGCCCGCCATGTTGTAGCTTTTCGACAGGGTAAAGAACTCCACCGCCACGTCACGCGCCCCGGGAACCTGCATTATCGACGGGGCTTTCCAGCCGTCATAGACGATATCGGCGTAGGCTAAATCATGAACTACCAGCACGTCATAACGTTTGGCCAGAGCGACAACTTTCTCGAAGAAATCAAGCTCCACGCACTGCGCCGTTGGGTTCGACGGGAAACCGAGGATCATCATCTTGGGTTTCGGGTAGCTTTCGCGAATGGCACGTTCCAGTTCGTTAAAGAAATCGACGCCTTCCACCAGCGGAACAGAGCGCACCTGCGCCCCGGCAATCACCGCGCCGTAGATATGGATTGGGTAACTTGGATTGGGTACCAGCACCGTATCACCGTGATCCAGCGTGGCCAGCATCAGATGTGCCAGCCCTTCTTTCGAGCCGATGGTGACAATCGCCTCACTTTCAGGATCGATATCAACCTGATAACGATCCTGATACCAGCGCGAGATCGCGCGACGTAACCTGGGAATACCGCGCGAGGTTGAGTAGCCGTGCGTATCCGGACGCTGGGCAACCGTGCAGAGCTTTTCAACGATATGCGGTGGCGTTGGGCCGTCAGGGTTACCCATGCTGAAATCGATAATATCTTCGCCGCGCCGACGCGCAGCCATCTTCAGTTCAGCAGTGATATTGAAAACATAAGGGGGGAGACGATCGATACGCGTAAAACGGCGTTCAGGACTGAATTCAGCCATAGATTCCTCAGATTAACGTTAGCGCCCGGACCGTCCGAGCGACGCTGCCACCGATGTGGCGTGCTTAGAAAATAACCTGAAAAAATCACCCTGTCGAGAGGGAAATGAAAAAAAATGCGCCCGCGTGAAAACCGGAACACTGCAATACATGAAAGTTAAAGCAGGGTTCTGATATTGGCTTTCCGTTAGCCTTTATTTAACACAATGATATCAAAACAGTTACCTGGTGATTTGGCGCTGAGAAAAAATCGGGTAGCATCAATCCTCCCCTGACAATCCCCTTTGTAAACTATGGTTTTTCCTCATTTGATAAACCCGACGGATAGCTGGTCAATACGCCCCAGGTTTTTTATCATGGTTCTTTCCCGTTTGCCCAGGTCTGCTCCGTGCACGAGATATTCACTATGCTGCTGGCGGTTTTTGACCGTGCGGCATTAATGCTGATTTGCCTGTTCTTCCTGATTCGCATTCGCCTGTTTCGCGAGCTTTTGCATAAATCCGCACACTCGCCGAAAGAGCTGCTGGCGGTTACCGCCATCTTTTCCCTGTTCGCACTGTTCAGCACCTGGTCCGGGGTGCCGGTAGAGGGTTCGCTGGTTAACGTGCGCATTATCGCCGTCATGTCCGGCGGAATTTTGTTTGGCCCGTGGGTGGGTGTCATTACCGGCGTGATTGCCGGGACCCATCGCTACCTGATTGATATCGGTGGCGTAACGGCAGTGCCATGCTTTATCACCAGCATTATCGCCGGGGTGCTCTCCGGCTGGATCGGCCGCAAGATCCCCAAAAAATCAGCGCTGGCGCGCCGGGATTGCTGCGGGCATGGTGTGCGAAACGCTGACCATGATCCTTGTCGTCGTCTGGGCCCCCACCACCGCGCTGGGGCTGGATATCGTCTCGAAAATCGGTATTCCTATGATCCTGGGCAGCGTCTGCATCGGCTTTATCGTGCTGCTGGTGCAGAGCGTTGAAGGGGAAAAAGAGGCCAGCGCCGCACGTCAGGCCAAGCTGGCGCTGGATATCGCCAACAAAACGCTGCCGCTCTTTCGCCACGTTAACGCGGAGTCGCTGCGCCAGGTCTGCGAGATCATCCGCCACGACATTCACGCTGACGCCGTCGCCATTACCAATATCGACCACGTGCTGGCCTACGTAGGCGTTGGAGAACACAACTATCACGACAGTGATGACACCATTAGTCCGACCACCAGACAGGCGATTAACTACGGAAAAATCATCATTAAAAACAATGATGAAGCCCACCGAACGCCGGAAATTCACTCGATGCTGGTGATCCCGCTATGGGAAAAAGGCGTTGTGACGGGCACGCTGAAAATTTTATTACTGCCACGCGCATAAGATCACCTCCACGCTGCAGGAGATGGCCATTGGCCTGTCGCAGATTATCTCTACTCAGCTTGAGGTCTCTCGGGCAGAACAGCTGCGTGAGATGGCAAATAAGGCAGAGTTGCGCGCGCTGCAGAGCAAAATTAATCCTCATTTCCTGTTTAACGCGCTCAACGCTATCTCCTCTTCCATTCGTTTGAATCCGGACACCGCGCGCCAGCTGATTTTTTAACCTGTCGCGCTATCTGCGCTACAACATCGAACTGAAAGATGACGAGCAGATAGACTTAAAAAAGGCTTTATCAGATCAAAGACTATATCGCGATTGAGCAGGCGCGCTTTGGCGACAAGCTCACGGTGATTACGATATTGATGAAGAGGTCAACTGCGTGATCCCGAGCCTGCTGATCCAGCCGCTGGTTGAAAACGCGATTGTTCACGGTATTCAGCCCTGTAAAGGCAAAGGTGTGGTCACCATCAGCATCACCGAAAGCGGCAACCGGGTGCGAATTGCGGTACGCGATACCGGCCACGGGATTGACCCAAAAGTCATTGAGCGCGTGGAGTCTAACGAGATGCCCGGGAATAAAATCGGGCTGCTGAACGTGCACCACAGAGTCAAGCTTCTCTACGGCGACGGGCTGCATATTCATCGTCTTGAACCAGGCACTGAAATCGCTTTTTACGTCCCGAATGAGCGCTCCCCTGTTCATGCGGCGACATCTTTATTACCTCAGGGTGAGTAATATGAAAGTCATCATCGTTGAAGATGAATTCCTGGCTCAACAGGAACTAACCTGGCTTATCAAAACCCACAGCCAGATGGAGATTGTGGGTACGTTTGATGATGGTCTGGACGTGCTGAAGTTTCTGCAGCATAACCGGGTTGACGCGATTTTTCTGGATATCAATATTCCCTCGCTGGACGGCGTGCTGCTGGCGCAAAATATCAATCAGTTTGCCCATAAGCCGTTTATTGTGTTCGTTACCGCGTGGAAAGAGCATGCCGTCGAAGCCTTCGAGCTGGAGGCATTTGACTATATTCTGAAGCCTTACCAGGAGTCGCGCATCGTCACTATGCTGCAAAAGCTGGAGGCCGCGTGGCAACAGCAGAACGCCCCTGTCACCGCAAGCCCCGCAGTACGTGAGAATGACACGATTAACCTGGTGAAGGATGAACGTATCATCGTGACGCCGGTTAACGATATCTACTATGCCGAAGCCCATGAAAAGATGACGTTTGTCTATACGCGGCGGGAATCGTACGTGATGGCGATGAACATTACCGAGTTTTGCAGCAAGCTGCCGACAGCGCATTTCTTCCGCTGTCACCGCTCGTTTTGTGTGAATTTAAACAAGATCCGCGAGATCGAGCCGTGGTTTAACAATACCTACATTTTGCGCCTGAAGGATCTTGATTTTCAGGTGCCAGTGAGCCGCAGCAAGGTCAAAGAGTTCCGCCAGTTAATGCACCTGTAAATCCCCTCTCCCGCAAGAGAGGGGCTGGGTTTTAGAGGATCTGGCCGAGCACCTGACGCAGGTGGGCACCCGAGCCAAGTAAACCCGGGTTGTCGTGCACAATCAGATAAACAGGAATGTCCTGCACGTAGCTTTTAAAACGTCCTTTGTCTTCGAACCCGCCGCGGAAGCCTGACGCTTTGAAGAACTCCAGGAAGCGCGGCACAATGCCACCGGCAATGTAAACGCCACCGAAAGTGCCGAGCGTAAGCGCCAGGTTGCCACCAAAACGCCCCATGATCACGCAGAACAGCGACAGTGCGCGACGGCAGTCGATGCAGCTGTCTGCCAGTGCGCGCTCGGTCACGTCTTTCGGCTGCAGATTTTCCGGCAGACGGCCGTCAGACTTCACAATCGCACGATACAGGTTTACCAGCCCCGGGCCGGAAAGCACGCGCTCAGCCGACACGTGGCCGATCTCAGCGCGTAGCTCTTCCAGAATAATGCCCTCTTCTTCGCTGTTCGGTGCAAAGTCCACGTGGCCACCTTCACCCGGCAGACTCACCCAGCGCTTATCAACATGAACCAGATGCGAAACGCCCAGCCCTGTACCGGCACCGTATACGGCAATCGGCTTGCCTTCTACCGGGGCAGTACCGCCAAACTGAGTCAGGTGCTCTGGCTTCAGCATCGGGATGGCCATCGACACCGCAGTAAAGTCGTTGATGATTTCCAGATGTGCAAAGCCGAGGTTCTTTTTCATCTCGGCAATGGAAAATGCCCAGGTATGGTTGGTCATCGCCACCCAGTCGCCGGTAATCGGGCAGGCAATCGCGATACAGCCATCGTCAACGCTGACCTTGTGCTCTTCCAGATAGACGCGTACAACGGCCTCAAGGCTGGGGTAATCCAGCCCTGAATAGGTTTTCGCCTGGGAAATTTCACCGCTACTTACATCGCATAATGCCAGGCGCGCGTTAGTGCCGCCCACATCTCCTACCAAAGCATACTTTGTCATTCTTCTACTGCTCCGCTAAAGTCAGAATAAATCTTTGGAACACTGTAAATTCAAGGCGTGATAACAACAACGACCGGAAGGTGAATGCCCCGGGATTATCGATCTTCGTCACAGAATAACTTTACCGTTTCAGCACCTTTTGCACTATTGCCACAATGCTGATTGTGCAAAGTAACGTAATACCTTTTTGTACAAGGAAATTATCATGCTCCACCCGCGAGCCAGAACCATGCTGTTGCTGGCAATCCCGGCCTTAATTATTGGTATTGTCTCAAGCCTGGTGCTTATCGTCGTGATGAAAGTCGCCTCGGTGCTGCAAACGATGTTATGGACGGCGCTTCCGGCTCAGGTGGGTATCAGCGTTGATTCGCCGGCATGGATCATAATGATGCTGACCCTGACGGGGGTTGCGGTGGGTCTGGTGATCCGCTTTAGCCCAGGGCACGCCGGGCCTGATCCGGCGCTGGAACCGCTGATTGGTGCCCCGGTCGCTCCTGCAGCGCTACCAGGGCTCATTATCGCGTTGATTATCGGTCTGGCGGGCGGCGTTAGCCTGGGGCCGGAACACCCGATCATGGCGGTCAACATCGGTCTGGCGGTGTATCTCGGCTCACGCATTTTACCCCGCGTCGGGGCCCTGGACTGGACGATTCTGGCATCGGCCGGCACCATTGGCGCGCTCTTCGGCACGCCGGTCGCGGCCGCGCTGATTTTCTCGCAGACGCTCTCCAGCAATAACGACGTGCCGCTCTGGGATAAACTCTTTGCGCCACTGATGGCCGCCGCGGCCGGTGCGCTCACCACCAGTCTGTTTTTCAATCCACACTTCTCGCTCTCCCTTCCCCACTACGGCCAGATGCAGATAGCCGATATATTCAGCGGTGCGGTTGTGGTCGCTATTGCCATTGCGCTGGGGATGATCGCCGTATGGTGTCTGCCGCGTCTGCACCGGCTGGTGCATAAGCTCAAACATCCGGTGCTTATCCTCGGGGTCGGGGGATTGATCCTCGGCATATTAGGGGCCATCGGCGGTAAGGTAACGCTGTTTAAAGGTCTGGATGAGATGCAACAGCTGGCCTTCAGCCAGGTATTTAGCGTGTCCGATTATTTGCTGTTTGCGCTCATAAAGCTGGCTGCGCTGGTGATGGCGGCAGCGTGCGGTTTCCGTGGCGGCCGGATCTTCCCGGCGGTCTTTGTTGGCGTCGCGTTGGGGCTGATGCTGCATGAACATGTGGATGCGGTTCCGGCGGCGATTACCGTCTCTTGCTCTATTCTGGGGCTGGTATTGGTGGTGACACGTGATGCCTGGCTGAGCCTGTTTATGGCCGCGGTGGTGGTTCCGGATACTACTCTCATCCCGTTACTTTGCATCGTGATGTTGCCCGCCTGGCTCCTGCTGGCGGGCAAACCGATGATGATGGCCTGGCGTAACGACAAGTGATCAGGCGTTGTTACGCGCTTCCAGCGCTTTGGTAATCGCCCCCAACAGCGGTGGGATATCCGCTTTGGGGTAGCATCACTTCAATCAGTGATAGTCGCTCGTGGTGTGCCACTTTTTCGAGCACCTCCGCCAGCTGTTCCGCTTCACTAACCCGTCCAGCACTGTGCCTGAGGATCCAGGCTCAGTGCCTGCGGAATTTGCGTCCAGTTCCATAAGGCAATGTCGTTATAGCGCTGTTCCGGTCCGTGAAT
>OKVS01000413.1_pt1 | contig 14708 bp, 17 predicted proteins | sample 1606911 | NCBI WGS metagenome assembly OKVS01 (sample SAMN03281016, study PRJEB24777) | human gut metagenome | isolation source: fecal sample PR161 from 1 month old female Malay infant, caesarean... | reverse complement strand
AATTTCTTTGATTTTCATCGCATCGATTTGAAAGGTGCGCGACGGCTCGCGTTTCCCCCCGACAATGTCATCCATCTGAGCTATGCTTTGTGTTAGTCGCTCAAACAGCGCCTTATCCATTTACCACCTCTCAATCATCTTTTTCAGAATGGCTTTTTCTCTCGCGGACAGGTCATCTTTGATCCCTTTGCGATAGATGAGCAGCAATCTGATTTCAAACTCGTGGGTACGATGAAAATAAATAACCCTTACTCCACCGCGCTTTCCCCTGCCTCCTGAAAGCCAACGAATCTTTCGCAGCCCCCCGGTATTCTGGATCAGATCGCCATAATCAGGTTGTGTTGCCAGGAACCACCTGGAGCTTATGGTATTCGTCGTCATCCAGTAACGTTTTGACGTCTTCTGTGAAGATATCCGTTTCAATGAATAGCATAAATTATACGCCATTGGCTTAGAGTAACACATCTCCAATGTACGTCAATGACGTACCCTTATGTGAGGTACGTTATTGAGTTTTCAGTAACATCTCCATTTATTTCATTGAGTGAAGTTGGTTTCTGCGAGCCTTTTTCCAAATCTCTGGTTCTACTTAATTTGATTGTTTTCATCTGCCTTCATACAGGTTATAAGACTGTACATACACACAGCAAAAGGACATCACCATGGCACTGGAAAAGGGTATTGATAAGCTTGTGCAGGATTTTATCGCTGCAGGCCGACCTGGCGCACGTAAGCAGAGTATTGATGACCGGAGAGCCGGATATGTAGCCAGCACTGTACTTGCCGGCGTCAGTCCATCAGCGCGAGATGTTCTTCGGGACATCGCCTGGCGGATCAACTCCGCCCGGCGATAACATCGGGGAACCTTACTCCTCCTCGTTCCCGCCCTCTTCATACGCGCCAAACGGCTTCGCAGGCAGCAACGTACCTATATGTGCCTTCAAACACCGCGCCTGGGGTTTCATCGCCAAAGAGTTCAACCTGCATCTGTACACGGGCTTTGCGGCCGCGCGCCAGGCGGTCGAGATCGCCCCCCAAAGAGCCGAGATCGGCCACGGCGCTCGGTTTACCGCTTATGGGGGCGCTGTAGCGAATATGGGCATCAGCCAGAATGATCGTGCCGCCAAGGTGGCGTTCACGCAGCATCAGCCAGATAAGCCCCCAGCCGGTGAGCGTGGCGAGCGAAAACAGGCTGCCGGCAAATAGCGTGTGGTGTGGGTTCTGGTTGCCGGTTTCCGGCATGGTGGTAATGAATTTTTTGCCCGGTGTACTGCTGAATACGCACCCCCATCTTTTCACTCAGAGGGATGTGCTGATACCAGGCCTGCTGAAGCTGTCCGCACCAGTCCGCGCGGTGGAGAATATCATCCAGCGTGGCGATGGGTTTAATCATCAAAAAGTGGCGAATCGGCGTGGTTTGCGGGGTCGTAATTTCCCCCTGATTAACAAAACCGAGTTTGGCGAAGAACTCAACGGCATCTTCGCGGGCGCTACAGGTCACGCGCTTAACGCCTTCCTGACGGGCTACTGACTCCAGGGTCATGGCCATCAGCGTACCTAACCCCTTTGTCCTGCACGGAGGGATGGACCGCCATAAACGAATAGAGGCTTCGTTATCGGCATTAATATACGGATCGCCCGACGGCAACGAGGTTACCCTCTTCGTCCATCACCATCTGATGATGTGCCATGGCGTCCCAGGCGTCGCGTTCAGATCCTTTTGGCTGATGCAGTGGCTTGCGCAGCATTTCCCAGCGGAACTGGTAATACGCTTCTAACTCTTCTTCCGTTTGCGGTACTCGAAGGTGATACATAGCTGTACTCTCTCTTGTTACCCGCGGCCACGCCGCCAGTTGGCTCATACCTGGAGCCAGAATGTGACGGGGCCATCGTTCACCAGCGAGACCTGCATATCTGCAGCGAATCGTCCGGTTTGCGTATTCATTTCCTGTTGGCGACAACGCTCAACAAAGTATTCGTAAAGTGCTTCTGCACGATCCGGCGCGGCGCCTTTAGAGAAACTTGGGCGCATGCCGCGCTCGGTATCCGCTGCCAGCGTAAACTGGGAAACCACCAGCACGCTGCCGCCCGCCTGCTGGACGTTCAGATTCATCTTGCCTTCCGCATCGCTGAATATGCGGTAGCCCAGCACGCGCTCGCATAAGCGGTTCGCTTTTTGTTCGTCATCATCCTTTTCGACACCTAACAACACCAAAAGTCCTGGGCCAATTTCACCCGTCACCTCTCCCTCCACGGTGACGCTGGCACGGGTTACGCGCTGTATCAATGCAATTCATGGTTGGTCTGCTTCTAATTGTTTTTCAGCTTCTGCTGCTTTTTTAAGTTCGCGGTATACGCCGAGAGTGACAGTTATTTCAGCGCCAAGCAAGACGATACACCAGGTCCAGTAAACCCAGACAAACAAAATGGGGATCACCGCCAGCACGCCGTAAATCAGCTGATAAGACGGGAACATGGTGATGTAAAGGGCAAACCCTTTTTTACCCAGTTCAAAAAGCACTGCCGCCACCAGCGCCCCAACTACCGCATCGCGGTTAGGCACGCGCGTGGTCGGTACAACGCTATAGAGCAGCCAGAACGAGAGCCAGGACAGGATCAGCGGAAAAATACGCAGCACGTTATCAATCACGCTGTTTAAATCACTCGCCCAGCGCAAGGAGAGAAGATACGAACTGATTGCCAGACTCGCCCCAGCCAGCAACGGCCCCAGCGTTAAAATCATCCAGTAGACGGCAAATGAATAGACCTTAGGACGGATTTTTTTGCTTCGCCAGATGGTGTTAAGCGCGCTGTCGATAGAGTACATCAGCAGCAGCGCGGTGACGATAAGGCCGCACGCCCCCACCGCCGTCATCTTGCTGGAGTTGGCAACAAACTGCTCGATGTAGTTCTGGATAACATCCCCGGTGGCCGGGATGAAGTTCGCGAAGACGAAATGGCGAAGCTGCAGGCTAACGTCCGCGAACATCGGGAATGCGGAAAAGAGCGCAAAGATAACCGCCACCAGCGGCACTAATGAGAGCAACGACACGTAGGCGAGGTTACCTGCCAGCGTGGTCATGTTGTCCTCATCAATGCGGTGCCAGAGCAACTTCAGCCAGGCCCTCAACGGGCGAGTATGATGCGTGGCTTTTTGATGAACGGTTTTTAGCATAACTGCTTCGCAAAGTAGTTCGGTATCGTCTCTTTTCCGGTCACCAGAATTGACGTGATACCCAACTGGTTAGCTCCCTCTATATTATCGGCGTTGTCATCGAAAAAGACCGCATCGGCCGCGGTGAATCCCTCTGCCTGCAAAACAGCCTGATAAATTCGCGCTTCAGGCTTACGCATACCCATCTCTTGGGAAAGATAGATCTTATCTGCCGCCGCCTTAACTTCGGGGTATTCCTCTGGCCAGAAGGTCGTGTGCAGACGGTTGGTGTTAGACAACACGACCACCCGGTGCCCCTGCTCGCGCAGTTTGTGCATAATGTCGATCACTTCCGGACGGATCGCGACGAATACCGCCTGCCAGCCGTGAGAAAATTGTTCATAGCTTAACGAAAGCCCCATCTCCTGGCAGAAGCGTTCAGCAAACTCTTCATCGCTAATCTCGCCGCGTTCATGCTGATGGAAGGTCTCACCCATCGCGAAATCCTGCTTTAACGTCGCCAGCGGCACACGGCTAAAGTCGCTCCAGGCACCCAGCACCCGGTTAAAATCGATATCGACGATTACGTTTCCTAAGTCAAAGATATAAAGCATGTTTATCTCCTTTCGCCGTGGAGAGATAACTGTAGCGGGAATCACGAGATTTGACTATGCGTGCCGTCTAAGGTGTGCGATTGATTTTTACGGCGCGTTTTTACGGCAGTACAGCGAAGGGACGTTCGACGCGGCAAAAAGCCACGCTCCACGGTACTCATCAATCATCAGGCTCAGATCTCTTCCCGGCGTGCGATAAAAACCCGGTAGCGTTGCATTGATATCTGCCCCATCCGCACTATCGGCGAAGGTTTTAACAATACGATCGTTATTCAATACGCGCGCGTTCTGGTGATCGCTGTAGTGGAAATAGATGGTGCGGTTGACTTCAGAAACCACGTGACCAAACAGTTTACCGTTAATGACAGCGGTCCCTTCCCGATGCTGCATTCGCCATGAAACCGTTCCTACAAATCGGTTTTTACCAATCGTCCATTCCACATCACCTGTACAGCGTATCGGCGCACTCGAAAAATGCGAATACGCTAGCCAGCCGCTGGTAATAGCAGCCCCCAGCAACGCCGCCAGCAAAATAATACGATTCCCGAGTGTCATCATTGCTCATGCGCCCAAAAATAATGCGTGGTACATAACGCTGCCGCGTCATGTCGCGCATCGTTATTACAGACAAACGCCGCGATTCGCTCCGTTTTACTATAGCCGATGAGAAAAATGTATCGGTTCCCGGCACACAGGCTGGGGTAATTTTTTAACAAGCGAAGGTAATGGTCCTGCATATGTTCATTAGGTGCATAAAAGAGTTGGCAGGCGTTGGTCGTGCTGCCCATTGAAAGTGGAATGTAGTGACTAAACGGCATGTTCTGGTGATGTTTATATAATATGACCCCGTTAATAAGCGCGATCAGAAAAAGCGCAGCGGTGGCTATTATTAACCACGCCGGCTTCTTCATCGCGGTGCCTTCGGCTATTGCCGCGTCTTCACTGGCAATTACCGGCTCGGCGGTTGGGGTAAATACTTCAACCTGGGTGGCTTCGGAAAGCGTCAGCCCGCGACGCGAAATCGTTTTTACCGTATCGCGCGGTAACCCCACTTCAGCCAGCGCATTGCGCAATGTCAAAATGGCCTGGTAAAAGGTATTCGGTGTGGTGACATCGTTACGCTCACCCCATCCCACCACCATTAACTGATTTTGCGAAATTATTTCGCCAGGATGGGTAACGAGATAAAGAAAGCAGAGATTGGCAGGAAGCTGCAAATGTATCGTGCGCCCGGTAATATGATTCGCCAGGGTTTTGTTTTCCGGGTCATACTCGACCAGCTTGTTAATAAGATACAATTTCACTTTCCTCTGCAATAACAATATTTAACCCCACAAACCCAAAAAACATACGTATATTTAACAACAGTATAGGTCAGAAGGATTAGAGCGCGACACACCTGTACCTAAGATTAGAAACATCGCATTATTTTTCAATTGATTACAAGTCGGTTTTCTTAGGTGAGCCTCAGCTAAAAGGACATAATGAGATTTCATTACACTTCACCAGGTCAAATAATTATATTGAGCCACACGTTGAGAAAAGACTGACGTTCAGGCAGATCGAGGTGACGAATCTTTAGCTATTAGTGCTATTTCGTCAATTTCCTTCCAGGGTTGTTTTTGCCGAATAATCTTAATGGATTGATGAATATTCCTGGGTAAGGTCTGGTAATCAATGTTCTGTCGCTATGTCTGCGGCCTGCAAGAATAGAGACAGCCAGGAATTTATTTTCTCTGGCATTATTTCTCATAAATACGACAGAAACGCTGGATATGTTTCAAGATTGACACATTTGAAAGGCAATGAAATATTGACAATGAAAATAAGACAGGAGTGGACTGGATGATAACATCGTCGCGAAAGGTTGTCCGCTGTATAAGCTGCGAATTGTCCTGTCAGTTATTTCCGGATAACACGGTGCGTTCACAATACTGTGGCAGCGCCTCCTTCGCAGTTTGGCCGGTGGGAAATCATTTCCTGCAACTTGCAGTAGAAAATAAAATATTGTCTGGGAACAAGAATCATTTATTACGCGGATTTATTTTTGTAGATTTTGCGATGTATAACCTGCGCCTGCTTGTCGATCCGCAATGGATTGAACATCTGGCGATGACCAACATGCACATCGTGCTTATCGCGGACCGTAAACTGGAGGCGTTGGCTCACTACTTTTTCGCTCACCATAGTGAAATAAAGGGAATTATTTATTCAGATGACGATAACGCTATATTGCAGGAAAAAAATTAACCATCTTTTTTTCCGGCAGGCGAGTGAGCAGCAGGCGTGGTAATACCCTGAACACTGTTGAATTCACTTTACTTAACAGACTTATTTCAGGGGTGTGCCTCCGGGAGATAATAAAAACAACCAGCGTTGATGTGAAAAAAATTTACGTTCATAAAATACGATTAGAGAGGAAGTTAGGTACCAGCATTCATAAAATACTCGTTTCTATTTTGTAATTTCAACTTCTTAACATACCCACATTTTATGGTGTGGAGGATGTTTTACACCTGAAAGAAAGGGGGCAGTTATGCCATATTTATTGAAACATTCACCTGTCGCCGTTGCGATTTCGCTGGCACTATCGTCAGCGCTATTTACCGCGAATGCTGCAGTTATCGATTTTGCTAATTTACCAGCCACCGGAGCAGTAACGGATTTGCCTGCGGAAATACAGGCGCTGATTCCTGCAACGGCAAACGCGAACTTTAGCAAAAATACCAGCGATCCTAACTATGTCTACCAGTACAGCCCGGGCAATATTCCAGTCTACGGGGATGGGATCACTCTCGAAGGGCCGGGGGCGGAAGCCTTTGAGCACTCCGTGACCGTTATTCAGAACTCCACGTCCGGCAGCCCGGGGGTGATATTTGGTGACGACCTGACTATTCGTACCCAGTCAAAAGCGGCTGCCAATAACGGTAAAGATGTCGACGGTATTCGTACCCACGGTATGAACACGCCGAATAACCCGGTATTTATCATTACCGGCGACCGCACCCACATTTACGTTAATGGCCAAAGCGGCGATGGCATCAATGCCGGGTACAGCTCCTTCAGCCAGGGTTCTCTCGGCTCCGCCAATATTTATGTGGGTGACGATCTCTATATCGAAACCACCGGCAGTACCGGTCGCGGTATTAGCGCCTATGCACTGAATGATGCCTCGAAGGCCAAAAATAACATTGTCGTCGGCGATCGTGCGCATATTGTGACGCGGGGTACCTACGCCGAGGGGATTCGTACCAACCAGAGCGGCTCATCCGTCCGTCTGGGGGATGAGGCCACCATCGAAACATTTGGCACCTCGGCCTACGGCCTGTATGCGGGTTCTGCCTCCAGAATCGAGCTGGGAAAAAAAGCGACCATTACCACCGACGCAGCCAGTGCCTCCGGCGTGTACTCTACCGGCTCGTCAACCATCACCCTTGATGAAGGCGCGACCATCACCACCAACGGTGCCAGCGCGCATGGCATCTACGCTTACACAGCAGCGGTAAATGTGGGAGATAACGTCACCATTGCGGTCAACAGCAGCGAGAAAACCAGCAGCTCCGCCCAGGCACCGCACGGGATGTATGCCTGGTCACGCGGCGTGATAACGCTCGACGGTGGGGCAACCATTACCACCGCAGGCCAGCGCGACCAGGGTAGCTATGCCCTGAACGCCAGCAATGGCGGAATTATTGATGCCTCTGCAGGCGGAAAATTCCTCCTTAACGGCGATATCCTCGCCGCAGGTGGCGTCGCGGCCAACAGTACCCTTCCGGCACAAAACAGTACCATTACGTTGACAATGGGTAACAGCTCGCTGTGGAACGGAGCATCGTACATAGAACGCAACGCTGCCGGGACCGGTACTCTCGCGCTTACGATGAATGATGCCGTCTGGAATATGCGTGACAGCTCAACGCTGACCAGCCTGACCCTGAACGCGGGCGGCACGATAAATTTCCAGCATAATGAGGACGTGGCCTGGCAAACCCTGACCATCAACGAGGATTACACAGGCAACGGCGGCAAGCTGGTTTTCAATACCGTGCTGTCTGACGATACCTCTGAAACTGACAGGCTGATTGTTGAAGGAAACACATCCGGTCGCACCGCGGTTGACGTAAACAACATTGGTGGTGCAGGCGCACAAACCGTTGAAGGGATTGAAATAGTCAGCGTTGGCGGCAACTCGGAGGGAACGTTTGAGAAGGCCAGCCGTATCGTAGCGGGGGGTTATGACTATAACGTTGTGCAGAAAGGTAAGAACTGGTTTCTGACCAGCCTGGCTGAACCCGTTGACCCTCCTGTTGACCCGGTAGATCCCCCTGTTGACCCGGTAGACCCACCGGTCGACCCCGTCGACCCGCCTGTTGACCCGGTAGATCCACCTGTTGATCCTGTCGACCCGCCTGTCGTCCCGGTAGATCCGCCCGTCGACCCGGTGATTCCGCCGCAAGAACCGGTACCGCCACCTGCGCCGCCGAAAAGCGAGCATCAGTATCGCCCAGAATTTGGCAGCTATCAGGCAAACAGCTATGCGGCAAATACGCTGTTTATGACCCGCCTGCACGATCGTCTGGGTGAAACGCAGTACACCGACATGCTCACCGGCGAGCAAAAAGTGACGAGCCTTTGGATGCGTAACGTCGGCGGGCATGCGCGTTTCAACGACGGCAGCGGCCAGCTAAAAACGACAGCCAACCGTTACGTACTGCAGTTAGGTGGCGATATCGCCCAATGGAGCACAGATGGCCTGGACCGCTGGCATCTTGGCCTGATGGCGGGCTACGGTAACAGCCAAAGCCGGAGCGCTTCCAGCCTGACCGGATACCACTCACGTGGCGAAGTGAATGGCTATAGCGTAGGTCTGTACGGTACCTGGTACGCAAACGAAGCCAATAAAAGCGGCACCTACGTTGATAGCTGGGTGTTGTATAACTGGTTTGACAATAAGGTGATGGGGCAGGACCAGGCGACCGAGCGTTATCGCTCCAGCGGCATAACCGCCTCTGTCGAAGCGGGCTATAGCGTTAAGGTGGGTGAAAGCGGCCGCAACAGCTACTGGATCCAGCCGAAGGCGCAGGCCGTTTGGATGGACGTGCAGGCTGACGACCATCGCGAGCGTAACGGCACGCGGGTGAAAGACGAAACCCAGGGCAACCTGATGACGCGTCTCGGCGTGAAGGCCTATATCAGCGGACATAACGCGATGGATGACGCTAAATCACGCACCTTCCAGCCGTTTATTGAAGCGAACTGGATCCACAATACCCAGACCACGCGCATCCGCATGGATGACGTCAGCAATGAGATGCGCGGTACGCGCAATATTGGTGAGTTAAAGACGGGCGTAGAGGGGCAGATTACCCCGCAGCTTAGCGTCTGGGGCAATGTGGCACAGCAGATTGGCGATAAAGGCTACAGCGATACGCAGGGAATGCTGGGGATAAAATACAGCTTCAAATAACAAAAAAGCCGCTGAGAAATCAGCGGCTTTTTGCTTCAGGCGATATCATCGCTGGTACAGGCCAGCACCGTTTCAACCTTGCTGGATTTCAGATGATTTTGCAGCGCCGAGCCGGGCATCTCATCGGTGAAGAGTGCCGTAGCCTGCGCCACGTTGCCAATTTCCACCGCGGCGGATGCGTTAAATTTCGTATTATCGACCGCCAGCAAAATGTGGCGAGCGTGGGCCATCATGGTTTTCACCACGCTGGCTTCATTCACGTCAAACTCCATCATCGCGCCGTCGTGCTCAATCGCCCCGACGCTGGTCACGAGATAGTCCGCCCGAAAACCAGACACAAACGCCGTCGCCGCAGGCCCGATAATGCCGCCGTTATGCGGGCGCAGCGTGCCGCCCGGCACCATCACTTCAAAGCGCGGGTTCTTATACAGAATATGCGCCACCCGCAGGCTGTTGGTGATAATGCGCAGGTGGTTATGGTTTAGCAGCGCCCGGGCAACGTGCTCCACGGTCGTGCCGATGGTGATGAAGATGGTGGAGCCATCGGGAATATAGTCCGCAATGGCTTCGGCAATCGCCCGCTTCTCTTCGGTAAGCGAGACTTCGCGCTGCTCGAAGGCCGTGTTCACCACGCTTGACGCTCTGCCCGCCCCGCCATGATGACGCGTGATCAGCCCCTGCTCGCTCAGCTTGCGGATATCCCGACGCACCGTTTGCGTGGAGACATCCAGCAGTTGCGCCAGCTCATCAATGTTCATATAGCCGCGATCGGCAATCAGCGTCAGCAGCTGATCGTGACGCGGGTTGCCGGTCAGTTCGGTAAGGCTCATGGGCTGTCCTCTGAAAACCATCACGCTCCGCATTTTATACAAAAAGTGACAAAAAAGATCGGGTTTGATCACAGTCGGGTATACCCGCGCGCCCGCCGGGCTTTGTGCATTTCAGGGCTGCGACGGCGCTGGCAAAACGCACGGCGTCTGCGGCGGTGGATTGCTGCCCCAGGCTGAACGCCAGCGCGCCGTGGAAAACGTCGCCCGCGCCGGTGGTATCCACCACCTTCACCTCAAAGCCGGATTGATGACACAAGGCGCCGTTTTCCAGCCAGTAGCAGCCGTCTCGCCCCTGAGTGACATACACATGTCCATTGTGAGCGTTTGTGCTTTTTTAAGGGCATCTTCTGCTTTATCCAACTGAGTTAGTCGCCGCAGGCCCGGCGCGGAGAAGGCCGCGTGGTCGCTTAAGGCTATCAGCTCCGCGATGTCCTGCGGGGTAACGTCGGCATCAAGCAAAGTAGGAACGCCCTGCTGACGGGCCAGGGTAAACGCCTGTTTTGCCCCGTCATGCCAGCGCACGTCTGCTAAGACAATATCCCACTGGGAAAAGTCGATTTCATGCAGCCAGTCTGCCCCAGCGGGCAGATCGGGGCTGGGGTAGTTGGCAATCACTCGTTCTCCGCCTGCGTCCACCAGCACCGCGGATTGTGACGTTCGGGCACCTTTAAACACGCGTGTATAGCGGGTGTTCACCCCCAGGGATTCCAGCTCCGCCAGCAGCCGTCTGCCGGTATCGTCGTCGCCCACCCGGCCAATAAAATCCACTTCCGCACCCAGTTTTGCCGCCGCCACAGCCGCAGTTGCCGCCGGGCCGCCCCCCACTTCCGTATAGTCCTTTGCGACATATTTCCCACCTTCCTTTGGTAAATCATCGAGATACCAGATGCGATCCAGCACGGTAATGCCGACACAAACGATGCGAGTCATGGTGATTCCTTCTGCGATTTCTGATGCCTTCATTTTAATTTCACCAAATGTTTAAAAAGTGACCCGTGTCAATTTTTTGACTATAAATTACAAATACGATCAAAAACAGACAACACAAACGCGCAGAAATTGACACGATGTGACAGGAGAGAGGCATGTCAGCAATCGCATTTATCGGTTTAGGGCAGATGGGCGCGCCAATGGCGAAGAATCTGTTAAAGCAAGGCCACCAGCTTAACGTGTTTGACGTGAACCCGCAGGCGGTTCAGGCGCTGGTGGAGAGCGGCGCACGGGCGGCGGCTACGCCCGCTCAGGCCGCAACGGATGCCGAATTCGTCATCACCATGCTGCCAAACGGCGACCTGGTGCGCAGCGTGCTGTTCGGCGAGCACGGCGTGTGCGAAGGGTTATCCCGCGACGCGCAGGTGATTGATATGTCCACCATCCACCCGCTGCAAACCGACGCGCTGATCCGCGACATGGCTGAGCGCGGCTTCAGCCTGATGGACGTGCCCGTGGGACGCACGTCTGACCATGCCATCGCCGGCACGCTGCTTCTGCTGGCGGGCGGCACCGCGCAGCAGGTGGAACGCGCCACCCCCGTCTTAATGGCGATGGGCAATGAGCTGATTAACGCCGGCGGGCCGGGCATGGGCATCCGCGTGAAGCTCATCAACAACTACATGAGCATCGCCCTGAACGCGCTTTCCGCCGAGGCGGCGGTGCTGTGTGAAGCGCTTGGCCTCTCCTTTGACGTGGCGCTGAAGGTGATGAGCGGCACGCCGGCGGGTAAAGGTCACTTCACCACCTCATGGCCAAACAAGGTGCTGAAAGGCGATCTTTCACCCGCCTTCATGATCGACCTTGCGCATAAAGATCTGGGGATCGCCCTCGACGTGGCTAACCAGCTCCACGTTCCGATGCCGCTGGGCGCGGCGTCTCGCGAAGTTTACAACCAGGCACGCGCCGCCGGGCGCGGGCGCGAAGACTGGACGGCCATTCTTGAACAGGTTCGCGCATCTGCCGGGCTGAAAAAATCACACTGATACGAAAGGACTGAGGAATGACGATGTACACCCTGAAAGATATCACCCGACCTTCCGGCGGTTTTGCAATGCTGGCCGTGGATCAGCGCGAAGCGATGCGCCTGATGTTTGCCGCCGCAGGCGCGCCGGTGCCGGTAACCGACCAGCACCTGACGGATTTTAAGGTCAACGCGGCGAAGATTCTGTCGCCTTACGCCTCTGCCATTCTCGTCGACCAGCAGTTCTGCTATCGCCAGATTGTCGAGCAGCAGGCCGTAGCCAACAGCTGCGCGATGATTGTGGCGGCCGACGAGTTTATTCCGGGGAACGGTATTCCGGTCGACAGCGTGGTGATCGACAAAAGCATCGACGCGCAGGCGGTCAAACGCGACGGCGGCAAGGCGCTCAAGCTGCTGGTGCTGTGGCGTAGCGATGAAGATCCGCAGCAGCGCCTGGAGATGGTTAAAGCATTCAATACGCTGTGCCACGACAACGGGCTGCTGAGCATTATCGAGCCGGTGGTGCGTCCGCCGCGTCGCGGAGCCGAATTTAACCGCGAACAGGCGATTATCGATGCGGCTAAAGAGCTGGGCGACAGCGGTGCCGACCTCTACAAGGTGGAGATGCCGCTGTTTGGTAAGGGCACCCAGCAGGAACTGCTGACGGCCTCGCAGAAGCTGAACGAGAACATCGCTATGCCGTGGGTGATCCTCTCCTCCGGCGTGGACGATAAGCTGTTCCCGCGCGCCGTGAGCGTGGCGATGCAGGCAGGGGCATCGGGCTTTTTAGCCGGTCGCGCCGTCTGGTCATCGGTGATTGGCCTGCCGGATACCGAGCTGATGCTGCGTGATATTTCCGTACCAAAACTTCAGCGTCTGGGTGAGATTGTCGACGAAATGATGGCTCGCCGTTAAGAAAGGACCCGAACATGAAATGGTTTAACACCCTGAGCCACAACCGCTGGCTCGAACAAGAGACCGACCGCATTCTTGATTTCGGCAAAAACGCCGCCGTACCGACCGGCTTTGGCTGGCTGGGCAATAACGGGCAGGTTCGCAGCGATATGGGCACCCATCTGTGGATCACCGCCCGCATGCTTCACGTGTACGCGGTGGCGGCGAACATGGGCCGTCCCGGCGCGTATGCCCTGGTTGAACACGGCATTAATGCCCTCAACGGCCCGCTGCGCGACAAACAGCACGGCGGCTGGTACGCCTGCGTAAACGATGAAGGCGTCATTGATGCCTCCAAGCAGGGTTATCAGCACTTCTTCGTCCTGCTGGGCGCGGCGAGCGCCGTCACCACCGGACACCCGCAGGCACGCAAGCTGCTGGACGATGCCATCGAGGTGATTGAGCGCTACTTCTGGAGCGAACAGGAGCAAATGTGCCTCGAGTCCTGGGATGAAGCCTTCAGCAAAACGGAAGATTACCGCGGCGGTAACGCCAACATGCACGCCGTGGAAGCCTTCCTGATTGTCTATGACGTAACTCACGATCGTAAGTGGCTCGACCGCGCCCTGCGCATCGCCTCGGTGATTATTCACGACGTGGCGCGCAAAGGTGAGTATCGCGTTAACGAGCATTTCGACACCGACTGGAACCCAATCCGCGATTACAACATCGATAACCCTGCTCACCGCTTCCGCGCCTACGGCGGCACGCCGGGGCACTGGATTGAGTGGGGCCGCCTGATGCTGCATCTGCGCGCCGCGCTGGAAGCGCGCTTTGAAACTCCACCTGAATGGCTGCTGGAAGATGCGAAAGGCCTGTTCCACGCCACCATCCGCGACGCCTGGGCACCCGACGGCGCCGACGGGTTTGTCTACTCCGTGGGCTGGGACGGTAAGCCTATCGTGCGGGAACGCGTGCGCTGGCCAATCGTCGAGGCGATGGGCACAGCGTATGCGCTCTACACCGTAACCGGCGAGGCGCAGTACGAAGCCTGGTATCAGAAGTGGTGGGATTACTGCATCAAGTACCTGATGGATTACGAGAACGGATCCTGGTGGCAGGAGCTGGACACCAACAACGAAGTGACCACCAAAGTCTGGGACGGCAAGCAGGATATTTACCACCTGCTGCACTGCCTGGTGATCCCCCGCCTGCCGCTGGCCCCGGGCTTAGCCCCTGCCGTAGCCGCCGGATTACTGGATAGCCAGGCCAAATAATAAAGACGGAGTTTTCTATGCGTACCCTACACAATATTGATCTGAAAAATAACGAACATGGCTTCACCCTGCGCTGGCAGGACCGTCTGATTTTATCCCACTCCACCGATGAACCTTGTCTGTGGATCGGCGCGGGCGTTGCCGATATCGATATGTTTCGCGGCAACTTCAGCATTAAAGACAAGCTCAACGAAAAAACTCGCCCTGACGGACGCGACCGTTACACAGCAAAGCGCAGGCTGGGCGATCCGCTTTACCCGTGGCGATGCGGTGAGCGCGACGCTGCTGGTGGGTGTGGATGAGGAAGGCCGTCTGGAACTGAAGCTGAAAAACTGATGCCACCTGTCACAACCGCATCTGGCTGCGGCTGGCGGCCCAGCCTGAAGATCATATCTACGGCTGCGGCGAGCAGTTCTCGTACTTTGATCTGCGCGGCAAGCCGTTCCCGCTGTGGACCAGCGAACAGGGGGCTGGGCCGCAATAAGCAGACCTACGTGACCTGGCAGGCCGACTGCAAA
>OKVS01000412.1_pt1 | contig 14720 bp, 19 predicted proteins | sample 1606911 | NCBI WGS metagenome assembly OKVS01 (sample SAMN03281016, study PRJEB24777) | human gut metagenome | isolation source: fecal sample PR161 from 1 month old female Malay infant, caesarean... | reverse complement strand
GTTGTTACGTCCGGTGATTCAAAATGTGATGGGGAGTCATGTGACATTAATTGACTCAGAGCCGAAACAGTTGGCGAAGTCAGCATGCTTCTCGATTATTTTGACATTGCCCACACGCCTGAAGCGCCTACACAGCCCCATGAAATTTTTATACAACTGGGTTCTGCCAAAAAATGTTTTGAAGATGATTGCAAGCAGTTGGCTTGGTATAGAGAACTTAAAAGCACAACAGATTCACTTAGGAGGAAACGAAAATGATTAGACATGATAGTCGTGCACCAAAAGAATTGCGAAAGATCACTATTGAAACCAATGTTTTTAAACATCCAGAAGGTTCGGTGGTTATTTCGTTTGGTGATACAAAAGTAATTTGCTCAGCCACTGTCGAAGAAAAGGTTCCCCCATTTTTAAGAGGCGCGGGAACAGGTTGGGTAGCAGCTGAATATAGCATGCTCCCTCGAGCGACGAACACAAGAAATATTCGGGAAAGTGCGAAAGGAAAATTAACAGGGCGAACAATGGAGATCCAACGTTTGATTGGGCGGTCATTGCGAGCTGTTGTTGACTTAGAAAAGTTAGGGGAACGGAGCATTGTTGTCGATTGTGATGTGATTCAAGCAGATGGGGGAACCCGTACAGCTAGTATTACAGGCGCTTTTGTTGCTCTACGCTTAGCAGTCAATCATTTATTGATGACTGGTGCGCTAGCGGAAGACCCAATTAAAGAGCATTTAGCTGCTGTCAGCGTGGGCATTTTACCCGATGGTTATTGTGTGCTGGACTTAGATTACGCAGAGGACTCGAATGCTGCAGTGGATATGAACATCGTGATGACCGAGTCTGGTGAATTTGTGGAAATTCAAGGAACGGGTGAAGAAGCTACCTTCTCAGGAGATGAGTTAAATGCCATGCTCTTTTATGGAAAAACAGGGATCGAGGAATTAATTGCGTATCAGAAAGAAGCGCTTTATGCTTTAGCCTCTGAAGAAGTCCCTTCGCAAGATTCAGAAGAGAAAGTGATTGTCATTGCAACTAGAAATCCTGGTAAAGCGAAAGAGTTTAGTTCAATTTTTGGTGAAAAAGGATATACAGTTAAGACGTTATTAGATTATCCAAATTTGCCAGATGTAGAAGAAACTGGTCGAACATTTGAAGAAAATGCTCGTCTAAAAGCTGAAACAATTGCAGAAATTTTACAGAAACCAGTATTAGCAGATGATTCAGGATTAATTGTTGATGCGTTAGGGGGAATGCCGGGAATCTATTCTGCTCGTTTTGCTGGTGAACCAACTAACGATGCTTCAAATAATGCGAAACTATTGCATGAGTTAACGGGCGTGCCAAAAGAAAAAAGACAAGCGCGTTTCCATTGTACATTGGTTTTTGCTGAACCAAAGAAAGAAAGTCTGGTGGTCGAAGCTGAATGGCCAGGAGAAGTCGGCACGATTCCTCGTGGTGAAGGAGGCTTTGGGTACGATTCACTTTTCTATGTTCCAGAGCTTGGTAAGACAGCAGCTGAATTGTCTGGAGAAGAGAAAAATAAAGTTAGTCATCGTGGACAAGCAGTGGCAAAATTAAAAGAACAATGGGAAGAATGGCTAAAAAAATAGGAGTTGAAACGTATGAAAATCTTGGTAGTAAGCGATAACCATTGCGATCGCGACTGTTTAGTTGACTTAGTGAATCATTATGAAGGACAAGTCGATGCACTCTTTCACTGTGGTGATTCTGAATTAGAACCGACAGATGAACTTTGGCAGAAATTAATTGTAGTCCAAGGAAATTGTGATTTTTATGATGAATTTCCCAAAACTGTGACTAAAAAAGTGGGGGATCAAGTTATTTATATGACACATGGTCATTTGGCCAATGTTAGAATGGGACTCACGACACTTGCTTTACAAGCGGAAGAAGCAGGAGCGACAATTGCCTTATTTGGTCACACTCATGTACTGGGCGCAGAGCGACACAATAACATTCTCTTTGTTAATCCGGGAAGTATTCGTTTACCTCGTGGACCAGTTCAAGAGAAAACATATGCCATAATTGAAAGTACACCTGAACAATATCTCGTTCAGTACTATAACAAAGAGCACCAACCATTGGAACGATTAAAGGCAACGTTTACGAAGTAAGTGAATGTTAAGAAATAAGTGCTACTTTTTTATTTATCAGATTTTGAGTGTAGGACAAAAATCTCTTTTTGATTTTTGTCCTACGCTCTTTTTTTAGTCGACTTGGATAACCTTTAAGCCGGTCTTACGAAGTTCTGTAATTAAAGTTGATGAGCAATGTTTGTCTGTAATCAAACAATCAAAAGCGGTAATATCAGCAATTTTAAATTTAGATGTCAAGCCGATTTTTCGATGGTCCGCGACCAGAATTTTTACTTTTGTTGTTTGTTTTATCATAAGCTCATTAATTTTTGCTTCATTGAAAATTTTTGTAGTGACGCCATGTTCTAAACTGACCCCGCTACAGCCAATTACGCAAACATCGGCATGCGTTGCGGTGATTGTGTTAATGGCAATATCTCCTACCAGAACTTCTTTGGGAAAACGTAATTCGCCTCCGGTCAAAATATAATTGTATTGAGAAACATGAGGCTTGGTGGCAATTTTTAAATTATTCGTTACGATGGTCAGATGGTCGGCCTTTAAATAATGGAGAATATTCAAAGCAGTGGAACTTGAATTGATGAAAACGGTATCATAATCACTTAGATAGCTACAAGCAACACGAGCAATGGCTTGTTTTAATAACTCCGGTCCTGATTGATCAAAGTCTTTCTGATTTTGGTCGTTGTAAATACAATACCCATATTTTCGAATGATGTCATTCTTAGTTTCTAAGACATTTAAATCACGACGAATTGTGCTTAAGGAAACATTTAAAACATCTGCTAATTTATAGGTAGTCATTTGTTTGTTTTTTGCAGCAGCGCGAGAATGTTTTGTTGCCTTTTTCAATGGTTTCTAATGAACTTTTCAAGTAATACAACCTCCTTTAGTTATTTTTTGGACACGGTCCCCATGAAATAGTATAACTCATAGGAAAACAAAACACGTAAAAGAATCATTAAAAGTGCAAACAATCATATAAAAGGGTTTTCATTGTAATTTTTTGCGGCTATGATTTTCTTATAAAGCATAACACAATCATTTGAGAAGAGGAGTGGTAGCATGAGCAAATCGATTCATGAAATTACAAAAGAAAGTTGGTTGAAGGCGACATTTCCAGAATGGGGCACTTATTTAAACGAAGAAATTAATCAGACAACTGTGCTTCAAGGAACGGTTGCACTTTGGTGGCTTGGTTGTACAGGCATTTGGCTGAAAACGCATGAGAACACGAATATTTTATGTGATTTATGGTGTGGAACAGGAAAACAAACGCACGGGAACGGCTTAATGAAAAATGGCCATCAAATGATGCGCATGAGTGGTTGCCAAAAAATGCAACCTAATTTAAGAACACAACCTTTTGTGATTGATCCTTTTGAAATAAAAGAGGTTGATGCTTTAGTTGTCACACATATTCATTCAGACCATTTGGATATTCACACAGCTGCTGCTGTTCATCAAAATTGTCCTAAGGCTCTATTTATTGGTCCAAAAGAAGTAGTGAAAACATGGCAGCGTTGGGGTGTTCCGGCAGAAAAAACACGGGTTATAGAACCTGGTCAAGAAATAAAAGTGAATGATGTGAATGTAGTGGCCTTGGAAGCTTTTGATCGAACCGCGCTAATTACTTCTGATGATCCTGAAAAATACATTTAAAGGTAAAAATGCCTCAGGACATGAATGAACTAGCTGTCAATTATCTATTTGAAACCTCAGGTGGTACGGTATATCACGCCGGAGACTCTCATTATTCTAACTTGTTTGCGAAACATGGTAATCAATATGCAATTGATGTTTGCTTAGGAGCATATGGCGAAAATCCTCGCGGTATCACAGATAAAATAACTTCTGTTGATATGTTGAGAATGGCCGAATCTTTAAATGCGAAAGTAGTCATTCCCGTTCATTATGATATTTGGTCTAATTTTATGGCGGATCCAAAAGAAATCATGGAAATTTGGAAATTTAAAAAAGATCGTTTACATTATCAATTTAAACCATATATTTGGCAAGTGGGTGGCAAATTTGTTTATCCAGATGACAAAGACAACTTAGAATTTAACTTTGATCGTGGCTTTGATGATGTTTTTGTTAAAGAAAATGATACACCATTTCCTTCATTCTTGTAAGAAAGGCTGGATGTACAATGTTAACTTATTTTTGGGAGCAAGAGCTTATTCATTACCCTGATAAAGAACCGGTTAGTTGGCAAGAGGCGATTCAGGAAAGTTGTTTGATTTTACTCCAAAAACACGTCATCGATCAGAGTTATGTCGATGAGATTATTCAGTGTGTCGAAACGTTTGGACCTTATATCATCATTGCTCCTGAAGTAGCCATGCCACATTCATCAGAGGAAAGCGCAGGTGTTTTTGGAACGGCCATTTCTTTTACAAAATTTAAGCAAGCAGTCACTTTTACTGGCGATCAAGAAGCAAAACAGCAACATTATTTTTTACATTGGCAGCCCAAAATCCCGCCGAACATCTTGAAAATATTCAGCAATTGATGGATTTATTGATGACGGATGGCGATGATTGCTGACTTGTTAGCAACAAACACGCCAATGGATTTTAAAGAAGTTATGGAGAAATATCAATTATAGGGGGAAAAATCAATGGGGGAGTTCTTGTTTAAATAGTGGACTTATTTTGCTACAAACGTTTTAATCACAGCCAGCATATTTGATTGGTTTCATCGTATTATTAGGTTATCTCTTGTTACGGAGGCCCTTTTATGAATGTTAGCAGGTTTTCTGAAAGCGACAGTTGGGTTATTTTATTTTGAGTGTTGGTTCTGGTGGTTTGGTTAATAATTTTCGCCCTATTTTAGTAGGCTTGAAAGAGCGATTTAATTTACAGGCAATGGTTACCGATCCATATTTCGGGCAAAATGCAGTCGATGCCGGATTGATGAAAACCTTTGGACGAACCTTTGGTGATGTGATGATTTTGTTATTGATCGCATTTATTATGAATATTTTGTTGGTTCGTTTTCAAAAATATACAAAATTGAGAGCCGTTTTTACAACAGGGAATGTTCAGATTCAACAAGCAGCTACCGCTTTCTGGATTTTACTCTTTTGTTTTCCTAACTTAGGTAGAATCGAAGTACTAATTTTTATGGGCTTAATTCTTGGTTGTTATTGGGCAGTTGCTTCAAATTTAACGGTAGGGATTACGCAGGAATTAACAGAAGGTGCTGGTTTTGCGGTAGCCCATCAACAAATGTTTGGCATATTTATTTTTGCAAAATTAGCAGAATGGTTGAAAAAACGTGATCAAAAGAAACATCGTTCAGAGAAGGTCGATAAAAAATTGGAAGATATTGAATTACCAGGATTTCTATCCATTTTTAATGAAAATATGGTTGCTACGTCCATTTTGATGCTCTTTTTCTTTGGCATTATCTTGCTTGTTTTGGGACAAGATTATTTAATTCAAGCTAAATTTATGCAAGAAGGGCAGAGTTTCTTCTTTTATATCATGACCACTTCATTAAATTTTGCTGTCTATTTAGCTATCTTACAATTAGGCGTTAGAACCTTTGTCGACGAGTTGACGCAGTCATTCCAAGGGATTTCAAATACCATTTTACCAGGCGCTGTTCCTGGGATTGACGTAGCAGCGACTTTCGGGTTTGGCTCGCCCAATGCAGTAACAATTGGGTTTCTCTTTGGCGCATTAGGCCAGTTTTTAATGATTGGCTTACTGATTCTATTAAAGTCTCCGACAATCGTTATTGCGGGTTTTATCCCATTGTTTTTTGATAACGCTGTCATAGCTGTTTATGCAAATAATCGTGGCGGAGTAAAAGCTGCTTGTTTATTCCCATTCCTTTCAGGTTTAATCCAAGTAGGTGGCTCAGCTTTATTTGCTACATGGATTGGATTATCTCAATATGGCGGTTATTTGGGCATGTTCGATTGGGCGACAGCTTGGCCGTTATTTACAATCATTATGAAAGTTCTAGGCTATGTTGGCGTAGCAGTGGTGGTGATTGGGTTACTAATAATTCCGCAACTTCAGTATCGAAAAAATCCAGAAGGTTACTTTATGATTGTCAATGATTATGAACAATATGCTAAAAAATTTCAAGAGAATTAAAGGAGGAATTTAAAATGAGAATACTTGTTTCCTGTGCCAATGGTTCTGGCACGAGTCTAATGATGATGCGGAGTGTTGAAAAAGCAATGAAAGAACTAGGTGTACCGATTACAAAAATTTCATCATTGCGCCATTTCAGAAGGAAAAAGCTCTGCTAGCCAATACGACGTTGTTTTTACTCCAGTCAATTTTTTACAAATGTTTCAGCAAGCAGAAAAACGTGGAGTCACAGTGATTGGCATTTAAAAATGTAATGTCTGCAAAAGAAATTCAAGAAAAATATATGGCTTCAGATCGTTATCAAAAATCTGAATAAAAGGATGGGAAAGATGAAAAGACCAAACTTACAAATCGCTTTAGATCATAATAGATTAGAAGACGCTTTAGCAGATTGTATGAAAGTCGGAGAAATTGTCGATATTATCGAAGTTGGCACTATTTTGTGTTTACAAGAAGGCCAAAAAGCAATTCGTTGTTTAAAACGCATGTTTCCTAATAAAACGATTGTTGCTGATACAAAATGTGCTGATGCGGGCGGTACAGTTGCTCGTAATGTCGCACAAGCAGGCGCTGATTTCATGACGGTCATTTGTTGCGCCACCTTGCCAACGATGGCTGCAGCTCAAAAAGAAGTCCGAGAATTACAAGTAGAACTATATGGAGATTGGACAATGCAACAAGCTCGACAATGGCGAGAATTAGGGATTAATCAGGTGATTTATCATCAAAGTAGAGATGCTCTTTTAGCTGGCGGCAGCTGGGGAGAGAAAGATTTGAATAAAGTTCAAGAACTAATTGACTTAGGCTTTGAAGTGTCCGTCACAGGTGGTTTAACTGTCGAAACGCTTGAATTGTTTCAAACAATGGCAGTTGCAACATTTATTGCGGGCCGTGGGATTACTGAATCAAAAAATCCTGAACAAGCAGCCAAAGATTTTCAAAAAAAAATCGATCAGATTTGGAAGTGATAAAATGGCACGAATTGGACTATATGAAAAAGCACTCCCGCAAAATTTAACTTGGACAGAACGATTAACTTGGGCCAAAAAGTTAGGGTTTGATTTTTTAGAAATGTCAATTGATGAATCCGATGAACGTTTAGCACGATTGGCTTGGACACCAAGCCAGTTACAAGAACTTTCTCAATTAATGGTGAAAGAAGATTTTTTTATCCATTCTTTGTGTTTAAGTGGTCATCGGCGGTTCCCTTTAGGCTCTTTAAATAAAGAAACACGTGAAAAAGGACGGGAAATTTTATCTCAAGCGATTCATTTGGTCCATCAATTAAACATACGGGTAATTCAAATAGCTGGCTATGACGTCTTTTACGAAGAAAAAACTGCTGAAACAAGGGAATTTTTTCTTCAAGGTCTGAAAAAGGGCGTTGAGGAAGCTGCACAATACGGTGTCATTCTGGCTGTTGAGATTATGGATGACCCTTTTATGAATAGCATACAAAAATTTCTAGAAATTAAAGAACAAATTCCGTCTCCTTTTTTGCATGTCTATCCTGATTTAGGTAATTTGTCTGCTTGGCCGGAAAATAATCCGGCGGTTGAGCTTGAAAAGGGAATTGCTGAAATCGCTGCTATTCACTTAAAAGATACCTTCGCTGTAACAGACACATTTGAAGGGAAGTTTCGGGAAGTTACTTTTGGAGAAGGCTGTGTTGATTTTACAGGCTTATTGAAAACACTCAAGCGGTTAAACTATAGTGGTCCTTTTTTAATTGAAATGTGGAATGAAACGGATTTGAATTTTCAAGAAAAAATTCAAGCCGCGCAGCAGTATCTCTATCCCAAATTAGCAGAGGTGGGTTATTATGAACAATAAAGCGATCATCCAAGCAATGAAACAACGTGTTTATGAAGCGAAATCTGGCTTTTGACCAAAACTTGGGCTTAGTCAAATTAACGTGGGGCAATGTTAGTGAAATCAATCGGTCATTAGGGATTATCGTAATTAAACCAAGCGGCGTCAAGTATCAAGAAATGTCCAAGGAACAGATGGTAGTGACTGATTTAAACGGACAACTATTGGAAACCAATGCATTAAAGCCGTCTTCTGATTTACCCACGCATCTTTATCTTTATCAAAAAATGCCAGAAATTGGAGCGATTGCGCACACGCACTCCCTGAATAGTGTTACGTGGGCTCAAGCAGGGCGAGCCTTACCTCCTTGCGGTACCACCCATGCGGATGCTTTTTATGGCGCTGTACCTTGCACAAGAGCGCTCTCTGAAAGTGAAATTAAAGAAAACTATGAAAAAGAGACTGGCAAAGTCATTGTTGAAACATTTCATGAACAAGAACTAGATCCTTTAGCAATTCCAGGAGTGCTAGTTTATGGACATGGCCCATTTACTTGGGGAATGACTCCGGAAAAAGCAGTTGAAAACAGCTTGATTTTAGATTGAAATCTGTTCAATGGCACGTTTTGACGGAAATAATTAATCCAGCTGTTGAACCAATTGATCATTTTTTTATTGGATAAACACTATCTTAGAAAACATGGGATTTCCGCTTATTATGGTCAGTGATGGCTGTGATGAAAACGTGTGAAAAAGAAGGATAATTGACTGATTAATTGGTCTTTTATAAAAACTTAGTTGTTCTGTTATGGGACTAACTAAGTTTTTAATTTTTTAAGAAAGCGTTCTCTTTTTTGGGGAGAATAGAACAAAACGTTAATTTTCGTTTGTTAAGTTATGAAGAATTTGCGAATCCAAGACTTTTTCCGCAGAATTAGGTACAATAAGTTACGTGTTAAAGAATTAGAAATGGAGGCAACCCAATCATGATAGGGACTGCTGTAAAAGAATTATTATTAGAAAAACAAGAAACATTTTTAGTACCCGCCGAAAATGTCGCCAACGTAATGTGTTTAAATCCGTTAAGTCACGCGGCATTAGTCTTATCGCAAGTTCGCTATTCCAAGATTCCTGTGTTAGATAAGGGAGATCGCTTTGTTGGCTTAATCGGCTTGACAGACGTTGTAGATAAAATGTTTGATTTGACTTCAGTGGATTTTGAAAAATTGAATGAATTTACTGTGGCCGATGTAATGGAAGTCAATGTTCCTGTAATTGGTGAATCGTGGGATTTAGAAGAAGTGTTACATTTATTAGTAGATGCTTCTTTTTTACCAGTGGTTGATGATAATCAACGCTTTAAAGGTATCATTACACGCAAAGAAATTTTAAAAGCGGTCAATCATATGGCGCATGAGTTAGAAAAACATCATCTTGTTCTGCCTAAATCAGAAGAAGAAATGAAAGTAATTTAAATAAAACGCAAGAAACTCTTTACTTTTTTCTCATAAATGCGTTATTCTGTATGATAACACGAAGTAAAGGAGTGCTGTGATTGGACGCATATGAGATTATTCAGTATATTGGCGATGCCAAAAAGCAAACGCCTGTTAAAGTAACACTGAAAGGGCAATTAAAAGAGTCACGTTTCCGGAAACAATTAAGGTCTTTAATAATTGTAAAACTGGGACATTGTTTGGCGATTGGGCTGACGTAAAACCTTTTTTAGAAGCAAACAAAGAAAAAAATTGAGGATTATGTTGTAGAAAACGATGCACGTAACTCAGCAATTCCTTTTCTTGATCTGAAAGACATTAATGCTCGGATTGAACCAGGTGCTTTGATTCGCGAAAAAGTTGAAATTGGCGATCAAGCGGTGATTATGATGGGGGCTATTCTAAATATTGGCGCCGTCGTTGGTGCAGGGACTATGATTGATATGGGCGCTGTTTTGGGCGGTCGTGCAACTGTAGGGAAGCATTGTCATATTGGCGCAGGAACGGTTTTAGCTGGTGTCATTGAACCACCAAGTGCCGCACCTGTGGTTATTGAAAACGAGGTTGTCATTGGAGCGAATGCGGTCGTACTAGAAGGGGTTCGTGTTGGTGAAGGTGCCGTTGTGGCTGCTGGGGCAGTAGTTGTGGAAGACGTTCCAGCGCATACCGTTGTTGCAGGCGTGCCAGCAAAAGTAATTAAACAAATTGATGATAAAACCAAGAGTAAAACAGAGATTTTAGAAGAATTACGTAAACTATAAAAATAAATTAGTCAGTCGCGATGAAGAAACTTCTTCATGGCGGCTTTCGATTACCCAAAAAATGAAGGAGTGGCTTTTGTGGAGCAAGAAGAATTAATTGCGATTAGACGGCAACTACATCAAATACCTGAAATCGGTTTAGAAGAAAAGGAAACACAAGCCTTTTTACTTAATGAAATTAATAAAATGAAGCAACCTTATCTGCAAGTTCGAACATGGCAAACGGGGATTTTAGTATTCATAGAAGGCAAAAATCCTCAGAAAACCATCGGCTGGCGTGCTGATATTGATGGTTTGCCTATTCAAGAGGAAGTGGTTTCTGCTTTTCAATCAAAACGACCAGGGTTTATGCATGCCTGTGGGCACGATTTTCACATGACAATCGGTTTAGGGGTTTTGAAAGAATTAAGTCAACAGCAACCAGACAATAACTTTTTATTTTTATTTCAACCTGCTGAAGAAAATGAAGCAGGGGGGATGTTGATGTATGAAGATCACGCGTTTGGTGAGTGGTTACCTGATGAATTTTATGCGCTTCATGTTAATCCTGATTTGCCAGTCGGAATTATTAGTACCAGAGTAGGGACATTGTTTGCTGCCACTTGTGAAGTGAACATTACCTTAAAAGGAAAAGGTGGACATGCGGCTTTTCCACATCAAGCAAATGATATGGTCTTGGCGGCCACCAATTTAATTCAGCAAGCGCAAACGATCGTTAGTCGAAATGTTGATCCTGTGGTTGGGGCAGTCGTTACCTTTGGGACTTTTCATGCAGGGACTGCCTGTAATGTGATTGCCGAAGAAGCAACTTTATCTGGTACAATTCGCACATTGACAGCAGAAACTAATGAACAAACGCAGCGAAGAATTCGCGAAATTAGTGAAGGTATTGCGCAATCTTTTCAATGTGAAGTAACTGTTCATCTTGATCAGAAAGGGTATTTACCTGTAGTGAATGAGCCCGCATGTACCACGAATTTTATTGAATATATAAGCAAACAAGCAACAGTTCAATTTCAACAAGCACCGGTTGCAATGACAGGTGAAGATTTTGGCTATCTATTGTCTAAAGTCCCAGGCACGATGTTTTGGTTAGGCGTGGCAAGTCCCTACAGCCTTCATTCTGCTAAGTTTGAACCGAACGAAGAGGCGTTATTGTTTGGAGTGGAGGCAGTTAGTGGGTTTTTAAAATCATTGGACAATTAGAAAAACAGCCACCAGATAACTAATAAATATCTGGTGGCTGTTTTTTATTTTGCAATAATGGGCGTATTGGGAATCGTAAAGCCGGCCTCTGTTAATGCTTTGATATATTGAGCTAGAAATTCTTCTTTGACCGCAAATTGTTTGCCGTTTAGTACATACATGGTCGTTCGCACCGCAAAGTTACCATTGCCTAAATCGACCATACCAAAAATATCTGGCCCAGTTTGAATACTTTCGATATACTTTTCTTTTAACGTTTCATTGACTTCTGTAATCACTTCACAAATTTTTTTCATAACCTTCTTCAGGATTGATGCGGACATCAATTAACACTTGCATATTGGCACGAGACAGGTTACTGATTGTGGTGATGTTTCGGTTTGGAATAAAATGAACAGTTCCATCAACCGCTTTAATTTGAGTGGTTCGTAATCCGACAGAAGTAACAGTTCCTTCAATATTTAACGCCAATAAGCGAATATAATCACCTACATCCATTTGTTGTTCTAAAATAATGAAAAATCCGGTAATTAAGTCATTCATGAATCCTTGAGCCCCTAAACCAATGGCAACACCGGCAATTCCCGCTCCAGCTAATAATGAGCCAACAGGCACACCGACAATGGTCAAAAGAGAATAGATGAAGAAAAAGAACAGCGTATATTGAAATGCATTAATAATTAAAGTGTGTAACGTTTTTAAACGGCTTTCACTAAAATGTTGCTTTTTACTATAATTTGCATAGGTGCGATCAATTAAATATTTCCCGATTCGCTGAATGATAAAAAATAGAAAAATTAAAAATAAAATTGATAAACTTTTTTCAATTAAGGTAGCGACAATGGCATCCCAATTAATATTGTTCCAAAAGCGTTGTAGCGCGCTCACTTTTTTTACGGTCGCTTCTGCTAAATCAGGAGCAGAAGAATCGACTGTTTCAGTACTGGCTAAACCAAGTATCAACATAAAAATCCAACTTTCTCTAAAATTTCTTCTTTTAGTATACTAAATCTCTCGGCGAAAGGGGAAGAAAATAGAAAGTTTTTTTAAAGACTAACATGTTTTTTTAGGAATGTTATAATTTTGTAAATAAATAATATATTTTATAATTTTGTTAAAGGTTGTGAGTGCTGCGTGAAAGTTTCAATTGAATGGGCAAAAAATGATTTACTTTCTAAATTACCTGTAACAATTTTTATTGATGAGCGATGTGCTACTCGCTTGACGGCTGACAAGCGACGAACATTTATCTTCCATAATCCAGTCGCTTTACGATTAGGGAGTCGTTTTTTTAGTAGTCAGATAATCGAAATTGCGGAATCATGTACATTGAAAGTTTCCTTTAATTGGTCCTGTGTTTATCTCTTTTGTATCTGGTTACTTGCAGTTAAACTGTGGATTGGAAGCGTTAGCGGTCGAACAATTGTAGTTGTGGCACTAATCGGAGTGCTGACCTATTGGCGTCGTTATTTATTGAAAATAAAGAAAATGACCTGACGAGTCGTGATTGTTTCGTGAAAGAAGAATGCGTAGTATACTAAAAGTAATGAAAATGAAGGGACTGAAGAAACACATGACTTTGGATAAAACAAAAAAATTAGCAAACGGCAATGAAATTGCCACGCCTAGGTTTAGGCGTTTGGCGTGTAGAAGATGGCTCAGAAGCAATCAAATTCAGTAAAATGGGCTTTTAAAAGCGGGTTATCGCTTGATTGATACGGCAGCCGTTTATAAAAACGAAGTAGGGGTGGGCGAAGGTATTCGTCAATCGGGTATTCCCCGCGAAGAAATTTTCGTGACGACGAAATTATGGAATGAAGATCAAGGCTATGAAAATGCGATTAAAGCATTTGATAAAAGCTTAGAAAAATTAGGGTTAGACTATGTTGATTTATATTTAATTCACTGGCCTGTTGCTGGTAAATATAAAGAATCATGGAAAGCATTAGAAGAAATTTACGCAAGTGGTCGTGCCAAAGCAATTGGCGTTTCCAATTTTCATCAACATCATTTGGAAGATTTATTAACAGAAGCAAATGTTGTGCCAATGGTGGATCAAATTGAATTACATCCTACGTTAACACAAGAACCGCTACGAAAATATTTAGCCGAAAATAAGATTGCCGTGGAGGCTTGGTCTCCTCTAGGACAAGGTAATTTATTATCTGAACCAGTACTAGTGAAAATTGGTGAAAAATATGGTAAATCAGCGGCCCAAGTGATTATTCGTTGGCACTTACAAAATGATATTATCGTGATTCCTAAATCTGTTCACGAAAAAAGAATTCAGGAAAATTTTGCTGTCTTTGATTTTGAATTAACACCAGAAGAAATAACCGCAATTAATCAGTTAAATAAGGATCATCGTTTTGGTGCAGATCCAGATAATTTTGATTTTTAAGTATGATAGCAAGTAAAAACGGAGGGGCGAAAGACGTCCCTCCGTTTTTTACTATAAATTTTTTGAACAAAGTAGTTAAAGAGTGCTTGGGATTTGGCATCACGTGCGTACATTAGTTCAGGATGCCATTGAACAGCTAATAAAGGCTGCTGTTCATTTGTTGATTCCACTGCTTCTGCAAGGCCATCAGAGGACCAAGCAGTAACGCGTAAATCTTTTCCTAAAGTATGTAGTGCTTGGTGATGGTACGAGTTGACTTGACCAGTTGTACCATATATGTTTGATAATTGACTGTCTGGTTCAACATCAATACGATGCGTCGCAAAGATTGGTTGAGTGGGTTGTTGTCCGTGCTTAACTGACCATTGAGGATACATCGATAAATCTTGATATAATGTGCCACCTAAAGCAACATTGACTAATTGCATTCCACGGCAAACCGCAAAAAATAGGTTTGTTTTGTTTTAAGGCTTCTTCAATTAGGGCTAATTCAAACTCGTCACGATCACGATTCGTTTCTTCTAATTTTATATGGGGTTCTTGTCCGTAAAAATTCAGGGGCAACATCTTGACCGCCTGCTAAAAGTAGTTTATCAATTTGTTGTATATACGTAGCGGCTAATTCTTTGGGGCCAATTGGCAAAACGAGAGGAACGCCACCTGCAGCTTGAACAGCGCTGACAAAACCTTGTGGGGTGTAAGTCACTTGGTTACCGTGAAACACTTCAGCTGCCTGCAAAAGTTGATTGCCAGCGATTCCAATAATTTTTTTTCGTCATAATAACATCACATTCCTCAATAAATTCATACGTTCTA
>OKVS01000404.1_pt1 | contig 14929 bp, 15 predicted proteins | sample 1606911 | NCBI WGS metagenome assembly OKVS01 (sample SAMN03281016, study PRJEB24777) | human gut metagenome | isolation source: fecal sample PR161 from 1 month old female Malay infant, caesarean... | reverse complement strand
TTCCCCCTGCAGGTCCGCGGTAATGTTGCGCGCGGTCACCAGGTTTTCCACTCGCCAATGCGCAACGTGACCGGGCCGCGCGTGCCCAGGGACCAGGTCCCCTCGCTGAAGCGGAACGGCAGCACAAAATCGACGCCGTTGATCTGGTTGTCCGGCATCCAGGCGCTGCCGGATTTCAGCACGCCGTGTCCGCCCGCCTCAAAGCCCTGATCGGGGGCCGCCGAGAAGGCAACCTGCGCATAGAGTTCTCCATCACGCAGCGTCATTTTCCAGTCCGGCGGAACCAGCGGCTGGAAGACGGTGAGCGACTGTTTCGGCCACCAGGCCTGCCCGCGAAGGCGCACGGCCAGTCCAGCGTCGTTCACCTGTACCGGGCCGATGTCGTCCGCATGGAGGTCGCCCTTAAACTGAAAAACAGTCGGGTCGGTACCGTCGACGCTGAAGGTCAGGACCGAGGGCGGCAATACGCTGCCGCCGGAGAACCGGGTTTGCCCGGCATTCAGCGACAGCGCGCCGCTGAATGCGGGTTTTTCGGCATCGCGCAGCCAGCGTACAGGCCGATCCAGCACCAGCCGCGGCTTGCTGACCTCCATGGTGCCGTACTGAAGCTTGTCAAAACCGGTGGAGAGCGCCGTCAGTTCAATAAGGTTGTCGCGCCACTCGCCTTTCCCGGCGACATCCCAGCGGGCATGCATCGGCGTAAAGCCGCCTTTTCCCCAGTAGCGCCACTGCCACAGGCCGTTATCAGGTAAAAAGTCGTTGGCCTGACCGTCCAGGTGGAGTTCAAAACCGCCCATCTCGTTTTCATGGGCACGCAGAATAGCCTGCAGACGCCCGTCCACGCCCTTCTGGGTGAGCTTCACGCCCGCCAGCGGCCAGCGGATTTCATCGATATCGAGTGAGTCAATAATGCGCCCGCGCGAGCGGAGCAGCGCGCCGGGCTCAAAAGCAAGCTGCGGTTCATACAGGCTGCCGGTCAGTGTGGCGGGCAATTTGGCGTAAAGAATGAGATCGTTTTGCTTCGCCTCGCCGCTCAGATGCAGCGGCATGTTGCTGTTTTCCATGCTGAGCCTGCCGGGCCCAATGTTCAGTACCGCGTTACCTTTACCCGCATCGCCTTGCGTCAACACGTTCAGTCGTCCGGTCAGGGTAGCTTTCTCCAGCCCCTGCTGCCAGTTGTCGGCGCGAAGGGACACCCGCCCGCTCAGCGGCATACCCGAAAGATCCCAGTTCCAGCGCCCGTCGCTGATGTTCAGCTGTTCCGCCGTGATCTGCCACGGCAGGTCGAGAAGCGGATCGGGGTTATCCCGCGCCATCACCACCAGCTGTCCCTGATTGTCTTCCCAGTCGAGATCGGCATCGACCAGAGACGTTAACTGTGGCACGTTAAAGGTCGCGACCGCATGGCCTTTCACCGGCACGCCGTCCGGCACCAGCGGCAAAGTGAACTCGCCCACCAGCTTAATCGGCTGCGCCTGGTCAGGGAGCTGAACATCGAACTGGCTGACCGAGAGCGTCTGGCCGCGAAGCGTGCCTTTGATGCTGACCTGTTCGCCTCTGTAAGCGATCTCCTGGCTGGAGGGCGTCAGTGACGCATTAAGCTCGCCCTGCCACTGCTGCCAGGGCGAGAGCGTCAGACGGTGAATGGTGAGCCAGGTATTGGGCAACACAGCCTGCCACTGGGCCAGCGTTTTGGGGGCAACCGTTGAGGGTGCAGACTGGGGAATTTTGCTCAGGCAGACGGTGTTAAGATCCAGCGCGCCGATATCCAGTTTCCAGCGGCTCGGATGTGACAGCGTCACGTTATCGATGCGGGCAATTTCGCAGTCTTCCACCAGATAGCGAAGATCGGGGATCACCAGCGCGTGGCGAGTCAGTTTTGGGCTTTCTTCGAAAGCAATGCGCGTCCCGACGGGGAGCCAGATCCCGGCGAGCGTCGGCACCCACTGGGCGAGCGTCATCAGCAGCGTCAGCGGCACCAAAATCAACAGCAGTAAAACCGCAATGGCGGCTTTGTATTTACCCTTCATGGGCAGTTAATGTCCTGATTTTTCGAAAAAATTAAGCCGACAATGCCGAATATTGTCGCATGTTTGGCGGTTGAGTTGAAGTTAACCACAAGATAAAGGATAGATGCTGTAAAGAGTATGAGAAAACTTTTTGCTATGCGTAACCTAAAGAACACATTTTAGATTCAGTGGGTTACGCATTATGTCAGACATAAAAACGGGAAAACACTGCGTAACTAATACCTGTTCCTGGGCATTGCCAATAGGTAGAGCATGGCGAATATCAACGACCCCCAATACACTGAATCGTACCGCCATGGATCAAAATCGATATGTAAAAAACCGCGAACAAACTCATAGCCGTTGGCAAAAACATTAATCTGGATGGCTGCAATCGCTATCACAAACAGCGTATAGGCAATGAACAATGGATATTTACGGAGCCTATTGACCTTGAGTTTTCCAATCAACAGTAAGAAGAAAACCGCAATAGATGCTATAAAATAGTACAAAACAGGCAACATCGGCGCAGATAAGGATAACTCCACTTGTTGCGACATGCATCATTCTCCCTCTTTTCAGAAACTCACCCGGTTCCTAATATCGTCCCATCACATCCGGAAGGATTGCAGTTTTCATACCCTATTGCCATTCTTTCAAGTAATACCGATATGCGTTTTTCGCACCCGTTACCCACTCCGTTTTGCCCAACCTGATTTGAACCGAGTCGCGCCGAAGATTTCTCGTACTAAGAATATCATGGAGTTAGGGTGTATATATGCTCTAGAATAATTGATAGAACTTATTGAATTCAATAATATTTTATAAATTGTAAGATAATTTTAATCATGCTAACGTGAATGCAAAATCACTGGAGAAAGTCTTATGAAACTCGCGGTATATAGCACAAAGCAGTACGACAAAAAGTATCTGCAACATGTTAACGAAGCTTACGGGTTTGAGCTTGAATTTTTCGACTTTCTGCTGTCCGAAAAAACCGCCAAAACGGCGCACGGCTGTGAAGGCGTCTGCATTTTTGTTAACGATGACGGCAGTCGTCCGGTGCTGGAAGAGTTGAAAAAGCAGGGAGTGAAGTATATCGCCCTGCGCTGCGCCGGCTTCAACAACGTGGATCTCGACGCGGCAAAAGAGCTGGGTCTGAAGGTGGTTCGCGTCCCGGCGTACTCCCCGGAGGCGGTTGCGGAACATGCGATTGGCATGATGATGTCGCTCAACCGTCGTATTCACCGCGCTTATCAGCGTACGCGTGACGCCAACTTCTCGCTGGAAGGGCTTACCGGCTTTACCATGTACGGCAAAACCGCGGGCGTGATCGGCACCGGTAAAATTGGCGTAGCTGCCCTGCGCATTCTGAAAGGCTTCGGCATGCGCCTGCTGGCATTCGATCCGTACCCGAGCGCCGCAGCGCTGGATCTGGGCGTGGAGTACGTCGACCTGCCGACGCTGTTCTCGCAGTCCGACGTGATCTCCCTGCACTGCCCGCTGACGCCGGAAAACTACCACCTGCTTAACCAGGCGGCGTTTGACCAGATGAAAGACGGCGTGATGATCATCAACACCAGTCGCGGCGGTCTGGTTGACTCTCAGGCTGCTATTGAAGCGCTGAAAACCCAGAAAATTGGCGCGCTGGGGATGGACGTGTATGAGAACGAACGCGATCTGTTCTTTGAAGACAAGTCCAACGATGTGATCCAGGACGACGTGTTCCGCCGTCTGTCTGCCTGCCATAACGTGCTGTTTACCGGCCACCAGGCGTTTCTGACTGCCGAAGCGCTGATCAGCATTTCGGAAACCACGCTGGGGAATCTTCAGCAGTTAGAAAAGGGTGAACCGTGCCCTAACGAACTGGCTTAAATGCTACGCCGGGTGGGGCTAAGCTTCATCCGGCGCGTTTGTTTCCCAGCTTCGATGAGCAACGCGCCACCAGAGCACGACGGCGGCCAGCGCAATCGCGCTCAGGACACTGAATGCCGTCGCAAACGAGTAATGACCGGCGATCGTCCCGGTTAACGCCGGGCTCATGGCTGCCCCCACTCCCTGCATCAGCATCACCACACTCTGCCCGGCATTAACGTGCCCGCTTCCGCGCAGCAGCACCACAATAAACGACGGTACGACGACACCCAGGATCCCGGCGGCGAGACCGTCGAGAATTTGTACCGGGATCATCATTAACGGCGCGTCGGTCGATGCCGCCAGCGCCGCGCGCACCGGCATAACCAGCAGTGCCAGCATAATCAAGCGCCAGTAGCCGTAGCGTTCTATTCGGCCTGCAACCCAGATGGCAACGGGGATCATCACCGCCTGCGAGATGATGACGGTGCCTGCCGCGTACAGGCCCGGGTTGATCGAGGCGGGTGCCGCGGCCACCCTCATGCTCAGCATCGGCAGCAGTGCGGCATTCGCCAGGTGGAACAGCAGTAGCGTCAGTCCGGTCACAAACAGCGCCCGGTTTTTAATCAGCACCGCGAAGCCGGGGACAGGAACGCTACCTGAGGATGAAAGCCCTCGCGCCGCATCGTTATCAATGTCCCCGTTGCGGATGGCAAGCAGCGCGCAGAGCGTCAGCAGCGTCGTGCAGGTCATCAGCAGGAAAATCCCCTCGACGCCCCAGTACCAGGCAATGCCGCCTGCCATCACTGCGGTGACAAAATTGCCGCCGTGATTGAACGCCTCATTTTTGCCCATCTGCGCGCTGAACCCGCGCTGGCCGGTCAGGCCCAGCGTAATCCCGGCGATGAGCGGTCCGACAAACGCCGCGCAGATGCCGGTGACCATTTGTGAGACGGCAACAACGCTGGTCTGCTGGCTAAACCAGAGCAGCAGCGTGCTGAGAGTGATCAAAGTGCAGAGCAGCGCCAGTACGGCGCGTTTGTTCCGCGAAGTGTCAGTAATTACCCCCGCCGGGAGCGTAGCCAGCAATCCCGCCAGCCCACCGGCAGTCATCACGATGCCGATATCATCAGGGGCTCCAGTGGCGTTCTGTCAGAAAGATACCGAGAAAAGGACCAAGGCCATCACGGACATCCGCAATGAAAAAACTTGTCAGGCATAACGCCCGCAGCGAACGAAGAGACATACTTCCTGCCTGTAAATTATCCGGCTCGCGTTTCGCGATGACCCGCGTCCAGACGATCGTACAATAAAATTAAAAATGTAGCGTAGCGCTGCTTATTGAAAATCAGATGACGGCCCAAAAGACCGGATTAACCAGGGAAGCTACGCGTCACACCAGCCACCAACGAGCTGTAGCAAAATGTGAATAGCCGCCGGGAACATCAACACGAAGAGTAAAACTGTCACCACAGCAATCGCCATCAGAAACTCCTTTTAAATTTTCGTTTAACGAAATCGTAGTCAGTATTTTTAAATTGTCACTGACGCTCGGCTATTTTCTCATTATTCACGGGGACGCCCCTTTTTATTAGCGCCCCCGTGCTGGTTTGATTAAAATTCGCGTTTAAAACGCCGGAGCTTTACCTTTTGATTATGCTTTTGCTGCTCAAATAGCAAAGTTTTCCGTCATCTGCTTCAGTGCCCTGGACTGCTCGGTCAGCGCCTGCGATGCCGCTGCGGACTGCTCAACGAGCGCCGCATTACCCTGCGTCACGCCATCCATCTGGGTGACAGCAGCGCTGATTTGCATGATGCCCTGCATTTGCTCAACCGAGGCCATTGAAAGACTGTCCATAGTTTCTACCAGCGTAGCCACGTTGCTCGCAGCCCGCAAAATCGTCTCTGCCGTTCTGGATGCCACCGACACACCGTTATCGACATCCTCAACGGCATGCTCAATCAGCGCGCCAATTTCTTTGGACGCCGTTGCGCTGCGCTGAGCGAGATTTCTGACTTCCGTCGCCACCACGGCGAAGCCACGACCATGCTCACCGGCACGTGCAGCCTCGACCGCCGCATTCAGCGCCAGAATATTAGTCTGGAAAGCAATCCCTTCTATAACGCTGGTGATTTCCTTTATCTTCAGGGCGTTAGCCGAGATATTCTGCATCGTTTCGCTCATTTCGCCCACGGCAGACTCACCTTCACGTGCCAGTGCTTCCGTCTTTCTTGCTGACGTTGCCGTATGCTCCGCGACCTCGGTATTGTTCCGAACGGTCATCGTCAACTGTTCCATGCTGGCGGCAGTCTGCTGCAACGCCGCCGCCTGCTCCTCGGTACGAGACGATAACTCCATATTGCCCTGCTCGATCTCACCGGCAGCCAGATCCACCGACGTCGCGGCCTCTTTGATTTCAGTGACAAGGGTTTTCAACTGGGTCTGCATGTTGTCCAGAGCCGCAAGCAGCGTGCCGGTTTCATCCATTCGGGTAATACGTATGGTTGAGGTGAGATTGCCCGCAGCGATAGTATTCGCCGTATTTACGGCCTGCTTAAGCGGTCGGAGAATACTGCGTGACAGCAGTATGCCCGTCAGCAGCGCGGTGATAACCGCAGCAATCATCCCCAGAACAATCATCATTCGCGTTCGAAAGCGTTCTTCAGCCAGTCGGGTCTGGCGTTCAGCCATAATGTCGTACTCATCACTCAGCGCCTGCTGAATAACGCTCCGCATGGCGTCCATTTGGGCTTTTCCGGTATTTCGCTCAACGTTACTGATAAACGCATCCATATTTTCGCCCCCGCGGGATACGCTCTCCCGACGCTGGATGAGCGGCAGCGCAAAGGTTCTTTTCCATTCTTCTTCAAGTCTGGAAAGGGAAGTTAACTTCTGCTGCTGCGACGGATTATCACGCGTAAGCCCCGCAATTTCTTCTACTTTGCTTTTAAACCGTTCATCACCCTGCGTGAAAGGCTCAAGCACATCCTGGTTGCCGGTGAGCGCAAAACCTCGAATACCTGTTTCCATGTTGATCAGGCTTTCGGTTAGGGAGCGAAGATTGTCGACCACTTTATAGCTATGGACGTTGAGCTTGCTTACGGCCGTCACTCTGTCAAAGCTCAAATAGAGCAATCCGCAGACGACGGACATTAAAACCACAATTGCGCCAAATGCTATGGTAAGCCGGGTGCCGATGTTGAGATTTTTAAACATGACTCTTCCTTAATAATTAGCATAGGTTCATCTTCTGGAGATGAATTTTAATAACGGCTTATTTTTTGTGGTTAATGGAAATGGGTTTCCACCACGACCACACCCATGCTAATCGGCAGAGAAAATTAATACTTTAGGCTGAGGTAAAAATATAATAATCATCTTTTTGCGATGATTCTTATATGCAATAAACGGCCATGCTCCAGTCAGCATAAATAATTAAATAAACTTGCGAGCATTATAAATTTGAGATTGGTAAAAGCGCCTAAATTTAAGCACATTTAATATAAATATATTTCAAACCATTAATAAATGTAAATTTTAGTTCTTTTTTTTGACCATTTTTGGGCTTTCAGACCTTAAAAAAAAAACCGGGCGCGGGGCCCGGTTATCTTCTTAGCTAAAAGTGGCTTTATGCGCTCAACCCGCGATTCTCCAGCATCGGTTCAATCTTCGGATCGTGTCCGCGCCAGTTTCGATAAAGTTCGGCTAAGTCAGCGCTGTTGCCGCGAGACAAAATCGCCTCACGGAATTTCTGTCCGTTTTCACGCGTCAATCCACCCTGCTCCACGAACCACTGATAGCCATCGTCCGCCAGCATTTGCGTCCACAGGTAGGCGTAGTACCCCGCCGCGTAGCCGCCGCCGAAGATATGGGCAAAATAGCTGCTGCGATAGCGCGGCGGTACAGCGGGCAGATCCAGCCCCTCTTTTTTCAACGCCGCGGCTTCGAATTCTTCAACGCTCGACACGGCCTCGCTGATGCCGTGCCAGTTCATGTCCAGCAGCGCCGCACTCAGCAGCTCCGTCATGTCATAGCCCTTGTTGAAATGGGTCGCGTTGAGCATGCTTTCCCGCAGCGCGTCCGGCATGGGGTCACCGGTTTCGTAATGACGGGCATAGTGGCTAAACACCTGAGGATGGCTGGCCCAGTGCTCATTAATTTGCGACGGGAATTCAACGAAATCACGCGGCGTATTGGTACCGGACAGCGTGGCGAAGCGCTGGCTGGCAAACAGACCGTGCAGGGTATGGCCAAACTCGTGGAACAGGGTTATCACGTCATCCCAGGAGAGAAGCGCGACGCCGCCGTTACCCGGCTTTTGGTAGTTGCAGACGTTGTAGATCACCGGGCGGGCAGCAAGCTCAAAGGACTGCTCGATGAAATTGCCCATCCAGGCCCCGCCCTGCTTGGAATCGCGGGCGAAGAAGTCGCCGTAAAACAGCGCCATGCCCTCACCGGTATGGTCAAAAATTTCCCATACGCGGACGTCAGGGTGATAAACCGGAATGTCGAAACGCTCCACAAAACGAATGCCAAACAGCTGGCTGGCCGCCCAGAATACACCGTCCTGCAATACGGTATTGAGCGCAAAATAGGGCCGAATCTGCGATTCATCGAGGGCATATTTCGCCTGACGCACGCGCTCGGCATAAAAGGCCCAGTCCCAGGCCTGCACGATGAACCCACCCTGCTCGTCGTCGATGACCTTCTGAATATCGGCCTGCTCGCGTTCCGCGCGGGCGCGGGCGGCAGGCACAATGCCGCGCATAAATTCCAGCGCGGCGGCCGGGGTTTTCGCCATCTGGTCGGCGATGCTCCAGCTGGCGTAATCCTCAAAGCCGAGCAGACGGGCCTGGCGCGCCCGCAGCGCCGTAAGGCGCAGGATCAGCGTGCGGGTGTCGTTTTCATCCCCTTTCTGGGTGCGCGTCCAGCCGGCGTTGAACAGGTTTTCGCGCGTCTGCCGATTGCGCAGCGCGGCTAGCGCAGGCTGCTGTGTCGTATTCAGGAGCGGGATCAGCCAGCGGTCGTTAAGCCCCTTTTTCCGCGGCGGCCTGCGCCGCAGCAGCAATCTCTTCGGCGCTCAGGCCTTCAAGCTGGTGCGCGTAATCCACCACCAGCCCGCCCGCGTTGTTAGCGGCCAGCAGGCGCTGGTTAAACTGGCTGGTCAGGGACGCGGCCTCGGTATTCAGCGCCTTCAGCTCGGCTTTTTCCGCTTCATTCAGGCGCGCGCCGGCCAGAATAAAGCGCTGGTACGTCTCCTCGACCAGCCGACGGGATTCGGCATCCAGCGCGGCGCGGTCCTGCCAGACGCTCTCGACGCGGGCGAAAAGAGTGTCGTTCAGCCAGATGTCGTTCGCCAGCGCGGCAAGTTCGGTGGAGAGCTGCTCCTCCAGTTCCTGCAGGTACGCATTGGTGTGCGCGGAGGTCATGGCGAAGAAAACGCTGCTGACGCGCGCAAGCATGACGCCGCTTTTCTCCAGCGCCAGCACGGTGTTAGTGAAGTCTGGCGCAGCGGTGTGAGAGACTATCGCCTCTATGTCCGCCCGCTTCTGGCGAAGCGCTTCATCGAAGGCCGGACGATAATGCTCGTCTTTGATGGTATCAAAATGGGGAGCCTGGTAAGGCAGCAGGCTAATGTCAAAAAAGGGGTTGGTGGCCGTCATCTTTCACTCCTCCGAACGAATATCTTCCCAGAGTAGGCCAGGCCGCCATCGCCTGCAACGCCGTCATACAAATGTTGCCTTAACGCACCCTCTGCGGGCGTGCTATGTTAGTACCACACAAAAAGCGTTGAGGAACAGTGAGATGATTATTTTAGTTACCGGGGCAACGGCAGGTTTTGGTGAAAGCATCACGCGTCGCTTCGTCGCCAACGGGCATAAGGTGATTGCAACGGGTCGTCGTCAGGAGCGGCTTCAGGAGCTGAAGGACGATTTAGGTGACAGCATCCTGACCGCGCAGCTGGACGTGCGTAACCGTGCGGCCATTGAAGAGATGATTGCCAGCCTGCCGGCAGAGTGGCGTGCCATCGACGTGCTGGTCAACAACGCCGGTCTGGCGCTGGGCATGGAGCCTGCCCACAAAGCCAGCGTTGAAGACTGGGAAAACATGATCGACACCAACAACAAAGGGCTGGTGTACATGACCCGCGCGGTGCTGCCGGGCATGGTCGAGCGCAACCGCGGCCACATTATCAACATCGGTTCTACCGCCGGGAGCTGGCCTTACGCGGGCGGTAATGTCTACGGCGCGACCAAAGCGTTCGTGCGCCAGTTCAGCCTGAACCTGCGCACCGACCTGCACGGCACCGCCATTCGCGTCACCGATATCGAGCCGGGGCTGGTAGGCGGCACCGAATTCTCCAACGTGCGCTTCAAGGGCGATGACGCGAAAGCGGATAAAACCTACGAAAATGCCAACGCCCTGACGCCGGAAGACGTCACCGAAACGGTCTGGTGGGTCGCAACGCTGCCAAAACACGTCAACATCAATACCGTGGAAATGATGCCGGTCAGCCAGAGTTTTGCCGGACTTAGCGTCCATCGTGGCTAAATAAGCCCTTCCCGGCCCGCGGGCCGGGTCTGTTTCGGGTCATAAAAGAATGGTAGTATGTTCGGGCTAACTCTCTGAGAAATGACAACTCATGGCCGCTGAATCGCAACTCAATCCCACCCAGCCCGTAAACCAGCAAATCTATCGCATTTTGCGACGTGATATTGTCCATTGCCTGATCCCACCGGGAACGCCGCTTTCTGAAAAAGAGGTCTCCGTGCGATTTGACGTGTCCCGTCAGCCGGTGCGTGAAGCGTTTATTAAACTTGCGGAGAACGGCCTGATTCAGATCCGCCCGCAGCGCGGCAGCTACGTGAACAAAATTTCACTCTCACAGGTGCGCAACGGCTGTTTCGTACGCCAGGCAATTGAATGCGCGGTGGTGCGCCGTGCCGCGACGCTCATTAATGACAACCAGTGTTACCTGCTGGAGCAAAACCTGCATCAGCAGCGCATTGCGATTGACCGTAAACAGCTCAACGACTTCTTCCAGCTTGATGATGAGTTTCACCAGAAGCTGGCGCAAATTGCAGACTGCCAGCTGGCCTGGGATACCATCGAGAACATCAAGGCCACCATTGACCGGGTGCGCTACATGAGCCTCGATCACGTCTCCCCGCCGGAAATGCTGCTCCGCCAGCATCACGATATTTTCAGCGCGCTGGAAAAACGCGACCCGGACGGCGTGGAAAAAGCGATGACCCTGCATCTGCAGGAGATAGGCGAATCCGTGCAGCTTATTCGTCAGGAAAATAGCGAGTGGTTTAGCGAAGAGTGATATTTGCCGCCCTTTTCGCGGGCGGCGCCGTAATTAACGAACGACTAACACCGGAATTGTGGCGTAGCGCAGAATAGACTCCGCATTTGACCCCAACAGATGGGTGGTGATGCCCGGATTTTTTGACCCGATGACAATCACGTCATATTCCCCTTCTTTGCTCAGCTTGATAATTTCATCGCGGACGCTGCCAAAACGAACCAGAGTGTGAATATTCTCCAAGGAGATATCGAACAGTCGTTTTAACTCGTTCATTTTCTTCCCGGATTCTGCGCTCATATACTCTTCAAACTTTTTAATATCGGCGTTGAATCCGCGCAGCAGAGACCGGCTGCTGGCAGGCAGAATATTGACCAGGGTAATCGACGCGCCCTCGGCCTTCGCGAGGTTAGCCGCGTGGCGAACCGCTTTGTCGCTTAAATCCATTTCAAACACGTCAACAGGCATCAAAATCTTCTTATACATAAGCCTGACTCCTTATTCCGATGAAAGGGTTATTTCCTGCAACCAGAATGGCATCGGGAATATAAACCAATCCTCAACGCTTCCCCGTAGAAACTATCAATAAGTGAAAATAACGGTCTGCTTTGTAAATTGCCGTCGTGAAGCGTCAACGCCCCATGTAATAAACAAAAAAGTGTGAGTTTGATCAAAAACAAAAACATGACTGGCAGACAGGCGTATTTATAGTGCCCCGTGAACGGCAAAACCTGAAATAGCGCCGTAACGGATAGTTTAGAGAGGAGAAAATACCATGATGACATACGACCGTAACCGCAATGCAATCACCACCGGCAGCCGCGTCATGATTAGCGGCACCGGCAAAACCGGCGTGATTAAGGCGATCCACAGCGACGGGCTGGATGCCGCGCAGGTGCGCCGTGGCAAAACGGTGGAAGTGGAAGGATGCGAAGGTAAGTTCGAACCAATTGAACTGATTCGTCTGGGTATGCACTAAATTGTGCGCCGACATGCCGCCGCGAACGGCGGCATGTGTTGAATTACAGGTGCGACACGTACTCCGCCACCGTGGTCTTAGCCCCCTTCTGCAGCAGCGTCTGATACGCGCTCATCACGGCATCTGTGAAGGCTTTTTCTCGCGGCAACTCTTTCCCAAAAATGGCCTCAATGCCGAGCAGCGCGTTAACCCGGTTTTCCCCTTCGGCACTTCCCTTCACCGCCGCCTGAATCACCGCCAGCTGCGGATCGCTCACGTCAATAGCGTTACCCTGCTCGTCCACGCCGCCGACATAGCGCATCCACCCAGCCACGCCCAGCGCCAGCAGTGGGAAAGGCGTCTGGTGCACCAGGTGCCAGCGCGCGGGATCCAGCATCCGCTGCGGAAGCTTCTGGCTGCCGTCCATCGCAATTTGCCAGGTACGGTGGCGCAGGGCCGGGTTACTGTAACGGGCGATCAGCAGGTCAGCGTAGCGTTCTAAATCGACGCCCTTCACTTTCAGGGTCGGCGCCTGCTCGTTGAGCATCAGCGCGTGCGCGGCGACGCGATAGTGTTCGTCTTCCATACACTCATTGATGTGCTGATAACCGGCCAGATAGCCCAGGTAGGCCAGGAAAGAGTGGCTGCCGTTGAGCATGCGTAGCTTCATCTCTTCAAACGGGATCACGTCTGAAACCAGTTCGGCTGCGGCTTTTTCCCATTCCGGACGTCCGGCAACAAAGTTATCCTCGATAACCCACTGGCGGAACGGCTCGCAGGCCACCGCCGCCGGATCGCGTACGCCGGTCAGCTGCGCGATTTTATCCAGCGTATCGGGTGTGACCGCCGGTACGATGCGGTCCACCATGGTTGACGGGAAGGTAACGTTAGCCTCGATCCAGTCCGCCAGCTCGCCGTCTAACGCCCGGGCGTACGCGCAGGTTACGTTGCGCATCACGTGACCGTTCTCCGGCATGTTGTCGCAGGACATCACGCTAAACGCGGGCAGCCCCGCCGCTTTACGGCGCGCCAGCGCTTCCACCACCACGCCCGGCGCAGATTTCGGCTGATGCGGGTTTTGCATGTCGGCAACGATGAAAGGATGATCGAGCATCAGTTGCCCGGTTGCCGGAGAGTGGCAGTAGCCTTTTTCGGTGATGGTCAGCGAGACAATCGCCACCTGCGGTTCACACATTGCCGCCAGCACGCTTTCCAGCCCGTCGACCTGCGCGTGCAGGGCCTTTTTGACTACGCCAACCACGCGGGACGTCCAGCCAGCGGCAGACATTTCCGCTACGGTGTAGAGGTTATCCTGCGTCTTCAGGTCGGCAATCTGCTGCTCGCCGCCAATCAGGTTAACCTCACAGTACCCCCAGTCGCTGCCGTGTTCAGCCGCGAGGATGTCCGCATACACCGCCTGATGCGCGCGGTGAAATGCGCCGAAGCCTAAATGTACAATGCGTGCTTTAAGGCTGTCGCGATCGTACTGAGGCAGCGTCGCGTTGGCCTGTAATAAGGTGTTTTCCATGATTAAGACTCGCTAATAAGAAAGCTGTGGATCGCTGCCGCCCCCAGTCCAGAGCGGCAGCGCCTGCTGACTACACCAACTAGAATGGCAGTCGGGGTAAAAAATTACTGCCATCAACCATACTGATACTGCCGTTTGAGTTTTTGATTTATATTAACTTTTGCTCAGATGGTGTGACATAAACAAAAGGTTGTGTGATAAATCACGAAAGATATAAACCACTAGCGTCGCGTGGAGACCGCGTCGTAACCCACGCGCTCTTTCGGCGCGGCCTTTGCGGCATCTTCAGCCGCGCTGAGGTCGCGGTCACGGACTTCCGGCATCAGGAACGCCGAAACCAGCCCAATCACGGAATAGGCCACCAGCATGGCTACAATCGGCCACCAGGAACCCGTCATATTGCAGAAAATCCCCGCCAGTACCGGGCCAAAGCCCACCGCCACCAGACCGCCCGCCTCTTTCGAGATAGCCATACGGGTAAAGCGATTTCGCGAGCCAAACATCTCCGCCATGGTGATATTTTCCAGCGCAAACAGCCCCAGCACGGCGAAGTTATGGATAACGATGATGCAGAGCATGATCGTCCCCGGCGCATAGCTCTTATCGACGATGATCGACAGCATCGGATAGGCCAGAATAATGGCGGAGATATTGAGGATAATGTACGGGAGACGGCGCCCCACTTTATCGGAAAGCCAGCCCAGCAGCGGAATGGAGATAAACCCGAGAATGGAGCTGATCATCAGCGCATCGGTCGGGATGGCCTTATCGAACAGCAGCGTCTGGACCAGATAGCCCGCGAGGAAGGTCTGGATCAAACCTGAGTTGCCTGCCTGGCCGAAACGCAGGCCGGTCGCCAGCCAGAAGGATTTGCTTTCACCATGGAACCCAGAGAGGTGTCCGGCTGCGCAGCTTGCACATCGTTCACTTTCTCAAAGACCGGGCTCTCCTTGAGGTTCATACGCAGCCAGATGGCGAAGATCATCACCACGACGCTGGCGAGGAACGGCACGCGCCAGCCCCAGGCGAGCAGCTGTTCACGATCGAGGGCAAAGAACATGATGGGCCCAGATCGCCGTTGCGCTCAGCGTCCCGCAGTTAGTCCCCATCGCCACCAGCGAGGAGATGATGCCGCGTTTACCTTTCGGCGCGTACTCCGCCAGCATGGTCCCGGCCCCGGAGATCTCGGCCCCGGCACCAAGGCCCTGAATAATGCGCAGCGTCACCAGCAGCACGGGGGCAAAAAATCCCGATCTGCGCGTAGGTCGGC
>OKVS01000401.1_pt1 | contig 15066 bp, 16 predicted proteins | sample 1606911 | NCBI WGS metagenome assembly OKVS01 (sample SAMN03281016, study PRJEB24777) | human gut metagenome | isolation source: fecal sample PR161 from 1 month old female Malay infant, caesarean... | reverse complement strand
GGATAACGGAACTCCCCCTCGTTATTGACGAGATACACCACGTCCTGTTCACCACGGGTGAGATCGACATATTTTGCGGATCTCGATATAGCCTTCGGTGCCCAGCAGCGTCAGGCGGCCATCGCCCCAGGTCGAGAGCCCGTCAGGGGTAAACCAGTCGCAGCGGAAATAGCCGCTGGCGCCGTTTTCCCCTTTCAGCATGGCATCGCCAAAATCTTCGAAGGCGGGGTACTGGGGGTGTTTAACGTTCCGTACCTGGCTTGCCACCACGGAGGCGTCGCTGTTGCCGGTGTAAAACAGGAACTGCTCAATCTGATGGCTGCCGATATCGCACAGAATGCCGCCGAAATAGCGCCGATCGTAGAACCAGTCCGGGCGGCCGGTCCCTTCCCGGTGCGGGCCCGTCCCCAGCGTTTGTACGACGCGGCCAATGGCCCCTTGCTGCACCAGCTGTCCGGCAAAGACCGCGCTCTCAACATGCAGGCGTTCGCTGTAATACACGGCGTATTTCCGGCCCGTTTTTTCCACCATGGCTTTGGCATCCGCCAGTTGTTCAAGGGTGGTAAGGGGGGCTTTATCGGTGAAGTAGTCTTTGCCTGCGGCCATCGCTTTTAGCCCCAGCGCACAGCGCTCGGCGGGAATGGCGGCGCCAGCCACCAGACGCACCTCGTCGTCGGCGAGTATGACATCCAGGGAGTCTGCAACCCTGGCCTGCGGATACTGCTGAATGAATTTATCCACTTTTGCCGGATCGGGGTCGTAGACCCATTTCAGCGTGGCGCCTGCTTCAATCAGGCCGTTACTCATGCCGTAGATATGGCCGTGGTCGAGCGCGGCAGCGGCAAAGACAAACTCTCCTTCCCTGACAACGGGCTGAGGTTTACCCACTGGCGCGTAGTTCATGCCGTCATTTTTGTTCATGGTGTTACTCCTTCATCCAGATCTTTGCCCAGGGGAATTGCACTGACTTCGCTGAAGTTGGCGACGCTTGCGGATTTTTCATAAAAACGGGGGCGAGGGCGTTGGTCCCGCCGGTACGGTAAAACGGATCGTCGCGTTGAATCGGCAGCGAAACCACGGAGCGAATGATGGCGGATTTATAGATCGCGGTTATCAGCTCCAGCGAGCGTTTGCCCTGCAGGCCATCCACTAACGGCGCCGTGCCGTGCTCGATGGCATACAGCAGGTCGTTAATCTGCCCGATGTGCAGCGTCCATTCGAGCTTCGGCGTCTCGTGAAAAACGGCGTTAAGCTGCGCTTCCCGTTGCCGGTCCCGATCCTCCTGGGGAAAGCCGTTATCAGCGCTGACGCTGGCAAAGGCCTGCCACGGTGCGGAGATGCGCGCCTTTTCACCCTGGATAATGATTTTCTGATCTTCGCCGTGGTGCACGACCGAGGCGGTTAGCTGAGTGAGTGCGCCGCTGGGGTATTTAAATATTGCCGCGCTGAGATCTTCGACTTCAGCGTTGTCGTGCGCCACGTTGGTCATCATGGCCACCACTTCAGACGGGAAGCCCAGCATCCACTGAATGGCGTCGATGTGGTGAACAGCGTGGTTAAGGGTGCAGCCGCCGCCCTCTTTTTCCCAGGTGCCGCGCACCACAGGTCGTAGTAGCAGTGTCCGCGCCACCAGAACGAGTCCACCTGGGCATGGCACACCTTGCCAGCAAGGCCCGAATCAAGCGCCGCTTTTAAACGCCAGAAGGCATCGGTAAAGCGGTTTTGAGCGATGATGGCGAGCAATTTACCGCTGGCCTGTTGCGCGGCGATCATGGCGTCGCACTCTTCCAGCGAGGCGGCCATCGGTTTTCGCACAGCACATGGCAACCCGCATTGAGGGCATTAATGCTTATCTCTGCATGAACGTAGGGCGGCGTGCAGACGTCGACGATATCGATATCTGGCTCTGACGCCAGCATCTGCTCGTGGCTTTCATACACGCGTGCGTCTGTCAGGTTGTAGCGTGCTTTTTTCCTCGTGGGCTTTTTCCGGGTAGATATCGACCAGCGCGACGATCCGGCAGCGTTGGCCAAACTGCAAATAACCCTGAATATGGTTATGCGAGATATTTCCTGTTCCCACGATAGCGACATTTAACATCGTTTCTTCTCCTGAGTTACCAGGTGCCGGAGGCATCCAGCGTGACGCTGGCTGTCTCTTTAGCCACTGAGGTGTTGATACGCTGTTGAAGCAAGCGCAGATACTGTTTCTCGTTGAGCGGGAGGTCGACCCAGTCGTCGGTCCAGGTGGAGAGGTGCATGGCGTTGGAGAGCGTTAACCCGTGGATCCCTTCCAGCCCCGGGGCAATGAGCGGCTCGCCGCGCAGGATGGCGCCGCAGAAATTGGCGGTAATAACGTGGTGTTCGCTGCATTCCGGGCCGACGGGAAGCGTGACCTCCCAGCATTCCGGTTCACCAAAGCCGTTTTGCCAGCGGGCGTTGAAGGCGGTTTCAGATTCCCGCAGCCGCCAGTAGCGCAGTTTCCCTTCTTCGACGACCACCTTGCCGCGATCGCCGACGATCTCCAGCCGGTTGGTCCCCGGCGTTTCAGCCACGGTCGTGATAAATACGCCCGTCGCACCGTTGGCGTACTCGGCGTAGGCGGTGACCTCATCTTCCACTTCAATGTCGCGATGCTTACCAAACTGGCAAAACGCGCGCAGACGGATCGGCATACCAACCAGCCACTGCCAGAGATCGAGCTGATGTGGGTCCTGATTGAGCAGTACGCCGCCGCCTTCTCCTTTCCAGGTGGCGCGCCAGCCGCCGGAGTTGTAGTAGCTCTGCGAGCGATACCAGTTGGTAATGATCCAGTTGGAGCGGCGGATCTCACCCAGCTCGCCGCTGTCGATCAGATCTTTCACCTTCTGGTAGAGCGGATTCGGGCGCTGGTTGTACATGATGCCGAACACCACATCGCAGGTCCGGGCACAGGCGTTCATCTCCTGCACCTGCGCCGTATATACGCCGGCCGGTTTTTTCACAGAGCGTGTGGATGCCGTGGCGCATTGCCAGCATCGACAGACGCGGATGCTCGTAGTGCGGTGTTGCGACAATCACCGCGTCGATAAGCCCGCTCTGGAGCATCTCCTGCGCGTCGCTGAAAAGGGGGAGGGAGCCGACCAGCTGGCGAATGGCCGGATGCTTTTCCGGTGCATTATCACAAACCGCCGCCAGGCATGCGTCACTGACCGTACCCGCCAGTAAATAACGCGCGTGGACCGTACCGATATTACCTATTCCGATAATGCCAAAACGTACCTTCTCCATGTCACACCTTAATTTCAGTTGAAATGAGGGATGACCGGAAAATAGGAAAGGGGAGCCGCAGCGACAATGTGTTTTTGTGAGAATACTCGCAAGCTGTTTAAGTAATCTCCAGGCTCTCTGAAATTTGGTTTTAAAATCAAAGCGCTGTTTCTGCAAATATTTGCAAAAACTGATTGAGAGCGAGGTCACACTATGCCGGGCAGATTAAAAATGGAGGAGATTGCGACCCTGACGGGGTATTCCGTCAGCACGGTTTCGCGGGTATTAAGCGGCAAGTCTTATGCCAGCGATAAAGCCCGTGACGCGATCGTTCGCACCGCGCGCGAATTAGGTGTTCTGGAGGCAATGGCAAGCGGAAGGCTGTTAATTAACGGTATCGCTGTCTTTGCCCCGGAAAGAACTTTTCAGGGGCGTGGAGACATTTTTTATCTGGAAGTGACCAAAGGCATTGCTGAAGCGTGCGCCCCGCATAACGTGTGGGTCAGTTGCTGCGGATTAGAAGAGCAGCACGCCGACGTGAAATTGTTTATGGAAAAGGCCAGCCATAAGAATATCAACGCAATAATAATTATTGGGACTGATGATTCCACCATCTTTAAACTGGCGAGCACGCTGAATAAGCCTTGCGTATTGATTAACTCCGTTGATCGGGATCGGGTGCTGGACGCCGTGTCACCCGATCACCGGGCGATTGGTTTCACCGCTATGCAGTACCTTTTTGAGCAGGGGCACCGCCGTGTGCTCACGCTCACCTGCCTGCGGCGTGAGACGCTGTATGCGCGTCTGGACGGCATTAAAGAGGCGTACCGCCATTTTCACGTGGCCTTTGATCCCCAGCGTGATTTGCTGGTGACGGAGTGGTTTACGGCAGAGGAGGCCGAGCGGGCGCTGGATGCATGGCTGTTAAGTCATGACAGATCGCAGTGGCCAGAGGTGATTTTCCCGAACAGTACCAGCATGACGGAGGGAGTGATCAGGGCGTTAACGCGCCACGGGCTGTGCATTCCGGAAGACATTTCGCTCATTACGACCGATTTTGCATGGAATTTAGCGCACCGTCTGGAAAAACCGATCACAGGCGTCAACGGTGCCCTGCCGCGAGCTGGGGATTGAGGCCGTACACCTGCTGCAAACGCGGCTCAACCGACCTCAGGCGCCGGTCTATAACCTGCTGTTGCAGGGCAAAGTCATGGATTACGGCTCAGTCAGTAATGCCACGCGCCACGCGGCTCGCGTGGCGCTGGATCAGTAATCAGGCAAGCTGCGGCGGCAGGCACACGCCGATGCCACCAATTCCGCAGTAGCCGTACGGATTTTTGTGCAGGTACTGCTGGTGATCGTCTTCGGCATAGTAGAACGGTTTCGCGGTGGTGATTTCCGTTGTCACCTCGCGCGTATCACCTGCGTCGCGCATGGCCTGCTGGAAACGCTCCTTACTGGCGAGTGCGGCGGCTTCCTGCTCAGGCGTGAGCGGATAAATCGCCGAACGATACTGGGTGCCATGGTCATTACCCTGACGCATACCCTGCGCCGGGTCGTGGTTTTCCCAGAACACCTGCAGCAGCTGTTCATAGCTGATGACGGACGGGTCGTATACCACGCGTACGGCTTCAGCATGGCCGGTCTCGCCGGAGCAGACTTCGCGGTAGGTGGGGTTTGGTGTATATCCGCCCGTGTAGCCCGCCGCGGTGCTGTAGACGCCAGGCAACTGCCAGTAGAGGCGTTCCACGCCCCAGAAGCAGCCCATGGCAAACAGGGCGATTTCCATGCCTTCAGGTACGTTGGTCATGGAATGGCCATTCACGGCGTGTAAGGTTGCGACTGGCATAGGGGTGTTGCGTCCCGGTAATGCATCAGCTTGTGAAACCAGATGCTTCTTGTCGAATAAACTCACGATGGGGCCTCCCGGGGTGCGATGTTTCGGTTAAGGTTGTCACGAAGCGTTTAATTGAACACAATAAATGCGCTGAATGAGACTAGATTTAATCATAAGAAATATTTGGGTGTTACACCCGTTTTCAACCCACGATTTGGGTTTTTGGCTTCCAGGCCGTATTTTGCCGCACGGCGGCGCTTCATTTGCTTCCAGGGTGGAAAAGGGATATTCAGGAGAAAACGTGACAAAAATCCGCCAGTTATGTTTAGTCAGTGTATTGCTGACAAGCGGGGTTGCCAGCGCGGCGAATGTCCGTTTGCAGGTTGAGGGGTTATCCGGGACGCTGGAAAAAAACGTGCGTGCGCAGCTGTCGACCATCCAGAGCGATGAGGTGACGCCGGACCGGCGTTTTCGCGCGCGCGTGGATGACGCGATCCGTGAAGGGCTAAAAGCGCTGGGGTATTACGAACCCACCATTGATTTCGATCTCCGCCCGCCGCCAAAGAAGGGGCGTCAGGTGCTTATTGCCCGCGTCTCGCCGGGCGAGCCGGTGCTGATTGGCGGCACGAACGTCATCCTGCGCGGCGGTGCGCGCACCGACCGCGACTACCTGGACCTGCTCAGCACGCGACCGAAAATCGGCACCGTGCTCAACCACGGTGACTACGACCACTTCAAAAAAGAGCTGACGAGCGTCTCTCTGCGCAAGGGCTACTTCGACAGCCAGTTCAATAAAAGCCAGCTGGGCATCGCGCTGGAGCGACGTCAGGCCTTCTGGGATATTGACTACGACAGCGGTGAGCGCTACCGCTTTGGCGATGTAACGTTTGAAGGTTCGCAAATTCGTGAAGAGTATCTGCAAAACCTCGTGCCGTTTAAAAAAGGCGATTACTACCAGTCGAGCGATCTGGCGGAGCTGAACCGTCGCCTCTCCGCTACCGGCTGGTTTAACTCCGTGGTTGTCGCACCGGAATTTGATAAGTCTCGCAAAACCAAGGTGTTGCCGCTGCATGGCGTTGTCTCGCCGCGCACCGAGAACACCATTGAGACCGGTGTTGGCTACTCGACAGACGTCGGTCCGCGCGTGAAGACCTCCTGGAAAAAGCCGTGGATGAACTCCTACGGCCACAGCCTGACCACCAGCGCCAGCATTTCCGCACCGGAACAGCAGCTTGATTTCAGCTATAAAATTCCGCTGCTGAAAAACCCGCTTGAGCAATATTACCTGGTGCAGGGCGGCTTTAAGCGTACCGATTTGAACGATACCGAGCAGGACTCGACAACGCTTGCGGTTTCACGCTTCTGGGATCTCTCCAGCGGCTGGCAGCGCGCCATTAACCTGCGCTGGAGCCTTGATCACTTTACCCAGGCAAACGTCACCAACACCACTATGCTGCTTTATCCGGGCGTGATGATCAGCCGCACCCGCTCGCGCGGCGGCCTGATGCCAACCTGGGGTGATTCACAGCGTTACTCTATCGACTACTCCAATACGATGTGGGGCTCTGACGTCGACTTCACGGTGGTGCAGGCGCAAAACGTCTGGATCCGCACGCTGTATGACAAACACCGCTTTGTGATGCGCGGCAATCTCGGCTGGATTGAGACGGGTGATTTCGAGCGCGTTCCGCCGGACCTGCGCTTCTTCGCCGGGGGCGACCGCAGCATTCGCGGGTATAAGTACAAATCGATCTCACCTGAAAACGAAAAAGGCCAGCTGACCGGGGCATCCAAACTGGCGACCGGATCGCTGGAGTATCAGTACAACGTCAGCGGCAAGTGGTGGGGCGCAATGTTTGTTGACGGTGGTGAAGCGGTGAACGATATCCGCCGCAGCGATTTCAAAACCGGTGCAGGCGTGGGCGTACGCTGGCAGTCACCCGTCGGACCCATCAAGCTCGACTTCGCCGTGCCGGTGGGCGACAAAGATGAACACGGATTACAGTTTTACATCGGTCTGGGGCCTGAATTATGAGTTTATGGAAGAAAATAAGCCTCGGGGTGCTGATTTTTATCGTGCTGCTGCTCGGAACGGTGGCGTTTCTGGTGGGAACGACGACCGGGCTGCATCTGCTGTTTAACGCCGCGAACCGTTGGGTGCCGGGGCTGGAAATTGGTCAGGTAACGGGCGGCTGGCGAGACCTGCGTCTGAAGAACATCCGCTACGAGCAGCCGGGCGTGGCGGTCAACGCCGGGGAATTCCATCTCGCGGTGAAGCTGGGCTGCCTGCGGGACAGCAAGCTCTGCGTGAACGATCTGTCGCTAAAAGATGTCAACGTGGCGATAGACTCAAAGAAAATGCCGAAGTCTGCGCCGGTTGAGGAAGAGGACAGCGGCCCGCTGAATCTCTCCACGCCGTACCCGATTGCGCTCTATCGGGTGGCGCTCGATAACGTCAATATCAAAATCGACGACACCACCGTTTCGGTGATGGATTTCACCTCCGGCCTGCGCTGGCAGGAGAAAAACCTCACCCTGACGCCAACCTCGCTGCAAGGGTTGCTGATTGCGCTGCCGAAAGTGGCGGACGTGGCGCAGGAAGAGATCGTCGAACCGAAGATCCAGAACCCGCAGCCGGAAGAGAAGCCGCTGGGCGAAACGCTGAAAGAACTCTTCTCGGAGCCTGTCCTGCCTGAAATGACCGACGTGCATCTGCCGCTGAACCTCAACATTGAGGAGTTCAAAGGCGAACAGCTGCGCCTGACCGGCGACACCGATCTGACGGTCTTTAACATGCTGCTGAAAGTCAGCAGTATTGACGGCAACATGAAGCTCGACGCGCTGGATATCGATACCAACCAGGGCTCGGTGAACGCGTCAGGCAACGCCCTGCTGCGCGACAGCTGGCCGGTGGATATCACCCTCAATAGCGCCCTGAATATCGACCCGCTGAAGGGCGAAAAAGTGAAGGTTAAAGTGGGCGGGGCGCTGCGCGAGAAGCTGGATATCGGGGTGAATCTCTCCGGCCCGGTAGACATGGCCCTGCGCGCGCAAACCCAGCTGGCGGAAGCCGGGCTGCCGCTCAATCTGGAGGTTGTCAGCAAGCAGCTTTACTGGCCGTTTACCGGCGAAAAACAGTATCAGGCCGACGATCTGAAGCTGAAGCTGAGCGGCAAAATGACCGACTACACGCTCTCGTTCCGCACTGCGGTGAAGGGGCAGGGCGTGCCGCCCGCGACCATCACGCTGGATGCAAAAGGCAACGAACAGCAGGTTAACCTCGGCAAGCTGACCGTCGCGGCGCTGGAAGGCAAAACGGAACTGACCGCGCTGCTCGACTGGCAGCAGGCGATCAGCTGGCGCGGCGAGCTGAAGCTGACGGGAATTAACACCGCCAAAGAGGTGCCGGACTGGCCGTCGAAGCTGGACGGGCTGATCAAAACCCGCGGCAGCCTCTACGGCGGCACGTGGCAGATGGACGTGCCGGAAATCAAGCTCACCGGGAACGTGAAGCAGAACAAGGTGAACGTTGAAGGCTCGGTGAAGGGCAACAGCTACCTGCAGTGGATTATCCCGGGACTGCACGTGGCGCTGGGCCGCAACACGGCGGATATCAAAGGCGAGCTGGGGGTAAAAGATCTCAATCTTGACGCCACCATCGACGCGCCGAATCTGGATAACGCCCTGCCGGGTCTGGGCGGTACGGCGAAAGGACTCCTGAAAGTGCGCGGCACCGTGGACGCGCCGCAGCTGCTGGCAGATATCACCGCCAACAATCTGCGCTGGCAGGAGCTGAGCGTTGCCCGCGTCCGCGTGGAAGGGGATGTGAAATCCACCGATCAGATCGGCGGCAACCTGAACCTGCGCGTGGAGCGCATTTCCCAGCCGGACGTGAACATCAGCCTGGTGACTCTGGACGCCAAAGGTAACGAGAAACAGCACGACCTCCAGCTGCGCGTGCAGGGCGAGCCCGTCTCCGGCCAGCTTCACCTGACCGGCAGCTTCGACCGGAAGGAAACGCGCTGGAAAGGAACGCTGGACAACACCCGCTTCAACACCCCGGTGGGGCCGCTGGCGCTGTCGCGCTCCATTGCGCTGGACTACCGCAACGCCGAGCAGAAGATCAGCATCGGGCCTCACTGCTGGACCAACCCGAACGCGGAGCTGTGCGTGCCGCAGACCATTGATGCGGGGGCGGAAGGGCGCGCGCAGATCAACCTGAACCGCTTCGATCTGGCGATGCTGAAACCGTTTATGCCGGACACCACGCAGGCCAGCGGCGTCTTCAGCGGGAAAGCCGATGTCGCCTGGGACACCACCAAAGAGGGGCTGCCGCAGGGCAGCGTCACGCTTTCCGGCCGTAACGTGAAGGTAACGCAGGAGGTGAACGATGCGACGCTGCCGGTGGCCTTCGACACCCTGAATGTGAGTGCAGACCTGCATAACAACCGTGCGGAGCTGGGGTGGCTTATCCGTCTGACCAACAACGGCCAGATGGACGGGCAGATACAGATTACCGATCCGCAGGGGCGGCGCAATCTGGGCGGCAACGTCAATATTCGTAACTTCAACCTGGCGATGGTCAACCCAATCTTCGCCCGCGGGGAAAAAGCCGAGGGCATGGTGAATGCCAACCTGCGCCTGGCGGGCAACGCGCAAAGCCCTCAGCTGTTCGGCCAGCTGCGGCTCAGCGGTGTGGATATCGACGGTAACTTTATGCCATTCGATATGCAGCCCAGCCAGATTGCGATGAACTTCAACGGCATGAGCTCGACGCTGAACGGCTCGGTATTAACTCAGCAGGGGCAAATCAACCTGAGCGGCGACGCGGACTGGAGCCAGCTCGACAACTGGCGCGCCCGTATTGCCGCGAAAGGCAGTAAGGTGCGCATCACCGTACCGCCAATGGTGCGCCTGGACGTCTCGCCGGACGTGGTCTTTGAGGCGACGCCAAGCCTCTTCACCCTGGATGGCCGCGTGGACGTGCCGTGGGCGCGCATCGTGGTTCACGAGGTGCCGGAAAGCGCGGTTGGCGTCTCCAGTGGTGAAGTTATGCTCAATGAAAAATCTGAAACCTGCCGAAGAGAAGAGCGCTGGCATACCGATTAATAGTAACCTTATCGTGCACGTGGGAAATAACGTGCGGTTGGATGCGTTTGGGCTGAAGGCGAGGCTCACGGGCGACCTGAAAGTGGCGCAGGATAAACAAGGGCTTGGCCTCAACGGGCAGATCAATATTCCTGAAGGGCGTTTCCATGCCTATGGTCAGGATCTGATTGTCCGTAAAGGCGAGCTGCTGTTCTCCGGCCCACCGGATCAACCGCTGTTGAACATCGAAGCGATTCGTAACCCGGAAGCGACGGAAAACGACGTCATTGCTGGCGTACGCGTCACCGGCTCTGCCGACGAACCGAAGGCGGAGATCTTCTCCGACCCGGCGATGTCGCAGCAGGAAGCCCTCTCTTATCTGCTGCGCGGACAAGGTCTGGACAGCGGACAAAGCGACAGTGCGGCGATGACCTCAATGTTGGTCGGTCTGGGGGTTGCACAAAGTGGGCAGGTTGTGGGTAAAATCGGCGAGACGTTCGGCGTAAGCAATCTGGCGCTGGACACCCAGGGCGTGGGTGACTCCTCGCAGGTGGTGGTCAGCGGCTATGTACTGCCGGGTCTGCAGGTAAAATATGGTGTGGGGATCTTTGACTCACTGGCAACACTCACGTTACGCTATCGCCTGATGCCTAAGCTATATCTGGAAGCAGTGTCCGGCGTAGACCAGGCACTTGATCTGCTCTATCAGTTTGAGTTTTAGCAATGCGAATATTTGTCTACGGCAGTTTACGAACCAGGCAAGGCAACAGTCACTGGATGACCAATGCCCAGCTACTGGGGAATTACAATATCGAGAACTACCAGTTGTACAGCCTGGGCCACTATCCAGGCGCGGTTCCCGGCGAAGGAACAGTACAGGGTGAAGTTTATCGTATTGATAATGCTACACTTGCCGAACTTGATGCCTTGCGCACCAGGGGCGGTGAATACGCTCGCCAGTTGATCCAGACACCGTACGGAAGCGCGTGGATGTATGTCTACCAGCGTCCGGTCGACGGGTTAACGCGGATTGTAAGCGGTAACTGGTTAGACAGAGACCAGTACTGAAAAACGACAACGCCACCGTGAGGTGGCGTTGTTTTTTTCAGTTTCAATTCTCTTCAGTATCCCTGCTTCGGGTTAAAAAAAGAGGAACGAACAGCATGATGTATGGGGCAATAAGCCATAAAAAACACAAGGCGCGTGAACGGCCATAGTAGTTTATGCATCGCGTATTGCTTGATATGACGGGCAGGAAAAACAGTAAAAACAGCAAAATCGCATAATCGCTTCGATAAGGGATCCATAAGTAAAACAAAAACCAGGCAAGTTGGAATGTCAGGATGCAGAGATACTGCCATTTGCTGTCTTTGCCGTAACAGTCAAACGCCTTTATGTAGCCCATCTTTATGCTTTGAAGAAAGAAACTTAGCATGTATAACGCTCACGATCGCGACGGTCAGAAGCGTGCTCGTCAGCAACGCTCCTAAAAAATAGCTGTGGGTGATATCAGTAGCACCCGAGCTTAAAGTATGTAATTTACTATATCCTCTATCTACTGCAACAAAAAGCGTATATAGCCCGATGTTAATAAAGAACTGAAGCAGACAAGAAGTGACAATATTCGCTGGAATTCTTTTTAATAGAGTGAGCAACGTATAAATAATACTTGCTGAAAGAGCGAAGTAAAGCCCGTTAAATAAACTGGATAGTAAGGAGCTGTTTATTTCGCTGAATATTAAATTATCGCTTCCATAATACCATGCCAGATATTGAGTATACGTACTTCTGCCAAAGATAAAGGAGGCAATAATAATGACGAGTAGACTTACGATATGGATTTTCTTACTCATAATTTTGCTCCCTTAGAAAGCAGTTCCTTCATCGTTTTACTGGCCTCCAGCTGATCTTTGATTATGGCAAGGTCACGATTGTTGTGATTATATTTTGCAATAGCGGTTGGCGTTCCTTTACCACCATTGTCCATAAAGAAGACAATATCCTTACGACCATAAAGAAGGACCTGTGGGATGGGATCACGCCCATAGCTCACCGCCTGAGGAAGGGAGTGAATAGACTCTGTCGTGAGGAAGCGAGGAATATTTTCATGCTCAATATTGCCTAAAGGTGTAGTGGCTACAAGAGAGCCGATAAAATCAGTCGTATACACTAACGTATCTGTATCTTTGGTCGTTACTTTCGAGCCCGTAAGATATTTTATCTGTTGCCAAAGTGTAATATCTTTTGGGGTAACCTTAACACCATCCATAAACATATCTTGCTTGCGTTTTAGCTGAATGACAGTGCGGTGTACCTGTGTCAAAGAGGGGCTGATTTCCCCAACGGAAGGCATAAGTCCATCGCGGGAATATAGCCTTTCAATAATAAAGTAAATTCCAGTTGGGCGGGCAACATCAATGTTAATGGATGACATATGAATCCTGTAATCAATGGGGATTAATGCTCATTATGACAGTATGTGATTAATTGACAGCCTATTCAACCACTCCCACCATAAATGAGAGGGTGTCTTTGTTGTATTAACATGAAAGCCAAAGGGAATGGGATTTATCTTAAAAGCTAATGTATGCTGCTTTTAACAAAGATAAAAAAAGCCCCAGTATGCGGGGCTTTCATCAATCGACAGTAAGAATTACTTCTTAGCAGCGCGTTCGAAAGAGGCGATGATTTCTGCTTTCGCCGCTTCTGCGTTGTCCCAGCCTTCAACCTTAACCCATTTACCTTTTTCGAGGTCTTTGTAGTGCTCGAAGAAGTGGGCGATCTGCGCTTTCAGCAGCTCTGGCAGGTCATTCACATCTTTAATGTGATCGTACTCTTTGCTCAGCTTGGTGTGCGGTACCGCAACCAGCTTCGCATCTTCACCCGCTTCGTCAGTCATCTTCAGCACGCCAACAGGACGGCAGCGAATGACGGAGCCTGGCTGCAGTGGGTATGGCGTTGGAACCAGCACGTCAACCGGGTCACCGTCCAGAGACAGGGTGTGGTTGATGTAGCCGTAGTTGCACGGATAGAACATGGCGGTAGACATGAAACGGTCAACGAACAGCGCACCGGTGTCTTTGTCGATTTCGTATTTGATTGGATCTGCGTTGGCCGGGATTTCAATAACAACGTAGATGTCTTCTGGCAGTTCTTTACCCGCTGGGACGTTGAGTAAGCTCATGTCGGTGTCCTTTAAAATGGATGGTAAACAAGTGGCAGGTATTATAGCCAACTGGCGCTGAATGTCTCCGCCTGTTTTCGTCTTCTCACCGCGTTCGTCTCACTTTTCAGACCGATTCCATGACAGAAAAATCCATAAACTCAGCCGCATTTTTCATGGAGAAATGAAAGCGATTACAAACTTGTGATTAACGTTTTATTCACTTTTCTGAAGTGTGATGTAACGCAATTCGTTACATATTTCATTGGCTATAGTCATTTCGCAGAACATCTTTTAACCAACAATAACTCACCCTACGAGGACGTTCATATGTGGAAGCGCTTACTTCTTGTCACAGCAGTTTCGGCAGCCATGTCGTCTATGGCGATGGCCGCACCTTTAACCGTAGGATTTTCGCAGGTCGGCTCTGAATCCGGCTGGCGTGCGGCGGAAACCAACGTTGCGAAAAGCGAGGCTCAGAAACGCGGCATCACCCTGAAAATCGCCGATGGTCAGCAAAAACAGGAAAACCAGATTAAAGCCGTGCGTTCGTTTATTGCGCAGGGTGTGGATGCCATCTTTATTGCGCCCGTTGTGGCGACCGGCTGGGAGCCGGTCCTGAAGGAAGCGAAAGACGCTGAGATCCCGGTCTTCCTGCTCGATCGTTCCATCGATGTGAAAGACAAATCTCTCTATATGACCACCGTGACCGCCAACAACGTTCTTGAAGGGCAATTAATTGGTGACTGGCTGGTGAAACAGGTGGATGGCAAGCCGTGTAACGTCGTTGAGCTGCAGGGTACGGTCGGCGCGAGCGTGGCCATCGACCGTAAGAAGGGGTTTGCTGAGGCCATCGCCAAAGCGCCAAACATTAAAATTATCCGTTCTCAGTCCGGCGACTTTACCCGCAGTAAAGGTAAAGAGGTCATGGAGAGCTTTATCAAGGCTGAAAACAACGGCAAGAACATCTGCATGGTTTACGCCCACAACGATGACATGGTGATCGGGGCGATTCAGGCCATTAAAGAAGCGGGCCTGAAACCGGGCAAAGATATCCTCACCGGCTCTATCGACGGCGTGCCGGACATCTACAAAGCGATGATCGACGGCGAAGCCAACGCCAGCGTGGAGCTCACGCCAAATATGGCCGGTCCGGCATTCGATGCGCTGGAGAAATTCAAGAAGGACGGCACGATGCCTGAGAAGGTGACGGTCACCAAATCCACCCTCTACTTGCCGGATACCGCGAAAGAAGAGTTAGAGAAGAAGAAAAATATGGGCTACTAAGCTCGGCCCCTCACCTAGCCCTCTCCCCGGAGGGGAGAGGGAAAAGGGCAGTTTGGCAGAAAATTAAGACTGGCACGAATAGTCCCCTCATCCCCTCCGGGGAGAGGGTCAGGGTGAGGGGGAAAACCATGACCACTGAACAACACCAGGAAATCCTCCGCACAGAGGGCTTGAGTAAATTCTTCCCCGGCGTAAAAGCGCTGGATAACGTTGATTTTAGCCTGCGACGCGGCGAGATCATGGCGTTGCTGGGCGAGAACGGTGCGGGGAAATCGACGCTGATTAAAGCCCTGACCGGAGTTTATCACGCCGATCGCGGCACCATCTGGCTGGAAGGTAACGCCATTTCACCCAAAAATACCGCCCATGCGCAGCAGCTGGGGATCGGGACGGTCTACCAGGAGGTGAACCTGCTGCCGAATATGTCGGTCGCGGATAACCTG
>OKVS01000399.1_pt1 | contig 15161 bp, 16 predicted proteins | sample 1606911 | NCBI WGS metagenome assembly OKVS01 (sample SAMN03281016, study PRJEB24777) | human gut metagenome | isolation source: fecal sample PR161 from 1 month old female Malay infant, caesarean... | reverse complement strand
ACCGTAACCCATCTTCAGAGCAAAAGGCCTGCATCAAATCGGCCTCCTTTTTTACTTGATTTTATTGGGGCAACTGGCATTCATATGTGCCCAAAAGTCAGCAACTGAGACTAACCCCTCCTTGACGAGGATCGTCCTCATCATGCCCAGCGTTTGAATGAGCTTAATATTTTTTCTGCGCTTTCATTAACGATCTCAGAAGGGAGCAACATAATTGCAGCCGTATCATTGACTGACGTACCTTTCCTACCAAGGTAGCGACTATAAGCATCAAGTTCATCCGTACATATGTCGGCAAGAGCCATAATTTTCTGGACAGGTCCCTTCAATGCAATTGGATCAGGCAGGTCGGGAACAGGAAGTCGGACGCCTCGTAAACTAGGACTTGCAGGTGTGTAATCTAAACGTAAGCGCGTTTTATTCGCCTTAACGACCATCCCTTCACCATATTTGAGGGTGTAACGCCGTTTGAAAAGCGCAGCAAACTCTTTAGCACAGCGGCGAGCCGGGGTACGCAGCGAATACTCGGTGTGATTTAATACCCAGTTCAACGCCAGTTCAGCTGATACAGGAACTCCTTCATGTACAGTTTTTGCCAGAGCCAGCTTAAATTGCATGCTGTTGCTGAAACCTGAATTGCTATCGAGCTCAGTGGCTAAGCCCATGTTCGAGCGCAGAATAGACATGGCTTCGAGTAATTGGGTCGAATATCCGCGGAATGAGCGGTTCTCAATGAATACCGATCTTAACCGAGCGACTTCATTGAACAGATTACGGAACTCAGCATCAGGGAATTTTGGGTCAGTGGAATCTACGAGCGCTTTTCTTTCCAGGCCGTAGAGGTAGATAAAAACATAGCCGATAGGACACGATGGATCAGACCTATCGCTGGCGAGCCAACTGACATACGCACCGCGTGCTTCTGGGGAAAGAGAGGTAAAACTGGGCCAGTATCCTAATGAACTGTCCTCGTAAAGATAAGCAGTAGGTTTTATCTTACATGTGTCATCAATTAATGATGCCTCACTTCCATCGTCATAATAGCCGCCTGATTCCTGACCGGAGGGCTTCATACGTTGCCCCACATAAATGTGGCCACCGCTAATTGCTACACCAGCTACAGTTATCATCTCACCCGGAAGTACCCATCGAGCTAGTGCACCTGCTGACTTTGAGGTGTTCCGGTAATGATTGGTTGTCACCCGAAGTTCAACACCCCGGCCATCGCTCAATGTAAAAGTTGCAAGATTATCGTCTTCACTATCATCGTTTCGCACAACCGCCTCTTTTTTCTTGATGTCAGCGAGCCATTCTTTTGGCGGTGCTTTCACGGGGTTTGAAGCATAAGACTTTGGAGATTTACGTTTTTTCTTTCTAAAAAACAACAAGTAAATTACTAAAATCGCCGCCAGAAACTTCAATAACTCCATGATATATAACCTTAAAATAATTCTTCATTCACATTTGAAATGTGGTAGGGAATGCATGGCAAGTGGATTAATCTCAAAATAATACGTCTAAATCGCTATGGTTAAAAGCAAATCGCAATTAAAATTAACTAGTTGATTTAAATGACAAAAACCATTGAATAATTTACTTCACCAGAAGTGAATTTTTAAGGAGTAAAAAGCCTGCTGGGCCATTCGCCTAAGAATGATGTTGTACCAATGCTAGGTTAACATGTAAGCTCACCTGTTTTAGTTCCACGCACTTTTTGAGAGTTCCGTTTTTTCAGCCATCAGCCGGTACTCTTCCGGCGTCAGGTTGTTTAGTGGATTCAGTCTCTCCAGACAATAATTTACACTCCGGCCGTGTAAGCGACCGGAGTACAGGTTTAAGCCCTGTCAGAATACGCTTTCAGCATCGCAAGAACAGCCCAACGAGCCGCATCATCTGCGATATTCTCAGGCAGAGCCTCAGCTCGCAGAATGATATAAGCGTCAACAGCCATTCTGATGGCCATACTAACGGAGTCACGATCGTGCGTTGCCAGCGTGGAAGTCAGCAGGCCATCAGGGTCAATGCCGTGGAATTCAATGTGGCGAACCCCACGTTGCGGAAGATTGGCACGACGGTACAGCATTGGCCCCAGCACCTGCTCGCGGAAGAATGACAGCATACCAATCGCTTCGAAGAGTTCGCCCCTTCCCAACTTAACCACTGCATAATGCAGCCAGATCCAGGCTCGGGACTCAAACCACTCCGGCGTCATGTCAGGCCAGTGAGCACTAAATTTTGCCAGTTGTCGCTGCAAAGCCGTGTTATCACGGGTAAATAACACTGCTGGCTCCTCAACGCGTTGAGTGAGCATTTCCAGAGTGACGAATTTCAGATCGACATGAAGAAGTTCTGGGCCATACAGGCATATTAGCAGGCGAGGCTCTCCGACATGTTCCCCGGTAAAAGCATGGAGCAGATGGCCTAATGTTCCGGCAAGCTCCCTACGCTGCTTCATGATTTCGTCATAGTGGAGAGTGTCTACGACAACGACAAAATCGAGATCGGAGTATTTATCAAACCCGCCATGAACAATCGAGCCGCCAGCGAGAAGGGAGTGAATTCGCGAATCAGACTGAAATTTAAGTTTGAGTTGCTCTGCAAAACTTCTGTGTAAATCGGGTAATGTACTCAGCATACTTTTTCCTGTTCACAAAAAATACAAAGCATTTCAGAATATCGAGTTGTTTATATTCAGGCTAGATGTTTTTGCAGGAACAGTGATGTCCGCGGCAGGTTATCCCGACGGGAAATATTGTCCTGTGAGTCTGGCGCTACTTCTGGCAATCGTTTATTCCGGTATCTGACATACACTGTAGTGTCAGATACGCATTGTGAAGTGATAACTCTTCGCACTTCACTTGCTATGTACTTAATATTTTAATAAAAATAACTTATTGAACAGTATGACCTGTAAAACAAAAAAGGATTTTAAGCTCTATTCAAAACACAGCTGGAGCTTAGTTCCAGTAACTAAGGGAACTCCGAATTGCCGGTTTCGTTTCAGAAATCATATAGAGTTCACTTAGCAAAAAAACAGACCATAAGTATCATTAGGAACCTATCTATTAGTAATGATGAGGTGCTGAATGGGATTCACATACCCTGCTGTCGCTGGAGCACTGCAGAATGATCAGAGAGCCTTTTCTGCTGCTCTGGCCTCGCTGCAAGGAACGGCATCAAACTTTGCCGCGCATTGTATTCAGGACTCCCGTGTTAGAGTGCAATATCTACGTGATATTCAAAACATGTCCGCCGAGTTTGTTCAATCAGTTGGAAGCGGGAAAATGTCTCCCAGAGAAGCCGCCACATTAGCCTCTCAGATGCGCAACGAAATTCTGGATCTTTCACGGCTAAGAAACAGCCCTGTCGGTAGAGCCTACGCGAAAAAGTTAAAACCATCGGGGCGTACGATGGCTGACCTAACCAAACATTATGCTACGAAGATGTTTCAGCAACCTTTCGAGTCTCTATCGGAAAGACAGCAGGCCACAATCTTTAAAGAAATGATCCACTCGGCTGGACGTGACAGGGGCGCAGTATCGGGCATCGCTAAAACCTTGGGTATGGCCGGTAAGCGAGTCCTCTTTGTCTCTTTAGCTGTCGCCGCTTACGAAATCTATCAAGCGGAAGATAAAACCACCGAAACGATGCATCAAGGTGCTATAGCCGCTGCTGGTGTCGCCGGAGGATGGGGAGCCGGAGCTGCAGTGGTCGCAACAGGTGTTTGTGCGGCAACTGCGCCTGTTTGTATTGGTGTTGCGGCATTAGTGGGCGGAATTCTCGCGTCGGTCGGAACAGACCTTCTGTTTGGAACCTTATATGTTTCACCACAGGGGAGAAACTAATATGCAACTAACAGAAGCTCAACTGATGACCCGCGTTCCTGTCTGGCACGCATTATCGGAGCTGTTTACAGGACGCGAACTCCAGGACTACGACTACCGATGGATGGCGCAGAAGTTAAAGGAGTCTGGTTTAAGCCGGGAAGAGATCTTTGTGATTCTGGATGAGGAGGTTGCCCCTGCCCTCCAGTCAAATCTTCTCTACAACCCAACGCCGGTGATGGACGGTTGGTCAGAGGAAGATATTAAACAGCTCGTTACAGAGTATGTATATAAGAAGCCGACAATTATCGAGCGCATTATTCCAACCCGCTTACTGCTGAAACAGCGACGTAAACATATTCAGGATGAACTCACCAAGCTTTTCGATGAGCTGGATAAATGCTTCTGAAAGGGTTTTAAGCGAAGCGATTGGCATACGTTTAGGTTTACACCCAAAAGCGAGGCTCATGCAGTACAGGAAATAAGACGTTGTGGAATTAGCGATGCCGTGAATATATTCACTTTCACCTGATAAACGGACACTCCCTCAAAGAAGTGTCCGTTTTGTCTTTCAAACGTTAGCTGCGGGTTACGCGCCTACCGGCACATCGTGCGCGGTGTTTTTCAGCACCGGTCCGGTGTACTTCTCGATCTGCAGCTGCGACATCTGTCCACAGTTCCCCTGCGCCAGGCTGGAGGAGCCAACGTCAAAGGTCAGACAGTTGACGTTACCGTTTTTACACAGCGATCCCGGCTGTGACGGATCGGCCGGATCAAACCATGCCCCTTCGCTGATGCGCACCACGCCTTCGCGAACGTTATCGGTAATCACCGCTCCGACCAGGATCTGCCCGCGATCGTTAAAGGCGCGAACCAGATCGCCTTCACTGATGCCGCGCGCGCTAGCATCTTTCGGATGGATCCAGATGGCTTCGCGATCGGCTACCGCGTATTTCTTGCGCAGCGGCGTATTATCGAGCTGAGAATGCAGACGGTTAATCGGGTGGCCGGTATTGAGCGACAACGGATATTTCTCGGCTTCCGGCCCGCGATACCACTCGTGCGGCGGCATCCAGGTTGGAATCGCTTTACAGTCCTCGTAGCCCATTTTGGCGATGGCGTCAGAGTAGATCTCGATTTTCCCTGACGGCGTCCCCAGCGGGTTGAGCAGCGGGTTCTCGCGGAAATCGGCGAAACGCACCCATTGAGTGTTCTCTTGCGGGATCGGGAAGCGAATGTAGTTGTTGGAAGCCCAGAACATATCAAACGGCGGCAGCGCCACGCGAGCGTTGCGCGCTTGGGCTTTCATCTCGTCATACATGCCCTTCAACCACAGCATCTCATCTTTGCCTTCGGTAAAGGCCTCATGCACCCCAAGGATCTCGGAAATCCCCGCAAAGACATCAAAGTCGTTTTTCGCTTCGTTCTGCGGCGGTACGCACTGGCGCAGCGGGAAGACATAAAGCTGCGAATAGTCGCCGCCCATATCCATGTCGTTGCGCTCGTAGGTGGTGGTCACCGGCAGTACGATGTCGGCGTGTTTCGCCGTCGCCGTCCAGTACGGTTCGTTCACCACCACGGTTTCCGGATGCTGCCAGGCTTTCACCAGGTTGTTGGTATCCTGATGCTGGTGGAAGGTGTTACCGCCCGCCACGTACACCATTTTAATATCCGGATAGGTGACTTTCGTGCCGTTATAGTCGATGGTCTTGCCTGGGTTCGCCAGCGCATCGGCGATGCGCGCCACCGGGAACGGCGTAATATCTTTCGCCGCCGGCGACGTTGGGCTACCGGCGGAGATCCCCGCCAGAATACCGCCGCGCGCGGTTGGGCTACCGCCGGAAGAGTAGTGATAGCTAAAGCCGAAACCGCCGCCGGGCAGGCCAATCTGCCCCAGCATCGCCGCCAGCGTCACCATCATCCAGTGGGCCTGTTCGCCATGATGCTGACGCTGGATGCCCCAGCCGCCCATGATCATGGTGCGATGCTTCGCCATATCTCGCGCCAGCTGCTTGATGGTCTCAGCATCAACGCCGCTGATATCCGCAGCCCAGTTGGCATCCTTGACGACGCCATCTTCTTTACCGTTCAGGTAGGCTTCAAATTTATCGAACCCTACGGTGTAGGTTTTCAGGAAATCTGGGTTATGCAGATTTTCAGCCAGCAGCGTATGGGCCACCCCCGCCATCAGCGCGCAGTCGGTGTAGCTGCGCGGGGCGATCCACTCGGCGCCTAACTCACGCGCGCTGTCGCTGCGCACCGGGTCGATACAAATCATCCGGGTGCCCTTTTTCTTCAGCGCTTCAAAGCCTGTCTGGCCGACGTGGTCCGGCAGGTTCCAGCTGTTTTTCAGCGTGATCATTGGGTTACAACCGATCATCACCACCAGCTCGCTGTTATCAATCACGTTTGGCCACGCGGTCTGCTGTTCGTAAACCTCAACGGAACCGACCACGTGCGGCATAATCACCTGCGCCGCGCCGGTGGAGTAGTCACCGGAATAGCCGACAAAGCCGCCCGCCAGGTTCATCATGCGCTGCAGCAGCGTTCTTGGGTTGTGGAACATCCCGACGCTTTTCCAGCCGTAAGAACCGGCATAAATAGATGATGGGCCATGCTCTTTTTGCAGACGGCTGATTTCACCCGCCACCAGATGCAGGGCTTTATCCCAGCTGACGCGGACCCACTCATCGCGGCCGCGCAGCTCTGGCTTACCGTTTTTCGCCCCGCCTTCTAACCAGCTTTTACGCACCATCGGATATTTAATCCGGTTTTCGGCGTGAACCTGATACGGCGCCATGGTAATCAGTTCGTTGGGATACGGATCGTCTTTGATCGGGCGTACGTCCACCATTTTGCCGTCGCGGACGATGGCTTCAAATGCGCCCCAGTGGGCGCCGTGAGAATCCCGCTTTCCGCCTGGCGCAATGCGATAAACTGCGGCATCGCCTGGCTAATGGCCTCCGCCAGCGCCGAACGCGGCCACAGCCCCGCCAGCAGCGGCGCCGCCATCAGGGCGCTGGCGCCAGCCAGAAAACGGCGACGCGTCAGATTCATACCGGGTTCCTGGCTCTGATCCGCCATGTCATAATCGTTATTCTTTTTCATCATGGCTCCTTATTGTTTGTCCTGATTGGCCGCTGCTGGCATGTCGCTCGCATGTTTTTGTACGTACTGGGTCAGGAGACGAACCTGTTCCTGAGTCAGTGAAGTACGGCCGGACATACCTTTAACCACCCCAATCCACTGGTTGGCGTTAAAGCGATTCAACTCGGTCAGGCCATGACAGCCGGTACAGTTGTTAGCCATTAATTCAGAAGCGTAACTCCAGATTTTTTGTTGATCGCCAATCAGATTTTTCGCCGGCAGCCAGACCTGCAGATCGACTTCATGCCAGACCTGTTTGGTCTCTTCATCGGTAACGGAGCCAGAGACTTTTAACGCTTTGCGAGCTTCTTCGCCCAGCAGCGCGCTCATGATGCGTTTGCCGCGCGCGGCGTAGAAGGCTTCGGTGACGCCATCCTGTTGCCAGCCATGAACATCCGCCAGCACCATGTCGCCTTCACGCTTCACCACTTTCACTTCAGTGGAGGCCATCAGGTTACCGTCGTTATGGTCGCCTGCTTTCTCGCTCAGCCAGAACGGCTGGGTCTGAATGGTGTAAAGGGTGGTCGCGGTCGCCGGGGTTTTCGCCGCCGCGTTAGCGAGCTCGCTGGCCCCTGCCGCCGCCAGGCCGCTCATGTTCGGCAGAATATGCGCCACGCCTTTATGGCAGTCGATGCAGGTTTCGCCCTCTTTGATCGCCACTGGATGCTGCTTACGGGCTTCAGGAGTCTGCGCCAGAATATCCATCGCTTTATAGTCGTGGCAGGAACGGCAGGTCGCCGAATCGCTCTTCTTCAACCCATCCCAGACGCTCTGGGCCATCGCCAGTTTATGCGCCTCGTATTTTTCCGGAGTGTCGATTTTGCCGGTCATTTCACCCCAGACATCTTTCAGGGCGCCAATTTTGGTCAGCATATAATCGATCGGCTGATGAGGAACGTGGCAATCGGCGCACTCGGCGCGAATACCTTTATCGTTCTGGAAATGCACGCTGCCCTGATATTCCGCCAGAGGCTGCTGCATGGTATGACATGACACACAAAATTCGGTATCGCTGGTTTTATGCATAATAGTCGCGGTACCAGCCAGCAATACCACGCCAATAATGATCCCAACCAGCAAGGCGATAAATATAATTTTTCGCCTACCAGAGCGTTCCAGTGAAAGTTTACTCATCTTATTATTTAACCCTTTTCCTAAATGAAAGACGCAAAAGTCCCTGCCAGATGGCAATCGTTATATAAATAAATCTATAACGATTGCACTCACCTTCTAATCCAACTAAATTTTTGGAAATTTTCGGAGCCAGGATAATCAGCCGGGGATGATTATCCTGTGATTTCAGAGCGATAACCCAGTGCAAATCCAATATGCCTTCGAGCAATACTCACGTTATTTTAATTATTGCAGTGTAGCGGCTTGTTCTTTTTTAGCCCGGTCAATACTACGAATGATAATTTCTCGCTGAGCATCATCCGCCGGTAACAGTTGCAGCATCAACTGCCACGCCGCGATCGCTTTGTCATACTGCTGATGTTCAAAGGCGTTAAACGCCGCGAGGCTAAGCACCCGCACATCGTTATGGTTATTCTTCAGCAACGTATCGAGCAGTTGCTGGGCTTCACGGCTATCGTTGGGATCCGTAGAGTGAAGTAACGCTTCGGTATATCCCAGCTGCGCATCGGCGTTGCCTGGCGCCAGCTGTCGCGCCTTATCAAACGCCTGTAACGCGGCGCCTGGATTATTGAGCACCAGTTGCAGCCTGCCGAGCATCGTCCAGCTCAGCTGGTCGGCCGGGTATTGCTGCAGGCGGGTGCGTAGCCCCAGCGCCAGTCGAAACAGCTCTTCTTCCGATAACGGTTTACCCTGTGGATCCATCACCCGCTGCATCAACTGCGGCGTTTGCTGGACAACTTGCTGCCACTCAACCACGCGGGTCATGTAACTCGTTCGGATAAAAACCCCTACGCATAAAGAGGTTAGTATAATAACCCCAAGAATATACACCCAATAACTACTATTTTTGTGATTCGTTTCGGCAGATTCGGGCAAATCTTCCAATAAATTCAAGCGTAAATCGTCAACCAGCTGCTGTTGCTGCGCCGCATTCACCGCTGAAAGATCTTCATCAAGCTCCTGCAGGCGCGCCCGATAAATCATATGGTTCATGGTATTGCGGTCAACGCGCTGCCTGCCGCTCCACGGAATAAACAGCAGCGCCGCGGTTCCCAGCAGTAACACCAACATGATGAGCAAAGCGACAATCATTTCAGGGTCCTTTTATTGTCATCAAGCAGCGCCTTTAAGCGTTCCTGTTCCTGCGCGCTCAGCTCGCTGACGCGTTCAGCCCGTGAGCGACGGCTTAAACGGAAAATCACCAGCGCGCCGCCCACAACGAAACAAGCCGGCAGCAGCCAGAGGATAATCGTCGCGGGGGTCACCGGCGGTTCGTAGGTCACGAAGTTGCCGTAGCGCGCCACCATGTAATCGGTGATTTGCTGATTGCTTTGTCCCTGCTCCATCAATTGCCAGACCTTTTTGCGCATGTCGGCGGCAATCATCGAGTTCGAATCGGCAATACTGTTGTTCTGGCATTTCGGGCAGCGCAGCTGTTCGGTCAACTGGCGGAACTGCTGCTCCTGAGCCTCATCTTTAAATGGATAGGTATCAATCGCCGCCAGCGCCTGAAACGAGAACAGCGCCGTCAGTAAAGTGATGAGCAGATATTTCACGCGCCCCCTGCTGGCTGTATTTATTCCACAGCGGCAGAATCTCCTGCTGCCAGACCCGCTCGTTCACATCGCCGGCATGGCGGTAGCGGATAATGCCTTTGCCGTCGATGAGGAAAGTTTCCGGCGCGCCATACACGCCAAGATCCAGCCCCAGCATACCGTCGCCGTCAAACACTCCCAGCGCATACGGGTTGCCCAATTCGTGCAGCCAGTTCACCGCTTTCTGGCGATCGTCTTTATAGTTGATGCCAACGATGCGAATGCCCTGCGCCGCCAGGGAGCGCAAATACTGATGCTCCGCCCGACAGGTGGGGCACCAGGTGGCCCAGACGTTAATCAGCACCGGTTTACCATTGATAATGTTAGAGGGATCCAGCATGACATCCGGTTTTTCCAGTGACGCCAGGCGGAAATCCGGCAGAGGTTTACCCACCAGCGCAGATTCAAGCACGGTAGGATCGTCGCCGTCGCTATTGCGCATCAGTTGCCACATCAGCGCCGCCGCCAGAATCAGGAAGATAGCCAGCGGTAAATATAAGACTTTGCGGTTCATCACGCGTTCTCCGGCAGTGATTTACGTAAGCGGTAACGTGGGTCCAGGATGCACAGCACGCCGCCAAACGCCATTAACATCCCGCCGAACCAGATCCAGCGAACAAAAGGTTTATAGTACAAGCGCACCGCCCAGCTACCGTCGGCCAGCTCTTCACCCAGCGCAGCGTACAGGTCGCGCGCCAGCCCGCCGTCGATGGCGGCTTCGGTCATCTCCATCCGGCTGCTGCTGTAAATGCGTTTCTCCGCCCGCAGCGTACTCACGTGATGGCCATTCTGCGAAACTTCGATCACCCCTTCACCGCCAAAGTAGTTCGGCCCGGTGATATCCCGCACGTCACGGAACACAAAGTGATACTGGTGGATATCGACGCTATCGCCCGGCTTCATTCGCACGTCGCGTTCGATGCTGTAATTCTGACTGAAGGCGATGCCAATGACGGTGACCACCAGCCCCACATGGCCGGCGACCATTCCCCAGTGGCTGCGTCCGAGGCGGGTCAGCCCGCGCCAGAAGGGGTGGCGGTCGGTGGCGCGCTCCACCACTTCCATCACGGTAAGCACGAATGCCCACAGCGACATCAGCAGGCCAACTACGGTCATGGCTTTAATACGATCCTGCATCAGCCACGGCAGTGCGATGGCCAGTACGACGGCAACCACCGCGGCAATCAGCAGCCGCTTACGCAGCTTGTGGAATTCATCGCGACGCCAGCGCACCAGCGGCCCGATCCCAAGCAGCAACGAGAACGGGATCATCAGCGCAATAAAGAGGGAATTAAAGAACGGCTCGCCGATAGAAATGCTGCCTAGCCCCAGTAGCTTGTGTATCAGCGGCAGCAGCGTCCCCAGCAGCACCACCAGCATGGCGGCAATCAGCAGCACATTGTTGCCCAGCAACAGCGACTCGCGCGACCACAGTTCGTGACGCACCCGGGAACGTACCTTGCCGCCTTTGATGGCGAATAACAGCAGCGAACCGCCGATAGTGATCACCAACAGCGCCAGAATAAACATGCCGCGCGTAGGATCGGAAGCGAAGGAGTGTACGGAAATCAGTACCCCGGAACGCACCAGGAAAGTGCCCAGCAGGCACAGCGAGAACGCCAGAATCGCCAGCAGTACGGTCCAGGATTTAAAGCTGCCGCGCTTTTCGGTGACCGATAGCGAGTGAATCAGCGCCGTTCCCGCCAGCCACGGCATCAGGGAGGCGTTTTTCTACCGGATCCCAGAACCACCAGCCGCCCCAGCCGAGCTCATAATAGGCCCACGCCGACCCCAGCACGATACCGACCGTCAGAAAGCTCCACGCCGCCAGCGTCCACGGGCGTGACCAGCGCGCCCACGCGCTATCAAGGCGCCCGGTCATCAGCGACGCAATGGCGAAAGCGAAGGCCACGGAGAAGCCCACATAGCCCATGTACAGCATCGGCGGGTGGAAGATCAGCCCGATATCCTGCAGCATCGGGTTCAGATCGCGCCCCTCGATGGGGAAATCAGGTAGCGTGCGCACGAACGGATTTGAGGTCAGCAGGATGAACGCCAGGAAGCAGAAGGAGATCATCCCCATTACCGCCAGCACCCGCGAAGAGGCTTCCAGCGGAATATTACGGCTCAGGGCCGCGACCGCGCAGGTCCAGCCGCTCATCAGCAATACCCACAGCAGCAACGATCCCTCGTGGGCCCCCCAGGTCGCCGCTACGCGATACCACACCGGCAGCAGCGTATTCGAGTTACTGACGACATACAGAACGGTGAAGTCATTCACCACAAAGGCGTACACCAGAATGAGAAACGCCCCGAGGATGGCGGCAAACATCGCTACCGACAGCGGCTTCGCCAGCGCCATCATCCGCGCATCCTGCCGCATCGCGCCCCAGGAGGGAAATAGCGCCAGCAGGCAGGAAATGCCCAGCGCCAGGCACAGCAGGAAGAGGCCGATTTCAGGGATCATTGCGCGGCTCCCTGCGGCTTCTCAGCCGGATGATGATTCTCTTCCATCGCTTCTTTCACTTCCGGAGGGGTGTAATTTTCATCGTGTTTCGCCAGCACTTCCTTCGCGCGGATATGCGTCCCGTCCTGCAGCGTCCCCTGGGCTACAACCCCCTGCCCTTCGCGGAACAACGCCGGCAGGATCCCGGTATAGCTCACCTCGACGACGCCGCGGGCATCATAAAGTTTGAAGGTCACATCGAGGGTTTTATCGTCACGCTTCACGCTGCCGGGCATCACCATGCCGCCGATACGTAGACGCTGCCCCGGCTCTGGCTTCTGGCCATTTTCCCGTTTGCCGTATATCACTTCGCCTGGGGTATAGAAGAGATCGATATTGGAGCTTAATGCATACATCACCAGACCAACGGTCAGCGCCAGCCCCCCAATCACTCCGCAGGCGAGCCAGAGACGAACTTTACGCCGAGGATTCACAACGCATCTCCCTTCATTGTGTTTTGCTTACGCGCCGCCGATACCCGCCGCTCGCGCGCCATCTGCCGGCGTACATCCGCCAGCAACGCCCGGCGCTGCCAGCGGGTATGGATGAACAAAATCAGCAGCGCGATGACCGTCACTGCAACCGCCAGCCAGACATAAAAGGCGTAGCCGCCCATCTGCCAGAAATCGCTCCAGGAGTGAAAAGCGCTGGTCATGAGTTCTCCTCGCGCTTACTAGCGCCAGCCAGCGCCACGACCCACGGACGGCGGCGCTCCTGCAACAGAATTAAATTACGCATACGCATTAATGTCAGAGTAATAAAGAGGAATAAGAAACCGAAAATGGTTAAACGCAACGGCATGCGCATCGACGGATCGATGGTTTTCTGCATATTGGTCGAGCCCTGATGCAGGGTGTTCCACCACTCCACGGAATAATGAATAATCGGCAGGTTGACCACCCCGACCAGCACCAGTATCCCGGCGGCGCGCCCGGCCAGCCGGCGATCGTCAAAAGCGTGATACAGGCCAATCACCCCGACGTATAAAAACAGCAGGACCAGTTCGGAAGTCAGACGCGCATCCCAGACCCACCAGGTTCCCCACATCGGTTTTCCCCACGCGGAACCGGTCACCAGCGCAATAAAGGTGTAAACCGCGCCTGGCAGCGCCATCGCAATCACCGCTTTATCCGCCATTTTCATCTGCCAGACCAGGCCGACAAAAGCGGTCACGGCCATTGAGCCGTAAATCCCCATCGACCACATCGCCGCCGGAACGTGCAGATACATGATGCGATAGCTTTCACCCTGTTGATAATCTGCCGGGGCGTAGACAAATCCCCAGACGCAGCCCACCACCAGAAACAGCGCGCTGAGGATAGCCATCAGCGGAATGAATCGTCCGCATACGCTATACAGGCGCTCTGGAATGGCGAGTTGATGTAACACTTTCCACATTTTTTTTGCCTCATTGCCCCGAGGGAACGGGAATTATTGCACGCTAATTCTGAGTGCCGCCGCGGTAGCAAACGGACTTAAGGTGGCGCTTCCCGCCAGAAAGGCGCCAAGAATGGCCATATAGCCGTCAACCGGCAACTGCATCTGCGCCGCGCCCACGGCGGCGGTGGCGAAAATCAGTAACGGAATCATCAGCGGCAGCACCAGCAGGCTCAGCAATACGCCGCCGCGCCGCAGGCCGACGGTCAGCCCCACGCCGATGGCGCCAATAAAGCTCAGCGTTGGCGTGCCCATCAATAGCGTCAGGGCCAGCACCTGCCACTCCGCGGTCGAAAGTCCGAATAACATAGCGATCAGCGGAGAGATTATCAGCAGCGGCAGCCCGGAGACCACCCAATGCGCCGCGATTTTTGCCAGCACCACCAGCGACAGCGGCACCGGCATCAGCATCAGTTGCTGCAGCGAGCCATCCAGCCAGTCATCGCGAAACAGCCGGTCCATTGCCAGCAGCGAAGAGAGTAACGCGGCCACCCAGACAATGCCCGGCGCAATCTGCCGGAGCAGCTGCGGTTCAGGGCCGATACTGAGGGGGAACAGGGTGATAATAATCAGGAAAAACCACAGCGGGTTGATAATTTCGGCGTAATTGCGAAAGGCAAGGCGCAGGTCGCGCCAGAATATCTGCTTGATCATGCCGCGACCGCCTCATCGTCACTCAGCATAATCGTGCGTAAGGGAACGCACAGAGGGCGCAGAGGTTGATGGGTGGTCAGGATGACCGCACCGCCCTGGCCGATGTGCTGCTCCAGCCGGGTGGTCAGCGTTTGCACGCCAGCCGCATCGAGCGCGGTGAAGGGTTCATCTAAAATCCAGAACGTCGCGCGGCTGAGCCAAAGCCTCGCCAGCGCGACGCGCCGCTGTTGCCCGGCAGAGAGTTGCGCTACCGGAACATCCTCAAAGCCCACCAGCTCAACCTGCGCCAGCGCCTGCCAGCGCGCCTCAATGGTCGCCTCAGGATGGTAAAAGCGCAGATTTTCGTCCGCCGTTAGCGCCCCTTTAACCCCCACCTGATGACCGAGCCACAAGAGCTGCGCGTGCCAGCTATCGCGAGTACGCCGCAGCGGTTTGCCCTGCCAGAGAATTTCCCCTTCTTCTGGCGTCGATAACCCGGTCAGGAGGTGTAATAACGAGGTTTTTCCCGCACCGTTGGGGCCTGAAATTTGAATAATCTCGCCGGGTTGTACCGCAAACGATAGGTGGGTAAAAAGGGGTTCGTTCATCCCGCAGGCAGGCGATATTTTTTATTTCCAGCATCAGAAAAGCAGGTCCAGTCCGGGGGTCAGCGCATTCAAGTGCCTCATTATACGAAAGAAACATCTGTTTGCTGAATATATTAAAAATTTTGAACCCGCGCTAAACGGGTAAAAATGCTAAAAACTCATAATCGAACGTGCCAGTAGCGGTTGCATTTTCACCACTACCGGCAATTCCTTTCTTTAGCGATGCAAGTCGTAGTACTGGCAATAGAGATATCGCCGCAATAACGCAGGCGAGACC
>OKVS01000397.1_pt1 | contig 15176 bp, 15 predicted proteins | sample 1606911 | NCBI WGS metagenome assembly OKVS01 (sample SAMN03281016, study PRJEB24777) | human gut metagenome | isolation source: fecal sample PR161 from 1 month old female Malay infant, caesarean... | reverse complement strand
CCCTTTGTCTGCAGCACCGCCAGCGCCGTCTCCGCGCCAATCGCCGCGACCAGAACCCCGCCACCCAGCCCAAGCAGCGCAAACTCGCTCCAGAGGTCACCCGCAGCAGCCGCTTACCCGCGCCGAGCGTGCGGTAGACTATCAGTTCCTGATGACGCTGGCGCATGCCCACCTGCACCCTGCGCCAACAGCAGCAATATGCCGCAGATTGTCACCAGCACCACCATCACCTCCAGCGCGCGGCTGACCTGCTCCAGCACCTGCCCGACCTGTTTGACGGATCGCGCCAATATCCAGCAGGCTGACCGTCGGGAATTCCCGGTTAAGCTGCGTCAACATGCCGTTGCCATTCTCCCAGCGGAAACTGGTAAGCCAGCTCTGCGGCTGCCCGTCCAGCGCGCCCGGCGGGAAGATGAAGAAGAAGTTTGGCCGCAGGCTTTCCCAGTCCACTTTACGGAGGCTGGTGACTTTGGCGGTAAAATCCTGGGTATCACCGGTGAAGGTCACGCTGTCCCCGAGCTTCACGTTCAGGCGCGTCGCCAGCCCCTCTTCCATCGACACCTCTCCCGCTTTCGGCGGCCAGCTACCGGCGGTAATCGGGTTATGGTCGGGACGTTTCTCCTGCCAGGTCAGGTTGAGTTCGCGGTTAAGCGACTCGTCCTTGTTCCCCTCGGTTGACTGGCCGTTGATCTGCGTCAGACGCGCGCGGACGATGGGATAGAACGACTCGGGGATAATGTGATGCTCCGACAGGAAGCCCTTCAGCGGCGTCACCTGTTCCGGTGCGATGTTGATCAGGAAATAGTTCGGGCTTTCCGGCGGAAGCTGCTGCTGCCAGCGATCCAGCAGATCCCCGCGAAGCACGAGAAGCAGCGCCAGCAGCATAAACGACAGCGAAAAGGCCGACAGCTGGCTGAGCGTTGACCAGGGCTGATGCAGCAGGCGGTTGACCGCCAGCCGCACAGGCAGGGATTTTACCGTCAGCCTTTTCAGGACGTTGAGCAGTATCCAGCCCAGCACGCCGCACAGCAGCGCCAGTACCACCGCGCCGGCCAGCACGGCCCACAGCAGGGTGCTGCCGCCCATCAGCCAGGCCAGCAGCCCGACCGCAACAGCAATAATCGCCGGAAGATAGAACTTCAGCGGCCAGACGTTCGCCACCACATCATTGCGCAGCACCCGCAGCGGCTGCGTCGCGAGCAGCAGGCGGTACGGGCGCAGCCCCACCAGCACCGAGATCACCGTCATCGCGCCCATCGCCCACAGCCACGGCCAGAGGCTTGCCGGGGGCAAAGCGGCCGGCAGCACCGGTTTCAGCATCACCATCAGCAGTTTTTCAAACAGCAGGCCTATTATTCCGCCGGTAAGCGCAGAGAGGGCCAGCAGCATCAGCCACTGGCCGACGATCAGCTTGCGCAGCTGCGCCCGCCCCGCGCCGAGGGTTTTAAGGATCGCCACCAGATCGTAGCGGCTGCGGCAGTAGTGCCCCATCGCCACGGCAACCGCCGCCACCGCCAGCAGCAGGGTTAACAGCGCCGACAGCAGCAGGAACTGTTGGGAACGTTCGAGGGATTTGCCGAGCGCCCCTTCGTCCTGCTCCAGCCCGTACCAGCGGTGTTCCGGCTTGAGCTGCGGCAGAAGCCATTTTTCATACGCCTCCAGCTGCGCGGGCGTGCCGCCAAACTTGTAGCGCCAGGTGACGCGGCTTCCCGGCTGGACGGCGTTGGTTTTCGCGACATCGGCGGTGTTCATCAGCAGGCGCGGCGCGAGCTGGAACGGGTTAAAGCCGGAGTCGGGCTCCTGCACCACTTCCCCGGCGATTTTCAGCGTGGCATCGCCAACGTCAATACTGTCGCCGGGTTTCAGGTTGAGAAGTGCCATCAGGCGCGATGCCAGCAGCACCGTGCCGGGCGTCGGCTTTAGCCCCGGCGGGCTGGTTTGTAATTCCCCGTACATCGGGTAGATGTCATCCACGGCCTTGACGCTGGCGAGCTGCGGGGTGTCCCCCGCGAAGGTCATGGTCTGGAAGGTGAGCTGCTCCCCCACCTTTAGCCCTTCCTTGCGCGCTTCCTCAATCCAGCCAGGCGGCACAGGACGTGAGCTTTGCAGCGCCCGGTCCCCGGCCATAAATTCGCGGCTCTGCTGGCTGAGCCCTTTTTCCATACGGTCGCTGACGCTGCCGAGCGCCAGCACGCAGGCCACCGCCAGGCTTAACGCCAGCCAGACAATCAGCAGTGAGGGCGAGCGCCATTCGCGCCAGAACCAGCGGGCGATCATGCTTCCTCCTGAAGAATACCGTTCACCAGCCGCAGGCGGCGGTCGCAGCGGGCGGCCAGTTGCGGATCGTGGGTCACGAGGATCAGCGTGGTGCCATGTTCGCGGTTAAGCGAAAACAGTAGGTCAGCAATTTTGTCTCCGGTTTTACGGTCAAGGTTGCCGGTGGGTTCATCGGCAAACAGCACTTCCGGGCGGCCGTTAAACGCCCGCGCCAGCGCCACGCGCTGCTGCTCGCCACCAGAAAGCTGTGCCGGAAGATGGTCGAGGCGCTTGCCCAGGCCGAGCTGTTCCAGCAGCGCCTTCGCATGCGTGCGGCTTTCGCGGCTCTTTTCGCCGCGCAGCAGCGCCGGGAGCTCGACGTTTTCCAGCGCGTTCAGGGTCGGGATCAGCATAAAGGACTGAAAGACAAAACCGATATGCCGCGCGCGCAGCGCGGCTCGCGCCTCTTCATCAAGCTGGTGCAGCGGTTGCCCGACCAGGTGGACTTCGCCGCTGCTGCCGTCGTCCAGACCGGCCAGAATCGCCAGCAGCGTAGACTTGCCGGAACCGGATTCGCCAATCAGCGCGATGGTTTCGGCGCGTTTGACAACGAGTTCAACTCCGGTAAGGATTGAAAGCTCCTGCTCCCCCTGACCGACGGACTTCTTAAGACGATGAACTTCAACACTGTTTTCCGCTGGCATTTGCCCTTCCTGTTTTTGATGCTGATGACCTTCCGCGCGGCGGCAGCGGACACGTTACTGATTCTTGGCGACAGCCTGAGCGCGGGCTACCGCATGGCGGCCAGCGCGGCCTGGCCGGCTCTGCTCAATGACAAATGGCAAAGCAAGACAACCGTTATCAACGGCAGCATCAGCGGCGATACCTCGCAGCAAGGTCTGTCGCGCCTGCCTGCGCTGCTCAAGCAGCATCAACCGCGCTGGGTGCTGGTTGAGCTTGGCGGTAATGACGGCCTGCGTGGCTTCCAGCCTCAGCAAACCGAGCAAACGCTGCGCACCATTTTGCGGGACATCAAGGCGGCAAACGCCCAGCCGCTGCTAATGCAAATTCGCCTGCCCGCCAACTACGGTCGTCGGTATAATGAGGCCTTTAGCGCGATCTACCCTAAGCTTGCCAAAGAGTTTGATATTCCGCTCCTGCCATTTTTCATGGAAGAGGTCTATCTCAAACCCCAGTGGATGCAGGACGACGGTATCCACCCCAATCGCGATGCGCAGCCGTTTATTGCCGACTGGATGGCAACGCGGCTGGCTCCTTTAGTTAAACATGACTCGTAATTCAGCGGAGTTCCTGACAGGTAAAGTTATGCAAAAATCGGTCTTAATCACAGGATGTTCCAGCGGAATCGGCCTTGAAAGCGCGCTTGAACTAAAGCGCCAGGGATTCAGGGTGCTGGCAGCGTGCCGCAAGCCTGACGATGTCGAGCGCATGAACGGGCTGGGCTTTACCGGCATACAGCTGGATATGGACTCGCCGGAGAGCGTTGAACGCGCCGCCGACGAGGTGATAGCCCTGACCGAAGGCCGTCTGTACGGTCTCTTTAATAATGCCGGTTACGGCGTGTATGGCCCACTGGATACGCTCTCGCGCGAAACGCTGGAGAAGCAGTTTTCAACCAATTTCTTTGGCGTCCATCAGCTCACCATGCGTCTGCTCCCGGCCATGCTGCCGCACGGCGAAGGGCGCATCGTGATGACATCGTCAGTGATGGGGCTGATTTCCACCCCGGGCCGCGGCGCCTACGCGGCCAGCAAATATGCGCTGGAAGCCTGGTCCGACGCCCTGCGCATGGAGCTGCGCCACAGCGGCATCAAGGTCAGCCTGATTGAACCCGGCCCGATCCGCACCCGCTTTACCGAAAACGTGAACCAGACCCAGGCGGACAAGCCGGTCGAAAACCCCGGCATCGCCGCACGTTTTACCCTCGGGCCAGAGGCGGTGGTTGCCAAAGTGCGCCATGCTTTTGAGAGCGAGCATCCCAAAATGCGCTATCCGGTGACGCTGGTCACCCATGCCGTCGGCTGGTTAAAGCGCCTGCTGCCGGGCAGGATAATGGACAAAATTTTGCACGGCTGAGTTGAAGCGACGACGCTCATCCCCATGTAAAGAGTAAACCGACAAAAGAGAAAGCCGCATGTCCGTACAGAATATCGTCAATATTACAGAAGCAAACCTGCAACAGGTCCTCGAACAGTCGATGGCTAAACCGGTGCTGTTCTACTTCTGGTCTGAGCGCAGCCAGCACTGTCTGCAGCTGACGCCGGTGCTGGAAAGCCTTGCCGCGCAGTACAACGGTCAGTTCATTCTCGCTAAGCTGGATTGTGACGCCGAACCGATGGTGGCCTCGCAGTTTGGTCTGCGCGCCATTCCAACCGTTTATCTGTTCCAGAACGGCCAGCCTGTCGATGGCTTCCAGGGCCCCCAGCCGGAAGAGGCGATTCGCGCCCTGCTGGATAAAGTGCTGCCGCGCGAAGAAGAGCTGAAAGCGCAGGAAGCGATGGCGCTGATGCAGGAAGGCAAATACGACGAGGCGCTGCCGCTGCTGAAAGAGGCGTGGCAGCTGTCGAACCAGGACAGCCAGATCGGCCTGCTGCTGGCGGAAACGCAGATTGCCCTGCACCGTTCAGAAGACGCGGAAGCCGTGCTCAAGACGGTACCAATGCAGGATCAGGATACCCGCTATCAGGGGCTGGTGGCGCAGATTGAGCTGCTGAAGCAGGCGGCGGACACCCCGGAAATTCAGCAGCTGCAGCAGCAGGTGGCCGACAACCCGGCGGATGCCGCGCTGGCAAGCCAGCTGGCGCTCCAGCTGCATCAGGTGGGACGTAACGAAGAGGCGCTGGAGCTGCTGTTTAGCCACCTGCAGAAAGATCTGGCTGCCGCAGACGGTCAGGCGCGCAAGATGTTCCAGGAGATCCTGGCCGCGCTTGGCACCGGAGACGCGCTGGCGTCGAAGTATCGTCGTCAGTTGTACGCGCTGCTCTACTAACAAAAAATGCCCGGTGGCGCTAACGCTTACCGGGCCTACAAAAACGGATATTACCCCGTCTTTTTCAACGGCGTCACCACCAGCTGGTGGCGCGGGTTGTAGAACTTCCGATAGGTCAGGTAGCAGGCAATGATGGTGGACAGGCTCGCCGTGGAAAGCAGCATAAACGTCACCATGATCTGATACTTAATCGCTTTTACCGGATCGATACCGGCAAAGATCAGCCCCGACATCATGCCCGGCAGGCTCACCAGCCCCACCGTTTTGGCAGAATCCACGGTCGGGATCAGCGATGAGCGAATGCTCTCACGAATCAGCCGCGCTGAAGCCACTTTTGGCGTCGCCCCCAGGCTTAACTTCTCCTGCAGCTGCTGCTGTTCACTGCTGAAACGCTGGCCAAGGTTGTTGTAGCACAGGCCAACGGCCACCATGGCGTTTCCGGCAATCATCCCGGAGATAGGGATCACCTGCATCGGCGTAAACTCAATCGAGCCAGAGAGCACCAGCACCGCCAGGGTGAGCGCCGTCCCGGTGGTAATCGCGATAAATGACGAGATAAACGCCTTATCAATATATTTACTGCGTTTCTGCGCGTTCCACGCCGCGTTAAAGCAGATGAAGAGCACCATCATCAGCGTCAGCACCGCGTGGTTGACGTTGAAAATATACTTCAGCACATAGCCGACGATGACGAGCTGAACCACCGCGCGGCAGATACTCCAGACAATATCTTTTTCCAGGCCCAGCTTTTCCCGGTAGCTGACGACGATAGCAATCAGCACCAGCACCATCGAAAACGCCAGAGATTCATTGGTAATGTTATGCTCACCCACGGTTGGCCTCCTGCATTTTCCCGCCGTGCGGCTGGAGCGTAATCACGTCATCCGCATGGGTAATTTCGTTTGAGTCGTGCGTCACCCACAGCACGGCATTATTCTGCTCGCGGGCGTAACGATGAATAATCTCGTTGACGTTGCGTTTGTTGGCATCATCGAGCGCGCTGGTGATCTCATCCAGCAGCAATACCTTCGGTAAGAACTGCAGATTACGGATCAGCGAGACGCGCTGCTTTTCTCCGCCCGAGAGCTCACTGACGGATTTGGTCAGCGTCTCCTCCGCCAGGCCAAAACGGGCCAGATCGTCGATGAATTTTTCCGGCTCCGGCGTTTTATTGCGGATTTGCCACGGAAAAATCAGGTTATCAAAAACCGTGTCGCCAAAAAGCACGGGCGTTTGGACGCAATAAGAGACCTGCTGGCGATAGCTTTCCGGGGAAAGTGACGCAATATCCTGCCCTTCAAACAGAATGGTTCCCTCCGTTGGGCTCAGCAGTGAGGCCACGATCTTCAGTAAGGTGCTTTTACCGCAGCCTGACGGCCCCGTTATCAGCTTGAACTCTCCGGGAAAAAGGTTAAACCCGACGTGCTGAAGGATCGTGTTATTTGCGACACGAAAGCCGACGTCCTTTATCTGCAAAACTGCATTTTCGTTGTTCATATTTTTTCCAGTAACTCCTGAGCGTTATTAGCATAATCCGTGCTGCACGTTCGTCACAACGCGTTTTAGCGCCCCCTTTCGCCACCAAGACTTCCGATTGTGTTTACCGTGCATTCATTAGACATGCTTTACACTTTCGCTTTACAGTTTACGCCGTGACCTTAGCGACACTTCCGTATCCCTGGTTTAGAACATTCGTTAAAGTGGTGTTAAGCTCTGCCCGCAACACAATAAGGAAGTACAAGAATGTCTAATATTCACACTTTTTATGAGTTTTCTGAACTTGAACCCGGCGTGAAAACCATCGATCAGCTTCTTGCCGCCATTGCTTCAGAATCCGTTACGGCTTATGTGTTCGGGGGAGAGCTTGTCCGGTTCGTTAAGGGCCTGCTGAAGATGAAGCCGGTCATTCAGCTGAAGAATTGCCGCTTTGCGTTTGATAACGGCACTCGCTTCGTTGAAATCGACGGCAGAGGGAATGTCAAAGAGTTCGAGCCGGGCAAGGTTCCGGCCTGGTTCCAGTCTCCCGGTGAGTTTGCCCGCGGCCAGTGGCTGGTCAACCATGATTTTGCGGACCTGATGACGCCGGAATTTATCCGCGCGTTTATTGAGCGCTTCCCGGACGTAAGCAAACGACGCGAACACGCGAACCTGCTGTTCGATCTGCAGCTCAATAAGCTGGCACCCGCGCAGCCCGCGGCGAAAAAGACAGGCAACGTTCAGGGCAAAACGACCAAACCCAAAGTCACCGATCTGCAGTCTTTCGAACTCTTCAGCCAGTTTTATGCGCGTATGAAAACGGCAGTCTGTGCAGACCAGTTCCCGACGCTGCAAATTCTGACGGGACACGACGCCGTCAACGACGCGCCCACCTCTCTGAAGGGCGCAGTTCGCACCTGGTTCAAAGGGATCACTGGTCAGCTTCCGCCGAACAACAAGCGCGTGGGCGCGGGCAATGCGGAACTGTTCTGCGCGCCGATCCGCGAGCAGCTGCGCCAGGTCGAAGAGATTGGGCTGGAGACCTTCTATCACGGCCTGTCGAAAGCCATCGCCGATGCGGGTGACGATGCGCTGATCGCTGACTTTACCTACAGCTACCACTAACGCTCTGCCCCGCCCGTCGGACGGGGCGAATTTTAGCCCATTAGCCGATATACTTACGAATAGCAAACACGCGCTTTTTCTCATCAAAGCATGCAAAACAGGAGGTTTTTATGCTCATCGTTGTTCCCGTCCTTATATTCGTCGCGCTGGTTATCGTGGGCGCAGGTGTCAAAATTGTCCCTCAGGGTTACCAGTGGACCGTAGAGCGCTTCGGCCGCTATACCAACACGCTGCAGCCCGGCCTAAGCCTGATTGTTCCGTTCATGGACCGGATTGGTCGCAAGATCAACATGATGGAGCAGGTGCTGGATATCCCCTCTCAGGAAGTGATCTCCAAAGATAACGCCAACGTTACCATCGACGCCGTGTGCTTTATTCAGGTGATTGATGCGCCGAAAGCGGCCTATGAGGTGAGCAACCTGGAGCTGGCGATCGTCAACCTGACGATGACCAACATCCGTACCGTGCTCGGCTCAATGGAGCTGGACGAAATGCTCTCCCAGCGCGACAGCATCAATACCCGCCTGCTGCACATTGTTGACGAGGCAACGAACCCGTGGGGGATCAAAGTCACCCGTATTGAGATCCGCGACGTGCGCCCACCGGCAGAGCTGATCGCCTCCATGAACGCGCAGATGAAGGCCGAGCGTACCAAGCGTGCCTATATTCTGGAAGCCGAGGGGGTCCGTCAGGCGGAGATCCTCAAAGCGGAAGGGGAAAAACAGTCGCAGATCCTGAAAGCCGAAGGCGACCGTCAGTCCGCGTTCTTACAGGCGGAAGCGCGTGAACGTTCCGCAGAAGCGGAAGCCCGCGCAACGCAGATGGTCTCCGAGGCGATTGCCGCCGGTGATATCCAGGCCGTGAACTACTTCGTGGCGCAAAAATATACCGATGCGCTGAAAGAGATCGGCTCCGCGAACAACAGCAAAGTGGTGATGATGCCCCTGGACGCCAGCAGCCTGATGGGCTCTATCGCGGGGATCGCCGAACTGATCAAAGACAGCGGAAACGAGCGTAAAAAATGATTGAGCTCATCGTTGCACATCCTCATGCCTTCTGGCTAAGCCTCGGTGGCTTATTGCTGGCGGCGGAGATGCTTGGCGGCAACGGCTACCTGCTCTGGAGCGGTGTTGCCGCTGTCATTACGGGCCTGCTGGTCTGGATCCTTCCTCTGGGCTGGGCGTGGCAGGGCGCGCTGTTTGCCGTGCTGACGCTGGTTGCCGCCTGGCTGTGGTGGCGCTGGCTTAACCGTCAGGTCAAAGAGCAGAAACCGCTGGACGCGCATCTCAACCAGCGCGGACAGCAAATTGTCGGCAAGCGCTTTACGCTCGACGCCGCGCTGGTGAACGGGCGCGGGCACATGCGCGTGGGCGACAGCTCGTGGCCGGTGGTGGCCGACGACGACCTCAGTGCCGGAACGCAGGTTGAGGTCATTGCGGTGGAAGGGATTACGCTGCGGGTAAAAGCCTGCTAGACGTGGGTTTTGCGATGGCAGCAGCCGGCAAGATTATCAATAATCGGGCAGTCGGCGCTGTCATCACCCGGACAGGATTCCGCCAGCTGCAGCAGCTGTTCACGCATCGCCTGTAGCTCGATGATGTGGCGCTCGATCTCCGCCACTTTTTCCAGCGTGCGTTTTTTTCACGTCCGCGCTGTGGCGCTTCGGATCGTTAAACAGGTTAACCAGCTCGCCGCACTCTTCCAGGTTAAACCCCACCTGTCTTGCCTGGCGCAGCAGCGTCAGCTCATCGAGATGCAGCTGCGTGTAGCTGCGGTAGCCGTTTTCACTGCGCAGCGGTGGCGTTACCAGCCCCTTCTCTTCATAAAAGCGGATCGCCTTGCTGGTTAAGCCGGTTTTTTTGCCACGTCACTGATATTCACATTTCCCCCTTGACCTTCCCCTTGATGGAAGGTTTAACCTTCATAACAGTTAGCGAAAAGCGTTACTCCGGTCAACAACTGACCAGTTCATTATACGGGAGTTTTGTTATGTCTCACACAATTGACCTGACACTGGACGGCCTCTCCTGCGGCCACTGTGTCAAACGCGTTAAAGAAAGTCTGGAACAGCGTCCTGATGTCGAAAGCGCTGACGTCACTATCGATCACGCCGCCGTCACCGGCAGCGCCAGTGCGCAAGCGCTGATTGATACCATCAAACAGGCAGGTTATGGGGCGGAGCTGAGCCACCCAAAGGCTAAACCGCTGGCAGAGTCATCATCCCCGTCGGAAGCACTGACAGCGGCCACTCCTGAGCTTCCGGCAGCTGATGATATCGATGACAGCCAACAGCTGCTGATCAACGGCATGAGCTGCGCCAGCTGCGTCTCCCGGGTGCAAAATGCCCTTGCAGGCGGTACCCGGAGTCGCGCAGGCACGGGTCAATCTTGCGGAGCGTACTGCGCTGGTGATGGGCAGTGCGTCCGCCGCAGAATTAGTGCAGGCTGTTGAAAAAGCGGGCTATGGCGCAGAGGCCATCGAAGATGATGCCAAACGCCGCGAACGCCAGCAGGAAACGGCTATCGCCACCATGAAACGCTTCCGCTGGCAGGCCATTGTTGCGCTGCTGGTCGGGATCCCGGTGATGGTGTGGGGCATGATCGGTGACAACATGATGGTCACCGACGATAACCGCACGCTGTGGCTGGTCATTGGTATTATTACGCTTGGTGTAATGGTATTTGCAGGCGGACATTTCTACTCCAGCGCCTGGAAGAGCCTGAAAAACCGCACCGCAACCATGGATACGCTGGTGGCACTCGGCACGGGTGCGGCATGGCTCTACTCCATGAGCGTGAACGTCTGGCCACAGTGGTTCCCGATGGAAGCCCGCCATCTCTATTATGAAGCGAGCGCGATGATCATCGGCCTGATTAACCTGGGCCATATGCTGGAAGCCCGTGCCCGTCAGCGCTCCTCAAAGGCGCTGGAACGGCTGCTGGATTTAACCCCACCGACCGCCCGCGTGGTCACTGACGACGGAGAAAAGAGCGTTCCGCTGGCCGAGGTTCAGCCCGGAATGACGCTGCGTCTGACCACCGGTGACCGCGTTCCCGTGGACGGAGACATTACGCAGGGCGAAGCCTGGTTTGATGAAGCGATGCTCACCGGGGAACCCATTCCGCAGCAAAAAATCACAGGGTGATGGCGTGCATGCCGGTACGGTGGTGCAGGACGGCAGCGTGCTGTTCACCGCCAGTGCGGTGGGAAGACACACCACGCTGTCCCGTATTATCCGCATGGTGCGCCAGGCACAGAGCAGTAAGCCTGAAATAGGTCAGCTGGCCGATAAAATCTCCGCCATTTTTGTGCCGGTAGTAGTGGGCATCGCGCTGCTGAGCGCGGCTATCTGGTATTTCTTCGGCCCGGCACCGCAGATTGTCTATACCCTGGTGATCGCCACCACGGTACTGATTATCGCCTGTCCTTGCGCGCTCGGCCTTGCGACGCCGATGTCGATTATCTCCGGCGTGGGTCGCGCCGCCGAGTTTGGCGTGCTGGTGCGTGATGCCGACGCCCTGCAACGCGCCAGCACTCTCGACACGCTGGTCTTTGATAAAACCGGTACCCTGACCGAAGGTAAACCGCAGGTTGTATCCGTGCATACCTCAGGCTTCGCGGAGGCAGATGCACTGCGTCTTGCCGCGGCCCTGGAACAAGGCTCCAGCCACCCGCTGGCGCGAGCCATCATTGAGAAAGCCGGTGAGGCCAGCCTGCCGCAGGTGAACAACTTCCGCACCCTGCGCGGATTAGGCGTCAGCGGTGAGGCCGAAGGACACACACTGCTGCTGGGTAACCAGGCCCTGATGAATGAAAACGGCATAGCAACTTCAGCGCTGGAAAGTGAACTGAATGCCCAGGGATCACAGGGCGCAACCCCTGTGCTGCTTGCGGTGGACGGTCATATTGCGGCCCTGCTGGCCGTGCGCGATCCGTTACGTCAGGACAGTGTGGATGCCTTACAACGACTGCACCGCGCGGGCTACCGCCTGGTGATGTTAACCGGGGATAACCCAACCACGGCCAACGCCATCGCCAGAGAGGCGGGGATCGATGAAGTCATTGCCGGTGTCCTGCCGGACGGCAAAGCGGACGCCATTAAAACGCTACAACAGCAGGGGCGCCAGGTCGCGATGGTTGGCGACGGTATTAACGATGCGCCTGCGCTGGCACAGGCAGAGGTGGGGATTGCCATGGGAAGCGGGAGCGACGTTGCCATTGAGACGGCAGCCATCACACTGATGCGACACAGCCTGATGGGTGTTGCCGATGCGCTGGCGATTTCGAAAGCCACGTTGCGCAACATGAAGCAGAACCTGCTGGGTGCGTTTATCTATAACTCGCTCGGTATCCCGATTGCTGCCGGCATTCTGTGGCCCCTGACCGGTACGCTGCTTAACCCGGTGGTCGCAGGTGCAGCGATGGCGCTCTCCTCCATTACCGTGGTGAGTAACGCCAACCGTCTGCTGCGCTTTAAACCGAAAGCGTAATACGTTGCAGGCCGGGGAAGCGCAGCGCCACCCGGCTTTTTTAGCCTGATGGCGCTGCGCTTATCAGGCTTACGAAATGTGCCGACGTTCACCTGTTGCGCCGCCCTTCCCCACGCGTTAGCATGAACCTTTCCGTTTATGGAGCGCGTATGAGTCTGTTTCGCCGTATAAAAACATCGTTTCGCGCCCTCTTCCCCCGCCGTTATACCTGGCCCGGAATGGATATTTCGCTCCCCGGCGGTCAGCATCTGCACCTGGTGGGCAGCATACATATGGGCACGCAGGATATGTCCCCGCTACCCTCTGGTCTGTTATCCCTCCTGAAGCAGGCCGATGCGCTGGTGGTTGAGGCGGATATTTCAGGCCACGAGTCTCCCTTTGCCGGGCTGGAGAGCGATCTCACCCTGGCCGACCGTCTGGACGAGGCTCAGCTCGCCGAACTGACGCGCGTGGCGGATGAAACCGGCGTTTCGCTCTCGATGCTGGACACCCTGCCGCTCTGGCAGATTGCCATGATATTACAGGCGACGCAGGCGCAGCGTCTGGGCCTGCGCGGTGACTACGGCATTGATTACCAGCTGCTGAATGCAGCCCGGGCACGCCGTCTGCCGATCATTGAGCTGGAAGGTACCGATAGCCAGATTGCCCTCCTTCGCCAGCTGCCTGATGACGGTCTCATTCTTCTTGATGATACGCTAACGCACTGGCATACCAACGCCCGTCTGCTGCAAACCATGATTGGCTGGTGGCTGGATGCCCCGCCTGCTGAGGGGAAATTAACGCTGCCATCGACGTTTAGTGAATCGCTGTATGATGTGCTGATGAATGCACGCAATGCGGCATGGCGGCAGACGCTGCATGCGTTACCTGCTGGGCATTACGTGGTTGCAGTGGGGGCATTACATTTGTACGGAGAAGGGAATTTGCCGTCGCTGCTGAAATAAAAAATGGCCAATATTTCTATTGGCCCGTCAAGAGGAATTTCATCGTTTTTATTATGCCGAAGGAGACCTTCGGTTGAGCCGATTGTCGCTCAAAGTGACCATTCACTGCCAATACTATTGCGCAAGATGGTGCTATTTTTTAGACAAACGTCAGGCGTATGCTGTCAGCATGAATTGTCTGTCGTAAGAAGGATAGCTATGACTCCCGCCGTTAAATTACTCGAAAAAAAACAAAATTTCTTTCCGGATCCACACTTACGATCACGATCCGAACGAAACCAACTTTGGTGATGAAGTGGTGCGCAAACTGGGGCTGAACGCCGACCAGGTCTATAAAACGCTGCTGGTGGCCGTGAATGGCGATATGAAGCATCTCGCCGTCGCGGTCACGCCCGTGGCTGGTCAACTGGACCTGAAGAAAGTGGCCAAAGCGCTGGGAGCGAAAAAGGTAGATATGGCAGACCCAATGGTTGCGCAACGCACCACGGGTTATCTGGTGGGCGGGATCAGCCCGCTCGGGCAGAAAAAATCGCCTGCCAACGCTGATTGACGCCCCTTCGCAGGAATTTGAAACCATCTATATTTCCGGCGGCAATGCGCGGGCTGGATATCGAACTGGCCGCAGGCGATCTGGCCAAAATGCTGGATGCGAAGTTTGCGGATATTGCGCGCCGGGATTGAGAAAATTGCCCGGTGGCGCTGCGCTTACCGGGCCTACGATTCGAATGTAGGCCGGGTAAGGCGTAGCCGCCACCCGGCACAACACACCCGCACTACTGCCAGCTCACCTCGCCTTTCGGCTCATACGCATTCACGTCGATCGGTGAATTCTGCTCGATAAACTGCTTCAGAACCTCGGCATCAATAAAGCCGGTATTCACATAGCCCGGTTTGTTATCGATGTGCGGATAACCGTCGCCGCCGGTGGCGTTAAAGCTTAAGGTTGCCAGACGGTAGGTTTTCGCGGGATCTACCGGCTCACCCTTGATTTTGAGATCGTTGAGCTTGCCGTCTTTGGCCACAAAGCTGACGTTAGCGAATTGCGGATAGGCGCCAGAGTCCGGCTTCATCTGCGCCACGGCGGTAAGGTACTCAATCACCTCTTTCCCGCTCATATCGGCATAAACCACCACGTTGCCAAACGGCTGCACCTTCAGCACGTCTTTATAGGTGATATTTCCGCCTTCGATGGAGTCACGAATGCCGCCGCCGCTCATCACACCAAAATCAGCGCCGGTGCGCGCGATTTGTGCCGCCAGCACCAGGTGACCCATATTGGTCTGTACGAAACGGACTTTGCTGCGGTCCCCTTCCAGACGCCCGTTCAGCGTACCGATTTTCACGTCCAGCTGCGCTTTGCCTTTATTCTGGAACGGGGTTAACAGGGAGAGCATCTGTGGGTTCTCGGGGATCTCCGGGGTGTAGAGTACGCGCTCACTTTTCCCGTCCGGATAGGTCACTTTTTTCTTCAGGTTGACCGGGATGAGCTGATAATGCACCAGTTTCATCTCGCCGTTACGGAACTCAAAGTCGGCACGGCCAACGTATTTACCCCACTCGTGCGCCTGCACAATCCAGATCCCGTTCTGACGATCTGGCGCACACGGCGTGCCCGGCACGTAGTCCACCTGCTTTTTGTTCTCCGACGCCATGCACACCGGATCCTGTGAGTGACCACCCACAATCATTGCCAGCGAGCCCGCAGGGAGGCTGCGCGCCATTTGAACGTCGCCCGGTGCGTTAGAACCATGCTCGCCGTTGTCGTAATGTCCCATATGGGTGGTGGCGATGATCACGTCCGGTTTTTCGTTTTGCTGCAACTCCTGAATCACCAGCTTCGCTTCGTCTGCCGGTTTACGGAATTCGATATCGGTA
>OKVS01000396.1_pt1 | contig 15181 bp, 15 predicted proteins | sample 1606911 | NCBI WGS metagenome assembly OKVS01 (sample SAMN03281016, study PRJEB24777) | human gut metagenome | isolation source: fecal sample PR161 from 1 month old female Malay infant, caesarean... | reverse complement strand
GGCGTGCCTGGGCGTTTTCTTCGGATCGATACGACGGGAAATTTTTTTTGAACGTTATACGCTTTGCGACACTGTGCGGGAGCCGTCTGGCTTTTCTTTCGGCATTTACCGGAAATTCATTAATGCCCGATGCTCCGCTGTAATGGTATGCCCTTCTCTGAACGCACACACGCTGGCGTATGTAGTTCATCTTTTTTTTGAAAAACGTGTTTTGTTTTTGCCGTTTTCTGGCTTTCCTGAGTATAATTTCATGGTATTTTTCTGGATACATTCAATTAGTAAGTGTTCTAGCCCGCTCTGCAAAGCGGGCTTTTCTTTATCTTAAATCCGGGCGCTAACTGCCGCCAATACTTCTTCTCTTGCGGCATGGCTTATATCGCCGCGCAAATCCCACAACATCGAAAGGAATCGGTTCAGCTTCCGGTATTTACGATTCTGATCTGCTTCAGTCTTCCATCCGGCTAATGTGTCCTCAGGATCTGCGTAAAACCGCATTAGATCTCTCTCAGGGATGCCGTAGCAGCCTTTTCTGTCTTCTTTGATGGGTAAGCCCCACTGACAGCGTAAAAGCTCCAGAACGCGACTACGCTCGTGATTTCCGTGTTTCTGCAACACTCGGTCAAATTGCTTAGAACTCAGCTTATCGCCGTTGAGCAACTTGCCCTGAATTAGTCTGGCGATTTCTGTTCTTGTCAGATTACGCATGTGAACGATCTCCCCAGTACGACAATGCAAAGGCGTCTAACTGTTCTGGCGTCCATACAAGGCGTGGTCTTCCTTCATTCAATCTGATTTTGATTGGCTTGGGAAACGTAGGGATAAATCGACGGAAGTCGAAAAAAACGGGCACGGCTGATATTGAGATGGACGGCTGCGTCATCGGCAACCAGATACTTTTGGAGCATAATTACTTCCTTGTGAATGTTGCCGCCTACATCCTGTAAGCGGTGTCGGACTTCCTGTCCGACCACCAGCAATATATATCTAAAATATCTTGACAAGCAAGGGGATTACTACCCCATTCTCACTATGAAAGCTGGTATTTTAAATGCGCCAACTGCCAAAAAAATGCCGGTCATCTAAATAAAATATCGTGAATACACACATCCTTTTTTTCATCTCATTAGTGTTGAACCGGGTAAGCTAATCAGTTCGTTAAAACATCTCTAATTCAACGAATTCGATTCCTTTAGCTTCCAATTTCTAGCCAGCATAGCCAACCGCTTTTTACTGCCTGTGCGTGATTCTGGTGGTTATCAATGAATTGTCATTACGTTCATCTTTCCTGTTTCTTATTCACTTTGCGAATTGGTGTTACGTTGTATTCCTCACCATTTTCCAGCACCACCAATAAATCGCACCATTGCGCTAATGCGGCTTTGCGCTCGTTAAAATACTGGTGGCGGTTGTAAATCCCTTCCACGCCCTTAATGCGGTGATTAAGGCAGCGTTCAGCTACCACAGGATCAACACCCAACGCCGCCAGATGGGTACGGGCAGTGCGACGGAAATCGTGAATAGTGAAGTTAGGCACGTCAGGCATTTCAGAGCGAACCTTCGCCAGCGCAACGGGCAGGGTGCTTTCCTGAATGTGGGGGATCATCCTGTTTTGCATCTTTCTGGCTGGCAGTACCCAGGCGCTATTGCATGAGAACGTTTTAAGCTCTCTCAGCCATTCGACGGCTGGCGGTGCTAATGGGATGTCTATAGCGTCGCCGTTTTTGCTGCGTTCCTCTGGCAAGCGCCAGACGGCTTGATCAAGGTCGAACTCCTCCCAGCGGGCGGCGCATAACTCCATTTTTCCGGACGCATAACGCTAACAGTAATTTGAACGTGATTTCATTCTGGCGACTGAACCCCTTAGCCGTGCGCATGGCTTTGAATAGCTGGATTAACTCATCGCGGGTTAGCCAGCGGTCGCGGCTAACCTCCTTCCCTCCAGCGTCTGCCACCTCAAAGGCTGAACAGGGGTTAATCTCCAGCGCGTGCCGTTTGATTCCGTAGTCGAATATGCGGCGCGTCCATCTCAGCACGTCCGTTGCTATGGTCGGCGCTCCACGGTCAACAATACCTTTCAGCATGTCATCAATATGGCGCGGCTTCACGTCCTCTACCTTCATGCTGCCAATGCAGGGGTTTATATCTTTGTCGATACGGCGGCGGAGTATATCGGGGTGCTTCCAGCGGGCAGTATCTGACGTTCAAAGTATTCAGCGGCAAGTTCTGAAACGCGCATGGCGCTTTTTTTCTGCTTCCATCTTCGCCAGTGCTTCGGATTTCCGCTCCTGCTTCTCTCCGGCAACGTCATAACCCAGCGCAACGCGAGCCGATAGCTCTTTGGCTGTCTCTCTGGCCTTTGATAGTGACAGTTCAGCATAAGAGCCGATCATCATTGCGCGGGCTTTCCCGGCAAGTTTATAGCGGTATCTCCATGTAGGGATTTTGTCGGCAGCACGGTAACGCAGGTATAAGCCGTTCCCGTCTGCCCGCCCCTCGAATCGCTCCCCGGCCTTTATCCATGCGCGGATCTGCATGTCTGTGAGTTTTGGCATTTTGCGAATATCCAAACTATTCCAAACTTTTAATAGGGGGTGTACCCAAATTGATGTACACAAACCTCATTGGGTACACCTTTGTGTACACGGCAATCATGCGCTTTGTTGCGTCTTTATGATAGCCGATGATAACAAAAAAGCCCGCTGGATTGCGGGCTTTACTGGTTTCGTGCGTCTTTGTGATAGCTCTTAAATATTTACTCGATATTCTGGATTTGCTCGCGCATTTGCTCGATGAGTACCTTCAGCTCAATCGCGGAGTTGGTCACCTCGGCGTTAATCGATTTTGACGCCAGGGTGTTCGATTCACGGTTGAACTCCTGCATCATAAAGTCGAGACGGCGACCCACAGCTTCTTTCTTCTTCAGAATGTTATAGGTCTCTTTAACGTGCGCTTCGAGACGGTCCAGTTCTTCGGCAACGTCGATACGCTGCGCCATCAGCACCAGCTCTTGCTCAAGGCGGTTATTTTCCAGCTGTACTTCCGCATCTTCCAGCTTGGCGACCAGGCGCTCGCGCTGCCACTGGAGAATTTCCGGCATATGAGCGCGAACTTTCGCCACTTCGCCGCTCACGCCTTCAAGCCGCTGCTCGATAAGCGCTTTCAGGGCCTGGCCTTCCGTTTCGCGGGCGACGATGAAGTCGTCCAGCGCGCCGTCAAGAGCGGCCAGAATGTCGGCGGCGATGGCGTCGAGATCCTGCTCTTTGGCGGCCATCACGCCCGGCCAGCGCAGGATATCAACCGGGTTGATTTCCCCTTCATCGCTCTGCATTTTCACCCAGTTGGCAGCGTTTACCAGCTGTTTAGCCAGCTTTTCGTTGAGGATGAGTTCACCCTGAGCGCTGGGATCTTGTTCAAAACGCAAGGTGCATTCGACTTTACCGCGAGTCAGGCGGGCGCGAATGCGCTCGCGTACCACGGGCTCCAGACTACGGAACTGCTCCGGCAGGCGGAAGTACGTTTCCAGATAGCGCTGGTTTACCGAGCGCAGCTCCCATGCGGCGCTACCCCAGTCACCCTTGATTTCACGGCGGGCATAGGCGGTCATACTGCGGATCATAGGCGTTCCTGTTTTCGTAATAATGAATGCAAGGATTATAGCCGTGCGGGCGGTGACTTAACAGGAATAGTGATGAAATACTTCAAGGACGATTGTTTTAAGGGATATCGCCGCAAAGTTATTTTCGCCAGGGGCTGTAGGTGGGGTTATATATTATGGGAATCCGTAGTTAATATTTTCTGATATTAGATGCGGGCATGGAATTCGGATGCCTTTGTACAAATGCATATACCACCAGACAAGCTATTCTGTGAGTTTTAGGAAGTATAACCACCAGAAATGAGATAGGGTATTACCTTTAAGCATTATGTATGTTTTTTTTGCATTGATTACTATAAATTTATTAAAACTTTGGTGATTGTATTTATGGTGAGAATACTGTTGTATTAATTATATCTAATTGTTTTGTTTTGGCCTTTTTAAGTTTTATGCGGTATTGTCCGACTGAAAGAACGCTAGTATAGTCGTTTAAGATGAGTTCTATAAAAAGGATTTTAATATGGACGCTATCTTTGACAGAGTCGTAAGGGAATTTTTTCCAAATACAACCATACCTTTTTGGAAAAAATGGCTGTTCAGGACGGCATTTGGCAATAAGGTATTTTCTCGCTTAATATATAACGAGCGACTCGTTAATAAAAATGGGGTCGAGTGGGTTAATGCAGTTGTTGAACTCCTTGAGTTGAAATGTGAAAGCGAACACCACCAACTTAACAACATACCTGGGCATGGGGCTACGGTTGTTATTTCAAATCATCCGACGGTTATCGATGGACTTAGCTTAATACATACGGTCTCCCGAGTCAGGAGTGATATAAAAATAATAGCCAATCACGTTTTGCCAATTATATTCCCCCAGGTATCGGAACTTACCATTGGAATTGAGAATATGGCCGGTAAGATGAGCCATAAAAAATTCCGCGAGATGAACGATCACCTGCGAAAAGGAGGCGTATTGATTATATGTCCTGCGGGTAAGCTGGCTAACTGGTCTCTTTCCGGGTTACAGGAGCATAAGTGGAACCCCGGTTTTTTACAGCTTGCTATGAGAAATAATGCAGCATTGGTACCAATTCATATTACGGGAGCAAACAGTAAGATTTATTATCTTACTGCAACATTCTGGCGGCAACTGTCGAACATGATGGTTATTCGTGAAGCTCTCCGCCATCATGGCAAGACCATGAAAATCAATATAGGACAGCAAATAGCCTTATCCTCGTTTAAAGAATACAATAAAGATCTTTCTGCCGCGGCAAATGTATGTTTGACGCACCTCCAGAGTATAGCGAAGAATGGCCCGGCTATGTTAGATACGATTGCGCCGCAAGAATTAGAACCAGGTAAAAAGGAGCTAATTAGCGCAATAGAGGAGTGCGAAATATTAAGGCAGTTTGAAGACGGTAGAAAACTAGTGATATATCGCTGTAATACTAACCGAACCTCACCTATTATTGATGAGTTAGGGCGCTTACGCGAACGCTGTTATCGCGATATTGGTGCCGGAACTGGTAACGACCGAGATAACGATGTTTTTGATGAAAGTTATTATCATATCATTTTGTGGGATCCTTCTGATGTGGAAATCCTGGGAGCATATCGTGTTATGCCCGTTGGCGAGCAGCTGGCCCAACATGGTGTAACAGGCCTCTATAGCAACAGCTTGTTTAAATACCATGATAATGCCTATTCCTGTTTAGAGAAGTGTGTGGAAATTGGCCGCGGCTTTATTCAGAAACCTTATCAAAAAAGTAAGGTGCTTGATTATTTATGGCAAGGGATATTTGACTTTATAAAAAGATATCCGGACTATAAATACTTGCTGGGTGTGCTGACCATTCCTGGAACTTTTCCTGAAAAAGTACAGAAACTCATCATCAGTTTCTATAATATATACTTTTCCTCGACAGCTGATTTTTGTACGCCGATAGCATTGTTCACTGCCGAAAATGTACAGGATGATACTCCATTTTGTGGCGAAGATTTTAGAGCAGACTGGAGCATGCTTAATCACCTGCTGAGAGAAGAAGGTTATGAACTTCCCTGGCCTTTTAAACAGAGTGCTAAATGGTTCTCCCCGGGCGGATCGTCGATTCTTGCATTCACAAAAGATTATTCTTTTAATTCGATAGCTGGGTTAAATCTGAGCTCTATAGATAAATTGAATGAAAGCTACGTTAAGCATTATTTAAGAGATTAAACTGACGATGATTGTCCGGTCCTGGAGCGAGCGTGCCTCAATCCAGACCGTAGTGATAAGGGAAATGATATGCGTATGGATGCGTTTTAATGCGAAAGCCAATAAATGTATTTATTATACTGATATCGGTGCTGATACTCACCGGGTGTGATAACAAACCAGATAACATGTTATCCGGTTATTCACATGGAGAATTTGTATACCTTTCATATTCTGGTAATGAAAAAATAGAACGGATCTTGATCAATAAAGGAGATAACGTCGCCGCAGGACAGGAGTTAGTGAAGATTGAGTCCTTCGATGCGCAAAATATTTTCCTGCGCGCTGAGGAAAAGCTATCAGCAGAGAGCGCTCTATTACGAAATCTGGAATCTGGCGAACGGCCTGAAGAGTTGGATATTATACGTTCGCAGATAAAAAAAGCACAATCGGCAGAATCCCAGGTAAAGCGGCAGCTTGGGCGATATCGTAATCTTTACGCCAATCATGCCATATCGCTTGCGGAATGGGAGGATATCCGGGATGAATTAACTCAAAAAGGCGCACAGGTTGAAGAGTTAATTAATCAACTCAAAGCACGGCAACTCCCTGCCCGGCAGGATGAGATTAGCAAGCAGCGCTCAATGGTGGCCGCGGCAAAACTCGAACGGGATAAGGCGCTGTGGGATGTCCAGCAAACGACGATTGTTTCTCCGGTCAATGCTAAAGTCTTCGATATTATTTATCGTGCCGGGGAGCGCCCTTCTGCTGGTAAACCAATAATCAGTCTGTTACCTCCTGAGAATATAAAAGTACGCTTCTTTATACCCGAAGCGAAGCTCGGTAAATTTAAAATCGGATCTAAGGTAAAACTTATATGCGATGGTTGCGCTGAGCCCATTGCTGGCGTTATTAACTATATCAGCCCTGAGGCCGAGTTTACGCCTCCAGTTATTTATAGTACGAAACGTCGTGAGAAGCTCATTTTTATGGCGGAGGCTATCCCTGCGCTGCAGCAGGCAGGGCGGATGAAAATCGGCCAACCGTTTGATGTGGAGATTATTGGCGATGAATAATCTTTGTATTGATGTAAAAAATCTCAATAAACATTTTGGCGAGCATCACGTCGTAAAGGATTTCTCTTTACAGGTGGCAAAAGGCGAGATCTATGGTTTTCTCGGTCCGAACGGTAGCGGAAAAACGACATCGATTCGAATGATGTGTGGTTTGATTACGCCGGATTCCGGTGAAGGTACTTGTCTGGGTATGGATATCTTTACGCAGCGGGAAAAAATAAAAAAAAAGATAGGCTACATGACCCAGTATTTCTCAATGTGGGGAAATTTAACTATTCGGGAAAACTTACTTTTTATTGCGCGGTTATATAGCCTCGATCGGCGTAGAGATCGGGTTGAACGTGCGCTTTCTGAGTTAGGCCTCACTGCCCGACAGCACCAGCTGGCTAAGGAGCTTTCTGGGGGCTGGAAGCAAAGAATGGCCCTCGCCGCCTGTATGTTGCATGAACCTGTTTTGCTATTTCTGGATGAGCCGACTGCTGGCGTGGATCCCAAGGCGCGGCGAGAGTTCTGGCAAATGCTGCACCAGCTCTCTGACCGGGGGATCTCGATACTGGTGAGCACGCATTATATGGATGAGGCTGAGCGCTGCCATAAGGTTGCCTATCTCTCTTATGGTCGGCTGCTGGCGAATGGCACTATTGCGTCGATTATCGCCTCCCAGAATTTGATCACCATGCGAACCAGCGGCGCCGGTCTGACGCTGCTTGAAAGCCAGCTACAGCGCTTGCCGGATATTGAGCAAACGGTCATTTTTGGCAATCAGCTTTATATTACATCCAGAGATGAAGCGAAGTTAAAATCCGCGCTTTTTGCCTTTACGCAACAGGGTTATGAGTTCTGTAAGGTGGATACCAATCTGGAAGATGCATTTACCTACTTGATGAAAAATAATTGTGAAAAAAATTAATTTTAGCTTCTCCGTTACGCGGTGGATTGGCGTGGTTATTAAGGAAATTCACGAGCTACGCCGTGATAAAGTCAGCATCAGTATGGTGCTCCTGACACCTCTTTTTCAGCTGATCATTCTTGGCTATGCCATCAATATGGATCCGCATAATCTTCCGACCGCCTTACTAAATTATGATACCGAACGCATGAGTCAAATCTTTGTGACGGAAGCGCAAAATACCGGGTATTTTTCGATGATTCCTGTCGATTCAGAAGAGGCGGCGCAGAAAGCCTTTGTGCGGGGGGATGTCACTTTTATCGTGACGATCCCTGAAGGGTTTACGCGCAAGTTACTGCGTGGAGAAAAGCCACAACTATTAATTCAGGGGGATGCCATCGATCCGATCACCACGGGGAATGCGCTCAGCGCCCTTGTGCAGGTGGCGAAGTCGATGTTTCAGCACGATTTGCCGGGCGACATGCGTGTGGTGCAAAAAGAGGATGATTTCGAGCTTATCATTCATCGCATGTTTAACCCTGAGGGGATAACCCAGTTTAATACTATTCCCGGTATTATGGGGTCGATACTCAGTACAACGTTAATCCTGATGACCGCCCTGTCAATTACCCGCGAGCGAGAAAACGGGGCGTTAGAAAATTTACTGGTCTCTCCGTTGTCCGGGCTTGAGGTCATTATTGGGAAAATAACGCCTTTTGTTATCATTGGTCTGTTTCAGGCGACGTTAATCCTGATTGCCGCCGTTTTGTTGTTCGATATCCCCCTTCACGGTAGCGTCTTCCTACTATTTTTTGTGCTGTTAATTTATGTCTTTCTTTGTCTGTCAATTGGTATCGGTATTTCTGGCTTAGCACAAAACCAGCTGCAGGCGCTGCAAATGTCCTCTTTTTACTTTATCCCTTCCATTATGCTGTCCGGCTTTATTAGCCCCTTTATTAGTATGCCTGACTGGGCGAAAGCCATTGGCTCCTGTTTACCGCTGACCTACTTCATCCGCCTGGTTAAGGGCATTATGCTGAAAGGCTATTCAGCAACGGCATTGTTGCCTGACCTCTTGCCGCTGATAGGCCTGGCGGTGATTGTCATTGGCGTGGGGTTGAAATCTTATCGTAAAACGCTGGACTGACATTATCGGCGCGTCCGGCTGGAGTGGGCATAGGCTTTTTGCCATGAAATTCGTATAATGCGCCCTCACATTCGTTTCAAGCCGGAGATTTCTATCATGCGTCCAGCAGGCCGTAGCGCTAATCAGGTGCGTCCCGTCACCCTGACCCGTAATTACACAAAACACGCTGAAGGCTCCGTGCTGGTCGAATTCGGTGATACCAAAGTGCTGTGCACTGCCTCTATTGACGAAGGCGTTCCGCGTTTCCTGAAAGGCCAGGGCCAGGGCTGGATCACCGCTGAATACGGCATGCTGCCGCGTTCTACGCACACGCGTAACGCGCGTGAAGCGGCAAAAGGCAAGCAGGGCGGCCGGACGATGGAAATTCAGCGCCTGATTGCCCGCGCGCTGCGCGCAGCGGTTGACCTGAAAGCGCTGGGCGAATTCACGATTACTCTCGACTGCGATGTACTGCAGGCCGACGGCGGCACCCGCACTGCCTCCATTACCGGTGCCTGCGTGGCGCTGGCCGATGCGCTGAATAAGCTGGTCGCCGCCGGCAAGCTGAAAACCAATCCGATGAAAGGGATGGTGGCCGCGGTCTCCGTCGGTATCGTAAATGGCGAAGCCATCTGCGATCTGGAGTACATCGAAGACTCCGCCGCGGAGACCGACATGAACGTGGTGATGACCGAAGATGGCCGTATTATTGAGGTGCAGGGCACTGCGGAAGGTGAGCCGTTTACCCATGAAGAACTCCTCACTCTCCTGGCGTTAGCCCGAGGGGGGATCGAGTCCATTATCACGACGCAGAAGGCGGCGTTAGAAAATTAATGATTAAGGCGACTGAGAAGTCGCCTTTTTTTTGCGCTTTATCCTTCATCACACCTGCGAAGGGGAGCGCGCAGTCTGACAATGATGAAAAGTACCAAAGGAGCGAATCCATGAAGCCGTATCAGCGCCAGTTTATTGAGTTTGCGCTTAGCAAGCAGGTTCTTAAGTTTGGCGAATTCACGCTGAAATCCGGGCGCAAGAGCCCCTATTTCTTCAACGCCGGCCTGTTTAACACCGGGCGCGATCTGGCTCTGCTGGGCCGTTTTTATGCCGAGGCGCTGGTGGATTCCGGAATTGAGTTTGACCTGCTGTTTGGCCCGGCCTACAAAGGAATCCCAATCGCCACCACCACCGCGGTGGCGTTAGCCGAGCATCATGACCGCGATCTGCCTTACTGCTTTAACCGCAAAGAGGCAAAAACCCATGGCGAAGGCGGCAATCTGGTCGGTAGCCCGCTGCAGGGCCGGGTAATGCTGGTGGATGACGTGATCACCGCCGGTACGGCGATTCGCGAATCCATGGAGATTATCCAGGCCCAGGGCGCGCAGCTGGCGGGCGTTCTGATCTCCCTGGATCGTCAGGAACGCGGCCGCGGCGAGATCTCCGCCATTCAGGAAGTGGAGCGGGATTACGGCTGCCAGGTTATCTCAATCATCACTCTGAAAGAGCTGATCGCTTACCTGGAAGAAAAGCCGGAGATGGCGGAACACCTGGCGTCAGTTCGCGCCTATCGTGAAGCCTACGGCGTCTGATGATGCGCCCGGCAGCCTCGGCTGCCGGATTTCCGCTATATCAGCTTAGCGCCCTGCGCATTGACGTACAGCGAATAGATTGACGTGCTGGACGCCATAAACAGACGATTGCGCTGTTCGCCGCCAAAGCACAAGTTCGCGCAGCGCTCTGGCAGTTTAATGGTGCCGATATGCTTACCCTGTGGGTTGAAGATCCGCACGCCGTCGAGTTCTTCGTTTCCGCTTCCCCATCCGCACCACAGATTGCCGTCTGCGTCGCAGGCGATCCCATCGGCGGTACCGTTCCCACAGTCGAGATATACCCGTTTATTTTTCAGCGTATTGCCTTCCACATCCCACGCCAGAATTAAGCGGTTCGGTGTCGCCCGGCTTTCCACCACGTATAAGGTCTTTTCGTCCGGCGAGAAACACAAACCATTTGGCCCTTTTACGTCGCCCAGTACCACGCTCAGTTTGCGGCTTTCCGGCTCCAGACAATAGACGTTTTGCGGCAATTCTGATGTTGCTTTGTGGCCTTCGTAAAAACCACTGATGCCAAATGGCGGATCGGTAAACCAGATGGTGCCGTCTGACTTCACAACGATATCGTTTGGAGAATTGAGGCGATGACCCTGGTAGCTATCGGCCAGTACGGTAACAGACCCATCGTATTCGGTACGCGTAATGCGGCGGGTGTCGTGCTCGCAACTGATTAAGCGCCCCTGTCTGTCGCGGGCGTGACCATTGCTATAATTGGCCGGGTAGCGAAAGATGCTGGTTTCTCCGCTGACTTCATCCCAGCGCATGATGGCGTTATTCGGAATGTCGCTCCACAGCAGCATTCGCATGTCGCCGAACCAGACCGGGCCTTCCGCCCAGCGGAAGCCGCTGGCGATGCGTTCGACCTTTGCGCTGGCAAGCATATAGCGACGAAAGCTATCATCGACGGCCACGATGCGTGGGTCCGGATAGCGTTCAGAGGGGGCCCATGCTGCGAAGCTTTTTTGACTGACCAGTAGCGATGCGGTTGCCAACCCGCCTATCTTCAGTAAATCCCGCCGTGACGTCGCCATCAAATCTCTCCTTGTCGGGTGGTGTTGGGGGAGGGTGAAATGTTCAGCAAGCTGGATAGTAGGAAAGGAAAGCGGAAACGCGCATTGGGCAATTCAACCAATGGCCCTGGGATTTGCGACAAACTTACGCAGATTGCGAGGAGAATCATGCAGCCTGGCGGCTGCATGTGAGGATTTACTGCAGCTGTGCGGCGACCAGCGGCCAGCGGGCGTCGAAATCATCCGTCGGACGATATTTGAACTCGCTGCGCACAAAGCGCGACAGCATGCCCTCGCAGAAAGCCAGCAGCTGGCTGGCCAGCAGGGTTTCGTCGAGGGTGTAGCCTTCGCCTTCGCGCATTTTTTTCTCGCGCATCACCTGGCGTAGCTGCGCTTCGATGCGCTCAAAAAGCTGGTTGATGCGACCCTGAAGCCGGTCCTGTTCGAACATCAGCGCGTGCCCGGTGAGGATACGCGTCAGCCCAGGATTACGCTCGCCAAAGCCAAGAATCAACAGAACGATCAGGCGCAGGCGCGCGGTGGTGTCCTTTTCATCTTTCAAAATCAAATTGATGCGCGTAATCAGACTGTCTTCAATGAACTCGATCAGGCTGTCAAACATGCGGGTTTTGCTGGGAAAATGGCGATACAGCGCGGCTTCAGAGACGCCGACGGAAGCCGCCAGTTTCGCGGTGGTAATACGCTGACTACCATCGCTGGATTCCAGCATCAGCGCCAGAGATTGAAGTATTTCTTCGCGACGATTCCGTTTCGCAGTTTGCTTTTCTGCCATGTTTTAAAATACCCCTGAAAATAAGCACTTGTCAGGCAGACATCCACAACGCGACCGCAAACCAGGGCTTGCGGTAATGTTATTGCGTTATGCGCGTTGGGATGCAGATTCCGTGTTGCTGGGCTTATTTACGCCCTGAGTGACCGAAGCCGCCTTCGCCGCGGTCGGTGGCATCGAAGGATTCCACCAGGTTAAATTCCGCCTGAACGACCGGCACAAAGACCATCTGTGCGATACGTTCGCCCGGCTCGATAATAAAGCTCTGCTGACCGCGGTTCCAGACGGACACCATCAGCTGCCCCTGGTAATCGGAGTCGATAAGGCCCACCAGGTTGCCCAGGACTACGCCATGCTTATGACCCAGGCCGGAGCGCGGCAGGATCACCGCCGCCAGAGAGGGATCGGCGATATGAATCGCAAGGCCGGTCGGCAACAGCGTGGTTGCGCCCGGCGCCAGCTCTACGGCGTCGTCGAGACAGGCTCGCAGGTCAAGTCCGGCGGAGCCGGAGGTGGCATAGGTCGGCAGCGGAAATTGCTGGCCGACACGCGGGTCCAGAATCTTAACGTCGATTTTTTTCATCATAACGGGTCACGATCTCGTCGAGTAATAATTGGCCCAGGAGTTCCTTGCGCTCAAGTGGTAAGCGCTTTTCCCCATCCTGCCAGAAAAGGTGTAGTGCGTTGCTGTCGCTGTTAAAGCCCTGATTAGGCTGGGAAACATCGTTGGCGCAAATCAGGTCGAGGTTCTTGCGGGCACGTTTTTGCCGCGCATATTCTTCCACATTATTCGTTTCGGCGGCAAACCCAACGACGTAGGGGCGATGTGATTTTAGCGCCGCGACCCCGGCCACGATATCCGGGTTTTTAACCATTTTTATTGTTAATTCATCACCTTGTTTTTTTATTTTATCTTCGGCGATGACGGCGGCGCGGTAATCCGCTACCGCGGCGCAGCCAATAAAAATGTGCTGCTGCTGGGCGCCAGCCTGGACGGCCGCTTCCATCTCCAGCGCGGTAGTGACATCAATGCGCTGCACAAACGGCGGGGTCGGTAGCGATACCGGCCCGCTGATCAAGGTCACGTTCGCGCCCCGCTGCGCTGCGGCGGCGGCAATCGCGAAGCCCATCTTGCCAGAGCTGTGGTTGGTGATATAACGCACCGGATCCAATGGCTCACGGGTCGGGCCCGCGGTAATCATGAGGTTGAGATGTTGCAAATCTTTGACAGGGGAGGCGAAATGCTGCGCGGCCATGTCTACGATAGTTAACGGATCGAGCATTCTCCCCGGGCCGACGTCGCCGCAGGCCTGGCTACCGCTGTCTGGTCCCCATAGCAGCAGCCCGCGGGTAGCGAGCGTCTGCAGATTATGCTGGGTGGCCTGCGCGCGATACATCTGCTGGTTCATGGCGGGCACCACGGCAACCGGGGATGGGGTGGCAAGACAGATCGTCGACACCAGATCGTTGGCCATGCCGGCCGCCACGCGAGCGATTAAATCGGCGGTCGCTGGGGCGAGGATCACCAGGTCGGCCCATTTACCGAGCTCAATATGGCCCATTGCCGCTTCCGCCGCCGGATCGAGCAGGCTGTCGGAAACCGGATAGCCGGATACCGCCTGCAGGCTGAGTGGGGTGATGAACGCTTTTGCCGCCTCCGTCATCGCGACACGCACTTCCGCGCCGCGTTCACGCAGCCGGCGCACCAGTTCCGGGGTTTTATACGCCGCGATGCCGCCGCTGACGCCCAGGACGATTTTTTTACCCGCCAGAGTCATCATGATGTCTTCCTGTTGCCGTAGACCAGAATCCGCGCATCTTATCACAATCCTGCCGCCGTCGTGCCTCTGCCGGGCATTCACTTTGCGAGCGGCTACGCAGGGTGAAAATCGGCGGGTCGGCAGCGCCGTCAGGCTGTGCCAGGATAGGCTGATTCACCCAGGAGGGCGCATGGACGGAATGGAAAATCTGATGCCACGGGAGAAGATGCTGCAGTACGGCATCGAAACGCTAACGGATGTTGAGCTGCTGGCGCTGTTTCTGCGCGTCGGCACGCGTCGTCAGGATGTGCTCAGCTATGCCCAGGCGTTACTGCAGCGTTTTGGCTCACTCTACGCTCTGCTTTCCGCTGATAAAGCGCAACTGATTGCTGTGGACGGACTGGGGCTGGCGAAATATGCGCAACTGAAGGGCATTGCCGAGCTGGCGCGACGCTATTTTAGCTCGCAGCTGGTCGAGGAGGCCGCGCTGGTCACCCCCTCGATGACGCGCGAGTTTTTACAAAGCCAGCTGACGGAAGAGGAGCGCGAGATCTTTATGGTGATCTTTTTAGATAATCAGAACCGGGTGTTGAAACATAGTCGTCTTTTTTCTGGTACTCTTAGCCACGTTGAGGTGCATCCGCGAGAAATTGTACGCGAAGCCATCAAAGTGAACGCCGCCGCCGTGATCCTTGCGCATAATCATCCCTCCGGTAGCCCGGAGCCAAGTCAGGCCGACAGACTGATTACCGAAAGGGTGATAAAATGTTGTAGATTCATGGAGATACGCGTGCTTGATCATCTGGTTATCGGCCGCGGTGCGTATGTATCTTTTGCCGAACGTGGCTGGATTTAGCCCCGAACTGGCGATCCTTCGGGATCTTTGTCTGTTCGGGACTTGAGCACATCGCCGAGTCAGCGTATACTACGCCACCTTTGAGAATCTCGGGTTTGGCATTTGGGCCTGGCAGTCGAGAGTTCACATTGAACTGCGATGACCAGGCTGTAAAGCCTGACGAGGCGCCAATACCCCATACGAAGCTCGAGCTAATTTGATTTTTGGAGAATAGACATGTCCCGAGTCTGCCAAGTTACTGGCAAGCGTCCGGTGACCGGTAACAACCGTTC
>OKVS01000392.1_pt1 | contig 15337 bp, 9 predicted proteins | sample 1606911 | NCBI WGS metagenome assembly OKVS01 (sample SAMN03281016, study PRJEB24777) | human gut metagenome | isolation source: fecal sample PR161 from 1 month old female Malay infant, caesarean... | reverse complement strand
GTTTTAAAGCCACCAAGTGTTGGCTCTAATAATTCTTCATCTGACCAAGCAAGCAGTTGTTGTAACTGCTTAGAGCTTCCTTCGCCAGTTGTTGTATCTATTAAGGCTTCTTGCATGGCTTGCCAAGAGTCTTTGGTATATACAGATTCGTCTAATTTATGAACGCTTGCAAGTTCATTTTCTGCTTCTGTACGCTTTAGCGTGATATCGGCTTTTTTGACTAATACTTTCATTGCAGATTGCAAATTACTTGTTAACTGATCCACTTGTTCTTGAGTTTTGTCCCCACTCACCTGACCTTCTGCTAACAATTGTGTCGCCTGCTGATAATAGGAAGGAACAATCGTTTTAGGCCCAATGGCAGTGAATAGCTGCCAAGAGTAAACTGTATATTGGTTTGCTTCACCAATCGAAGCATAAACGGTTTGTAGCTGGGACAAATCAAGCTTTTTTGCAGGGGCCTCTACCGTCACCGGTACGTTCACTGTTACCAATGACCCTGTTTCATAAGTTAATTGAACAGTCACTTTTTGTTGGCCGATTTCATTTAAAACCTCTGGATTGACGATTTTAGCAGTTGGGACTGCTTCATCCGCGTCATTTGTATTAGCAACCAGTTGCTGCGGATCGATTGATTGTCCTTGCACAATCGTTGTAGCCACAGGGGTTGCTAAAGTATTTCTAACCGGAATTGGCGTATTTTTATATTGCTCATAAAGCGTTGGTGAAATTAATGATTCCCATGTTGCTGGCATTAAGCGATAGTCCGCCTCTGTCCAATTTTCTACCAATAATTGGCCGTTTTTAAGGCCATCATCTCGAGTATTGTCTTTCACAAAACTCGTTTCTGGTCGGAAACCACCGCCACTAGCGATTAACAATTCCCGACGTCGGTTTTGCGGAATATTGTGGTAGTTAACAAACTGATTGTTGATAAATACGCCATTGAACACATTGTTATTTCCTGTATGTCGATTGTATTCCATTCCAATTGCATATTGATTGTCCCAATACTTCCAATCAAAAATGTTATTAGCCACTAGCCAGTTGGATAATTCTGAAATAGCTCCCTCTGCTTGTGTTTCTGCCAAACCAATCTCTGGTGTTCCATACATAATGAGACCTGTATTTCGCAAATAATTATTCATAATCGTAATATTACGGCCTGATTTAAATTTAAATCCGCCAGCTGGACCATTTTGTAGTCCACGTAAATGATTCCCCACCACCGTGATGTTTTGAGCACCACGGAAATAAATTGCATGATCTCCCACCAGACCATTCAAGTCTTCATTATCATAAGGTGAATAGAAAAAATTATGTTGAACAGTTACATCCTTCAGCATATTAAAAGAATTAACCCCGGTGGATAGATAATTTTGTTCATTAGGTACTGAAATAGCACCAGCTTCAATGGCTGTTTGCAAACGTGTAATAGTCGCTGCTAAATCTGAACGACTGGTACTTTTAATTGCATCTAATTCTGTCACTTTTAACCCAAATAGATTGTCCACGATGTCTACATCTGACATATACTGGAAGCGACTTGGTGTTGAATAACCACCAATGTAAATCGCTCGGTTAAAATCAATCTTGGGTTGCATGTGTGCTGTGTCTCGCATGAAAATATTGCCTGAAATCTTAACGCCAATGTCTGCATTTAAATTGACCACAAATCCTTTTAATGGATTATAGAAGATATTGTTTGCTAGCGTTAATTGATTCGTCAATTTCAAGGTCACATTGATGCCATCAAAAGCAATATTTTGAAGTCGTACATTGGTTTTCGTCCCGTACGTTGTGTCTGTTAGCTGAATCGGTGCACCTGTAGCATTATGTAAAATAGTGGCTCCTGTTGTATCGCCAATTAATTGATAATTTGAAGAAATCGCAATATCTTTTGACAGAGCATAACTTCCCTGTGGTAAAAATAATGCCCGTCCTTCCTTTGCTGTCTGACTCAGTAATGTCTGTAACTTATCTGTTTGATCCTCTGTGCTATTAGGTACCATCGCTTGCGCACCAAAAATTGTTGCATCTGTTGCATCAACTGGTTCAGCCGCTTCAGTCACCATTGGTAGACCAACCACCGTCAATAAACCAAATAGAAGAATAAGTATTGTTTTCTTCATGTGTTTTCCTCTTTTCATTCCGTTACTTCCAACGGCTTATTTTGTAAAAGTTGATACAGCGTAATAACACGACTGTCTTCGTATGCATAAATTTTTTTGAATTTTGGATTCATATGTAAGATACTTGTTACCTTTAACAAGTTTTGATTTGTGACTTCTAATTCTAAGGCCTCAACCAATTCCTTTAATCGAACACCGGCACTATTTTCTTCACAACTTAAGATTTCTTCAATTTGTTCCATCCGTTTTTTCATTCTATCCCGCCTTCCTTCCCTTGCTCTTTCTATTATATAGAAAAATTCTTGTGAGAACCCTCAATATTTTTTAACTGACTGTTAAAAAAAGTAGTAGTTCCTTTACTATCAATAGCTAATCATCTATTATTTACGATAAAAAAAGCAAAAAAAGTACCTTTTTGACATAATTTTCAGAAGAATTGACGCAGTATTTATTAAAAAACAACGAGAAAACGTCAATAAGTAGGTGTTGATTACCTACTTATTGACGTTTTCTTCTTGTCTTTTTTTACTTTTTAGAAAAATTTTTTTACAATTTATCGGACATATACCTCAAAAAAGCCCATTTTTTTGATTTTTTATTAAAGTGACGTGGTTCTTTTCTCGTTAATTTTTACTATTTTTTGGTTCAAACGATTATATTGCTCAAACGTTAACTCACTTGAAAGTAAAAAGATCTCTGGATGGCCCGTTTCTACATCTGCCAAAGAAGTCACTAATAGTAAATCAATATTTTGCCATTCTTCTTTGCTTGCTTCACTGTATCGTAAGACTTCCAATGCATAAAACCGACGAAAATTATTTTCAATCGAAAGTTTCACCCGTTCTTCTTCCAGTACTGGCAAGCCTGATTTTAACCCTAAAACAATTTTTTGTTCACGATGAATTAAATCATTAGAAAGCGCCAAAACACTAGAATAACGCAAAGCCAAAAATTCTTTATTTGTAAATAATTCATTGCCTGTTTGTTCGTAAAGTTGATTTAAGCCTTGGCTTAATTCTTCTAAAAGAACTGGATATTTTTCTTTAACTTTATTCCAAAAGACATTGTACATTTTCACATTTTGGACATAGTAAAGTTCGGCAAATAATGTGTAGCAAACAAATAATAAAAATTTGCGGACGAATTTTCTCCAATTGCGGCGTCATGTGTATTTCTTCTAATAAGAAATGTTGGACTAAATGAGTCAACATATAAACAGGCGCTTCAGACTCATCAAAATGCGCTAAAATTGCTTGTGCAGTGGCTTCGTCTTGATAAAATTGGTCATTGGCTAACAAGAAAAAGTACACAAAAGTTAAATCGTTTTTGTTAAGGAAAAGGGTTGTAGCTGTCATTTCTTCTATAAAGGCTTGGTAATGTTTATTACCTTCTAAATAAGTTTCTTGCTCGGCTGAAGGTCGATATTCGGCGCCTTGCGCACTACGGACTTTTGAGATAGCGACCATATATTTAACTCGGCGTATCACCGTTTCCGCAACTTCTACGTTGAAAAAAGCCATCATTTTTTGGACAGTTTGTGCGACTTCCGTTTCTTGTATATAGTCAAAAGGCCAAGTATCACGGATTAAGTCCATAAAAATAGTGTAAGCAAAATGGCGCAAATACGCTTCATTGCCTTCAATTTTCCAGGTGCTTTTATTAATCACTAACCCCAATGGCGCTAAAATTTCTGTAAACCCTTTGAGCAAGCGCCGAATCGTGGCATCACTGGTATGATATTTTGCTGTCGCTGGCACAATCCCATTAAATCGACCCCAGAATAAATCTTCCATTACTTGATAAGTTAAACTATCCCGAAAAATTGCTGTATAAAGTTTCTGGAACGCTTGGCTAGACGCCAAGTTCAAGCGATAGCCATGCCCCTTTTCAAAAGCCAAAGAAGCATCATTATCCACAGCATAATACGTAATGTCATCTTTTAGAAGCTCTACGTATTTTTTGACTGATTTTTTGTTTAATTGTAATTCTTCTGCTAACTCATTGATGTCAATCCAGCCTTCATTAATTGGCAAGTTTCTTAAAATAATAATTTTAGAAACGACATCTGTATCGAATATATCAACATATTCATCCCATTTCACTGTTCACTCAACTGCCTCTCTTCTGTTCTATTGTACACAAAATGAGAAATCTATTCCACGAAAAAATAACAGTTGTTTCTTTTAATTCTTTCGTAGATGTGGAACGTTTTCAGGAACAAACACGTTGAGTCCCCCAGCTTCCACCGTTACTTTAATCGGTAAATCATCGGTAGGGTCGCCATCTGTTCTTGTTTGGACTTTCTTGTCTTTTTCGCCACTAATTTTAAATTGACTCCCAGAGAAATACACGACACCAGGAATTTCATTTAATTGTCCTCTGATAATTTTAGGTAAATAATAGACAAACTTGTAAAAACTAACTTAGGTAAAATGATAATGTGGACTTCGCCGTCATCTGGCGTAGCATTGGCATCGAAATTGGTAAAGCCGCCAGCAGAATTCGTCATGGTCATCGTTAATAATTGGGCTTTGCCATGCCAACGTCTTTCATCGCCATCAATTTTTAGTTTGTATTTTTTCTTTTTCATTAATAAGCGGAAAATTGCTTTGTAAAGGCTAAAGGACCATATTTTTGTTTCTCCTGTTGGGTCACATTTGCTGCTGTATCTGCTAATAGTCCAATCGTTAAGGTCGAAATCATCACATCTTGATTTACCATTCCAAAGTCAACTGGCGTGGTCTGTCCTGCCAAAATGGTCTCAAAGGCGTCTTCTTCTTTCAAAGGAATACTTAACACACGTGCAAAATTATTGACTGTTCCACCTGGAATAATCCCTATTTGATAGTCACGAATGGTGTCTTTAAAATTTTGAACGGCATGATGAATGGTCCCGTCACCACCAATAACGACCAAGACACCCACTTGATTTTCTTTGGCATTTTTCCGCATTTCTTCAGGATCAATGTCTGGATTGGAAGGTTGCAAAATAACCGCTTCCCCTCTCGCTTCTGCAGCTTTTTTAAAGCGTTCTGCAATCTCTTTACTTTCACTACTTCCTGAAGTTTCGTTGTATAAAACCATCATCTTTTTCATCATTCTATCCTCATATCTCTAACTAAATTTCTTGCACATGTAAAGTGTACAATATTTTAGCCAAAATACCTAAAGATAGCATCGAAAAACAAAGGCTGAGGCACAAGCGGTTATCTCCAAGAACCCAGTAAGTTCTGTTCAAAGACTAAACTGCGATGAAGGCTTACCTGAGAATGTCAATAAGAAGGAGCTGCTTTTGTTCAGTTGATTAGCTTAAGATGAAAAAACAGGCCATCCGTCCTTTCGACGGATGGCCTGTTTTTTTATAGCTTTTGCTTATTTCTTGCTCTTTTTATAGAAGAGCCAACTTGCCAAACCGACCAACATGAGGCCGATAAAGACAAAGAAGTAATTGACTTGTGTGTTGGTTTTCGGTAAACCAAGCCAACCTGTATCTCTAGCTGCTTGTTTCGTTGTTGGCTGATTTGGTTTTGTTTTTTTGGATACAGTTTGTTTCTCGTTAACAAACGTGCCCGCATCCACGAGTTCAGGTTTGTCTTTCGCTGTTGCCGCAATAGTGAATGTGACAGCTTGCTTAGACAGTTGGTAACCATCCGGTGCTTTTGTTTCCACAAAGGTATATTTTCCTGGTTGTAAGTGGTTCACTTGAACTAACCCTTGGTTGTCAGAACGTAATGAACGAGCGACAGTTTGCCCTGTCTCTGCATCTGTCACTTTAAATTCAGCACCTGCTAAGGCATTCTTTTGCTGATCAATTTTCACCAGCTTGGCAGCACCTTGGTAATTAATAAAAGGTGCTTTAAGTACCACAGTGGCTGGTTTGCCTTGGTTGTCTTTCGCAATCGTAAAGCTTGCGCTTGGCGTTTCATTAAGAAGATAGCCAGTTGGCGCTTGTGTCTCCACAAAACGATACGTTCCCGGTGCTAAGTTTTTCGCAATGACTTTGCCTTGCTTGTCAGACATCAGATTGGCTTGTCCAGCTACGGTTTGCCCTGTTTCATCAATGACCTTAAACACCGCACCTGCCAATGCTTCACCTGTTTCGTTTTCTTTGGTTAATTGAGCAGTTCCTTGATAATTGATAAGATCGCCTAAAGCAATTGGCTGCTCTTTTCCTAATTGGGCGGTTACATCAAATGGATGTGGCGTTGTGTCTAACAGATAGCCTGTTGGTGCTTTCGTTTCCACTAAAACGTAATGCCCTTCATTCAGACCTTTAGCGTAAATTTCGCCAGTCTTGTCCGTTGTTATTTCAGAAACTTTCTCTCCTGCACGATTCAAGAATGTTATTGGTGAACCTTGTGGCTGATTCTGATTATCGACGTTGTAAATTGCAAAAACTGCACCCGCTAAGGTTTGACCTTGCTCATTGACTTTACGTCCCGTTACTTCCGCTTGATAATTTACAAACTCTAACTCATCTAGTGGTTGTTTATCATTTGAATTCTTCTTCACTACAAAATAAATGGGTTGTTTATTGACGATATAGCCATCCGTTGCATCCATTTCGTCTAATTCATAACTACCAGCGCCTAAATCGTCCATAGCCAATGAACCATCTTTTTCAGCAGTTACTTCTCTTTCAAAGATTTTTTCCCCGTTTTCGATTCGATACAATTTAAAAATCGTTCCTGGAAGTGGATTCGCATTGGCATCAATTTTCTTAAAGACGGCGCGTCCTTTGAAATTGGCGAAGGCCCCTAATTGGAAGATCTCCGGGTCGCCTTTGAAATCACCACGAATTTCTACTTTTACTAATTCAGGATAAATAATATAATCTGCGCCATCTGGTAATTTTGGTGCTTTGATTTCTTTATAATAATAGGTACCTGGCGCCAAGTCTCTAAAGATAATTTTGCCATCTTTGCCACTCGTTGCTGTAATCCCTAATGATTGTTTATTGTGATCATATAGTTCAAAAACAGCACCTGCTAATGGTTGGTCTGCGCTATTCGTTTTCACGATTTGGAAAGCCCCTTTGTAATTCACAAAGTTGTCACTAGCAACAACGACCGCTGGTTTACCAGCATTTTTCTCAGCAATTTCAAATGGGACTGGCGTGGTATTTAATAAATAGCCTGTTGGCGCTTTGGTTTCTACAAAGCGATATTTACCTGGGGCTAAGTGCTCTGCAATAATTTTCCCTTGACTATTTGTCGTCAAGCCTGTTTGAATCGTTTGTCCCTTCGCATCAAGCACTTTAAATGTCGCACCACTTAATAAGTGTCCATTCACATCTTTTTTGATTAATTTAGCTGCGCCTTGATAGTTAACAAAGTTAGCCGTTGCTATAACTGTTGCTGGTTTGCCCCGATCGCTTGCTGCAATCGTGAAAGCACTTGATTCAGTGTTTAAAAGGTACCCTGCTGGCGCTTTGGTTTCCACAAATTGATATTTGCCTGGGGCTAAATCCGTCACTGTGACTTTTCCGTTTGCATCCGAAACTAAGTGTTCTCGAACCGCTTGTCCTGTGGTATCAAGGACTGAAAATTCAGCACCTGCTAATGGATTGCCTGCTTGGTCTTTTTTAATTAGTTCAGCAGAACCTTGGTAATTAAGCATTTTAACATGAACATCACGAATTTGTCCGCTCGTGTTTTGTGTCACAATGAACCTGTTTGGGTGTCGTGTCTAAAAGATAGCCTGTCGGTGCTTCGATTTCTGTGAACTGATAAAGCCCTGGTTTTAAACTATCCACCTCTAACTGGCCATTTGGCGTTGGTTCGATCCGGCGCAAGGGGAAACTTCTTCCCAATGAGTAAACGGCGTGGTTACGGCATGCTCTAATTTAAAGCGTGCATTGACTAACTTTTTGCCCTTCTCATCTGATTTTTTCTAAAATTACTTTATTGACATCGTTTTTAATAATAGTTGGTTGTGCTCCTTCGGCTGAAGTTTCTTCATCAATAGTAATGACTCGGCCTTTAGCTAATTCGTCCGAAACTGTATAACCTTCTGGTGCTTTCGTCTCCACCAAAATGTATTGTCCTTGCGGCAACCCACCAAATGTGATAACCCCAGTGGCGTCTACTGTGCCTTCACGTAGGACTTGTGTTTTGGCTTGGTCCCAAATTTGGAAATGGGCGCCTGCTAAAATAGTCGTCCCATCCATGGCTGTTTTCTTCAGCTGAATTTTGCCTTTGGTCCCTGTGGCATGCCCGCCACTGTGATCGATGTCAACGACCACATCGCCATTGTCATCCCCATGAACGACTTCTGAACCATTTCCAGTAATTGACACTTGGTTGGATACCGTGTCTGTACTCCCCGCCGCTGAAGAAGTCACTAAACTACGATATTCCATATAATAAGGTGCTTCAATATGGGCCATTTTAACGACAATTTTTTGTTGTCCTGTTTCATTATCGGTGGTAACTTCCAGTGTGTAATCTTTTCCTTCTTCTAAAATAACAGATTTATCTGGCGTAATCGTTCCGTCTTCTGTTACGTTGGTACCGTAAATCACCAATGACTCGGGATCTAACACTTTGGTTTTGGTGAGGGTGTATCAGTAATAACCACATCGTCTAAAACCGATTGGGCGCCATTGATCATTACATGCCAGTACACATGGTCTGGATCATCTTTGTGGTATTCGCCACCTTTTTTCACTGATTCGCCACCATGTTGAATGGAAACTTTTCCTGTCACATCACGTGAAGAACCTTGGTTTGTATAAGATGCGGTATTGTCATAACTAGCCGAACCTTCGATAACTTTTTCATCAACAGACGTCTTAAATTCAATCACATACGTACGACTATCATTAGGAAAATCAACACGCCAAGTATTTTGGTTTTTCTCGCTTGGTTCTTCCATTGTGATATCCGTCAACGGTTGCGTTGGTTTCACTTTTTCAACCGAACCATCTGGCTTTGTATTGCCTTCATAGACTTTCAAGCTCCCAGCCAAATAGGTTTGATTGGTTAAAATTGGATCCGTCAAAAAGGCGTCGACTAAACGATTATTACTTAAATTAACCGCAATCGTCCAAGTGATTTCTTTGGTGACGGCATTGTAAACACCGCATTTTTTGCGCATTTAAATCAAAAGCAGGTAAAGGTTTAAACGGTTTACTATCTTCTGAATGATGATTGTTTCCTGCTTCATCCGTCCAATCAATGGCAGCAGTATTTCGGTAATGGTCCAACGCTGGATTGTTAGCGTCTAACTCGGTAACATCGAAAAAGGTAGTATAAGTTATGTGGAAGGCATCACTTGTTTTGGCATATGCCCCCATGAAACTTACCTTAAAGCCTGTTTCACCATCTGCATTACGAGTTATTTCTACCATGAAATCCTTGCCTAACGTCAACTGAGCACCAGTGGTTGTATCTTTGACAACCAACGAATTGGGTACCATAGTTAAGCCAGGAACTGGTTCGTACGTATCCGTAATCACGGCATTTTCCATCAAATAATTATTTTGATTCACAGCTAACGTCCAACCAATCGTCGAATTTTGATAATCAACTGCACCAGTGTTTTTTAATAATATTTTTGTTGACTGGCTGTGCCATCACCTTCTGAATGCTGACCAGTACCAACATCCACACGATTATTCACGGCAACATCGCCTTCGACAATTCCATCAACTTTGGTTTTATAATCAATCTTGACTGCGCCATTCACATCATGTAAAAAGTCAATTGCAAAGGAACCGTCTCCGTTGATTACCACTTTGTAATCTTTTCCTTCCACAAGTTCTGCTCCAACGACTTCATTTCCTTTGTCATCAAATGTCACTGAATATAAATGTAAAGAATCTGGTTCAAACGTTAAATTATCCCCCATTGTGTCTGTAATGACTGCTTGGTCTTTTGGAATGGTTTGTTCACCATAGTTGTAGTTAATTTCCCAAGTGAATTCTTGATTGGCTTCGTCGTAATCTATATTGCGCTTGTCTAACATTTTGCCATATGTGGCGGTAACAGTTGCTTCAGCATCTAACCCATTTGGATTATTATCACTTGTTAACGTCGCGTGATTTTTAAAAGGCACATCGCCGCCGCCATCTGGAATAACCGCCTCGTCAATCGTCGTTTGGTACTCAAGACGATACGCTTTGTTGGTGTCACCTTTAATCGTCACATTGCCATTTTTATCAACGGTATATTCATCTGGACTAAGTTCGCGACCCACTTCTTTAATTGTTCCATCAAGATTCATCACTAACTCATAGACTTTCACGGACTTAAAGGTATTCCCTGTTGGCCATGTTTCCGTCACAGTTGGATTTGTTTGATCTTTCATCGCTTGATTGATATCTACCGTCCAAGTAATCGCACTAGGATTGGGCGTTCGATCAAAATGGCCTTGTTTATCAATTTGTTGTTCGGTATCTGGAACAATTGGAATCACTACAGGCGGCAAATCTTCTTGTGTAGGAATATCAATCACCCAATCTCCTGGGCCCCGCCCATCTGAATCATTCAAATGAGTATCTAAAGAAAAGTCCCCGTGAATGTCACTTTCAGACGTGATTCGCTCATTAAAGGTAAAACGAACCGTACCATCTTCACTAATTGTGTAGGTTCCATAGACATTGCCTTCTGCATCAACTAAATCACCTGAACCTGGTTTATTAGGTTTCAAATTGCCAGGTAATTGAAACTCGAAGTAATCGCCTGCTTTCATTTGTTCCCGCACATCTTCTGGAATCGACCAGTTAAAGTTCCAATGAATGGTCACATCTTCTTTATACGGCGGTGTTGCTGGTGTTCCATCAGGATTTAAATAAATCGGATCTTCAAAATTATCGATAATCGTTGTTTCATCACCTGTAAAATAATCACTGATATCTGTTGGTCCTGCTACGCGCGGTTTGACAGTCGTCGATTCAGTTGTTTTACTTTCTATCGCTTTTGTCGTGCTGGCGACAGTTTCTTCGGACGAACGAGGAACAGAGGAGTTTGCAGATGCTTCTTCTGTTGAACCTTCATTCGCTGATGCGGCTGGCGAACTCGTGATTGCCGTTGATTCTGTCGGATCAGTACCAGTCTTTAACGTCAACGCTCGTTGCTGTTGTCCATAAGAAAACGTCACATCTTCTGTAGCTGTAGGGTTCAACGTTAAGACTAACGTATCTGCTAACGCTTGCTGATTCAATTCAATTTGAATCTGTTTCTTCTGGTCATCCACTTGAATCTTGCGCGTATTATTGGGCGCTGCCCAATGTGCAGCTTTGATTGACACATTGGCACTATAATGCACTACAACCTCTTGTGTTACTGGTTGTGCTTTTCCTTGAAGCGCTAAGGTCATTTCTTGTTGGCTGGTTTGCTTCACTTCTCCTAACGTTAACTGGCCATCGCTGTTAACATCTTCCGCCAAAGCCATGAGTGGTGTGCCATAATTTAGAACAAGTAACAAACACATCAACCCGTAGAGCCAACGGTTTACCATTGGACCATTCTTTCTCATTTCTTTCATCCTTCCTCTACTAACGACACATAGAAGAGAACGTTCACTTCGTACCAATTTTTTATTTTAAACCAAATAAGTGAGTGCTCTTCTGTTGTCTTTCTTCCTTGCTAAAACAGACAGCCAACACACCTTTTCTTTTTATCTCCTCAAAACGCACTCTTACTTCGAATGCGGATTCATTTTCTGCTTTTTCCTATAGACTCTTCTATAAGAATAAGAAGAGTATAACGAGAATTTTTCAGCAAAAATTATCAACAACTTCTCCTCCAAATAGAAAAAGTTGATGAAATCCCAGAAACCCTTTTCATCTTTATGAAAACACGTCCTTATCCTTTCTTATTTTTACTATTCCTTCTTCCACTATACCGGTTTTTTTTAAGTTTTTTTCATAAGAACTAACCAGACAAAAAAGCCTATTTTTATAAGCTATTTAAGCTTAAAAAATCAATAGACTCAAATTATCATTTTTTGTTATTTAAATGTTTTATATAAACTGGTTGTTTTTCTTAATAAATTTTTTGCTCTATCAATTTTTTGTCCATGTTTTCTTCCATTTGACACATTCAGTTCTTCTTGATTTTTAAGAATAGATACAGTAGCATAAGAACAACTAGTTCTTTCACTGGCAATCGTCAAATGTCATTTAGAAAAGAATGCCCTATCTGTATTATCTGAAAAATCAAACAATCATAACCAATTAGAAAGGTGGTTATTATGTATAACTTATTAACCAAACAGGAAATTCAGTTACTTTCCCTAATTGAATACTTGTATGACAGTAAAGAAAAAGTCCCCATGCAAGTACTCCGACGAAAATATGAATTTTCCCATTACAATATCAACAATTTATTGAATCAATTAACTTTGTTAATTTCTCGAGTCAATACACATGAAAATGTACATATTCGCATCATTAATAATCAACAGTCCATAGAATTAGTCGCCGATGAAAATATCCCGATTGAGTTAATGAAAGAAGCTGTTGTCCGCGGGTCACTAACCTATATGTTAGCCCTGGATTTACTTTTAAAACGCTACACTTCAGCCAAAGATTTTTGTGAAGAGCACTTTATTAACTTTTCTATTTTTAAACAAGTCAGTGATCGTTTAAATAATCATCTAGCTAGATTTAATTGTTATTTAAACTTAAAAAGACGAGAAAAAAGTTTGTGGTAACGAGAAAGATTTTCAGCAGTTTACTTTTATTTCCTTTATTCCTTCATTTCAGGAACTTCTCTAGTACCATTTTTTATCTAAGACTAATTCAAGCACAATTTGCAGAACTTCATTGAAATCATCAAAAACCGTTACCCTTACTTTACATATACTGATTTACGCAAATTTAAAATTAATTATGTCCATAGGTTTACTCCGTTATCAATCCGGTTTTACAATCACCAATTATCCAGAAGTTGCTGCTATTAATTTGGCCTTTCCTTATTCAGAATTCCAACTATTAGTGAATGATTGTTTTATTGATGAACAAAAAGAACCTGACACTTGGCAAGCTGAGATTCATTTTTATTATGATTTCTTCAGCACATTAACGATGTACTCTCTGGTCCAAATGGAAACCATCAACTTTGCCAACTTAGCGATCATGGGAATGGATAACAGTCCACACGCTACTTGGATTTTTGAAAAATGTACGCAATTACAGTTGGATTTAAGCGCAATAGAAGTGGTCTTTTTGTTGGTTAATTTATCCAATGCCAGTGAACGACTGATTCATTTCCCTGTGGAAGAGGAATTGAGCTATGAGGTTGCTAATGTCTCTTTGTATGAAAAACAATACCCAAATGTTTCACGAACAACCTAACTATTTCTTAAAGCGATTTGCCTTTTTGACAAACAACATCCACTAGATGCGTTATTTAAAGAAACCACTTTTTTTAATTATTCGGAGTGTTTTTATTAAATAAACAAATTCCTGTTAAAATTTTACTTCATTCATCTATTAATCAGATACAAGAAAATTGGTTAGCGAAGGAAATCAATAATTATTGCGATGTTCCTTTGAAATTTGTTAATCATATTCAAGAAGTGCCTGACTTAGTCAATTACTGATCAAAAATAATCCGCTTTTTACACGCCAGTAAAACATTTTTATTGGCATCCCGTTCCTTATTTAGATGAATACTATAACCTAAAACAAGTAGTTCGCAAAATTTATTTTGCCAAATTGCGTGGGGAAAACAGTTTGGAGGGAATCGGATGTTAACAGGGTTACTTGATGTACCTTATCGTAAAAGTTTTGCTCTTTTAGAAGAGTTACTCGAACGTCGTGAAGCAGAAGAACAAACATTGGCGATTTCTACTTTAGCGACTCAATTAAAAATGCAACAAAATACCATTCTACAATCTGTAGCTTTGCTCCAAACAGAAATTGAAAAAAACGGCTGGGAGAACTTATTTTCTTTATCAGCAAATGCCAAAGAAATCACATTTTGGTTTGCACCCTATTTCCAACTGTCGTTTTTGATGCCCTACTTTGTAAAAAAAAGTTTCGCGTATCAAGTACTGACCTATGCCTTTAACCATAATGCAATTGATAGCAAACATTTTGAAAAAGTCCTAGAGATTTCTTCATCAACCTTTACACGAAAAATTGGACAATTAAACCAATGGCTCCAAAAATATCAGATTGAAATCAATTTAAAACGTACCAATGTGTTGGTGGGCAAAGAAAAAGATATCCGGATTTTCTTTATGATGCTTTTTTGGAACAATTACTCTGAAGGGGATTGGCCGTTGCACACGATTACTAAAAAAGAAGTCCATAGTCTCTTTCGACGTTTAAAACACTCTGTTTCTTTCAATACAACACAAGATTTTACAAAAGACTTAATTTTTTCTGCTGTGATTTTAGCGCGTTGGAAAGAGGGCTTTTTTATCAAAGAAACTTTCGTGGAGGAAGAAGCGATTGTTAATCCCTTTGTTAATCTGAGTGAATTTGAATTGTTTTTTAAAGAAGAAGCCTTACACCAAGTTCCAACAAAATTTATACAAAAAGAAGGCCTTTTTGCCTTTTTCTTATTGACGATTAGTGTCAGCTACGCCACACAAGATGTCTTGGAAATTCCAGCAGCACGGATGCATATGGTCTAGCTATTAGGCTCACCCATTAAAGAGATCATTTATCAACTAACGTCTTTTTATCAAATTAAATTGACATTTCACGAGTATCTTTATCTATATACTTCTATCCAAAATTTAAGTGTCTTTTTTAAGACCTTTGTCACGATTGCCAATCCATTTGTGCAAGAAAGCTTTTTAAAAGAAGCACTTCAAAAAATTCCAAGTCTCTACAAAGATGTGAAGCGCCTTACAATTGAAATGCTTCCGACATTGATGGGCAATGAAAAATTGTTAGTTGACTGCTTGTTTATTCTTTTTTGTACATTGAAAACGAAATCTTTACCACCGATTCGTGTCTTAGTAAGGACCAATCAAAGTAATTTAATTTTAGATACCCTTTATGAAAAAGCTAAGTAAATGCCGTGGATAAAAAAATTAATTTTTGTCGCTTCACCAGAAAAGCCTTTCGATGTAATTATTACAGATATCTTTTCAGAAGTTAGTGTCAAATCAACGGTTCCCACTTATTATGTTGATTTTTCTGCTAGCATTGGTGAACTAGCGCAAAGCTTAGAAAATTTAATACACAAATTGTCACCAAACAAAGTCCACGCCACTTTAAAAGTTTTCACGTGAAACATTTT
>OKVS01000390.1_pt1 | contig 15357 bp, 15 predicted proteins | sample 1606911 | NCBI WGS metagenome assembly OKVS01 (sample SAMN03281016, study PRJEB24777) | human gut metagenome | isolation source: fecal sample PR161 from 1 month old female Malay infant, caesarean... | reverse complement strand
CAACGTCATGATCTATCTGGCGAAAGGCGACGTGGCGCTCTCCGTCACTATCTCGTCCGTCTCCACGCTGGTTGGCGTGATTGCCACGCCGCTGTTAACCCGCCTGTACGTGGATGCGCATATTCAGGTGGACGTGATGGGGATGCTGCTGAGCATTCTGCAGATTGTAGTAATCCCGATTGCGCTGGGGCTGGTCATTCACCACCTGTTCCCGCGCGTGGTGAAGGCCGTTGAGCCGTACCTGCCCGCGTTTTCGATGGTCTGCATTCTGGCGATCATCAGCGCCGTGGTGGCGGGTTCCGCCTCGCACATAGCTTCCGTAGGCTTTGTGGTGATCGTTGCGGTGGTGCTGCATAACACCATTGGCCTGCTGGGCGGCTACTGGGGCGGGAAACTGTTTGGCTTTGACGAATCGACCTGCCGCACGCTGGCAATCGAGGTAGGGATGCAGAACTCCGGCCTGGCAGCGGCGCTCGGCAAAATCTACTTCTCGCCGCTGGCGGCCCTGCCGGGTGCGCTGTTCTCTGTCTGGCACAACCTCTCCGGCTCGCTGCTGGCGGGCTACTGGTCCGGCAAACCGATTGAGGAACAAACGAAAAAAGATGCGGTGAAACAGGGTTAATTGACTCAGCTTGCTTTACACTGAAGCCTCTCTCTCAGGAGGCTTCAGCAATGGCGACACCACGTTTGACCCAGAAAGACATGACGGAAGCCGAGCAGCGCGAACTGAAAACGCTTCTCGACCGCGCCCGCATCGCGCATGGCCGCACGCTGACGAACGCCGAAACCAATCAGGTTAAAAAAGAGTACATCGATAAACTGATGGCGCAGCGTGACGCCGAGGCGAAAAAGCCCGCAAGCTGAAAAAGCAGCAGGCTTATAAGCCGGATACTGAAACGACCTTTTCCTGGTCGGCCAATACCTCTACTCGTGGAAGGCGCTAGCTAGCGCCCTTTCTTTTTACGGCCCGGCTGGGTAAATCGCTTCCCGTTACCCGGTTTGCCGCGTCCTTTCTCTTCCGCCTGCGGCGCCTTCACGACCGGACGTTTAATCGCCTGGGTTTTCGGTTTGGCTTTGGCCTTCGGCTTCGCTTCGGACGAGGAATTCTCGATAAGCCTGAACAGCTCGATCAGTTCGTCGTCCGTTAAGTCGCGCCATTCGCCCAGCGGAATGCCGGACAGGCTGACGTTCATGATGCGCGTGCGCTCCAGCTTCGTCACTTCATAACCGAAGTACTCGCACATGCGGCGGATCTGGCGGTTTAAGCCCTGCACCAGGGTAATGCGGAACGCGAACGGCGCTTCTTTCTTCACCTTACACTTTTTCGTGACGGTACCGAGGATCGGCACACCGGCGCCCATGCCGCGAATAAAGTCGTCCGTGACCGGCTTATTCACCGTCACAATGTACTCTTTTTCGTGATCGTTACCGGCACGCAGGATCTTGTTGACCAGATCGCCGTGGTTGGTGAGGAAAATCAGACCCTGAGAGTCTTTATCCAGACGGCCAATCGGGAAGATACGGCTGCTGTGGTTCACGAAATCAACGATGTTGTCCCGCTCGCCGTCTTCCGTGGTGCTGACAATCCCAACCGGTTTGTTCAACGCGATAAACACCAGGTCTTCAGCATCACGCGGTTCGATGAGCTGGCCATTCACTTTAACCACGTCGCCAGGCATCACCTGGTCACCAATCGTGGCGCGTTTGCCGTTGAGGAACACATTACCTTGTTCAATGTAACGGTCCGCCTCGCGACGTGAGCAGATCCCGCTCTCGCTAATGTATTTGTTTAATCGGGTTGATTGAGTTGGCAGCATAGTTTCTCCTGTGAAGGGCGAAATATACCTTAGGTATGGACTGGAAAAAAAGATTAGCCGACCGTAACTGAGACGGGTTTTCCAAGTTTACATAACATCATGATCAGCGTATCAAGGGTGAACTTACTGGTTTTGAGGTTCACGACATCAGACACGCGGGGACGAGAGACGTTTAGCCTGGCGGCAGCGTCAGTCTGACGCAGTTTATTCTCCGCAATCCACGAGGAAATTTCCTGCATCAGTTGCCGCTTGATGGCAAGCAACTGCTCAACCTCTTTTTCGGCACTTTCGTGCAACTGTTTAGCTTCACTTTCTTCAAAACCCAGCTCAGCAAAAATGTTCGTTTCTGAAGCTGTCACATGCCGAATTTTTGTATCAACGCGTCTTCCCATTTTCATCCTCTCCGAGCATCAAGCACCGCCTGAAAACGTGCCTTTGCTATGTATTTATCATGGCCTGACGTCCGCTGCGTTTTCTTCTTAAAGCAATGCAGTACGTAAACAGCATCCTCATAACGAGCCAAATAGATGATTCGGTATGCGCCCGTGTCACCGCGTAGCCGTATCTCTGCAACGCCTTTGCCAATCTCTGAGATCGGCTTCCAGTCTGCCGCCTCTAATCCAGCCTGTAATCGATGTAGCTGATACCCTGCATCCCGCCGGATTTCCTCCGGGAAGCCGAGCAAATCATCGAAGGCACTCCCCATCCATGCAATGGATCTCATTGCTGGTTTTTCTGAAAGCATACCACATCCCTGTATAAAATTTTATACATAAAAGATTACATTGTCTCACGCCACAGGTCTGCTTATGACCTGTGGAGTGACGTTACGTTTTCAGTAGAGTTTGGTCACGCCTCATGGAGAGGATCTGCGAGGCGCTTTCAGAGATTAATACTCATCCCGCTCGTCATCTTCATCCGGCTGTTCCATCACGCTGTAGGCCACCGCGCAGAACAGCGAGTTAAGACGCTTCATATCTCCCAGCAGCCCCAGATGAAGTGAGCTGGTCTCGATGCTCTGCACGTTCTGCTGGTGCAGACGTTCAACGTGGGCGTGCGAGTAGCGACGGTTGAGAATGCGGAAACGATGCTTGTTGCGGCGCAGGCGGCGCGCGCTCGGTACGTCGCTGGAGAAGAAGACCGACATCGCCAGCTTCAGGTTGCTCACCAGCTTTTCGTGCAGCGCTTCGAGCTCCTTCAGCCCTTCCACGGAGAACGCCCGACGCGCGGCCAGGGATTTGTCCGCGATTTCGCTGCCCATACGCTCAACGATGTCCGAGGCCTGCTCCAGGTTAAGCGACATCTCAATGATTTCCGCCCAGCGGCGGGACTCCTCTTCCGCCAGTTCGTCCTGCGGGATACGCGCCAGATAGAGCTTGATGGCGGTATACAGCACGTTGATGTCGTTCCGCCAGCCTGCGCAGCTCTTTTTCCTCGCGCGGCTCGCCGTGCATCACCTTTTTCAGCCCTTCGAGCATGGTTTCCATCGCGTCGCCCATGCGCAGCGTTTCGCGGGCGGCGTTGGCGATGGCCAGCGCGGGGGTGTCCAGCACGGAGGTATCCAGATGCTTCGGCTTAAGGCGCGCGTCCAGCTCCGGTTCATCACGGATAAGACGCTCGCAGAAGCGGGCCATCGGCGTGGCAAACGGCACCATCGCCAGACAGCGCACCAGGTTATAGAAGACGTGGAAGTAGATCACCAGCTCCGCTTTCGGCAGCGGGAGGTTGTCCATCAGGTTTGCCAGCGGATGGACAAACGGCAGAATAATCAGGCTGCCCACCAGCTTAAACAGCAAACTCCCCAACGCCACGCGACGGGCGGCAGCATTGGCCGCGCTGTTGTTAAGCATCGCCAGCAGGCCAGAGCCGAGGTTAGCGCCGATCACCAGACACAGCGCCACCGGGAAGGAGATCGCGCCCGCGGCGGTGAGCGTGGCCGTCAGCAGCACGGCGGCCAGGCTGGAGTAGCTGATGATGGCAAACACTGCCCCGATCAGCGCATCCAGCATGATGTCACCGGTCAGCGAGGCGAAGATGACCTGTATCGCCGTTTGCCTGGGTGATAGGCGTCACCGCCTGCACAATCAGTTCCAGCGCCAGCAGAATCAGCCCGAGGCCAATGCCCACGCGGCCAAGCTGCCCGGCCCGGGTCTGCTTGCGGCCAAGGAAAAAGATCACACCGATGAAAATCAGCAGCGGCGACAGCCATGAAAGATCGAACGTCAGGATACGCGCCATCAGCGCGGTACCGACGTCAGCACCCAGCACGATCACCAGCGCCGGGGCGAGCGCGACCAGATCCTGCGCCACGAAGGAGGTGACGAGCATGGTGGTGGCATTGCTGCTTTGCACCAGCGCCGTGACGCCAATCCCCGCGCAGAAGGCGAGCGGCTTCTTCTCAACGCTGCCGCTGAGGACGGTACGTAAGCGCGCGCCGAACACGCGCATCACGCCGGTGCGGACAATATGGGTGCCCCATACGAGCAGTGCGACTGCCGAAAGCAGATGTAACAACGTCAGCACGGAAGTGGGTTCTCCTTATCGTTATAGATTTTATGATTAAGTATAAGGGTTTAAACGTAAGAAAGAGACAGGGCACCGTTGAGGTGCCCTGTTTGTTGTAAGGAAAAGTGACGTTAGTCCGCGTCGTAGCCTAAATTCGGCGCCAGCCAGCGCTCTACCTCTGACACGCTCATGCCTTTGCGCAGGGCGTAATCTTCGATCTGATCGCGCTGCAGCTGCGCCACGGCGAAGTACTTGCTGTCCGGATGACTGAAGTACCAGCCCGACACGGATGCGCCCGGCCACATGGCGAACGATTCGGTGAGCTTCATGCCGGTATGCGCTTCCACGTCCAGCAGTTTCCAGATAGTGCCCTTTTCGGTGTGTTCCGGACAGGCCGGATAGCCCGGCGCCGGACGAATCCCCTGGTAGTTTTCGCGGATCAGCTCCTCGTTGCTGAGGTTCTCATTCGCCGCGTAACCCCAGTACACCTTACGCACGCGTTCGTGCAGGTATTCAGCAAAGGCTTCCGCCAGGCGATCGGCAATCGCTTTCACCATGATCTTATTGTAATCATCGTGTTGCGCTTCAAACGCGTCCGCCAGGGCGTCTTCTTCCAGACCGCCGGTTACCGCAAAGGCGCCGATATAGTCAGCTTTCCCGCTCAGCTTCGGCGCAACGAAATCAGCCAGGCAGTAGTTGGCAAAGCCCACTTTTTCGGTTTGCTGCCGCAGGTGATGGCTCACGGCCAGCACGTGGGTACGGGTTTCATCGCGGTAGATTTCCACGTCGTCACCCACGCGGTTCGCCGGGAACAGCCCCACCACGCCGCGCGGGTTGAGGGTTTTCTCTGCGCTCAGCGTGTCCAGCATATCGTTGGCGTCTTTAAACAGACGCTTCGCCTCTTCGCCTACGACTTCATCTTCGAGGATGCGCGGATATTTGCCCGCCAGCGACCAGGTCATAAAGAACGGCGTCCAGTCAATGTAGTTGCGCAGCGTCTCGATGCTGGCCGTCACGTCCTGCACGCCCAGACGATGCGCGACCGGCGGCGTATAGCTTGCCCAGTCAAAGGCCAGGTCGTTATCGCGTGCGGCGGCGAGCGTCACCGGTGGCGTGCGCGGTTTTTTGCGCCCGTGCTGCACGCGAACGGTTTCGTACTCCTGGCGAGTGCGCGCCACAAACTCGTCGCGCTGAGTCTCGGAGAGCAGTGCGGAAACCACGCCCACCGTGCGCGAGGCGTTCTGCACGTAAACCGTCGGTCCGCTGTAGTTCTGCTCGATCTTCACTGCCGTGTGCGCTTTCGAGGTGGTCGCCCCGCCAATCAGCAGCGGAATGGTGAAGCCCTGACGCTCCATCTCTTTCGCCACGTTGACCATTTCGTCGAGCGACGGCGTAATCAGGCCGGAGAGGCCAATCAGATCGGCGTTCACTTCGCGCGCGGTCTTGAGGATTTTATCCGCCGGAACCATCACGCCAAGGTCGATAATTTCGTAGTTATTACACTGCAACACCACGCCAACAATGTTTTTGCCGATGTCGTGCACGTCGCCCTTCACGGTGGCGATCACCATCTTACCGTTGCTGGAGCCCTGTTCTTTGCTGGCTTCGATGAAGGGTTCAAGATAAGCCACTGCCTGCTTCATGACGCGAGCGGATTTCACCACCTGCGGCAGGAACATCTTGCCCTCGCCGAACAGATCGCCAACCACGTTCATGCCGTCCATCAGCGGCCCTTCGATCACCTCAATCGGGCGGGCTGCCTGCTGACGCGCCTCCTCGGTGTCCTGCTCGATGAACTCGGTAATCCCTTTCACCAGCGAGTATCCAGACGCTTTTCACGTCCCAGGAACGCCACTCGGCCTGCTGAACATTGGCCGATTCATCCGATTTACTGCCGCGGTATTTTTCCGCCAGGTCGAGCATGCGCTCGGTGGCGTCGTCGCGACGGTTGAGGATCACGTCCTCTACGGCATCGCGCAGTTCGGCAGGCAGATCGTCGTAAATCGCCAGCTGTCCGGCGTTGACGATGCCCATGTCCATCCCATTGCGGATGGCGTAGTAGAGGAACACGGCGTGGATCGCTTCACGCACCGGGTCGTTGCCGCGGAACGAGAACGAGACGTTCGACACGCCGCCGGAGATCAGCGCATGCGGCAGCTCGCGTTTGATGTCTTCACACGCGCCGATAAAGTCCTGGGCGTAGTTGTTGTGCTCTTCGATGCCGGTCGCGACGGCAAAGATGTTCGGGTCGAAAATAATGTCTTCCGGCGGGAAGCCCACCTCTTCGGTCAGAATTTTGTACGCGCGGCGGCATATCTCAATTTTGCGCTCGCGGGTGTCGGCCTGGCCCACCTCATCGAAGGCCATCACCACCACGGCCGCACCGTAGCGGCGCACCATCTTCGCGTGGTGGATAAAGATATCCACGCCCTCTTTCATCGAGATCGAGTTAACGATGCCCTTGCCCTGAATGCACTTGAGCCCTTTTTCGATGACTTCCCACTTGGAGGAGTCAATCATGATCGGCACGCGGGCGATATCCGGCTCACCGGCAATCAGGTTGAGGAAACGCACCATCGCCGCTTCGGCGTCAAGCATCCCCTCGTCCATGTTGATATCGATAATCTGCGCCCCGCTTTCCACCTGCTGGCGGGCGACGTCCAGCGCTTCGCTGTACTTCTCTTCTTTGATCAGGCGCTTGAATTTAGCGGAACCGGTAACGTTGGTACGTTCACCCACGTTCACAAACAGGCTGTCGTCGCCGATGGTCAACGGCTCCAGGCCGGAAAGGCGACAGGCAACCGGCAGCTCGGGCAGCTTGCGCGGCGGCAGCCCGTCCACGGCGCGGCTCATGGCGGCGATGTGCTCCGGCGTGGTGCCGCAGCAGCCGCCGACGATGTTCAGGAAGCCTGACTCGGCCCACTCGCGGATTTGCGCCGCCATGGTGTCAGCATCCAGATCGTACTCGCCAAACGCGTTCGGCAGACCGGCGTTCGGATGCGCGGTAACGTAGCATTCGGCGATGCGCGAAAGCTCCTGTACGTACTGACGCAGTTCGTCTGGTCCCAGCGCGCAGTTCAGGCCGAAGGAGAGCGCGTCGGCGTGGCGCAGGGAGTTATAAAACGCTTCGGTTGTCTGGCCGGACAGGGTGCGGCCGGAGGCGTCGGTGATGGTGCCGGAGATCATAGTCGGCAGGTCAACGCCCAGCGCCTCAAACTCCTCTTTCACCGCGTATATCGCGGCTTTGGCGTTGAGGGTATCGAACACCGTTTCAATCAGGATCAGGTCGGAGCCACCTTCCACCAGCGCTTTGGTCGATTCACGATACGCCGTAACCAGCTGGTCAAAGGTGATATTACGAAACGCCGGATCGTTGACGTCCGGTGAAATCGATGCGGTGCGGTTGGTCGGGCCAAGCACCCCGGCAACGTAGCGCGGCTTGTCCGGCGTGCGGGCCGTCCACTCGTCGGCACAGGCGCGGGCGAGCCTGGCCGCCTCATAGTTGATCTCCGCCGACAGGGATTCCATCTGGTAATCCGCCATGGCGATGGTTGTCGAGTTGAAGGTGTTAGTTTCAACGATATCCGCACCCGCTTCGAAGTAGGCGTTGTGGATATCTTTAATCACGGACGGCTTGCTGAGCACCAGCAGGTCGTTGTTCCCTTTCAGGTCGCAGGGCCAGTCGGCGAAGCGTTCGCCGCGGAAATCGCCTTCGCTCAGACGATAGCCCTGGATCATGGTGCCCATGCCGCCGTCCAGCACCAGAATTCGTTCATTTAACTGCGCACGCAGTTGCTCTACTTTGCTGCTCACACTTGCTCCCGACAACGCTCAACAAGGCCAAAAGGCTGCGTTCCATACTGGCACAATCTCGCAGGGTGGAAAAGTCACGCCGCGGTAACATGAGACATGTTCACCATCACTCCTCCGATCAGTCAGGAAAGCGGTTGCAAATTCACCAAATAAAACGAAAATGATTTCCACGATACAGAAAAAGGAGATCGTCATGGTCGCGACCGTTCCCGCCAAACGCGGCAGAAAACCTGCCGCCACCGCCGCTGCACAACCCGGCGGACAGGTTCAATCCCTGACGCGCGGTCTGAAGCTGCTGGAGTGGATAGCCGAGTCGCACGGTAGCGTGGCCCTGACGGAGCTGGCCCAGCAGGCTGGCCTGCCGAACTCCACCACGCACCGCCTGCTGACCACCATGCAGCAGTTGGGTTTTGTCCGCCAGGTCGGCGAGCTGGGGCACTGGGCGGTGGGCGCGCATGCGTTTATCGTGGGCAGCAGCTTCCTGCAGAGCCGTAACCTGCTGGCGATTGTTCACCCGATCCTGCGCAAGCTGATGGAGGAGTCCGGCGAGACGGTCAACCTTGCGGTGCTCGACCAGAGTGACCACCAGGCGATTATCATCGACCAGGTGCAGTGCACGCAGTTGATGCGCATGTCCGCGCCGATTGGCGGCAAGCTGCCGATGCACGCCTCCGGGGCGGGGAAAGCGTTTTTGTCGCAGCTGAGCGAAGAGCAGGTGACGGGGCTGCTGCACCGTAAAGGGCTGCACGCCTACACCCACGCCACGCTGGTGTCGCCGGTGCATCTGAAAGAAGATCTGGCGTTGACCCGCAAGCGCGGCTATTCGTTTGATGACGAGGAACATGCGCTTGGGCTGCGCTGCCTCGCGTCCTGTATTTTCGACGAACATCGCGAGCCGTTTGCTGCGATCTCCATCTCTGGCCCCATCTCACGTATGACCGACGACCGGGTGACCGAGCTGGGCGCGCTGGTGATTAAGGCCGCGAAAGAGGTGACGCTGGCGTACGGTGGGATTCGTTAAACCGCACACAAAACCGCTGCTTGCGGCGGTAAGCGTACACATCCTCCACATGCCCATTTTTGATCCGCGTTTGTAGCCCGCGCCAGTAGCTGGCGTGGAACAGATCTTCATGCATTTCTTCAAATAACGGCCCGATGCGTGGGTCCGCACACAGCCAGTGGCGAAACTCCTCGGGAAACACATCGCCCGGCGAAACGCTGTACCACGGCTCGCTGGAGAGCTCATCCTCCGGGTAACGGGGCGGCGGGATATCGCGAAAGTTCACCTCGGTCATGTAGCAAATTTCATCGTAATCGTAGAACACCACCCGCCCGTGCCGGGTGACGCCGAAGTTTTTAAACAGCATATCGCCAGGGAAGATATTGGCGGCGGCGAGCTGGCGGATGGCGTTGCCGTACTCTTCGATGGCATCACGTAATGCCTGGCCCTCTGACTGTTCCAGCCAGATATTGAGCGGCACCATACGGCGCTCAATGTAGAGATGGCTAATCGCTATTTTATCGCCCAGATCGGTGATTTTCGTCGGCGCTTCCTGCATTAACAGCGACATAAGCGCCGGATCGATCTGCTGCTTATCAAGCACAAAGTTTTCAAACTCCTGGGTATCGGCCATTCGCCCGACGCGATCGTGCTCTTTTACCAACTGATAGCAGGCGCGGACGTGCGCGGCGGTCATCTCTTTCTGCGGGGCGAATTTGTCTTTTATCACCTTAAAGACCCGGTCGAAGCCCGGCAGCGTGAAGACCAGCATCACCATGCCGCGGATACCTGGCGCTTCGATAAACTGCTCATCCGCCGCGGTGACATAGCGCAGATACTCCCGATAACTTTCCGTTTTGGCATGCTTCTGACAGCCAATCGCCATATACAGCTCGGCGGTGGTTTTGCCCGGCAGGATCTCGCGCAGCCACTCCACCAGGGCGGCAGGCAGCGGGGCGTACACCATGAAATAGGAGCGGGCGAAGCCAAATACGATGCTGGCCTCGGCGCTGGTGGTCAGGCAGGTATCGACAAACAGTTCGCCGTCGTCGGTACGGTGAATGGGCAACAGAAACGGCACAATGGCCGTCGGCATAACCAGTTTGCCCACCAGCCAGGCGGCCTTATTCCGGTAGAACAGCTCGTTGGCCACCTGCAAATGGCTGCGGCTGAGCACCTCCTCGCCGTAGGTTTCACGAAGATGCGCATGGATATAGCCGATATCCCGGAGCTTGTTCTCCCACGGCAGGCGCAGCGGCAAATCCGTTAAGATGCGATGCAGGAGCTTTTCCCATCCGCGATCGGGGAAAAAATCTTTCGCCAGCGGACGCGGAATGGTACGGAAGCGGCGCTCAGGCTGGGAGCTGAAGATAAATAACCGCTCAGGAGATAATGAGCGGTGGTCAAATAACCGGCAATAGACGGAGTTGAAAAAAGCTCTCCGCAATCTCGAAGCGAGGGTAGTCGGGTAACAGATGGGTGTAATGCTCTTTCACGCGCAGTAAAAATGCCGCGTCCGGGCTTTTACCGTCGGTAATACAGCGCAGCTGCTCCACCACCAGACCCACATGATGGTCATAGAGATGAATACGCTGCTTCATGGCCTGCTGAACCGCATGCCAGTCTGCATGTTCGAAGCGCTGCTGCGCGCCGGAGGTCACTTCCAGAAAACGGCCATACTGGGCATCAAAGCCCTGCAGAATGGTTTGGGCAATCAGCAATTCCAGGCCACGCGACATATATTCCACCTCACCCCGTCCCTCTCCCCGGAGGGGAGAGGGGGAAAAGTTTAGAACTGTGCTTCTTCGGTTGACCCCGTTAAGGCGGTAACGGATGAGGCGCCTCCCTGGATGATGGTCGTCACGTTATCAAAGTAGCCCGTCCCCACTTCCTGCTGGTGAGAAACAAAGGTATAGCCGTCTTTACCAGCGGCAAACTCCGGCTGCTGCACCTTCTCAACGTAGTGCTTCATGCCCTCACCCTGCGCGTAAGCGTGCGCCAGGTCGAACATGTTGAACCACATGCTGTGGATGCCTGCCAGGGTGATGAACTGGTACTTGTAGCCCATATCCGACAGCTGCTGCTGGAAGCTGGCGATGGTTTTGTCATCCAGCTTTTTCTGCCAGTTGAAGGACGGCGAACAGTTGTAGGCCAGCAGTTTGCCCGGGTATTTCGCATGAATCGCATCGGCAAAGCGCTTCGCCAGCGCCAGATCCGGCGTGGACGTTTCACACCAGACCAGGTCGGCGTAAGGGGCATAGGCCAGGCCGCGGCTGATGGCCTGTTCGATACCGGCATGCGTGCGATAGAACCCCTCGCTGGTGCGCTCGCCGGTAATAAATTCGCTATCGTACGGATCGCAGTCAGAGGTAATCAGGTCTGCCGCATCCGCATCGGTACGGGCAATCACCAGCGTCGGCACGCCGAGCACGTCAGCAGCGAGACGCGCGGCAACCAGCTTCTGAATCGCTTCCTGGGTCGGGACGAGAACTTTTCCGCCCATATGCCCGCACTTCTTCACCGACGCCAGCTGGTCTTCGAAGTGAACGGCCGCTGCACCGGCCTCAATCATCGATTTCATCAGTTCGAAGGCGTTCAGCACTCCGCCGAAGCCCGCTTCCGCATCCGCCACGATCGGCAGGAAGTAATCAATAAAACGCGGATCGTTGGGCTCAATGCCTGCGGCCCACTGGATCTGATCCGCGCGGCGGAAGGTATTGTTGATCCGATCCACCACCGACGGTACCGAGTTGGCCGGATAAAGAGATTGATCCGGATACATGCTGGAGGCCAGGTTGGCGTCCGCCGCGACCTGCCAGCCGGAAAGGTAAATGGCTTCTATGCCGGCCTTTGCCTGCTGCAATGCCTGGCCGCCGGTCAGCGCACCGAGGCTGTTGATATAACCCTTTTTGGAGCCACCGTGCAGCAGCTTCCACATTTTCGCCGCACCGTTCTGTGCCAGCGTGCATTCCGGGTTGACCGAGCCGCGTAATTTCACCACGTCCTCCGCGCTGTAAGGACGGCGGATGCCTTCCCAGCGCGGTTGAGTCCACTCTTTCTTTAATTCTTCGATTTGTTGGGTACGGGTTTTCATGTGCAGATGCTCCATATTGTTATGTGGTGAGTTACGCCAGGAAGCGGTAGCCCGGCAGGGTCAGGAAGTCGATTAAGTCATCTGATGTGGTGATTTGCTCCATCAGGCGCGCTGCGTCGTCAAAACGTCCGCTGCTGAAGCGGTGTTCGCCCAGCTCGTCCTGGATGACCCGCATCTCTTCGGCCAGCATCTGACGGAACAGGGCTTTGGTGACCGGCTTGCCGTTGCTGAGCGTTTTTTGATGGTGGATCCACTGCCAGATAGAGGTGCGCGAAATTTCCGCCGTGGCAGCATCTTCCATCAGGCCGTAGATAGGCACGCAGCCGTTGCCGGAGATCCACGCTTCGATGTACTGGACCGCGACGCGAATATTGGCACGCATCCCCTCTTCCGTTCGCTCGCCCGCGCACGGTGCCAGCAGCTGTTCTTCAGCCGTTGGGGCATCTTCTTCGCGCGTGACAAACAGCTGATTTTTGTTATCGCCGAGTACGCGATTGAAGACCTCCATCGCCGTATCGGCCAGGCCCGGATGGGCAATCCACGTGCCGTCGTGACCGTTACGGGCTTCCAGCTCTTTATCGGCTTTCACCTTGTTGAGCACCTGATTATTGCGCTCCGCGTCTTTGCTCGGAATAAAGGCCGCCATGCCGCCCATCGCAAAGGCACCGCGCTTGTGGCAGGTTTTAATCAGCAGACGCGAATAGGCGCTCAGGAAGGGTTTATCCATGGTCACGACCTGGCGGTCCGGCAGTACGCGATCGGGATAGTTTTTCAGCGTCTTGATGTAGCTGAAAATATAGTCCCAGCGTCCGCAGTTCAGGCCGACAATGTGGTCGCGCAGGGCATGCAGAATTTCATTCATCTGGAACACGGCGGGCAGCGTTTCAATCAGCAGCGTGGCCTTGATCGTGCCGCGCGGCAGGTTGAAGCGATCTTCCGCGTAGCTAAATACTTCGCTCCACCAGGCGGCTTCCTGCCAGGCCTGCGTTTTAGGCAGATAGAAATACGGGCCGCTGCCCTTAGCCAGCAGGGCTTTGTAGTTGTGGAAGAAATAGAGCGCAAAATCAAACAGGCTTCCCGGAATGGCTTCTCCACGCCAGGTGACATGTTTTTCAGGGAGGTGCAGACCTCGTACGCGACAGATCAGCACCGCCGGATTCGGTTTGAGCTGGTAGATTTTCCCGGCTTCGTTGGTGTAGCTGATGGTGCCGTTGACGGCATCACGCAGGTTGATCTGCCCGTCGATAACTTTGTTCCAGTCCGGGGCCAGCGAGTCTTCAAAATCGGCCATAAAGACTTTAACGTTGGCGTTCATGGCGTTGATCACCATTTTGCGCTCTACCGGACCAGTGATCTCAACGCGACGATCCTGTAAATCTTCAGGAATGCCGCGGATTTTCCACTCATCACGACGAATGGAAGCAGTTTCCGAAATAAATCCTGGCAACTTGCCGTTATCGATTTCCTGCTGTTGGTGAATGCGTGCCGCCAGCAGCTTATTGCGCTGCGGCGTAAAGCGGGTCACCAGCTCAGTCAGAAACTCTACCGCTTCGGCCGTCAAAACCTGCTGTTCTTGCTCACCATTCGGCTGGGTAAAGGTCAATTCATCGACCGTGGTTGCCTGTTGAGTCATCGTTCTGCTCCTCATCAAAGATCCAAAATCACGCCCCCAATGCGAACGAAAGATCGTTGTGTAGTTTTCGCTCAGCAGAATTAAGACTATCTATAATTTTTCCAAAATCAAAAACAATTTCCATTTTAATTTTAATTGCAACGCAACATGATGATTAATATGGAGTTAAAGATTTCCTGGCATGTTGAACGGGATTTCGGAAATAAAAAGGCACCCGAAGGTGCCTGATGTGAATAGCTGAAACGCTTTAGGATCGTTTAATGCAGACGATTACTCCAGCGTCGGATTCATGTGGCGAAGATCGTACGGCGTAATCTGGTAGACGTAATAGTTGAGCCAGTTAGTGAACAGCAGATTTCCGTGGCTGCGCCAGGTGGCTCCTGGTTTGTTTTGCGGATCGTTTTTCGGGAAATAGTTGTACGGGATATCCGGATTAAGACCCGCTTCGACATCACGGAAATACTCTGATGCGAGAGTATCGGGATCATACTCAGGATGACCGGTAACGAACGCGATACGTTTGTCTTTACTGGCAAACAGGTAGGCATCCCCGTCTTCCGTTTCGGCCAAGATCTCCAGATCGGTGTAATCACGAATCAGCTGGGCCGGAAAATCGGCGTAGCGAGAATGCGGGGCCAGGAAGGTGTCATCAAAACCACGCGTCAGCAGCGCGTGTGGATGAAGAATGTGGTGTTCGTATACGCCGGAGAGCTTTTGAGTGCGGGTTTGCTTGGGAATACCGTAGAGAATGTTGAGTGCGGCCTGTACCGCCCAGCAGACAAACAGCGTTGACGTGACGTGATCTTTTGCCCACTCCAGCACCTGTTTGATCTGCGGCCAGTAAGCAACATCGTTAAATTCAACCAGACCGAGCGGCGCGCCTGTCACAATCAGTCCGTCGAAGTTTTCCCCCCGAATATCTTCGAAGTTACAGTAGAAGTTATTCAGATGCTCAGAGGGCGTGTTACGTGACTCGCGGGCATCAATACGCAGCAGTTGAATATCGACCTGCAGCGGGGAATTCGACAGCAGACGCAGAAACTGATTCTCCGTCTCAATCTTTTTCGGCATCAGGTTGAGGATGAGAACCTTCAGCGGGCGAATTTCCTGACCTGTCGCGCGTGAAGCCGTCATCACGAAGACGTTCTCTTCACGTAAGAAATTGACGGCTGGTAGCTCGTCCTGCACCCGAATCGGCATAACCTTACTTCCTCACAATATACGTATAAACGTTTAGACATCCAGACAGCTAACGATACCCAGAAATGGTATGAATGTCGAGCCTGCAAGTCGAAGGTGAGAAAGTTTCAGGGAGAGGGAGAGAAACAAAGCAAAAAACCCCGCACCTTACGGTACGGGGTTCTTCTTATTTGATGCCTGGCAGTTCCCTACTCTCACATGGGGAGACCCCACACTACCATCGGCGCTACGGCGTTTCACTTCTGAGTTCGGCATGGGGTCAGGTGGGACCACCGCGCTAAAGCCGCCAGGCAAA
>OKVS01000389.1_pt1 | contig 15394 bp, 25 predicted proteins | sample 1606911 | NCBI WGS metagenome assembly OKVS01 (sample SAMN03281016, study PRJEB24777) | human gut metagenome | isolation source: fecal sample PR161 from 1 month old female Malay infant, caesarean... | reverse complement strand
AACCGATAACCAGAGAGCAGTTACTCGCAATTGTTGAAACCGATCACGTGCAATGCGGTGAGGCTTCGGCATTGGCCCGCATGGCGCTGGCCGCAATGGACAGCAGCGAGTCGGTTGAACTGCCTCTCGACTGACCTGCAGGGACACAAAGACGGTCTGGAGTAGGGCCGCTCGACTGGCAGAAGCCAATCACCCTGACACCGGAGACTGGCTTTACGATGACCCTATCGAGCTGGCAAAAGCCATTCGCAAAGGTCCAGATATGCCGCCAGTGCAGCCGGTAGCGGACAGCGAGCCGGATCGCAATCCTGTGCTGGCGTATGCCGACAGTTATCGTGATATGGCGAAGCAAGGCGTCGAGTCAGTCCCAATATGGAGCGTCATTACCGACCTCGAGCGAAACATTGCTCCGCTCTATCGCCACGCGCAGCCAGCGGTGGTGAGCGAAAAAATTATTGACAATTTCGAGGAGGAATTCAGACGAGCTTTCGAGGTAAGTGCCGCGGTGGAGCAGCTGATTGAAATTGGCTATCAAGGTGATAAGTTTTCACTTTCAATAAGGGATGCAGCTACCTTGTGGAAGTTGGGCCGCGCCGCCATGCTCGCAGCCGCCACGCAGTCACCCGGCAGTGAACCGGCCGCCGTGCCGGGTAAATGGATTCCGGTAAGCGAGAGGATGCCGGAAGACCGCGCACAGGTAATCCTATGGGATGCTGAAATTGGAGAAGTAACAAGCGGTCACTACAGCCATAAAACACAGACTTTTTATCATTGCGGCGATGCCATCGAAAACGAGATAACCCACTGGATGCCGCTGCCGGCAGCGCCGCGGGAGGTGAAGTGATGGCGTACTTCTTCCTGATTTTCGTCATCAGCAGCAATACATCGAATATGCAGGTGGTCCCCATGCAGAGTATGGAGCAGTGCAAAGCAGCCATTAAGGCGATGAAAGTTGCAGGTGATAAGAGGTCATGGGACGACGTTTCGCCAAGCGTAGATAATATTCAATGCGTAGAGGTGAACGGTGCCTAAATCCCCCGCAGAACGCAAAGCCGCGCAGCGCGCGCGGCAGTCAGCAGCCGGTGAGCGCAAGATTGAACTGGTGCTTGACGAGCAGGAGCAGGAGATGCTGGCGCGGAACTGCGCCGCCCGGCGCCCTGGTCGCGATCCCTATGAAATGGCCGAGTACATCGCGTTGCTGATCCGCCAGGATGATGCGCGGGTGCGCGGCCGGATTAACGCCATCAGCAAACGTCGCTGCGGAAAGTGCGGGGATCAACTGCCGGTGGCATCATGCCCGCACTCTGGAGAAGCTGCATGCTGGCTAATGTACGGCTGGCACGAAACCAAACTGTCAGCATAGTGACTGACCACACCAGACAAAAACGAACCGTCAGAAATGGCGGTTTTCTTTTTAATTCAAGCATATAATTTTCTGTTTTATTGTTGATTTTTAACGATTAGTGCTCTTAAAAATTTGCGCTCACTGTCAGTTGGTAGTATATATACTGTAAATTTATACAGTATTTGTTGAGGGAGAGGTAGTGGTTGATAAGAAAGACGCAGGAGACCTTCTCCCCGACGATGGCGATGTACTGATAACGTGTGAAAATGGGAAGATCAAGAAGACCAGAATAGTCCACTCTGATGAGCATGTGGCGACACTTAACGCGTTGTTTGAGTTAGCTAAATTGACTGGTTACACCATTATCAAACCAGACGGTACTATGCTATAATTACCCTGTTGGCCTGAACACCCAACACAATGTAATTCTGAACAATTGCTGCGCTAAAGGGGAACCCAATGGCGCAGTATTCATTTATCAAATCAGCAGGCGATGTATTAATCCCTGCATCTCCAGACGCCCGCGAGTTTGTGAAGAAAATTCGCATGGGGGCAGTCCTTTGCTCTGATTTTAAGCAGGCAAGAAACCCGGCATTTCACCGCAAATATTTTGCCCTCCTGAATCTGGGATTTGATTACTGGCAACCTTCCGGCGGTGCAATATCGCCAGCCGATAAAAAACTGGTTCGTGGTTACGTGCAGCTGGTGGCCCACTATGCCGGGCATGGCGACACATTGCAGGAACTGGCGGATCAATACCTTCGTGATCAGGCGGAAAAACGCGCAGGTAATATCAGCGCTGTTAAATCATTCGAGGCGTTTCGTGCCTGGGTAACCATCGAAGCTGGTTTTTATAACGAATATCAGATGCCTGATGGCACCATCCGCAAAGAGCCAAAGTCCATATCGTTCGCCAAAATGGACGACCTTGAATTTTCCCAGCTTTATAAGTCAGTCCTCGACGTCCTCTGGAACTTCATTCTGTTCCGCACCTTCCCAACGCAGCAGGCAGCAGAAAACGCAGCCTCTCAGCTTTTTAAGTTATGCGGCCTGAGGTCACCACCATGACTAAAGACGATAAAGACTGGCTGTCAGACGTAGCCGAATTGGGTTGCATTGTCTGTCGCAATCTCGGTTTCGGTTCCACTCCGGCAGAAATTCACCACATCCGAACCGGGCAGGGCGCCGGCCAGCGCGCAAATCACAAAAGAACCTTGCCTCTTTGCCCTGCACATCACCGCACTGGCGGTTTTGGCGTGGCAATTCATGCCGGACAAAAGACATGGGAGGGCAAATACGGTACCGAACTGGAGTTGCTCGATCAGGTGACGACTGAAGTGAAGGTATTGCGCCTATGTCGGGTTTAACAGAAAAAAATTGCGGTGCTTGAGCTTATTCGCACCTGTTCGGAAGGGGTAACGTCTGCCGAAGTGATGTATTCGCTCGGTATGTCACGCAGCACTGTATTTTTTATTTTGGACAGTCTGCTTAAAGACAATCTTATATTCCGCGCCCACAACGAAACAGGACGAAATTCACGTCGCATTTATTTCCCAACGGCAGAGCTGGCGGAGAAGTTTTCCGGAAACAAAATCCCTATGAGCAAACGTGAAAGCTTTTTCGACTCCTGCCGACGCCACAGCAAAAACTACATGATCACTCTGCTCCTGCGGAGTGCACGACAACCACCGAAATAGGAAAACCAATGAGTGAAGCTAAACCGCAGGACGGCAGCACTGTAAAAGGCTACCGCACATTAACCGCTGGCGACATAGAGCGCATGAACCGCCTTAAAGGCGTCAGCCGCCACTTCTGTAGTTTGCTTGATACCGAGCGAGGTGAATTGTTGGCTGTCCGTAATGGCCCGGCAATGTTAAGCGCTGAGCAGGCTCGGGAGATTGATGAAGCTATGCGCAGCCTGGCACTCGCGCGCACCAAAATGCAGGAAGCCTGTATGTGGGCATGCCGTGCAGTCGCCCTCCCTGATGCAGACTGCTAACAAATCCGGAGATCAAGAGGCCATTTCAGTTGGTGGCCTCACTGCAAGCAGCATGAAAGGAGAAACCAATGATCACCCTTAATGACGAAGAAGCCGAAAAACTCTTGGAGCTGATGAAAGCCCGCTTTCTTAAAGCGCACCTGAATACAGCCATGTATGGCGCAGCTGCTTACGCGAACGGCAATTCTGACCGTGTGATTTTACGCGCAGTAAAAAACGGTGACGCCCCAGAACTGAAAATCCTGATGACCGCTATGGGCCTCATCCCTGAAGAGGAAGACAACAGTGAAAAAACTGCATGAGTTAGACACCAGTATTCAGGTGGAGATCGTCAAAAGTGCTGGCGCCGTTCTGGCTAAAAATTTTGGCTGGCCCGGCGGTTCGGACGGAACGCAGGCAGCTAAAGACATTGTCACATCTGTCGTGGATGCATTCCATGTCGCTTTACCCGGAAGAAAAACCACACGATGAAAAAATTGAAGAGCCAAAAAGCGATCCCGAAGAAATTCAGCAGAAGCGGAAATACACCCGTCGTAACACGGAGTAATGAGATATGGCAGCGCCAAAGGGCAATAAATTCTGGCTGGCACGCAGCAAGCACGGGAGAAACCCAAAGTTCTCTGATCCTGAAAAGCTGTGGGATGCCTGCTGTGAATATTTCGACTGGGTGGAAAAACATCCTCTGTGGGAAACCAAAGCATTCAGTTTTCAGGGGCAAATCACTAAAGCCAGACTCCCGAAAATGCGTGCTATGACGCTTAGCGGCTTGTTTCTGTTCCTCGATATCGACCGGAAGACGTGGGAAGCATACGCGAAGAAAAAAGATTTACTCCCGATCACTACGCGAGTGGAAAGCCTCATCTATGAGCAGAAATTTTCCGGCGCTGCCGCTGATCTGCTTAACGCCAACATCATTGCCCGCGAGCTTGGGCTGGTGGAGAAAAAATCTGTTGAGGGTGATCTGGAAATGACCGTCAAGGTAAAGCACTTCAACGAAAAATAATAGCCAGGCGTTTCAATTGCCTGGTTAATCGATTGAATGAGAAAAACCCCGGCATTTTATCCAGTATAGTGAATAGGAAGTGAATAAATGGCAGAAATTATTCTCCCGGCGAACAACTGGACTCCACGCCCACATCAGCGAAGGGCATGGGTTGAAATTCAGGGTGGAAAAAAAAGAGCGGCGCTTTGCTGGCCTCGCCGTTACGGGAAAGACGATTTCAGCCTGCACATGACAGCATGTAAGGCATTCGAGCGTGTCGGGAACTATGCCCACTGCCTGCCGCAGGCGAACCAGGTAAGAAAGGCTATCTGGAAGGCGGTTAACCCGAGAACTGGGCGTCTGCGTATCGATGAGGCTTTTCCTCATGAACTGAGAAGAAAAACGCTCGATAACGAGATGATGATCGAGTTCATCAACGGTTCCACCTGGCAGGCCGTCGGCAGCGACAACTATGGCGCGCTAATTGGTTCCGGTCATGTCGGGATTGTGTTCTCAGAATGGGCGCTAAGTAACCCCTCTGCTGTGGGCATTTTTGCGACCGATAACTGGCTGATAACGGCGGCTGGGCTTTTTTTGTCTCCACGCCACGCGGGAAAAACCACTTCTACAAAATGTTCCAGGGTGGGTTAAAGGATCCTGACAACTGGTTTTGTGATCATTTAAGCGCCGATATTACGCTGCACATCCCACCGGAAACACTCGCTCAGGAGTTGCGCGAGATGCAGGCAGAGCGCGGGGAGGAAGAGGGGCAAGCTCTGTTCAATCAGGAATACATGTGTGACTGGAACGCTGCAATACCCGGCGCCTATTACTCATCGATTTTTGTTGGTCTGGAGAAGGCCGGGCAAATAGGGAATGTGCCGTGGGATCCCCAGTATGAGGTTTACACGTCATGGGACCTGGGCATTGGCGACGCAACGGCTATCTGGTTTTATCAGTTTATCGGCAAAGAGGTACGCGTCATTGATTATTACGAATCGTCCGGCGTTGGCCTGGAGCACTACGTAAAAATATTGCGCGAGAAACCGTATACCTATGCTGAGCGTCATTTCTTCCCTCACGATGTACGCGCCCGAGAACTGAGCACCGGAGCATCACGCGAAGAGACGCTGGGCAAGCTGGGGATACGCTGCAAGGTACTGCCGGCCACATCGGTTGATGATGGTATCAGCGAGGTGCGGATGATGCTGCGATCCTGTTGGTTCGACAAAGCCAAATGCGAAAAAGGCCTGGAGGCTCTGGGACAGTATCAAAAAGAGTGGGACGACACTCGAAAAATGTATAAGCCAACTCCTCTGCATAACTGGACGTCTCACGGCGCGGACTCATTCCGTTATGGTGCAGTAGGCAGTAAGTCTTTGCGTAGCGGCAACCGCCACACAACTCAGCAATTTGCCCAGTCCAATTACGATCCTTATAACCCTCCTGGACATAGCCAGCAGTTTTACGCTGATTCCGACTGGGATCTGTATGGGGACAACTGATGTCAGACCAAAAAACACAAGAAAATGAATCAGAGCGTATCGGCCGGATACTGCGTGAGCAAAAAAGCATGGAAACCGATCGTTCTGTATTCGAGCAGCACTGGCAGGAAATAGCAGAGCGCATTCTACCGCGCAGTGCCGAGTTCAAAGGGACCAGGCAGAAGGGCGGTAAACGTACCGAGAAAGCGATAGATGCTACCGGCGCGCTGGCGTTGCAAAAATTCGGAGCGGCCATCGAATCAGTTATCACCCCGAGAACACAGAAATGGCACACTCTCAGCAATGAACGATTCGCTAATGATGAAGAGGTGCAGCGTTATTTCCAGGAGGTTCGCGATATTCTCTTCCGCCTCCGTTATGCACCGTGGGCTAATTTTGCCTCGCAATCTCATGAGCATTATATTTCCTCGGGTGCATTTGGGACCGGCTGCACGTTCGTTGATAACGTGATCGGAAAAGGCCCGCGTTATTGCACTTATCACCTGCGAGAAATTTATTTCACTGAGAATTTCCAGGGGATGATCGATGTTGTCCACCGTAAATATTGCATGACCGCCCGTCAGGCTATTCAGCAATTTGGCGAAGAAAATCTCCCTCAACAGGTAAGAACGACCGCGAAGAGCGACCCGTCAAAGCAATTTAACTTCCTACACCGCGTCGAACCTAATGATAAACGTGACATGTCACGGCAGGACAAAGAGGGCATGCCATTCCGGTCTGTGCATATTTGCATGGAGGGAAGCAAGATTGTGCAGGAGGGCGGCTACTGGTCACAGCCCTATGCAATCAGCCGCTATTACACCGCGCCGGGTGAGGTATATGGACGCTCACCTGCAATGGTTGTTCTACCGGATATTAAGCTGTTGAACGAAATCAACCGCGCCATTATCGAGGGTGCGCAAATGGCCGTGCGCCCGCCGATGCTGTTACCGGAAGACGGCATTCTGCAACCGTTCAAAATGATGCCTGGCGCGCTGAACTTCGGCGGAATGAACCGGGACGGTAAACCACTTGCCTTACCTCTGAATACTGCTACTGATTTTAGCGTGGCGATGACGCTGGCAGAGCAGAAACGACAGACCATCAACGATGGTTTTTTTATCACGCTCTTCCAGATCCTCGTTGATAACCCGCAAATGACTGCAACAGAAGCGATGCTGCGTGCGCAGGAAAAAGGTCAGTTGCTGGCGCCGACCGCCGGGCGTATTCAGGCCGAGTTCCTGGGAACTCTGATCCTGCGGGAAATTGACATTGCTTATCAGAACGGTCTGCTGCCCGAACCGCCCGAACAACTGAAAGAAATTGGTGGCGAATACGATATCGAATACACCAGCCCGCTGGTGCGCCTGCAGATGAGTGAAGAAGCGAGCGGGATTATGAACGTCATTAATGCTGCGGGCACTATCGGACAGTTTGATCAGAATATCGCCCGCACCCTGAATGGCGATGCCGCATTGCGCTTTATTGCTAAAGCCAGTGGTGCACCGCTACAGGTTGTTAAAACCGAAGATGAAATGGCTGCGCAGGATGCTGCAGATCAGCAGCAACTGCAACTACAGCAGCTGCTTGCCGCAGCGCCGGTGGCTGCAACCGCAGCTAAAGATTTCGCCCAGGCCAATCAGATTGCGCAGACACCTGCGCCGTCGCCAGCGTTACAGGGATAATGATGAACCGTATAAAAAGTCTGTGGCTCACGCTGAACCGTGCGCGGGCTTTCCAGTCAGTCTTTGGCACCCCGGGGAACATGACGCCGGAACAGAAAGTTGTTATCCGACTATTGGCAAAACTCTGTCACGTCAATTCTTCCAGTGTCGCTATTTCCCCAACGACCCAGCAAACCGACCCATACGCCGTATTTGTTTCGGAGGGCCGCCGGGAAGTTTTCCTGCATATAAACCACTATCTCGGCCTGTCGCAATCTGATATTGCCGCAATGATCGCCGAAGAGATGAACGAACTTAACGAGGACGATAACAATGAATCTGTTTGAACGCTTAATCCTGCGCCGTCTGATGAATGCAACCATTGAAGGCGGGGAAGGTGGTGGCGCTGCCGCTGCCGCAGGTGTTGATTCTGCCGCCCAGCAGCAGAATAGCGATGCGGCCCAGCAACAAAACCTTTTAAATCCAGGCGCTCAGCAACAGCAGGGGGGAGAGGGACAGCAGCAACAGCAGCAAGCCGCCCAACAGCAGTCGCAGACCAACGCGCCGTTCCTCGAAAAACTCCCAGAAGATAGCGACGAAAAAGGCTGGCAGGAACTTTACGAGAAGTTGGGGCGCCCGGAAAAAGTTGAAGACTACGGTATTAAGCCACCGGAAGGCAGCGATGGGACATTTTTAAATACGGCCTTGAGCTGGATGCATGAAAGCGGGCTCAATAAAAAGCAGGCTGAAACCGTAATTAATAAATTCAACGAATATGCAGCCGAACAACAAAAAAGTGCCCAGGAAAATATTGCTAATCAAAATGCTGCTAACCGGGAAAAGGTTATCAAGTCCTGGGGAAGTGAAGTTGAGGCAAATACAGCGATCCTCCAGAACGCCGTGCAGCGATTTTTCCCCGATGCTGTGATTGAAAAATTCAACACTGCGGGATTACTCAATGACCCAGACCTTGTGAATGCAGTCCTGGCGATCGGTAAAGCGCTAGGTGAAGACAAAACAGTTACAGCCGCAGCGACGGGTAATGCAGCAGAAAAAGACATTGCCCACCGCATGTGGCCGAACATGCAATAAGGAGTTTTAAATGCCAACACTTACCGGCTTACCGACTCTCTGGGACGCAGCGAAATTGCTTGATCCTGATGGCACTTCTGCGAATGTCGCGGAGGTTCTGGATCAGGACAACGAAATGCTCTGGGATTGCCCGTTTTATGAAGGCAACCTGCCGACCGGAACGCGCATCACAACCCGTACTGGTTTACCTGCTGTGTACTGGCGCAAGCTGAACAAAGGTATTCCGGAAAGCAAGGCAACTACCGCGCAGGTAGATGAGACTACCGGTCTTCTTGAAGCCCGCTCTCAGGTTGATGTTCGGGTTGCTGCGCTGAATGGTAATACGGCAGGTTTTCGCTTCAACCAGTCTAAACCGTTCATGGAAGCGATGAACCAGAAGGCTCAATTCCAGATGCTTAACGGTACGCTTGTTGGGCAACCGGAGGCATTCCTGGGCATTGCTCCACGCTTCAGCGATTTGTCTGCGCCTAATGCCGACAACATCATCGACGCCGGCGGTACTGGTGCGAATCTCACCTCGATTTATCTCATCGGATGGGCGCCTGACAAGGTCTACGGATTTTCCCGAAAGGTTCAAAAGCCGGTCTGACTCATCGTGATTTGGGCGAGGGCGACGCCTTTGATGATGATGGCAACCGCTTCCGGGCGCTGATGGACCTCTATACCTGGGATCTCGGTATTGCGCTGCACGACTGGCGCTATGTCGTACGCATCGCCAACATTGATGTTACCGCTCTGCGTACTAACGCTAATGCGGGTGCAAACCTCATCAAACTGATGGCTATCGCGGAAGAGCGTATCCAGTCACTGGTTGGTGTAAGCCCGGCTTACTACATGAACCGCACACTGCGCGCGATGCTGCGTCTGCAGCTGGTTGATGCCGTGAAAAACTCAACCCTGACAATGGAAATGGCTGGCGGACGTCGTGTGATGTTCTTTGGCGAAGTTCCGGTGCGCCGGGTTGACCAGTTAAAAATCGGGGAAGCTCAGGTCGTCGCCTCTTAACGGGGCGATTTTCCGGTTTACTTTTTCAGGAGATAACCATGTTTGTTGATGCCCAGCTTGAATTTTCAGACTCTCAGGCGATCACCGCCTCAGCGGCCAGCACGAACATCATCGATTTTAACCCAGCATTCGATTACAACACTGTGATCGACGCTGGCGCTGGCGAGCCGACTTTTCTGGTTGTGACTCCGTCGGTGACATTCGCGGCCGCAGGGGCGGCTACGCTTGCGATTGAGTTACGCGCTTATGCCAACGAGGACAAAAGCGATACACCAACCGTTATTTTTTCTACTCCAGCGAAAGCGCTGGGCAGTCTCGTCGCAGGTAAACCGGTTGTCGTGGTGGCGCTGCCTTCGGCCAATTATAAACGCTTTTTAAGCCTGCAATATACGGTCGCTACAGGCCCGTTCACCGCTGGCGCATTAGATGCCTTCATAACGAAAGATGCACAGACGTGGCGCTCTTACGCTAATAACGTTGAGTTCGCCGCGCTTAATCTCAGCATTGCTTAATTTGGGTGGAGTGAGTGCGTTTTCAGGGGCTGCGGCCCCTGCTTTTTTATGAGGTATTATGATGACCGGTCAGACAGATATCATGAATCTGGCGCTGGTTTCCTTCCTGGGATCCGACCATCTCATGGATCGTGATGAGCAGGATAAAAACACGCGCGTGATGAACCTGATTTACAACCCTATCCTCGAAAAGCTACAGCGCGAATATGCCTGGAATTTTTGCGCCCGCAGCGTCCAGCTCACCCCGTTAAACAAAACGCCTGTCATCGACTATCAATACGCTTACCAGCTGCCCGTTGATTTAATGGTACTGGTATCGGTGGGGGACAGATATTACGGGTGTGATTTCTCTGAATACGATCCCCGCCTGGTCACGGCTGAATATCGCATCGAGGGGCGGGAATTGCTGACGGATCTACAGCCACCGCTTAGCTTGCGCTATCGGGCCAGAGTAACCGATGCATCACAATTCGACTCCACCTTTGTTGATGCGCTGGCTTGTATGCTGGCAGTTCGCTCCTGTAAAGCGGTGACCGGCAAGGATACGCTGGTTGAATCGCTGTTGCAGCAGTTCCAGATGATCATCGCAGGAGCCATTCGCGTAAACGCTATAGAAAAGCCCAGTGAGAAATTCCCACCTTCAACCTGGATGGAGGCTCGTTTGTAATGGCAAAAATCCGCCCTATAAAGCGCAGCTTTAATGCTGGAATACTTTCGCCTGTGATGTATGGGCAAGTAGATTTTGATAAGTGGGCCAGCGCCGTCAAGTACATGAAAAACTTCATACCGCTACCGCAGGGGCCCGCGCGTCGCCGCGGCGGGACGCAATACGCCGGTTCAGTAAAAAACAGCAGCGACCGAGTCTGGTTAGCATCATTTCAGTTTAGTACGACGGAGGCTTTTATCCTGGAGTTTGGCCCTGGATACATCCGGTTCTGGTACAACCATGCGCAACTGCTGGATGGCGATAACAACATTCTTGAAATTGATACGCCGTGGGGAGCTGGTGATCTGACCCGTAACGGGAAATTTGGCCTGTCTCTGCAGCAGTCAGCAGACGTGATTTACATAACCTGCACAAATGGAAATTACCCTGTTTATAAGCTGACGCGAAACACTAATACCAACTGGAGCCTGGCAGAGGCCAGTTTTTCCGGTGGCCCATTCGCTGATATTAATTCTGACAAATCCAGCGTCGTTTACACCGACCAGTTCAGGATCTGGTCTGAGGATGGAAACGATTTGCCTGATGGCACCCCAACCACTACAAGCCTGTGTAACATCACTGCCAACACAGATATTTTTCAGACTGCGCATGTAGGGTGTCTTTTTTACATCGAAGCCAGCACTGATGCAGTGGATGATGATACCGGTCATAGCGGTTACATACCCGCCTGGGCTGCTGGCACATCAGAAACTTTCTCCGCCGGTGTTTTCTGCCGTTCAGATGGGAAATATTACGAAGACATGGACGGCACCAAGACCGGTAATACGCAGCCTACATGGACAGCTGGCGCCCACAGGGATGGAAGCGGTGGTGATGCGTCGCTCTGGCGATATTCAGGCGGTGCTGGGGGATCATTGAGATAACAGCGGTCAATAGTGCCACATCCGCAACCGGTAAGATCGTCACTGAACTACCACCCAGCGTCAGAAACACAGTTGGGAAAACGTATAAATACGCTTTCGGTGACTGGTCTGATGTTCTCCGCTACCCCCAGTTTGCGGCATTTTTCCGGGACGCCTGGTCTTCGCTGGCCGGCGAAAAAATATGGTCCAGCGTCGCTGGTGATCTGCAGAACTTCAGCCCAATGACAAATGGCTATGAGGCAGAAAGCGATGATTCGATTAATGATCGCATTGATGATACTCAGGACACCATGCAATGGCTGGTCGCCTCCGCAGGGAAAATATTTATCGGCACTGCCGGGTATGAATTCTCCTATGGCGAGCAAAGTCTGACTTCCGTTTTGGCGCGGGTAATACAAAGGTTGAGCTGAACAGTACGATCGGCAGCAACGAAGTGCAGGCAGAGCGCCTTTTTGATCGAGTTGCGTTTGTGCAGCGTGCTGGGCGCAAGGTGATGATTGCCGCCTATGATTCAGGCAGTGACTCGTTTTCAGCAACCAATTCCTGCATTCTGGCCCCCATCTGTTTACGTCTGAAATAATTGCTCTGGCGTATCAGCAGGAGCCCAACCGGATCCTTTGGGTGTTGCTGGAAGAAGGCAAACTGCTGGGACTGACCTATGACGCAGAGCAAAACATCACCGGCTGGCATGAGCATGCTACCGGCGGTGCGGTGGAAAGTATTAAGGTCATTCCGGATATCGATGGCGGACGCGATGAGCTGTGGATGGTTGTTAGACGAACCATAAACGGCGCAACGGTGCGCTATCTGGAATATATGCTGCAGGAATATGACAGCGCGTTTATCACCCAGGAATGGGCGCGAGTGCTGGATTGTATGGCGACATACAACGGTGTTGCGACAACGGTCATTTCCGGGCTGGGGTTTCTGGAAGGGCAGACGGTGGCAGTCGTGACCGACGGCGCCACGCACGCATCGCGAACGGTAAGCGGAGGCAGCATCACGCTGGACTGGCCATCATCTGTTGTTCACGTCGGAATCAATAATGCGGCTGAAATTATCACCTTGCCTCTGGAAGGGGGTATTAAACGCTTTGCCAAAGCACGACTGCGTTTTATCGATACGCTAGGCGGTAAGTTCGGCGATGAGGGCGGAAAATATCTGGATAAGCTTCGCGCGCGAGACTACTCAGACAATATGGATGAGGCGCCGCCTCTGTTTAATGGCGTAGTTACCGTTCCGTGGCCTGGCGAGTTTAATGAGAATGGAAGCATCCGTATCGTGCAGGACCTGCCGCAGCCAATGACCATTGTCAGCATCGATCCAGTAGGAGAAATGGAAGATGACTGAGCCTGTAATCGTCCATCTTGAGGAGTTCCACCTTAATGAAATATTCCCGGACTCATTACCGCCGGAGGCTGTTGCGTCGCTGGTATCTTTCCCATCGTTTGCGATGGAATACGGGGAAAAAACACTTGCCGCTGGTGGCGCCATTCAGTTAGCCCCGGGCCGGGTCAGACTCTGGTTACATACCGTACCAGATGCAGAACAGTTCCCTGTTCATATTTTCCGTGCTGCACTGCGGTTTACCGAAATAGCGTTATCCGAAAATTATCGAGTGGAATGTATCTGCGCCGATAACCTGTCTGCCCGCGTTGCAAAAATGCTCAGTTACCAGCAGGACGCTATTATCCGCAATTATCAGCCTGGCTGTGACGCCAGATTATTTTCAATCGTGAGGTGATCATGCTGTTTAAACGCAAATTCACACTGGAAACTGACCCGGCATCATGGGCTGCTGGTGCCGCTGTTCTGTCGGCTGGTGCAGGAACTTATTCAGCCATCTCCAGCGCAAATAAAAAAGGAAGCGTCATAAAGCCATCGGCGCAGGTTACGCAGGATGCTTCAGTTGCTGAATCCGATGACCTGCTGCGCCGCCGGCAGCGGCAGGGGAACCAAAGCAACGTAACGGGAGCTTCGGGAACCGCTGCTAATACTTCAGGCCAGAAGACGCTGTTGGGTGGCTGATGATCGTTCCGTTTGAGCCTTGGCACCTGGTAGCCATTACGCCGCAACCACATCAGATCGGCAGTATCAGGACTGAACAGCACGCCGGGAACATTGCCAGTGTCGGCGCGTTTACCTGTCTGCACAATGGCCAGCCTGTGGCTATAGGCGGCATCGTACCCGCGGAAAAGTACGGACTGGTATTTGACTCCGGCATAGGGTACGCCTGGATGATGATTTCGGCCGGGATTACTCACCTCTGGCCGGAGATATTCAGGGCAACGCGCCGGGAATTACACCGGGCGCTGGCGAACTATCACCGCATCGAGGCCAGCACCACATTCCAGGAAGGCGAAAGAATGCTGGCGATGCTGGGTATGCGATGTGAAGGCCATCTGAAGAAATTTAACCACAGGGGCGAGGATTCTTCCCTGTGGGCGATAACGAGGTGATTTATGGATTCTGTAAACTGGCAGACGGTCGGCGACAGTTTCAAAAATAATGCAGTACCAATAGCGCAAACCTCAAGCTCTGCGTTAAATGCATTCTCATCACTCAGCAGCGCGCGCCAGCAATCAAATAACCCGAACACTAACGCGCAGCTGCTTGACCAGCAGGCTAACCAGGCCATTTTAAATGCCGGACAGCAGTCGGCGCTTATTCGCCGTCGTGGTGCCCAGTTCCAGGGAGATCAGGATGCGCGCATTGCCGCGAGCGGTACCGGCTTTGGTGGCACGAATGCGCTGCTGCGCCGGCAGACCGCGCTTAACATCCAGGAGGATGCGAACGCGGTAGCTAACGAAGGCATTCTCCAGTCTGATGCCCTGAAGAATCAGGCCAGTGCCATGCGTCAGCAGTCTAAAGCTGCACGACCGGGCTTACTGGGCTATTTGGGGGCAGGTACATCAGTGGCGTCAACGTTTCTCGGGGCGAAGTATGGCAAGAAGACATAATCTCCTTTCCCCCACCTTTTCAGGAAAATGATTTTAAGCAGTTAAATAAAAGTGCCCAGTAAATAGCTGCAGAGTACTTTCCTCCTGAAACCCACTCAGGAGGAAAGACCATGACCCAACCAACGAAAAGACCCATCATCTTAAGCCAGGTCCAGATGGCGGCGCTGGAGAAAATTCAGAATGATGAGCGCGAGAAATCACCGTATGGCGCTGCCCCCTCAATCCCTGATATAGCCAGGGGGCTGATTGATATAGCACTGGCATATCTGGCGGCCTATGAGACCGAAAAGCCTCGGAATGCATCCCAAAATGCGCTGATTAGACATCAAACAAAGTTAAACCAGATAGAATGTTCTCCCTTAGCCCTGGAGCAATGTAACGACTCAATTATACGTACATTAAATACAGTGCAGCCGGATTCCGAAACCGATGGTAAAGCGGGGAAAAAGTAAATGCCACAACTTCCTTTTTACAACCGTCAGGTAACGACACAGGGCCTCGGTGCGGGTCCTGTTAACCTCCCCAACTCTACTACTGATCAGCAATTTTAGACGAAGGGTCCGACGCAGCGTCGAGAGCTGCGGTGTCAATCCAGTCCCATCTGGATGATACTTCTGTACAGGATAATCTCCTGAAGCTTACGTATAGCCGTTACAACCTTGCAGAAGAACAACAAAGAAATTGGGGATTAATGCCGATGGATCATCTGATCAAGCACATTTCCCAGTTTGGACGATTACGCCGCCACCCTCAGGCAAAAT
>OKVS01000387.1_pt1 | contig 15499 bp, 15 predicted proteins | sample 1606911 | NCBI WGS metagenome assembly OKVS01 (sample SAMN03281016, study PRJEB24777) | human gut metagenome | isolation source: fecal sample PR161 from 1 month old female Malay infant, caesarean... | reverse complement strand
GGCACTGGCCTCCCTCCCCACTACCCCATCTGTCCACGTTTTCTCTCAGCCCAACGCCGACCTTATCCTGCGCCGGACAGTCCCGCCATATGGACGATAAGCCCTACCGCGGCGGCGGTGGCCAGTACCCAGGTCAGCTTCCACTTATAGCGAAACAGCAGCCCGGCGGCGCCCAGGGCAATGGCTGCGGACCACGGGTCGAAACCGGATGGCCCCCAGACGCTATGCCAGATAAAAAACAGCGCCAGATTCAGGATAACGCCCACCACCGCGGCGGTGATGGCGGTCAACGGCGCGGTAAATCCCACCTTATTATGGGTCGTTTCAATAAACGGCCCGCCGGCGAGAATAAAGATAAACGAGGGTAAAAAAGTAAACCATGTCACCAGGCACGCCGCCGCGATGCCCCCCAGCAGCACATCATCGACGCCCAACACCGCTTTGGTGTAGCCGCCGACAAACCCGACAAAGGTCACCACCATGATCAACGGTCCAGGGGTCGATTCCCCAAGAGCGAGGCCGTCCATCATCTGCCCTGCCGTCAGCCAGCCATAGTGGGTCACCGCCCCCTGGTAAACATAAGGTAGGACGGCATATGCCCCGCCAAAGGTCATCAGCGCGGCTTTGGTAAAGAACCAGCTCATCTGGGTCAGCGGATGCGCCCAGCCCAGCATTAGCGTCAGGGCGGCCATCGGCACCAGCCACAGCAGCATCCCGGCGATCAGCACCTGAGAGGTGCGCCGCCAGCTGAAAATGGCATGGGCCGGGATCGGCGTCGTGTCATCAATGATGGCGGCTCCGCCAGGGTGACTCTGCGCACGGTGGGCGTCCGCTTTGCCGAATATCGTCGGCGCCAGCCGTCCGCCGATAAAACCCACCAGTGCCGCGGCGAGGACGATCAGCGGAAAAGGAACGTTCAGCGCAAAAATAGCGACAAAGGCAGCGGCGGCGATGGCCCAGTAGGCGCCATTTTTCAGCGCCCGCGAGCCGATGCGGTGCGCCGCCTGCAATACTATCGCCGCTACGGCGGGTTTGATGCCATAAAAGATCCCCGCCACCACGGCGACATCCCCCCAGACGAGATAGATCCACGCCAGGGCGATGAGTAACACCAGCGAGGGCAAAATAAACAGCACCCCGGCGATGACGCCTCCCCAGGTTTTATGCATCAGCCAGCCGATATAGGTCGCCAGCTGCTGGGCCTCCGGGCCGGGCAGGACCATACAAAAATTGAGCGCATGCAGGAATCGCCCTTCCGATATCCAGCGTCGGTTATCCACCAGCTCCTGGTGCATCATGGCGATCTGCCCGGCAGGCCCGCCGAAGCTGATGAAGCCAAGCTTGAGCCAAAAGCGAAATGCCTGCCAGAAGGAGACGGAAGCGACGACGGAAGGACTGTCACTCTGCGGAAGAACGACCGTTTTGCTCATGATTGCCAGACCTCATTTCACAGGACCTCAGTAAGCCGTCGAACAGCGAGCAAGCTGCCGCCAGCAGTTGGTCATCGTCCGTAATGGTTTCCCGCAGCCCTGCAAGAATGCTTTCTACCCCCGCCGCCTCCGGGGTCGGTACCCCACCGACGTCCAGGAAGTGGATCAACCGTCCCAGACTGTCGGGGATCACCGCGTCCAGCACAAAACGCCGGACCAGTACTTCGAAGGTCACCAGCGTGCCGACATGGCTGAATGGCGCGCCGTCAAAATCAAAACCGACCGCCGTCGCCGGACAGGTCTCGGGCGCGGCCAGCCACAGGAACCGCGCCTCGTCGTCAATAAAGCGCCGGATAAGCCAGGCGCTGGCCAGACGATCGACCCACGGGCGTCGGCGGGTGGCCCACAGCCGGCCGCGAAAGGCGCCTCTGTCCAGCAGGCTCAGTTCGCCCGCCACCGACTGCGGCTCGTTCGGCGATAGCCGCTGATTAATGACCTGCTCGATAGTGGCCAGTCGCTCAGCGGCTTGCTCCCGGGCGGCCCCCGGAAAGAAATCAATGGCCTCGATCCGCCGGTAGTCACGCTGAATTTTACGCAGTTGTTTGAGCTGAGCCGCCAGTTCGTCGTTGGATAACGTCCCCTGCAGCGCCTGCAGATCCTGCAACAGCGCGTCGTACTGTTCACGACGATCGAATAGCGGCCTGAGCGCCTCTTCTTCCGCCGCCTCAATCGTGAAAACATACCCGGTCCCCCCTTCCGCGCGGATCGCCTGGCAGGTGCTGAGGAAAGTGTCATAGCCCTGGCGCACGTCGGGCAGCAAATAGACCCCATCGCGCAGGACCGCTGCCCCGCTCTGCTTCAGGGTTCGCCAGACACGCATGCGCAGCGTGGCTTGAGACGTTGTCAGGTTAAGGATCAAGAGATGCATTGTCATGTTGTAGAGATTACTACAGCATGTAGCGTCATGTGACGTTTTTACGCGCAAGGAGTCAGATGAATTTCAGCAATGCATAGCTGAAAAAAGCAAAAGACGGCCTGCGCAGCGGCAGGCCAGGCGCTAAGCGCGGGATGGGGATAAGGGGCGCAGCAGCAGGGTCAACAACGCCACCGCAACCGGGACCAGGGAGCCCCACAGCACGGCGTTCCAGCCGAAGGCGTTGAGCAGAACCCCGGACGAAAACGACCCCACGATCATCACGCCGAAGACCAGAAAATCGTTGAGCGACTGAACCTGGGTCTTCTCTTCCGGGCGGTGGAAATCGATGATTTTCGCCGAGGCGCCGGTGAAGCCAAAGTTCCAGCCGATGCCGAGCAAAATCAGCGACAGCCAGTAATGATACACGCCGAGACCGCTCAGGCCGACCGCCACCGACGCGGCGGTGATCAGCAATCCCGCCGCCGCCATTCGCACTGCGCCGAAGCGCTGGATCAGCCGGCCGGTGAAAAATCCCGGGCCGTACATCGCCATCACATGCCACTGGATCCCAAGGTTGGCGGCCTGCTGGGAAAGACCGTGCATATGCATGGAGAGCGGCGCGGCGGTCATCAGAAAATTCATCACCATATAGGCCACCGCGCCGCTGAATACCGTAGTGGCAAAACCCGGCTGGCGGACAATCTCGCGCAGCGGCCGCCCTCCGCGCACGCTGGCCGCGGTGGGCTCCGCCGGCGTCACCCCTCTCAACAAAAAGGCGGCCAGCACTGCAACCAGCGCCTGAGCGAGGAAGGTGACGGCGAAGGTATGTGCCGGCCAGAGGTGCATGGTGCCGGTGACCAGCATCGGGCCAATGATCCCGGCGGCCACACCGCCGCCCATCACCAGCGACAGCGCACGGGCGCGACGCGCCGGGGCGACGCCGTCGGTGGCGGCAAAACGAAAACTGAGCGCCACGGCAGCATAGGCGCCGCCAAGCATCGCAGCGAAGCAAAACAGCAGAAAAGAATTCAGCACTACCGCCAGGGCGGCCGCCAGTCCGGTCACCATCCCGGCGCCGGTGCCGAGCCTGAACGCCGCTTTGCGGCCCCGCGTTCGCGCCAGCGCGCCGAAAGGCAGAATGGAGGCCGCCATCCCCAGCACAAACAGGGTGATCGGCAGCGTGGCCAGCGACGGGCTGGGGGCAATCGCGTTACCCACTATCGCGCCGGTAGCGTAGAAGACCACCGAGTTGGCGCCGGCCAGCGCCTGAGCGGCAGCCAGGCGAAAGATGTTTTTGTTCTGCACCGCCAGCGGCAGCATGTGTTCTGTAGACATCCGTTGTTTTCACCGGTTTGAGAGTGGCGCCAGGCTGGCCGTCTGGCATCGCGCCCTGTTTGTTGGGTTCCCTGACCGTTACCTTAGCCGCAAAATACGCTTTTGCACCATAGCGAATCGCAATATTACCCGGCGATCTGGCCCCTCTTCTGCGTCAGATCGCCGGGCCGGGCTTCGCCGCGCGTTTTATTCCGGGGATCCGTCGCGCCGCGCGGCGGCAAATTTCGCCGCGATCATTGCGGCCGTCGGCTGGACGCCGCCCAGACTCCACTGCTCCGGGTCATGTTCGTCAATGCGGATCCAGACGGACTGGCGGAACTGCGGATCGCCCTGCCCCTCAATCTCCACCAGCAGATCGGTCATCCGTCGCAGCAGTTCACTTTTCTGTTCCGCGGTCATGATCCCTTTAATGGTTTGCACGTTAACAAATGGCACGCTATGCTCCTTAGCATCTAAGTCTAAAATTCAAACTCAGAGTAGAAGGTCAATCTCGCGATGTCAAAAAATAAATCACTGCCCTACCTCGACCCGGCGCTGTGCGGCCTGGCGGAAGGAGCCAAAATACTCGGCGACCGCTGGGTGCTGCTGATCCTCCGCGAGGCGTTTTTACGGCGTGACGCGCTTTGAAACGATGCTGTCGCACACCCATATTACCCGCCAGACGCTCACCACCCGGTTAAAAACCATGACCGAAACGGGATTGCTCAGCAAAGTGCCCTACCGGGAAGCCGGCTCCCGCGAACGGTATGAATATGTTCTGACTGATAAAAGCCGTAGCCTGGCGCTGGTGCTGTTCGCCCTGATGGAATGGGGCCACCAGCACGTGCTGCACAGTGCGCCGCATATAGCATTGGTGGACAGCGCCAGCGGCGAGGCTGTCCATCCGGGGTTTATTACTGCCAGCGGCACCGTGGCGAGCCCCGCCGCCCTGCAGATCGTCAAGGCAGACGAACGCTAATAGCGCCGCTACAGAACTTTCGTACGCCTCTGGCGAAAGCCGCCGCAAGCGGGTATGTTGCATAGCCACGGTACCCGACGAGCGCGGGACATTTTTGTTTCATCGAACTGTGCGATAAAGGATGAAGGTATCCGGTGACCATTCCGACGTGCAGATCGCGCATGCTAAAGGTAGAAAATGTCGCTTCGTTCTCTGCGGGCTTTATGTCTGACCAGCTTTTTTATTGCCGACGTGCGCGACGGCCTCGGCCCGTTTCTGGGGATCTTTCTCACCCAGCGTCACTGGCAGGCGGAGGACATTGGCCTGCTGATGTCCGTCGGCGGTATCGCCGGCCTGCTGGCGACCCTGCCCGCCGGCTTCATCACCGACAGCTCGCGGCATAAGCGCTTGCTGCTGGCCGGGGTCTGCCTGGTGATCACCCTCACCACCCTGCTGCTCTGGTTTAGTCAGAAGACCAGCGTGGTCGCCCTCTCGCAAGTCGCCAGCGGCATCTGCGCGGCCTTTGTCGGACCGCTGATCGCCGGGATTACCCTCGGTCTTGCCAGACAGCGCGGCTTTAGCGCCCAGATGGGGAAAAACGAAGCCTTCAACCACGCGGGAAATTTCTTCACCGCGCTAATGGCCGGGGCTATCGCCTGGTACTGGGGCATCGGCGGCATTTTCATTCTGATGGCCTGTACCACGCTGCTTACCCTGGTCGCCCTGCTGGCGATCCGCGGCGGCGATATCGACGATGATGCCGCCCGCGGCATCGAAGCGGCATCCACGCCCTCCCTGCCGGGGTTTGCCATCCTGTTCCGCCATACGCCGCTGCTGATCGCCGGCGTAACCCTGATGCTGTTCCATCTCGCCAATGCCGCACTGTTGCCGATGCTGAGCATGCGGATCGCCGCCGCGCCGGGACACCTCAATCCCGGACTGTTTGCCGCCGCCACGGTGATTATTTCGCAGGTGGTGATGATCCCGGTGGCCATCCGGGTCGCCGGCAGCATCGACAAATACGGTTACTGGCGATGCATCCTGCTGGCGCTGCTGATCATGCCCATCCGGGCGGCGCTGGCGGCGTCCAGCGACGCCCCGGCGATGATGGTCCCGGTGCAAATTCTTGATGGCCTGGCGGCAGGGATTTTGGGGGTGGCGGTGCCCAGCTTTATCGTCTCGCTGCTGCGCGGCAGCGGGCACGTTAACGCTGGACAGAGCGTGGTGATGCTGATGCAGGGCGCCGGGGCGGCAATGAGTCCGGCGTTAACCGGGTCTATCGCCGGGCACTACTCCTATGCCACCGCCTTCGGCGTGCTGAGCGTTATCGCGATTGTCGCCCTGATGGTATGGTGGCGCAGCGCTCCGCTGCTCACCGTCTCCGCGTCACCGCCAGTCGGCGAGAGCGGGCAGTAACCTACGGCACAGCGACCTGGGGAGAGAGGAAATCGCCAGCCGGGCAGCAGCCCCCTGCTGCCCGCCTGACGTGTGAGTGGCGTTAATTCACCCGCGCAGGCAAGGTAATTTGCTGCAGGGCATTCGCCATATTAATCTGAATCAGCTCTTTAAGACCTTCGCGCTTAATAAACTGGCTCCGGTGCTTACTTTTCACCTCTTCAATACTCTTTTTGATCTCTTGCGCCGGCAGTTTATACCAGCCGCGAGCCTGTTTCTCACCGCCCATTTCCAGCCACAGCGATGAATAACTGGCTTTCACCAGATCGCTTTTCACGTGGTAATCAGAATCGATGGCGTAGACCGTGGAGATGTTGAAATATCGCAGCAAACCATACAGCACGCTCATGATGATATTTTTCGGCCGCGCGCCATGCAGCTCTTTAGTCAGCACCTTCACTTCGTCATTGGTGATATCTTTCCCGCCCTGGATGCCGCCGATATAAGCGCGGCCATCGTCGGTGCAGGAAAAACAGACGCTATAGACGCGCCGGTCGCCAAGAAACAGCTGCAGCATCAGCTCCCCTTCCTCCTGAAACGGCGAGGCCAGCAGCTTAACGTCAAGCTTATCGCCATTTTTCAAGGGAATAGAAAACATCTCGCGGCCAAAATCCGCGACATTGTAGAGCTGCGGCAGGATATCAGGGTGAAACGTTTTCTCGATGAAATTCAGTGAACCATGGGCAATATCCAGTTTGCGTCGTTTTGACAGCCGTTTATTGAGATACGCTTTAAACGGTTTATCCTCAAAAGGCACCAGTCCTTTGGTCACCGCGGTCAACCGCGCGCACTGATATTTCGCACAAAGTCCTTGATATTCTCTGTATTTACCTCCTGCGAGCGAGAGCTCTCTGCATTTTCGTAAAATTTTTTTATAGCTTATTTTGACCTGACCGATCACTTTATTATGTTTACGCCATTCTTTGATGGCGCCTGCAACAGTATGTTCCATTGATTAAGATCCATAGATTCATCCATAATCGCGGCCATATTAACATAAAAGCGTTTCGTCAACGCTTAATTACTCCTTCGTTGTCCTTTCATTTAATATTTAGGCAGGAAATTATCCTGGCGACGTTATTTGTCGCTAAACTTATTCTGTCAACGATTATTTATGGTAGGTAACGCCCTCCGCTCAGCGACTTAACGCTCTGTGCCTTCGGCGCGAAGCGCGGCTACATCCGCTGGCGGTTATGCCCTATACTTGACCCTGATTCAAAACCAGCAACGATAGGTAACTTATGGAAATTGATCTCGACAACCTGGTCTTCAGCGGCCTGGATGAAGCGGAAGAGCGCAACGCGGAGCGTCTGGAAGAAGCGGACAAAAAAGCCCAGGCGATCGTTGCCGACGACGACTGCGGCGACGCCTGCAAAATCTGATTGTCAAACCGGCCAGCAGGCCGGTTTTTTTTTGACGCCCACACCTTCAGGTGGGTAAAAACCCTTTCAGCGTATCCAGCAGCGCCTGCGCCGCCTTCGACAGCGGCAGATGTCCGGCATGGATCGCGCCGACGCACTTCTCAATCGGCGGATCGCTGAGCGGGATGCAGACGGCGCCCAACGATGCCATCTGCGTTTTACACAGCGCCGGCACCGCGCTGCCCCCCAGGCCGCTGGCCACCATCCTCCCCACCGTCACCAGCTGATGACTCTCCAGCGCCACGTCCAGCTGACGTCCGCTGCGCGCCAGCGCCTCCTCCAGCATCAGGCGTACCGCCGAGGGGCGCTGCAGGGTAATAAAGTCGAGGGTCAACAGCTCCTGCCAGGTGAGCTGCTTTTTCTTCGCCAGCGGGGATTGTTGGGGAACGATCGCCACGAAGCGGTCCACCGCCAGCGGGGTAAACAGCAGGTTGTGGTTGGGCGATGGCTCGAAAGCGATGCCCATCTCCACCCGCCCCTCGCGCACCATCTCGATCACCTGCTCATTAATCACGTCATGCACCGTAACGTTCACCCCGGCATAGCGGTCGCGAAAGGCTTTCAGCGCCTCCGGCAGAACGTTGGCGGCAAACGACGGCATCGCGGCGACCGAAATTTTACCCCGCTGCAGGGTAAAGCTCTGACGCATGGCCTCCTCGACGTTATCCCAGTCGGCCAGCAGCTGACGGGCCATCGGCAGAAAGAGTTCCCCCTCCTGGGTGAGGGTCACTTTGCGGGTGCTGCGCTGCAGCAGCGCGCCGCCCAGCGCCTCCTCCAACCCTTTGATGGTCAGGCTGAGAGCTGGCTGCGACAGATTCAGCCTTTCGCTGGCGTGGGCGAAATTCAGAGTGTGAGCTACCGCTAAAAACGCGCGTAACTGTTTGACACTCATTCTCATTTTTCATCCTGTTAACTAATTGAAAAAAATTAGTTAACAGGAAATTAATTAAAATTCCAAATGAGTGAGTCACAAATTCAAAATTATCAAATCAGTCGCCTGCGCCAATGATAAGGCTATCGCAAGGCAGGAGAGACAAGATGGCAGGACTGGATAAACGCGTCGCCAGTTACGAAGCGGCGCTGGAAGGGTTAACGGACGGCATGACGCTGCTCGCCGGCGGCTTCGGCCTGTGCGGCATTCCCGAGAACTTGATCGCCGAGGTGCAGCGTCGCCAGGTGCAGGGGCTGACGGTGGTCTCCAACAACTGCGGGGTCGACGGTTTCGGTCTCGGCATGCTGCTGGAGTCGCGCCAGGTCAGCAAGGTGGTGGCCTCTTACGTCGGGGAAAACGCGCTGTTTGAACAGCTGGTGCTGAGCGGCGAGCTGGCGGTAGAACTCACCCCGCAGGGAACGCTGGCGGAAAAAATCCGCGCCGGCGGCGCCGGCATCCCCGGCTTTTACACCGCCACCGGGTATGGCACCCCGGTCGCCGAAGGCAAAGAGGTGCGCCAGTTCGACGGAAGACACTACATCCTTGAAGAGGCGATCCGCGGCGATTTCGCGCTGGTCAAAGGCTGGAAAGCCGACTGGTACGGCAACGTGGTCTATCGCCACACCGCGCAGAATTTCAACCCGCTGATGGCCACCGCCGGGCGCATTACGGTGGTGGAGGTGGAAGAGATTGTGCCGCCGGGCGAACTGCCCCCCTCCGCCATCCATACTCCGGGGATCTATGTCGACCGGCTGATCGTCGGGCAATTCGAAAAACGTATTGAACAGCGCACCCTGCGCGCCGGAGGGCACTGAGATGCTGACCCGTGAACAAATGGCGATGCGCGTCGCCCAGGAGCTGCGCGACGGCGACTACGTCAACCTCGGGATCGGTATCCCGACGCTGGTGGCCAACTACATTCCCGCCGGCATTGAAGTGATGCTCCAGTCGGAGAACGGCCTGCTGGGGATGGGCGAATTTCCCGATGAGGAAACCATCGACGCCGACATGATTAACGCCGGTAAACAAACCGTCACCGCGCAAACCGGGGCGGCGATCTTCGATTCCGCCCAGTCGTTCGCCATGATCCGCGGCGGCCACGTCGACCTGACCGTTCTTGGCGCCTTTGAGGTCGACGTCGCGGGCAACATCGCCTCATGGATGATCCCTGGAAAAATGGTCAAGGGGATGGGCGGCGCCATGGACCTGGTGGCCGGCGCGCAGAACATCATCGTGGTGATGACCCACGCCTCAAAAAACGGCGAATCCAAACTGCTGCCGCAGTGCACCCTGCCGCTCACCGGCGTGGGCTGTATTCGCCGGGTACTCACCGATCTGGCCCTGCTGGAGATTGTCGACGGCGCGTTTGTCCTGCGCGAAGTGGCCCCGGGGGTCAGCCCCGACGAGGTGATACGTAAAACGGCGGGACGGCTGATCGTCGCCGACGACGTGCGCGAAATGCGCTTCAGTTAAGGAGAGATCATGACCGATATTGCCATTGTTGCTGCCGTACGCACCCCGATAGGCAGCTTTCGCGGCGCCTTCGCCCCTCTTTCCGCCGTCGACCTCGGCGCGGCGGTGGTGCGCGGCCTGCTTGAACGCTGCCAGCTGCCCGCCGCAGCGGTCGACGAACTAATTTTCGGCCAGGTGCTTACCGCCGGCTGCGGGCAAAACCCGGCGCGCCAGACCGCGCTGCGGGCCGGCCTGCCGGTCGACACTCCGGCGGTCACCGTCAATCTGGTGTGCGGCTCCGGGCTGAAAGCGGTTCAGCAGGCGGTGCAGGCGATCCGCTGCGGCGACGCCGGGATCGTTATCGCCGGCGGCCAGGAGAGCATGAGCAATGCTCCCTATCTGATGCATGGCGCCCGCGACGGCCTGCGTTTCGGCCACGCCAGCCTGCAGGACAGCATGATCCAGGACGGCCTGTGGGACGCCTTTAACGACTACCACATGGGCATTACCGCCGAGAACCTCGCCGACGCCTTCGACATCAGCCGCGAGCGCCAGGACGCCTTCGCCGCCAGCTCCCAGCGCAAAGCGGCGGCCGCTATCGCCGCCGGGCGCTTTCGCGAGGAGATCGTTCCGGTCAGCGTCCCGCAGGGCAAAAAGCCGCCGCGATTCGTGACTGACGATGAGCAACCGCGCCCGGAGACCAGCGAGCAGCAGCTGGCCCAGCTGCGCCCGGCGTTTCGCCCGGCTGACGGCAGCGTCACCGCCGGGAATGCCTCGTCGCTGAACGACGGCGCCGCGGCGGTCCTGCTGATGCGCGTCGATAAAGCGCGCGAGCTTGGGCTGCCGGTGCTGGCGCGCATTGTCAGCTCAGCGGTCGCCGGGGTCGACCCATCGGTGATGGGCATCGGCCCGGTGAGCGCCTGCCGCCAGGCGCTGCATCGCGCCGGCTGGACGCTGGACGAGGTGGACCTTATCGAAGCCAACGAGGCTTTTGCCGTCCAGGCGCTGGCCGTCGGTCAGCTGCTTGAGTGGGATAGCGAGAAGGTCAACGTCAACGGCGGCGCCATCGCCCTTGGACATCCCATCGGCGCCTCCGGCTGCCGGATCCTCGTCAGCCTGGTGCATGAGATGCAGCGCCGGGGCGCCAGCAAAGGGCTGGCAACCCTGTGCGTCGGCGGCGGCCAGGGCATCGCCATGACTCTACAACGTTAACAGGAGCCACTATGTTTACACCACGCCTGGCGGTACTCGGCGCGGGACTGATGGGCGTCGGTATCGCCTGCCATTTCGCCCGCCACGGTCACGCCGTCCGCCTGTATGACACCGATCCGCAGCGTCTCGCCGAGGTTCCGGCAGTGGCCAGCGCCATCCTGTGCGAGCTGGAGGCCAGCGGTCAACAGGATCCCGCCGACCGCGACGCGGTGCTGGCCCGTCTGACCCCCACCCCGACGCTGAATGCCCTGGCCGATGCCACGCTGCTGATTGAAGCGATCCCCGAGCGGCTGGCGCTGAAGCACGCCCTGTACGCCGAGCTGGAAACGCTGATCGCCGACGAGGCGATTATCGCCAGCAACACCAGCGGCCTGCCGCCGGATCAGCTGGCGCAGGGCATGCGCCTCCCGGAACGGCTACTGATCGCTCATTTCTGGCATCCGCCGCACCTGATCCCGCTGGTGGAAGTGGTGCCCGGGAGCGCCACGCTGCCTCATCTGGCGCGCGAGGTGAGCGACTTTTGCGCCGCCTGCGCGCTGGAGGCGGTGGTGCTCAACCGCGCCGCGCCGGGCTTTGTCGGCAACCGGCTGCAGTTCGCCCTGCTGCGCGAAGCGCTGCATATCGTCCACAGCGGCATCGCTTCCCCGGAGGTGGTGGACCAGGTGATGCGCGCCTCGCTGGGCCGCCGCTATGCGATGGTCGGCCCGCTGGAGGCTGCGGACATGACCGGCCTGGCGACGGTCCAGGATATCTGCCAGCACCTGCTGCCGGAGCTGGCCAGCGGCACGGAGATGATGTCGCTGGTGGCGGAGAAAGTGGCGCGAGGCGACACCGGCGCCCGCAGCGGGCAAGGCTTTTACCGCTGGGACGAGGCCCGGCACCAGCGCATCCAGTCGCGCCGGGAACACCAGCTGCGCTTCGCCCTGAAACCCTAGTATCGCGTTCTGTACCCCTACAATAACAATGAGAGTGAGACGTCGTGATGAGTGTGATAATAGCCCTGGCCGCGCTGGCGTTACTGATGCTGGCAGCCTACCGTGGATACAGCGTGATCCTCTTTGCGCCGATCGCCGCCCTCGGCGCGGTGCTGCTCACCGACCCGGGCGCGGTCGGCCCGGCCTTTACCGGCCTGTTTATGGAAAAAATGGTCGGCTTTGTGAAGCTCTATTTCCCGGTGTTTCTGCTGGGCGCGGTATTCGGCAAGCTGATTGAGCTGTCGGGATTCTCACGTTCGATTGTCGCCGCCGCCATCCGCATCCTTGGGCGCCGCCACGCGATCCCGGTGATCGTGCTGGTGTGCGCCCTGCTGACCTACGGCGGGGTGTCGCTGTTTGTGGTGGCCTTTGCCGTCTACCCTTTCGCCGCCGAACTATTTCGCCAGAGCGGGATCCCCAAACGGCTGATCCCCGCCACCGTCGCCCTCGGGGCATTCTCGTTTACCATGGACGCCCTGCCCGGCACGCCGCAGATCCAGAATATTATTCCCACCAGCTTCTTCGGCACCAACGCCTGGGCGGCCCCCTGGCTGGGGCTTATCGGCTCGCTGTTCATTATCATCTTCGGTTTGCTGTGGCTGGAGCGTCAGCGCCGCAAAGCGCAGGCCCGCGGCGAAGGCTATGGGACCGACCTGCAAAATGAGCCGGAGACCCCGGATGACATCGATCTGCCGCATCCGCTAATCGCTATCGCCCCGTTGCTGCTGGTGGGGGTGCTGAATTTGCTGTTCACCCACTGGATCCCGCAGTGGTACGGCGCCAGCCATGAGCTCAACCTGCCGGGCCTGGCGAAGCCTGTCGTCACCGAAGTGGGGAAAATCACCGCCATCTGGGCGGTGCAGGCGGCGCTGCTCTCCGGCATTGTGCTGGTGCTGGTTTGCGGCTATCGCAATATCCGCGGCCGGCTGGCGGAGGGAAGTCGGACGGCGGTGGGCGGGGCTATTCTCGCGGCGATGAACACCGCCTCTGAGTATGGCTTCGGCGCGGTTATCGCCGCCCTGCCGGGTTTCCTGGTGCTGTCAAAAGCCCTCGCGGCCATTCCCAATCCGCTGTTAAACGAGGCGATCAGCGTCACGGTGCTGGCCGGGATCACCGGCTCGGCCTCCGGGGGGATGAGCATCGCCCTGGCGGCGATGTCCGAGACCTTTGTCGCCGCCGCCCACGCCGCCAATATTCCGCTCGAGGTACTGCACCGTGTCGCCGCCATGGCCAGCGGCGGCATGGACACCCTGCCGCACAACGGGGCGGTGATCACCCTGCTGGCGATCACCGGCCTGAGCCATCGCCAGGCCTACGGCGGCATTTTCGCCATCACGGTGATCAAAAGCCTCGCGGTACTGTTTGTCATTGCCACGTTCTATGTGACCGGCATTGTCTGATACCAGATTGAAGGAGTAATAAAATGAACTTACACGGTAAAACGGCGCTGGTCACCGGCTCCACCAGCGGCATCGGTTTAGGGATCGCCAAAGTGCTGGCGCAGGCAGGCGCCCAGCTGGTGCTCAATGGCTTCGGCGACAGCAGCCACGCCCGGGCTGAAGTCGCCGCGCTGGGCAAGATCCCCGGCTATCACGACGCCGACCTGCGCGACGTCGGGCAGATCGAGGCGATGATGCGCTATGCCGAAAGCACCTTCGGCGGCGTCGATATCGTGATCAATAACGCCGGCATCCAGCACGTGGCCCCGGTGGAGCAGTTCCCGGTGGACAAATGGAACGATATTCTCGCCATCAATCTCTCCAGCGTCTTCCACACCACCCGCCTGGCGCTGCCGGGTATGCGCCAGCGCAACTGGGGGCGCATCATCAACATTGCCTCAGTGCATGGCCTGGTGGCGTCGAAAGAGAAATCGGCCTACGTCGCCGCCAAGCACGCGGTGGTCGGGCTGACCAAAACCGTGGCCCTGGAAACCGCGCGCAGCGGCATCACCTGCAACGCCATCTGCCCGGGCTGGGTGCTAACCCCGCTGGTGCAGCAGCAGATCGATAAGCGCATCGCCGAGGGGGTCGACCCGGAGCAGGCCAGCGCCCAGCTGCTGGCGGAAAAACAGCCCTCCGGGGAGTTTGTCACCCCGCAGCAGCTGGGCGAAATGGCGCTGTTTCTGTGCAGCGACGCCGCCGCCCAGGTGCGCGGCGCCGCATGGAACATGGATGGCGGCTGGGTGGCGCAGTAAGCCGCTGGCGCCGCGAAGATCAGAACATCGCCAGAAAGCGTTTCACCGTACGCGAGCGCTCGAAGCGCCGCCAGGCGATGGCGATATCGGTCTTCAGCGGCGCCCCGCTAAGCGGGTGATAGCTGACGTTCGGCTGCTGGATGCAGGTCATCGACTGCGGAACCAGCGCGAAGCCGAAGCCTGCATTGACCATGCTCAGCGACGATGAAATTTGCGACGACTGCCAGGCGCGCGCCATATCGATCCCGGCGCGCAGGCAACTGTTATACACCAGCTCATACAGCCCGGGGGCCACCTCCCGCGGGAAGAGGATCGGCGCCACGTCGCGCAGCTGCTCCAGGGCCAGGGTCGGCTGCGTCGCCAGCGGGTTATCGCGCGGCAGCGCGATAACCATCGGCTCCTCATCGATAATCCGCAGATTAAAGGCTTTACTGCTCTCGCACGGCAGGCGGACGAAGGCGATATCCAGCTCGGCCTCGCTCAGGGCGGTCATCAGATTGGCCATATTGTCTTCCATCTGGTGCAGGGTCACCCCGGGGTGGTCGAGCTGAAAACGGTGCAGCAGCGTGAAGATTTGCGGATGGAAAGCATCAGAACTGGTAATGCCTAACGACAGGCTGCCGTTCATTCCGCGGGCAATGCCCTTGGCCTTTTCCAGCGCCGCATCGCTCATGGCGAGGATCTGGCGGGCATCCTCATAGAAAGACTCTCCCGCTTCCGTCAGCTCCACCCCGCGGGTTAGCCGACGCAACAGCGGAGTGCCAACCTCTCGCTCAAGCCGCTGAATTTGCTGACTTAACGGTGGCTGTGAGATACCCAGCTCCTTGGCGGCCTGGGTGAAAGTGCCGCGTCCTGGCGACGGCGACAAAAATAGCGAAGATAACGAAGTTCCATATCGAAAAACGTCTCAAAACCAGCATGGTTTCTATATTGGAAACTGTGAGCTGAATCGGGTCAACAATTTATTTAACCTTTCTTATATTTGTTGAAACGAGGAAGTGGTATATGAATCATTCTGCTGAATGCACCTGCGAAAGAGAGTCTATGCGAAAACCCTGCGGGCGTTTTCCGCGCAGCATCCCGAGAGCGTGCTCTATCAGACATCGCTCATGAGCGCCCTGCTGAGCGGGGTTTACGAAGGCAGCACCACCATCGCGGACCTGCTGAAAACACGGCGATTTCGGCCTCGGCACCTTTAAATGAGCTGGACGGGGAGCTGATCGCCTTCAGCAGTCAGGTCTA